>Ga0209139_10000211_pt1 | contig 19170 bp, 18 predicted proteins | sample BogFormECP14_OM3_FD_188246 | JGI IMG/M metagenome (GOLD analysis project Ga0209139, IMG submission 188246) | Bog forest soil microbial communities from Calvert Island, British Columbia, Canada - ECP14_OM3 (SPAdes) (version 2) | ecosystem: Environmental > Aquatic > Freshwater > Wetlands > Bog ...
AGCTGCGGTTGAGGCGGCTCGGATTGCGGATGCTGTCCTGGCAGCTACTCCTGCTATCCCCCAGGGTAGCTAAATCTTTGATTCTGCTCGGTCTCTGGATTGAAGGCCGCTAAAATATTGATATTTAGACGGTTATGCGCAAAGTATTGAAATTATTGCCTTTGCTGGATTTGCTCTGAATTTTTGGCTCTATTTCTATTTTAGCGGATTGAGCGAAATAACACGCCAATTTTGTCTGCGTTTTTTGTCTTTGGAATGAATGAGTTAGACGAAATTTGGTTGATTGCCTCTTGACAAATCAATGTGGTGGAAAAGTTCGGCTCATCGTGTTTTGGGCGGGGGCAGCCCGGGCCTGAAGGTTCCTTCCGAGTCTGCCTCCTGAAGAGGTGGCTGAAAAGTGAAAGAAACCATCCCTCGACGGCTAAAGCCGCACTCATTTCCTGGCGCACATGGCACAGCTGAAGCCGTGCACCTTCAAAACAACTGCTTTTCAGCATCCCTGAAGGCCGGTGCTTCTGCCCTGGAGGTGCTTCGCACCTCTTCCGGTTTTGGCTTATAACGGGTCTGCCTTTCCCACCCTTTGCTGCGCAAAGGATGGGGCCCATTCTTCGTGCTCACCGCTGCAAAAAGCAGGTCCTTCGCTCCGCTCAGGATGACAATTCAGGAGAGGTAGCCTGCCACGACTCGTTAAGGGGTTGTCATGTGCCCAAAAAGCACGTTTTCAGTGCTTTTCGCGTTCGTTCGTGTCGTGGATGCGGCTGGCCTCGAAGCTGACGATCTTCCATTGGCCGTAGCGGCGGTTGTAGACGCGGGTGTAGCGGTACTTTCCGCTGATATTGCTGGCTCCGTTGGTGCCTTCGAGGTTGGCCTGGGAGGTTACAACGGCCGTATCGCCGTAGATGCGGACTTTGAGGTCGTTCAGGTCGAGGGCGGTGATGTGGAGGGTTCCGGCGCGGCGGAGGGCGAGGGCTTCGGACTTGGTTTCAATGATGCCGCTGGCGCTGATGCCGATGTAGTCGTCGGCTAGAAGGCGGTCCATGACGGAAACGTCATTGCTGAGCTGGGCCTCGCGCCACTGCATTTCGAGGGCTTCAATCTCCTTGTGCAGCTCGTGGCTGGGATGGTGGGGCAGGGCGGGCACGGCAAAGACCGGCTGGGTGAGCGTCCAAAGAGCGAAACACAGCAGCAAAAGGCATACTCCTGGGGGTGCCGAAAGCTGGGTGCGGACGCGGAAATCTCTGCCCATGTGCGTAATGGATGGTAGTCCGCTTTGAAAGTACCAGTCAAAAAGATTGGTTAGACGGGCAGTTTTGGGCGTTAAAGGCCGCATTCGCTGAACTGGACGGGGATTGACGGACATGCTGTTGTCTGCGATGCGGCAAGAACGGTGGGATGTTGTGTTCACCAACGTGGGCGCCCTGTTTCCAACGATTAGACGACGGCGGTCAGGTTTTCGACAGTGCGCTCGCGCATCATCTGGTAGAGGCCGCCGACGGCGTACTGCTTGAAATGGGAGGTGTCGCGGTGCGCTTCGAGGGACTTGCGGTCCTTGTACTGCTCATAGATGAGGACCGTATTCGGGTCATCCTCGATCCAGTGGGGAATGTAGGAAACGCAGCCGGGTTCCTGGCGGGATGCGGTGGCCAGTTTTTCGAGTATCTCGGATATCTGCTGACGGTCTTCGTCGGCGAAACGCATGCGTACAGTGAAGCTGACCATAAGTTCGAGGGCTCAGGTAGAAAGTACGATAAATCCTTTCACTATGGAAGCGTGAAAATCCGGGCTTCATGAAAAACAAGGTCACTTAAGAGTGGACTACCCTTGATTGCATGAAGAATGGTCGGTGCTTAGGTCTGGTGGGCGGGCTCGGGGTGGGAGCCACGATTCACTACTATCGGAAGCTGGTCAAGGCCCATGAAGAACGCGGCCGCATCCCGGATATGGTGATTGCGCATGCGGATACGCCACGCGTCTTTGACTACGTGCAGGCCGGCGACCGCGAGGGCCTGGCCGAATATCTGAATACCTTTATTCGCCAGCTGAAGGCTGCCGGAGCCGAGGTTGCCGCTATCCCGGCGGTTACGCCGCACTATTGCGTGCGAGAGTTGATTGCCATTTCTCCTCTGCCGCTCTTCAATATTTTCGAACCTCTCGTCAAAGAGCTTGCGGCAAGAGGGACGCGGCGGATCGCGCTCTTTGGCACCCGTTTCGTGATGGAGTCGGCGCTTTTTGGATTCGTGGAAGGGGTGGAGTTCATTCAAGCGAGGCCGGACGAAGTGGATTCCATTCACAGCACGTATGTGGAGCTGGCGCGCGAGGGAAAAGGCACTGAAGAGCAACACACGAAGCTCAGTGCCATCGCTCATGCTCTGCACGCGCGGGATGGAGTCGAGACGATCGTTCTGGCTGGGACTGATCTTTCGGTGCTGTTCAACGAGGAGAATACTGACTTTCCCTACATCGATTGCGCGGCGCTGCATCTTGACGCGATTGTGCAGGGGTTGCTGGACGCCTGAGTTGATCGAAAGCAAAAAGCGATTTTGCCTTCTGGCTGAATTGACTATCCAGAATGGCGAATATGCCATCTTGCGGCGGAGCGCATCTCAATCTACCTTGAGATGCAAGTCAGAAGTTCCCCAGCTTCGCTTACATCATCACCAGGCGCAAATAAAAAGGAGATAGAGAGATGCCGAAATATGTCATTGAAAGGGAAATTCCCGGAGCCGGGAAGTTTTCCCTCGAAGAAATTAAGGGGATATCGCAAACATCCTGTGGTGTTCTGCGGGAGATGGGTCCGGAGATCAACTGGGTTCACAGCTACGTTACTGACGACAAAATCTACTGCATCTATATCGCCCCGAATGAAGACGCGGTGCGCGAGCACGCCCGCCGGGGCGGATTTCCGGCGAACCGGGTCTCGCAGGTTCGATCGATCATCGATCCGACGTCTGCCGAGTGATCACGGTTTCTGATCTGGGAATTGGTTGGCGGCATGCGAAATAAGTGCGAGACGCATACCATCAGAGAGCATCACAAGCCTGAGGTCCTACAGCATGCGATCTGACATTGTTCCCGGCGCACTTTTTCCTGACTACGAACTGACTGACCACACGGCCAAGCGGTGCAAGCTCTCCGATCTTCAAGGCCAGCACCCCATGGTCCTGGTGCTTAGCCGCGGGGGATTTTGTCCCAAGGATCGCCGCCAGGCTGAAGGTCTTGTCCAACTCCATCGCGAACTCGAAGTCTCCTATTGCCGCCTTGTCACGATCAGCACGGACAATATCACCCTGACCAATGAGTACCGTACCGGTGTCGGCGCGCACTGGCCTTTCCTCTCCGACGCGGGCCGTGTCGTGCAAAAAGATCTCGACATTGCGGAGTACACCGACCCGGCCAACAATCCAATGATTCCCCACGTGATCGTTCTTGAGCCCGGATTGGTGATCTATAAGATCTACAACGGTTACTGGTTCCTGGGTCGGCCGACTCTCGAAGACCTGCGGCAGGACCTTCGCGCCGTCACCAAGAAGTGCCGTCCTGATTGGGACATCACGACTCCGGAGATGAAAGCGGCGTGGCAGCAGGGCCGCAAGGAACTCTTCTATCCTTACGGCAAAACCTATGCCCAGACTCTCGGCGAACAGGACTGACTCGGCTTATTCGCTGTGGAGTGGCGATATCCATCGAAAGGTTGAGTTGCCGTCCGCGATGTACATGCTATATTGCGAAATATTCCAAGGTTGGAAAACGTGAATCGTGGCCGATAACGACACCAAGATCAAGGTGATTGAAGATGCCGACGCTGTGGGCGATGTAGCGAAGGTCTATGACGAGTGGCGTGCCAAGTCGGGGCGCCAGATCATGCCGGGGATTCTGAAGTGTTTCAGCCATCGGCCGGATTTTCTGCGGGACGTGATGCGCTTCGGCGATACGGTTCATTTTTCCGAGGGACATTTGAACCGGCGGACCAAGGAGGCTATCGCGAGCTGGGTTTCATGGCTGAATCGCTGTCCATATTGACTGGACTCGCATGCTTACTTCCTGCGGGTTCAGGGAGCGGATGAACAAACAGTACAGGGGATTGCCAATGGCAATCTGGATGAAACGAATCTGAGCGCGGCTGAACGCGCGCTGCTGGAATACGTGTCGAAGGTGACCGAGGCGGCGTACCGTACGACGGCGGAAGATGTGCAGGGGCTTCGCGATCATGGGTGGACGGAGTCGCAGATTGCCGAGGCGGTGTATATCACGGCGATGTTTGCGTTCTTCAATCGTGTTGCCGATGCGTTTGGCGTTCCGTCGCAGGGCTATCTTGATATGAATGCTGTGACGAAGTAGGGAAATCGACCAGGAATGAAATAACAATGGGCATAATCTGCGCTGTCGCCTCCCACAAGACTTAATCGCAGTGAAGTGCTTTCATCGGGTCGATCTTTGAGGCCCTCCATGCTGGACCGGCGCAGGCTATGGCGGCGACGAGGCTGAGCAGGAGCGTGACTCCGAGGAGAACGTAGGAGTCGTGCGCGCTGTCTTCAAGCCAGCGGGCTAGTAGTTTGTTGAAGGCGATGGTGAGGGTGAGGCCTATGGCTATCCCGATCGCGACGCTTGTCACCATGGAGATGAAGATGATACGCAGCACGTGCGTGCGTTGCGCGCCGAGCGCCATGCGGATGCCGAATTCATTGGTGCGCTGCGCGACGATGTAGGAGACGACGCTGTAGAGTCCCACGGCTGCGAGGGCGAGAGCGAGGACGGAGAAGGCTCCGAAGAGCCAGGCTACGAGGTGTTCCTGTTGCCACTCGGGCTGGAGGGCGATGACGTTGTCGAGGTCATCGGTGAAGCTGCTGACTTGCTGGTCGGGATCGACGGAGTTGATCTGCGCGGCGATGGCGTGCAGCAGTGAAAGCGGCGGCACATCGGAACGCACGAGAATCTGCGTGTACATGCGCAGATTGAGTGTGCCGGGCAGAAAGATTTCCGGCAGGATGGGCTTGCGGAGACCCTGGTTGCGCTTGTCGGCAATGACGCCGACGATCTGCATCCAGCCGGTGGCGTCGCCCGGGGTAAGAGTGAAGGGCGGGTAGTTCTTGAGTTCGGGGGCGCGGATGGAGTGCCCGATGGCGTCGCCGTTCGGAAAGTAGGCACGAGCAAAGGTCTGATTGATGACGGCGAGACGGGCGGCGTTGTGCTCTTCGGTTTCGTTCCAGAAACGGCCCTGCGCCAATGCTACGCGGAGGATGGGGAAGTAGCCAGGACTGTTGAAGTTGACGCGCACCTCCTGATCTTCGCGAGGGGTCTGGCCAAGGACTTCGACGCCGGTATGCCAGCCGTTATTGGGTGGCGTGGCGTTGGAGGAAATCGCGGTCATGGTGACGCCGGGGACGGCGGCGACTTTCTTATTTAGCTGATCGAAGTAGGCGTTGCGCTCGGCCCATGTCTTGTAGGTTCCATCGTGGATGGGGATGCCGACAGTCATGACGTGATGCGGATCGTAGCCGAGAGGCGTGTGCATGAGGCGCAGGAAATTACGGATGGCTGCTCCGGCGCTGGCGAGAAGCAGAAGCGTGAGGGCGATCTGTCCGGCGATGAGGGCTGCGTTTGTGGCGCGTCCGCGGATGCTTCCGGAGACGGTGCGCGAGGCGGACTGCATGACCTGGTTTACATCGGGGCGCGAGAACTGCAGCGCCGGCGATAGACCGAAGATGATTCCGGTGAGCAGAGCAATGACGACGCTGAAGAGAAGTACGGGGAGATTGACCTGAATTGCAGCTTCGTGGGGGAAGGAATACTGGGGCAGCATTTTTACGATGAGGCCGACGGCCTGATAGGCGAGCATGACGCCGAGGGCTGCTCCCGCGAGCGATAAGAGCACAGATTCTGTAAGCAATTGCCGGATGATGCGGGCGCGAGTAGCTCCGATGGCAGAGCGCAGGGCGAACTCCTGCTGGCGGGCGGTGCCGCGCGCGAGCAGCAGGATCGACACGTTGCCGCAGCCGATGGCTAGCAATAGAGCCACGGCGGCGAGAAGCAGATAGAGCGTGCCGCCGATGTCATGCACGAAGTCGGCGTTGAGGCTCTGGACGTGGAATTTGAAGTTCTGGCGAGGGAAGTGATCCGGCGATTCTTTTTTGAATAGCTCGATGAGTGGCGCGAGGGCAGCGTTTGCCGCCGCCTGGCTGATGCCGGGCTTGAGGCGAATGCCGACATAGTAAGCGCGGACAGGATCGGGCGTGACTTTCAGGGGAAGATAGACGTCGCCATCATCCCAGGTGAAGCGTGGCGCAGCGACGCCGACTACGGTGTAGTTTTTGCGGACGATCTGGATGGTCTTTCCGATGACAGATGGATCGCTGTTGTAATGGCGCTGCCAGAATTTGTAACCGAGCACGGTTACGGGCTGCGGGTCCTGGCCGTCGATGGAGTCGGACGGGACGATGCCGCGCCCGAGATAGGTTGGGACACCGAAGAAATTGAAGGCGTTCGAGGTGACATAGTCGCCCTGGATGTCTTCAGGCAGGTCGTGACCGGTTACGGTGAGGTTCCATTGGTCGCTGATGAAAGCATCTTCGACGACGGGCGATTTGCGGATGGTCTGCCACTGCGTAGCGGTGAAGCCGAAACCGTCCTCTTGCCCGCTGGAGAGGGTGGCGCGCAGGTGCATCATGCGATCAGAATTCGCGTACGGGTAGGGGTTTACGAGGATGGCATAGACGACGCTGAAGACCGCTGTGGTGGCTCCGATGCCGAGGGCCAGGGAGATGATGGCGGTTAAGGCGAAGCCGGGGGTTTTCGTTAACTGGCGCAGCGAGTAACGCAGATCCTGAAGCACGGTCGTCATAGATGGTCCCCTTGAAGAACCAATGCAGTAAAGCGCTGAGGTGCATCTGAGCGGCCAGTTTTCCGCGCGGCTTATGTTGATGATTTTTCTAGAAACGGACATCGGCACGGCGCAGGGAGTGTCCGGTTTTATCATGCGCATGTTCGTCGCTGGACAGTGAGCCTGACGGGTTGCATTCGATGAATTTTGTTAGGATGCGATGGAATCTTATTAGGGGAGAAATCCGTTGAGTCGGTCAAAACTTTCAAAGTCTTCGGCGAACCGGTTGAAGTTTTGGTTTCAGGCGAGATGACCGGCGGACTTTCCACGACGCTTACGCAGACTTCGCCACCAGGCGGAGGACCGCCGCCACATCTTCATCTGAATGAGGACGAGACGTTCTTCGTGTTGGAAGGTGAGTACGAGTTTCTGCGCGATGGCGAGTGGCACGCGATTGCGCCGGGCGAGACGGTGCTGGCGAAGCGTGGCTCGGTGCACACATTTCGGAACGCAGGAACGACGACGGGGAAGATTCTGGTTTTTGTCACGCCGGCTGGAATGGATAAGTATCTGGAGGAAATTTCACCTTTAGCGATTCCGCAGGATATGGCAGAGTTACTTGCTATCTCCGAACGCTATGGCATTTCTTTTCCTATGTAACCCTCTAAGCTGGATGGTTATACCTCTACTAAGTAACACCTAATTCATCATCCGGATACAAAACACAGACAGTATTCGGAAGATAGTCTTACCTTTCCATGACAACTTAGTTTCTACCAACACCTACTTTGAAGTCGGGCATGTTAATGCCCCAAAGGCAGGAAATCCCCAATGAAAAAAGCTATGAACGTTGACGGACGCTCCGTGAACAGGCGTTCGTTTTTGAAGACGGGAGTGCTGGCGGGAGGCGCAGCAACTTTGACCGCGGGGCTCGCAGCCAGCGGGGTCCCAGCTTTCGCCGATGACCACGATCGAGATGACCGCCTGACCAAAGGCGACGTTGCGATTCTTCGCTTCCTTGCAACAGCAGAGCTGCTTGAATCCGATCTGTGGGTGCAGTACGCGGAACTTGGCGGCGTCACAGACGGAACACAAAATAACTACCAGTTGGCTTTTCAGTTTCTCGATGGGGATGGTTCGCAGTACATCACCAGCAACACGCTCGACGAGATAAGCCACGCTACCTTTATCAACGCTTATCTGGAATCAAAGGGCGCTGAGCCGGTGAACCTCGACCGCTTCCGCAACCTGAAGGGAAGCACCGCTATGGGCGCGCAAAATATCGGACGCCTCACAAACCTCATGCATCTCAACGTGGACACGAGTTGGTACATACGCTATCGCAGCACCACCAATCCTGATTTTGGCGCGACATTTCCCCAGGCCCTCACTATCACCAATCGTCCGACGATTCCACGGACGGACGCCGATTTCGAAGGCGAAGATCACATCCAGGCCATTGCGAATTCCGCAGCGTTTCACTTTGCTTCGATCGAGCAGGGAGGCTCCAGCCTTTACCCCGCTTTGGGCCAGAAGGCGACCAGTCTTGAAGTTCTGCGGATCATCTTCGGCATCGGTGGCGATGAAGTGGCTCACTTCCTCGAATGGGTCGACTTTGCCGGCAACGCTGTGCAGGGGCCTCCGTTTGACTTCAACAACCAGCAGACTCCGGTGACGGACAACGGCCTTACGTTCCCCAACTTCAACGATCCACCGAACCCACTTCTGCAGACGAATCTCATCTTCCCGGTGCCGTGCGAATTCATCAGCCCTTCGCTGCCGAAGTGCGCGGTCATTCGTCCCCTGTCCGACAAATTCGGAGGAGCTTTGGCTGCAGTCCGGGCGCTTACGGGGACGAATCTCTTTAAGGGGCAGTCGCCAGAGTTCTTTGAGACGATTGGCGCTCTCGCTATTGAAGCAGACTCGGCGTCCCGACAGAGATGAATACGTTGTTGTTTTGATCCTCAAAAATGCCGGCCCGAGTCCGAATTTGCTGACGGACTCGGGCATTTTTTGTTAGTGAACGGGAGTCAGCCCAAGCGCCTGCACGTAACCGGGGTTCACGCGCGTGTTGGTGAATTGGATTTTCTTCAGCAGATCGTCGAAGGCCTGCTGGGCGTCTTCGATGGATGGCCGCGCGGCGATGCGCTTTTCTGCATTGCCGGTGCCGGTAGGCAGCTTGGCGAAGGCGAGGACTTCATCCCAGTGCGCGGGCCGGTCGAAGGTGACGACAGATGAAGTTGCGTCCATCTTTTTGTACGGCCAAAAGCACCAGCCGACTTTGTTTGCTTCGAGCGTTTTGGTGAAGGCGGCGATCCACTCGTCCTTGTTCTCTCCGGATTCGCCGAGCCAGATGGGGACGTGATACTTGTCACGGAAGTCGATGTACTCCTGAATGACGCTGACATCGGGCGCAGTCCAGTATTTGTGGAAGGTGTACATCGAGTTGGAGTCGAAGGGCTGGCCAAAGACCTTGAAGTTTGAATCCCATTGCGCGCCGCCGAGGATGACGACGTGGTTGCGATCGACCTGACGGATCGCTGCGACGATTTGGCGGTAGAGCGGCTCGAGATCTTTGTTGTATTGCTGTAGCTGCGGGAAGTGCGGGATCGGTTCGTTCAGCAGATCATAGCCGAGCACGATGGGCTCGTTGCGGTAGTGCGCGGCGAGCCTGCGCCAGATGGCGATGGTGTGGGCCTGCTCCGCGGGGCTGCGGTAGAGCCACGGGTAGCCGAGGCTGTCGTCAATGTTGGTGCCGGTTTGTCCGCCGGGGGCGCAGTGAAGATCGAGGATGACGTAGATGTTGTCTTTACGCGCCCATGTTATGAGACGGTCGAGGAGGCGGAAGCCCTCGGCGTTATCGCTGTCGAAGAATTTCCAGTGCAGCGGGACGCGAACGGAGTTGAAGCCGCTCTTCTTGAGGAGATCGATGTCGGCTTCGGTGATGTAGGTTTCGCGCCACTGCTTCCAGAAGGCTGCGGCTTTGTCCGGGCCGATGAGTTCTTCGGTGAGGGCTTCGATCTCGCTGGTGGACTGCGGGTTGTCTTCGAAGTGGAACATGTAGCCTTCGGGTTCGAGCCAGTTGCCGAGATTCGTGCCACGCAGAATCAGGGGCTGGCCCTTGGCGTCGACCAGGTCTGAGCCTTTGGTGTGAACGAAGCCGCGCTGGGCGAGGAGTACGGGTGAGGCGAGAAGAAGGAGTGACAGGCAGGCGATGAAGCGCTTTGTAGTTGGGTTCATGATGGCGACAAGAAGGATATATCAAGAGACAAGCGATTGTCTTATTGAAGCATGAAGGGCCGGCAGCTCGCCTTGATTCTTGCATCCATATCGGATCGCAATTACCAAAGTTTAATTCTATCTTCTCGAAGTGAAGGTTGGCGCTGGCGAACCCTCTTTCCTCTATGTAGCGTGATGACACGCAAAAGCTCAAAAACATAGCACGACCATTGCTGATTTCTTTGCCTGTTCCCGGTTCTGTCATACCAGAAAACAAATTGAGGAAATAAAGATGAAGGTTGGCAGCATCTCCAAAATTGAAGCAGTCCTGCTGGCGCTTTTCCTATGTTGTGTGTCTTTCGTTATGGGGCGCAGCTCGACGGAAATCAGGAAGCCGACGGCGCACGCCGCGCAACAGATGAACGAATTGGATCGTCTCCAGCTTGAAACGGCTACTCAACATTAGACGAATGAGCGGTGACAATGTAATGCGGCTGTCGTCCTGCTGCCGCGTTCTCAGCCACGATTCAAAATGTAATTATCCGATTAAAAACTTGTTTCGCTTGTAACCTTCGCGGCTGCTTTGGTTCCAACGGTTGCGCGCCAGCTAAAGTGCGGCGCGCAATCCGTTTCACCGAAGGAGCAGTAATGATCAGAGCAATACGCAGTGTGCTGACGATCATGGCCGGAATCGGCGCCTTGACGCCGATGATGTACGCCGCTGAATCCACAACCAACGCGGGAACCGTGTTCGTGATGACGAATGCCGCGGACAAAAATGAAGTTATCGCCTTCAATCGCTCGTATGACGGGAGTTTTAACGAAGGCAATCGATATAGCACTGGCGGACGAGGGAGCGCGGGCGTTACCGATCCGCTGGAATCGCAAGGATCTCTCACGCTCAGCCAGGACCATTCGTTTCTCTTTGCCGTGAACGCGGGGAGCGGCGACGTTTCGGCCTTTCGCGTTCTGCAGAATGGCTTTCTATTTCTTACGGATAAAGAGCCGTCGGGCGGGAGCGAGCCGGTTGCAGTGGCACAGCGGCAGAACCTTGTGTATGTGCTGAATGCCGGTGGGCCGGGGCGGGTGGCAGGGTTTCAGTTTAACCAAGGTCAGCTGAGGCCTATCAAGAACGCGACTGCATTTCTCACGGCGAATGTCACGGGCGACGCATCGATTGCGATCAGTCCGGATGGGCAGTTTCTTGCGGTCAACGAGCGAATTCCGAACAATCTTGATATTTTCAGCATTCACCCGGATGGCACATTGGCGCCGATCGTCGTCAATAAGAGCGCAAGTCCCGGCACTTTTTCGGCTGCGTTCGCGCCGGATGGCAAGCTGATCGTCTCCGAAACGGGTCCGGCAAATGCTGTGAATGGATCTGCGATTTCGTCTTACTCGGTTCTGGCGGACGGCACACTTTCCGCCGTCAGCCAGAGCGTTCCCACTTTTGGAGCCGGGAATTGCTGGAATGTGACTACCCCGGATGGTCAGCGCGTCTATGTTTCGAATTCAGCCTCGTCTACCATCTCCGGGTTTGCAATCGGGAAGGGCGGCGCCTTGACTCCGATTGGAAGCACGGTGGTCGGTACGAACCCTGCGGGGAGCACGAATCTCGATATCACGACGAGCGGTGATGGAAAGTATGTCTATACGCTGAATTCGGGAACGGGCACAATCAGTATCTTTGCTGTTCAGGGAGATGGCGCGCTGAACAATCTTGGCGAAATTCAAGGCTTGCCGGAGAGCGCGGGCTTTAACGGGATTGCCGCTCTCTAACTTCGAACACCAGCGGGCTTTGTTGCTCGCTGGTGTTGGTTCGATTTCATGGTCCAGCACACTTTCGAATTGTGACAGATCGCTATAGAAATGCCGTGGATGCGCGTTCGATAATTCTTCCGTGTCTATTTTGTAGAGGCGGAAGCGATGCACACAATGTTGCGGGATGTTCGTTATGCACTGCGGCAGTTGTTGAAGTCTCCCGGATTTGCTTTGACGGCGATTCTTACGCTTGCCCTGGGGGTGGGCGCGAACACTGCGATCTTCAGCGTGATTTATGGGCTGCTGCTGCAGACGCTTCCCTTCCACGATGCCGGACACATCGCCGCGATTCTTGAGACGCATCCGCAGGTTGCCGGTGGCGCTGAGGCTACTTATCCGGATTATCTTGACTGGCGGGCGCAGCAGAAGAGCTTTGAGCAGGTGGCTGCTTATTCAGTTGTGAACCCGAGCACCGTTTCGCTGGTGGTGGGCGGCGAGGGGGAGCAGGTGCATCGGGTGCTTGCTTCAGGGAATTTCTTTTCCACGCTGGGGGTTTCTCCGCTGCTTGGGCGCGTGCTGAACGAACAGGATGAAAAGCCCGGGAGCGATCACGTTGCCGTGTTGAGCGCGACGGCGTGGCGGCGTTACTTTGGCGGCGATGCGAGTGTCGTGGGGCGCAGCATCGAGCTGAATGGAGCGAACTATACGGTGGTTGGAGTGCTGCCGCCGGGGGCTGCTTATCCTGCGGAGGGAGAAGTATGGCTGCCGCTTTCGCTGCTCGATAAGCCGACGCAGGCTTCGCGCGTCTGGCATTCAGTGAATGTGCTGGGGCGGCTGCGGTCCGGCGTTACGTTGGCGGAAGCCGGGACCGACATGCGGACAATTGCAGCGCGGCTTTCGGCGGCATATCCGGCGACAAATCGGCTGGAAGGTGCGGCGCTGAAGCCACTGCGCGAGCAGCTGGTTGGGAGTCTGCGGCCTGCGATTCTCTGCCTGATGGGCGCGGTGCTGCTGGTGCTCCTGATTGCGTGCGCGAATGTCGCCAACCTCATCATGGTGGGCGCGACGGCGAACCAGCGTGAGGTGGCGATTCGTCAGGCGCTGGGCGCGGACCGGGCGCGGCTCTTCTCGCAGTTTCTGGCGCAGACTTTGATTCTTTGTCTTGTGGGTGGCGCGCTGGGAACGGCACTGGCGTGGCTGGCTTTGCCGCTGCTGCGTCTTGCGCTTTCGCATACGGCTGGGGTTGATCTTGCTCTGGTCCAGTCGATTGGGCTGAATGTGCCCGTGCTGCTGCTTACGCTGAGCGCGTGTGTATTGACGGCGATTGTCTTTGGACTGCTGCCGGTGACGAAGACTTTCGCGAGTCTGGCGGTGGCTTTTCGGCCCGGAGATCGCGGCGTGACGGCGGGAAGTCGGCGCGGCCGTGGTGCCTTGATTGCCGGGGAGATTGCGATTGCGGTGATTGTGCTGTTTCTGGGCACGCTTGTTGTTCGCAGTTTTCAGAAGCTGATCGCTGTCGATCCCGGGTTTCGCACCGATCATCTGCTGAGTTTTGAAATGATGTTGCCGCAGCCGCATTATTCAGATAGCGGCGCGGCGACGACGCAGTTTTATGAGCAGCTGCTGGATAAGATTGCGCACGCGCCGGGTGTGGTTTCGGCGGCCAGCACGACGGCGGTGCCTCTGAATCCGTCGATGCTGATGACGCGGTTTTTGATCGAGGGCGCGCCGCCGCTGGCCCCGGGATCGTTTCCGTATGCGCAGATTCGTTATGTGAGTCCGGATTTCTTCCGCACGATGGGAATTGGGCTGGTGCGCGGGCGCGTGTTTGAGCGGAAGGATGTGGATTCGCCGACGGGTTTCTTTGTGGTGAATGAGGCGTTCGCGCAGAAGCATCTGGCGGGGCGGGATCCGATTGGCGCGCACATCCTGATCGGCGTGATGAGCCCGCAGCCTTCGAGCATTCCGGTGATTGGCGTGGTGGCGAATGCGCGCGATCTGGGCGTGGAGACGGAACCGCAGCCGGAGATTTATCTGCCGGGATACGGCTTACATGCGGTCCTGCTGGTACGTACAAGTGTGGCGCCGGAAAGCATTATGCCGGTGGCACGAAACGCAGTGCACGAACTGGAGCCGAATCTGGCTATTTACAATGTGCAAGCTGTCGATGCGGTGCTTTCGGATTCGCTTGCTCGGCAGAAGATGACAGCGGTGCTGCTCGGGATTTTTGCTGTTGTGGCGGTGGTGCTGGCGGCGATTGGGATCTATGGCGTGCTGGCTTATTCCGTCGAACAGCGAACGCGGGAGATTGGCGTGCGAATGGCCGTTGGGGCGAGGCGCGAGGATATTCTGCGGCTGGTGTTGCAGCAGGCAGCGGTGTTTGTTGTTATTGGCATTGCGGCCGGGCTTGCGGTTGGCTTTGCCGGGGCGCGGCTGCTAAGTGGCTTGTTGTTCAGGACGAGTGCTGTCGATCCGCTTTCTGTCTCGATCACGGTTGGTGCGTTGATTGTGATTGCTGCTTTGGCAGTGAGTCTGCCGGCGCGTCGGGCTGCTTCCGTCGAGCCGACGGAGGCTTTGCGCGCTGAATGAAGAGAATCTATTGATGATTGTGTAGTCTTCTGTGAGGAAGGATACACATGAAGAGTTTACGCTGGTGGCAGTTCGTGCTGGCAGCCGTGTTGATTACCGGGCTTGGAGTTTCAAGCTTTGGGCAGCAATCGCACGGACTGGCCGTAAAGGTGTTGGCGCAAAGCCCGGCGGAAACAAAGACCGATCTGCAAGTCATCTGTCTCTTTCGTTCATCGCCCGGCAATACCTTGAACGGTTCGCTTGTTGAGACAAACGAGAAACTACATGGAGTGATCGATCAGATACGGAAATCGAACGTCTTTGACGGAGAACTGGGTGAGACGATTTTGCTGACTCCTCCTGATGGCACGCTCGGAGCAAAGAAGCTTTTGATTATCGGCCTGGGCGATTCAGAGACATTCACACCGGAGCGCATGTACCTGGTCGGCAAGATTGCGTGGCGCGAGGCGAACCGGCTTGGCATCGCTCACCCGTTTTTCGCTCCTACGGTGATCGATGGCGGCGTTACGAAATACACGACCGGCGAAGTGGCCGAGCAGGTTGTGCGCGGCTTCAGCGATGCGCTTGCGAGCGAGGAGATGCTGCGCGCCGGCAAGGAGGGTGGGTCTGTGAGTGTTGTCGACTTCACCTATCTCGCGGGAGTGAAACATGCCGCAGACACCCAGAGCGGGATCGATCGCGCTCTGGGTAAGTCAACGCCGTCGCCTCAGTAAGTCTTGAAAATCTAGGCGTGCAGTTCGTTCAGTGCTGCTTCGAATTCGGGCATGAGCATGGTCTGGTCGCGGTCGGGGCCAGTGGAGATCATGCCGATTTTTGCGCCGGATTCTCTTTCGAGGAAGCGCAGATAGTCCTGCGCGATCTTCGGCAGCTTGTTGAATTCGGTGATGCCTTCGGTGGATTCGTTCCAGCCCTTCAGGTTGGTGTAGACGCACTCGATGGATTCGATGCCGCGCACGTCGGCGGGCATGGTGTCGATGAGCTTGCCGTCGATTTTGTAGCCAGTGCAGACTGGGATTTCTTCGAGCGCGTCGAGAACGTCTAGCTTGGTGACGACGAGCCACTCCGTCCCGTTGATCTGGTTCGAGTAACGCAGAAGCGGCAGGTCGAGCCAGCCGCAACGGCGCGGACGTCCGGTGACGGCGCCGAATTCCTGTCCCCGGGCGCGGAGAAGCTCGCCGGATTCATCGAAGATCTCTGTCGGGAATGGGCCTTCGCCGACGCGGGTGACGTAGGCTTTCGTCACGCCGATGACTGTGCCGATGCGGGTCGGGCCTACGCCGGTTCCGGTGACGGCTCCTCCAGCAGTGGCGGAGGATGACGTTACAAATGGATACGTCCCGTGGTCGATGTCGAGCATTGTGCCCTGTGCGCCTTCAAACATGACGCTGCCGCCCTGATCGATGGTTTGGTTGAGCAGGTACGCGGTGTCGGTCACGAAAGGCGCGACCTGTTCGGCGGCATGCGCGTACTCGTCGTACATTTTGGCCGGGTCGAGAGGCTTGGCGCCGAAGAGAGCGTTGGCGATGGTGTTCTTTTCGTGGCAGGCGTTTTCGATGTGCGTCTTGAGCAGGTTGGTGTTGAGCAGATCGACGACGCGGAGGCCGTTGCGGGCCATCTTGTCTTCATAGGCGGGGCCGATGCCGCGGCTGGTGGTGCCGATTTTCTGGCGGCCGGGGGCGCTTTCGGCGGCGAGCTCGATCATGCGGTGGTATTCGAGGATGACCTGCGCGCGGTTGGAGACGAAGAGCTGCTGATCGACGTTGATGCCGAGGTCGCGCAGCTTGCCGACTTCCTTGAGAAAGGCCAGGGGGTCGAGGACGACGCCGTTGCCAATGACGGCCTTGCTGGTCGGGCGCAGGATGCCGCAGGGAATGAGCTGGAGGATGAACTTCTTGCCGCCGATGATGACGGTGTGTCCGGCGTTGTGGCCGCCGGCGTAGCGGGCCACCACGGAAAAGCGCTCGGAGAGCACGTCGACGATCTTGCCTTTGCCTTCATCGCCCCACTGGGCGCCGAGAACGACTGCTGTTTTTGCTCGCATCTATTTCTGCACACCTGCCTTGAACTTGAGCCTGCCTTGCACACGTTGCCTCTCGCGGTGGGTGTTTCGAAATGACCTGGAGAAGCGTGTGCCGGATGGGGACCGGTGATCCGGCCCAATTTCTTATGATATACGCGGGCGGTTCGACTCGCCAAAGTGCGAGGATGCGAGGATGTTAGTCTGTTGTGCGAGGTGACGGTGATGCGACGGATGATGGCCTGTGCGATGGCGGTTCTCTTGGTTCCAGTATTGATGTTTGGACAGGCGGCTGCGACTTCAGCCCCGGCGGCGACGGCGAATCCGCTGTCGGCTGAGGTTCAGGGGCGGTATGCGCCGGTGAAAGGATTCATCCTGAAATCCGCGGATGCGATGCCAGCGGAAGACTACACCTTCAAGCCGACGCCTGATATTCGGACCTTTGCACGGGTCGTGAATCACGTGACCGAGGCGCAGAATCGCTCGTGCGGGGCGCTGAACGGGACTGCGGCTCCCAAGCCGGCTCCTCCGGAAACTGCCGACAAGGCGACGATTGTGGATGCGCTCAAGGCTTCGTTTGCCGAGTGTGACAAGGCATTTGCCGCGCTGACCGATGCCAATGTGACGGAGATGATCCAGGCCGGGCCGGCTAAGCGTTCGCGGCTGGGAATTGCGTGGGGGACTGTAACGCATGACACCGAGCAGTACGCGACGCTGGCTTTGTACATGCGGCTGAAGGGGCTGGTTCCGCCGAGCAGCGAGAAGTAGTTTTCGTGGATACCCCTCCCCCGTCAGTTTTACGGGGATGCTTTATTTTCAATGATTTAGACAGCTTAACTCGTACGGAGATCGTTTGTTTTCTTTCAGTTACGGGTGCCGCTGAGTCCTCCCTGTTCCCCTAAATACAAAAGCCCACCGTGCTGCGGTGGGCTTTTTCTCTCTATCTCTAGTTTACCAGTTTGGGGCATAATTGTCGGCCAAATCGGCGGAGGTTTTATCTCTTTGGAATGTTTGATTTAGAAGATTTCTTTGCCTGGAGGGGCTTGACAGGATCCGGCGTTTTGTAAATCACCTACATCTCTTCGAGGCCTTTCGGCTTCGCTCAGTGCAATGAGTGGGCACCCAAAGCACCAAGAGTCTCTAGGTGCTGAACTTGTTTAAGTAACGATTTTGTGTCGTTTATGGGCGCTTAAGCGCGGATTTCTGGCATTCTGGGGCGAGTGAACAGGGAGTAATACCCCGCTCAAGCGAAAAGGTGGCTTACATGGGGACCCTCCCGCTTGTCCATTTGTGGACATGGCTGATCCTAAAATGGACACTCCGTTCTTGAACGCCCGGTGAATCCGTTGGTTTCGGGCGGGTTGGGGCTCATCCCATTTGGCCCGCTGCATGCTCTTATCTATTACTGAAGTTTTGAGGAACTGCCATGACACAGCCTCCGTATCGTCTTCCAGAGGATCGACCTATGCGCCGTTTTGCTATTTTCGCAGCCGTCCTGATCGTCATCGTGGCTGTCGGTTCCCGCCCCTCGCATCGCGTCTCCGCAAAAGGTTCCTTTTGCGTCTGCGTTCCATCGCGCGTGGGATTGATGCTGAAATCCATGGTGAACAGGCCGACGGTTACGACTGTGCACGCTGCGTCTATCCAGCGAGTTGCTGACAAGGCAACGACTGCCCAGTAAAGAACTATCCGGATCGTTTGGGTCGTTGAGGTGGCAGTCGACCTTTATTCGGAGGGTGAGTGTTCCCCCGGCATGCTTAGTTGTGCCCCGCACCTATCTGAAAAATGCCCCACTCAAGTCAAGAGAAGGCTCGAACGGACCAACCGCCCACTTTATGCCCCTCGTCGGGGACTATTTCCTTTCGGGCTCTTCTTTCCCTTCGCTTTGGCCTTGTGGAGCAATTCGGCAAGGACGCGATGTTGTCGCCCTGACTCAAGCCACTGCAGACAGGTCGCAAGATCGTCGGTCCAAACGTCACTGGGAGTGGCAGCTATCGGTTGGAAAATTTCGATTTTCTTTTCATCCGTGGATCGGGGCAGAAGCCAAGAGCCAAGCGTGTATCGAAAATCCCTCCAGTTCCCCGAAGATGGATGCATGTTTACAGCCAGAATGTCGAAATCCCCAAACCTGTAGGGCCGCGTCTGTTCGGTAACGGTTGTTGTGGCTTTGATCTTTGTGTCTGTTCCTCGAAGAGTTGTTTGGGTGCTTTTTTCTCCGCTGCGAGTCTTTTGAACCTCTACCACGTAAAGGGAACCTTCTTTGTAATGCTTTGGGTAGTAGAGCCTCGGTGCGCCTTTCTCCAGACGTTGTAGCTTCACTTGAATACGCACTCGACGGTTGCCTTTTTCTAACAGCACATCATACGGGTGGTCTCCGTTGATACTCAGATTTCGCCAACCTATGGCTGCTACATCTGGAACTACCTCATTTATAAAAGTCGCTTCAGCAATGATGCCGCGTACCCCTCGTTTCGTAAGGTCAGAGGATCTGCTGATTGCGCTCAAAATTGTGTCGGCATCGATATCCCAATCCTTTTCGAGGTCGTGGGGTACAAGCATTCTCAAATGGGCCTTCAGGGTCTTTCGTTCATCCTCAGAGCATTTGTTAATGAGGTTCTTGATTTGATCGAGCAATTCGCTCATTGGCTGGCCGTCCAGGCTAATCGGGTACGAAGGTCTCGACTTCTGTGCGATTCAGCAGCACCTTGCCGCCGATTCTGAATACCCGGAGCCGTCCTTTCTTTATGAGTCGAGAGATGGCCTGCCG
>Ga0209139_10000212_pt1 | contig 19108 bp, 13 predicted proteins | sample BogFormECP14_OM3_FD_188246 | JGI IMG/M metagenome (GOLD analysis project Ga0209139, IMG submission 188246) | Bog forest soil microbial communities from Calvert Island, British Columbia, Canada - ECP14_OM3 (SPAdes) (version 2) | ecosystem: Environmental > Aquatic > Freshwater > Wetlands > Bog ...
AAGCCAAGTGAGCCCGACCAATTGAAAAGCACGCTAGCTTGAGCTGCATCCTTTTCAAACACATCGCCGGAGTTCCCAACAATCATGTTCGTATCGGCAAGCCGATCCTTCAGCACGGCAAGCTGTGGTTCACTTGGATCCGCCAGCACCAGAATCATGTCAGTTCCCATGGATATCTAAAATCCCCGCAAAAGAATACACCGGAAGAACACTCAAGTCGTATTCGTGACGCGCTTTCTGAAGAATCCATCTCCGCTCTAAAGATACGGCCAACAATTGTAGGGTCATCCTTTTTACCCTGAGCCACGCGAAGGGCCGAGGATGACCGCTCTGCCGATTCTCACGCTCTTCAGTTTGACACCTCAATTTTTACGCCCCTACAATACGTTGTTTTTCCGAGAACGATTCGCAGTTGCGCGACGAATTCAGCAGCCGATCGCGTCGCGTTAGAAGTTCTGAAAGGAACTCCGTGCCGCTAAAAGATTCCAAATCTCTAAGAAGCTATCGCTGGTACGGCCCCGACGACCTACGCTCCTTCGGCCACCGCTCGCGCGCCGCCTCGATGGGTTGTACGCAAGCGGACTACGCCGGAAAACCTGTCATCGCCATCATCAACACGTGGGGCGACATCAACCCCTGTCACAGTCTCTTGCGCGAACGCGCCGAGGACGTCAAAAAAGGCGTATGGCAAGCCGGCGGTTTCCCGGTCGAAATGCCCGCGTTCACGCTAGGAGAAACATTTCAAAAGCCCACCACCATGATGTATCGCAATCTCCTCGCAATGGAGACCGAAGAGCTTCTGCGCTCGTATCCCGCCGACGGCTGCGTGCTCCTCGGCGGCTGCGACAAAACCACTCCCGCCCTCCTGATGGGCGCGATCAGCATGAATCTCCCCGCGATTTACGTCCCCGCCGGACCCATGCTTCGTGGCAACTGGCGCGGCGAAATCCTCGGCAGCGGTTCCGACGTCTCAAAATATTGGGCCGAGCGCCGCGCCGGCAACATCACTCTCCAAGACTGGACCGAAATCGAAAATGGCATCGCGCGCTCTGCGGGCACCTGCATGACCATGGGCACTGCCTCCACGATGACCAGCTTGACAGAAGTCCTCGGCCTAACTCTTCCCGGCGCAACTTCCATCCCCGCCGTCGATGCGAATCACCCCAAAATGGCCAATTGTTCCGGTCGCCGCATTGTCGAAATGGTCTGGGAAGACTTAAAGCCACGCGATATTTTGCGCGAATCCTCTTTCAATAACGCGATCGCCGCCGTCTTCGCTCTGGGCGGCTCCACTAACGCCGTAATTCATTTGATCGCCATGGCCGGTCGCGCCGGAATCAAGATCACGCTCGACCGTTTCGACGAGTATTCCAAAAAAACACCCATGCTCGCTAACATTCGTCCGAGTGGCAAATATCTGATGGAAGATTTTTATTACGCCGGCGGCTTACCCGCTCTGTTGCAAGCCCTGGCCCCGCATTTGGATACGTCATGCATGACCATCACCGGAAAAACGCTAGGCGAAAATATCTCCGCCGCCAAAATTTACAACGCCGACGTCATCCGCAGTCTCGATAATCCCGTCCTCTCTTCCGGAGGCCTCGCGATTCTCCACGGCAATCTCGCTCCCAACGGCGCGGTCATCAAAGCTTCCGCCGCCGAACCGCGCCTCCTGAAACACACCGGCCGCGCCGTAGTCTTCGACAGCTTCAACGAAATGAACGCGCGCCTCGACGATCCCGCCCTCGATGTCGACGCCAACAGCGTCCTCGTCCTGCGCAACGCCGGCCCGAAAGGCGCCCCTGGTATGCCCGAATGGGGCAACCTCCAGCTTCCGCAAAAACTTCTCAAAGCCGGCGTCCGCGACATGGTGCGCATCTCCGACGCCCGCATGAGCGGCACCAGTTACGGCGCTTGCGTCCTCCACGTCTCTCCCGAATCGTTCATTGGTGGCCCGCTCGCGCTAGTGCAAGAAGGCGACCTCATCGAACTCGACGTCCCCGCCCGCCAGTTGAACATGCTCGTCAACGAAGACGAGCTCGCCCGCCGCCGCGCCGCCTGGCGCCCGAAAGAAAGCATCTATCCCCGCGGCTACGGAAAATTATTCATGCAACACATCAAGCAGGCTCACGAAGGCTGCGACTTCGACTTCCTCGAAGGCACCGCGCCCGTCCCCGAGCCTGAGATTCACTGACGATCGAGTGCGCGAAACGCGCGGAGGAGCATCAGCGGCAAAGCCGCTCCCCTAAATTGCAGGAAGTTCAATCGGTTGCTCGGGCGCCCGACGTCCAGCGCCAACCGTAAGCATCAACACGCCTGAGAGGCAAAGGCTTCCCACCAGGTACAGAAGGCCCGTAGTAAAGGAATGTGTCCTACTAACTAGGTAACCCATAATCATCGGGCCAAAGAACCCGCCCAGGTTTCCCACCGAATTGATCAAGCCGATCGACGCCGCCGCAGCCGACTCACTCAGAAAAGCCGTAGGCACAGCCCAAAAACAAGGATGAAACGCGAAATAGCACGCTCCGACCAGAGTGAACAGCATAACCGCCACCAGTAGATGCGAGCCAGCGATCACCGCGAGCAACAAAACTACTCCACAAAGAAATATCGGCACGGCCGCGTGCCAGCGTCGCTCGCAAGCTCGGTCCGAGTGCGAGCCGTTTAGTTGCTGCATCACGAAGCCGGCAAGATAAGGCAAAGCAGCAAAAAGCGTGACACGAAGATCACTTTGTCCCGAAAGCCGCTTCAAAATGGTAGGCAGCCAAAACGAAATCCCATAACCGCCCATCGTCGCGCAAAAATAAGAAAGCGTTAGCAAAATAACGTCGCGCTGCGAAAACGCCTCCCAAATCGTAAACGACCGCACCTTCTGCTTCGCCAGCTTTTCCTTCTCCAACTCACCGTCAATCCACTCCCGCTCATCCTCTTTCAACCAACGCGCCTGCTTCGGCCAATCCGTCAAATAAAAAATCGTAATCACGCCGAACACCACCGCCGGAATCCCTTCCAAAATAAACAGCCATCGCCACCCGCGCAGTCCCAACCACGTAATTCCCAAAAGTAAGCCCGCGAGCGGCGAACCAATCACATAAGAAAGCGGATTCGCCGCATAAAACACCGCGATCGCCTTCGCCCGGTCCCGATACCGGAACCAGTGCGACACATACACAATCACCGCCGGAAAAAATCCCGCCTCTGCGGCACCCACCAGAAATCGCACCCAATAAAATTCCCGCGCCGTGTGGATAAACGCCATCAGCGCGGTTATGATGCCCCACGAGATCATGATGCGGGCGATCCACCGGCGCGCGCTCCATCGTTCCGCAATCAACGCGCCCGGAATTTCCAGCACCACGTATCCAAGGAAAAACATGCCGGCGCCGAGCCCAACCACTTTGTCGCTGAACCCCAGGTCGCCCGGCATTTGCAAAGCCGCGGCGCCGACATTCATGCGATCCAGGAAAGCAATGATATAAAGCAGAAACAGAAAGGGCAGCAGCCGCCACGCGATGCGCTTTCGCGCGCGCTGTGCGACGTCAAGCTCCGGAATATCGGGTGACAGGACCACCATGTTTTCTCGGTTCACAAAAACTCAGCGACCAACGCAAGCACGTCGCACGCTTTCTCGCTCATCGCCGGGCCGTTTCTGCACGGCGCAGTATACACAAAAAGAGAATCCGCCCTTTGCCCAGGCACCGCCCAACCGAATTTGTAGTGGCGCAGCTTGCTGCGCTCCATTTCGGCAAGATATAGATTTCGGGCAAGGGCAGGTCGTACGTTGCTCACCGGCCAAGAAACGCGGCGAAGCCGTCAGCCGTCCAATCACCTCGCCTATTCTTTTTGAGGAGCCGCAATGCGCGAACACACCATAGCCGCAATCCCCGGTGACGGCATCGGCCCCGAAGTAATCGCCGCCGGCCTAGAAGTCTTGCAAACGCTCGCGCAGAAAGAACGGAGCTTTCAACTCAAAGTCGAAACCTTCCCTTGGGGCTCGCACTACTACAAAAAACACGCCGTCATGATGCCGCAAAACGGCCTCGCCCTTCTCCGCCCCTTCGACGCCATCTATTTCGGTGCCGTCGGCGCTCCCGATATTCCCGACCACATCACGCTCTGGGGCCTACGTCTCGCAATCTGCCAAGGCTTCGATCAATACGTAAATCTTCGCCCCACGCGCATCCTCCAGGGCCTCTCGTCTCCTCTGCGCAATTGCCAACCCGCCGATCTCGACTGGGCCATCGTCCGCGAAAATTCCGAAGGCGAATATTCCGGCCAGGGCGGCCGCGCTCACCGCGGCTTCCCCGATGAAGTCGCCACCGAAACGTCCATCTTCACACGCACTGGCATAACTCGCATCATGCGCTTCGCTTTCCAGCTTGCCCAAAAACGCCCAAGAAAATTGCTCACCGTCGTCACCAAGTCCAACGCCCAGCGCCACGGCATGGTCTTTTGGGACGAAATCGCCGCCGAAGTCGCCCAAGATTTTCCCGACGTCACCTGGGACAAAATGCTAGTCGACGCCATGACCGCGCGCATGGTCGACAAGCCCCGCAGCATCGACACCGTCGTCGCCACCAATCTCCACGCCGACATCCTCTCCGACCTCGCCGCCGCTCTCGCCGGCAGCCTCGGCATCGCGCCCACCGCCAACCTCGATCCCGAGCGCCGCGGGCCCTCGATGTTCGAACCCATCCACGGCGCCGCCTTCGACATCACCGGAAAAGGCATCGCCAATCCCATCGGCGCGCTTTGGACCGCCGCGTTAATGCTCGAACATCTCGGCGAAAAAGACGCCACCCTGCGATTGATGCAAGCCGTCGAACGCGTCACCGCCTCAGGAGTTCACACGCCCGATCTAGGCGGTAAAGCGACAACACGCGAAGTCACGACCGCCGTCTGCGACGCGCTCTAATTTGGGGTTCGAGAGCTCTGCTCCGGCTTTGAATTTCCACGCGCACACATCGTGCTATCATCCCGCCTCGCAACTCACGAAAAGAAGTTCTCTTCGGGTGAACCATCATGGACAAGCAATGGAAACGGCGCGAAATCCTGAAACAACTAGCAGTCGCTTCGACCGCGATGCTACTCCCCGTAGAAAAGTCGTTCGCGAAGCCAGCTCTGCAAGCGGCGAACAAAGAATCCGAAATCCAAATTGCCCCGGTGAGCGCCTACACGTTTCGCCTCAGCGTCCTTCCCATCGAAAACGGTGAGCCAGTCGCCATCCCGTCGAATGGTTCGCTCGTACAAAAGTCCTGGGGACCACCGGTAGCAAAGCTGCGCGGCGAAGTAATACCCCAAACCCTAAAATGCGGCGCTCTGACGATAAGCATCTCCCCCAACCCCCTCACCTTTTCGATCGCCAACGCAAAAGGCGAATTGGCCCAGCAACTCGTCGTCGATCAGCAGACGGGAGCAGTTTCTTTTTTGACCGGCGCTTCGCCTCTACTCGGCCTCGGCCAGGGCGGTCCACAATTCGATCGCCGCGGCTCGACCGACCCCATGCTCAGCGGTCAAGGCGCCTACCATCTAGCAACGCACGGCGCACGCGTCCCGATTCCGTGGCTGATCGGCACAACCGGCTGGGCAATGTACTTCCACCAGCCATTCGGCACATTCGATTTCACCGGCCCGCAAAGCAAGTTCCAACCCGCGAATCCCAACGCCGCTCTACCGCTGGATATTTTCTTCGTCGCTTCCTCCGACCCGGCCATGATCATGTCCGAATACGCCCGCCTCACCGGCCATCCCGAAATGCCGCCGCTCTGGAGCTTCGGCTATCAACAATCGCATCGCACCCTCGCCAGCGAAGAAGAAATCCTCACCGAAGCGAAGACCTTTCGCGAAAAGCGCCTTCCCTGCGACGCCATGATTTATTTGGGCACCGGTTTCTGTCCGTCCGGCTGGAATACCGAAAACGGCTCCTTCGTTTGGAACTCCCGCGTGTTTCCCGACCCCAAGAAAACTCTCGACGAATTTCACAAACAGAATTTCAAGGTCGTCCTCCACGCCGTCATTTTGTCCGACAAACTTAGCGGCACCGTGCACGACCCGTGCGAGGTCTCTCGATTCGATGAAGAACTAGCCAGTTGCCAGTGGGACGCGCATCGCAAAGATTTTGCCCTCGGCGTCGACGGCTGGTGGCCTGATGAAGGCGATCCGCTCGATATCCCTTCGCGCCTCGCGCGCAATCGCATGTACTGGGAAGGTCCGCAAATCGATCGCCCCAACGAGCGGCCCTTCGCCCTTCTCCGCAATGCCTATGCCGGCATGCAGCGCTACGGCTCGTTTTTGTGGTCAGGCGACGTTTTTTCCACATGGGAGACGCTCAAAACTCACATCCCGATCGCCGTAAATACCGGACTGACGGGCATTCCGTACTGGGGCACGGACATCGGCGGATTCGTGCCGACGAAAGAATTTACCGCCGAGCTTTACCTCCGCTGGTTCCAATTCGGCGCCTTTTGCCCGTCGTTCCGCTGCCACGGCCGCACCTGGAAGCTGCGCCTGCCGTGGGGCTGGAACACTGGCGATCCCGACCCCGTCGAAATAAACAATTACAAAGGAGCCGGCACGCCCGACCCCAGCGAACTTCACAACACGCAAGTCGAGCCCATCTGCCGCAAATATCTCGAACTCCGCTATCGCATGTTGCCCTATCTCTACAGCGCCGTGCACGAATGCGCCACCACAGGCATGCCCATCATGCGCGCGCTGTGGCTGCACTATCCCGACGATCCCAAAGCAGTTGCGTGTGGCGATCAGTATTTGTGGGGCAAAAGCCTCATGGTCGCGCCGGTCGTCGAGGAAGATGCCAAAACGCGGCGCGTCTATCTTCCAAAAGCTACTTGGCACGATTTCTGGACCGGCGAGCGCATCGAGGGTGGCCGCGAGATCAGCCGCGCGGTCGATCTTGAAACCATGCCGCTCTATGTCCGCGCAGGCTCGATAGTGCCGCTAGGTCCCGTCAAGCAATACACAGCTGAAAAAGTAGATCAACCGTCTTCGCTTTCGATTTATCCCGGCGCAGACTCCTCGTTCCTGCTCTACGAAGATGACGGCAGTTCCTTCAACTATCGCAAGGGAGAGTGGACAGGAATCCAGATGGCCTGGAACGATGCACGCCGCACGCTGAGCATGAATCTCGCCGATGGCTCGCGCATGCTAACTCCGGCAGCCCGAACCTTCGAGGTCCATCTCGGGCAGGACACACGATCCATTGCATTCGATGGCAAGCCGCTTACAGTATCTTTCTGACAAAGGCTCGTCCGGAAGCGTACGATTCTTAAGTCCTTCGGATCGTCGAAGCTAGGTGATTCGGAATTGCAGGCCTCGTATCCAGAGCGATGAGGCAGAACATGGTTGCAACATATCGGCGCGACTGGATTTCTGTACCGCTATCCGTCTGCCTCGCGTTGGCCCTGTCTATAACGTTCACGGTTGCGAAGTCCCTGGATGCCCCGCCGCCTCAAGACAAGAAACCGCCGCACCCATATTGGCAGCCGCCCGACGTGGACAAGCCCATTCCTTCTCTTTCGCCGACCCCAGCCTGCTCGCTCCCCGATGTCCTCAAACAGGCTGGGCAGCGAGCCGAGAAATTACTCGATCACCTCCAGAACTTTATCGCCCACGAACGGGTACGCTACGAACAAACAGACCGGGTGGGCTCGCTCGAAGTGTCTGGAAGCGGATATTTCGACTACCTCGTTGATTTCGGAGATCAAAGGGTGGTCAAGATCAAGGAACTCCGCAATCCCTTGGACGCTGCTACCGATAAGAGCCTCAGCGGCGTTCTAGACAAGGGGCTGCCGGTTTTGGCGCTCATCTTTGTCCCTGACCTGCAACGCGATTATGAGATGAGCTGCGAGGGTTCCGCGCAATGGGATGGCCAGCCTGTTTGGGTCGTTCACTTCCGCCAAATCAAAGGAAAGCACCCGCGCACCATGATGATGGAGACCGCAACGGAAGCTCGTCCGCACAGCCAGACTACAACCGAAATCCGTCCGCTCAGGCTCAAGGGCCGCGCCTGGATCTCAGGGGACTCGGGCCAGGTGGTGCATCTGGAGACGAATCTCGTGGAAGGAATTCTCTTAATCGATTTGAAAGAGGTTGCCGTCTCGGTGGATTATGCACCCGTAAGATTCAAGGCGCAGGATGGCGAAGTCTGGTTGCCCAAATTTGCCGTCGCATATACGGACTATGCCCAGCGCCGCATGATCATCGAGCACACTTTTTCTGACTTTCAGCTTTTTTCGGTTCAGACGCGTGAAGACAATCAGAAGCCGAAGGAGCCTTGAAGACTCTCTGCATCACTGCGTGGAAACGACTCACTCTTTGGTTTTCGTGGTAGTTCGCGCGGCGCGTTTCGGTGTGGATCGCGATTTCGCTTGATTGTGGTCGGGAGGAAAAGTCGTCGAACTTCTAAGAATCAGGCGCGTTTTGAGAAAGTACTCGGTCCCTTCCAGCGAAGGAGTCTCTCGTTTCACTTCCTTGAGAAGGGCCTCAAACGCGAGCCTCGCCAACTCCGATTGAGACATTTGCACCGTCGTAAGCGGCGGAGTCAGGAACTCGGCCATGCGAATATCGTCAAATCCAATCACGGACAATTCCTCAGGCACCTTGATCCCAAGCTCGAAGGCTTCTCTCATCGCGCCAATGGCGGTCATGTCGTTGGAGCAAAGAAGCGCTGTGGGGCGTTCGCGCAGAGCGGCAAGTTTTTGCAGGCCCTCTTTCCCGCCCGTCAAGCGGTGGTCGCCCTCGACGATATAGTCGGGCCTCACCGACAATCCGATCTCCCGCATGGATTCGAGAAAACCATTCTTGCGTGCCAGCGCCGAGCGCAGTGCGAGAGGCCCCGTTATAAAACCGATGCGTTCATGGCGCAACGCCGCCAGATGCTGGACGGCTTGCCGAATACCATCGGCGTAGTCGACGCGGATGTTGCTGATGCGCGGCGCCTTGGGTCCCACGTCAATGAACACCAGCGGCAAGTTGCGGAACCGCAGATGTTGCAGCAAATTGTCTTCCATTCCGAACGTAAGGATCGCGACGCCGTCCACGCGGCTCTCAATCATTCTGCGGACCGCGAGTTCCATGCGTTTCGGGTCATGAATCGTACAAGTCAGAAGAATTTCGTAGTGTTGTTCGACCGCCAGGGTTTCAAACGTCTGCACGATCTCGGGGAAAAATGGATTTGTGATTTCGGAAACGATCAATCCAAAAACGCGGCTTCTTCCGGAAACCAGGGCTCGCGCTTGCCGGTTGGGGTAGTATCCTAGTTCGTCGATGGCCTTCCAGACGCGTTTCGCCAGCTGTGCGTCTACCGTAACGACCTGGTTAACGGTTCGTGATACAGTTGCCGTAGAAACTTTGGCCCGTCTGGCGACGTCGCGAATGTCCACGAGTCCTCTTCCACCCTCAGGAAAGTTTGTTACTCACAGTATACGCTATCCCAAATCCCTTACAAACCAGGTGCTCCCGTCAAAGTACGCTCGGCTTGCAGCAAAAAAGCACTGTGTTTCGGCCATCGAACGCGGCCTCAATACGGGGGCCGGGGTTCATCCTCAAAGGTCTGGGAATCGAGGCGAACCAGGGCGCTTGCAAACCACCGAGCGTCATGGTAAACGTTTACTTAACTCGCCCGGTAATTGGTGACGTGTTCAGAAGCTCCAAGGGGCCATTCGTGATCAGACGTCCTTCCATCCTCTCCGCTTTCATCGCTCTTTTGCTCCTCGCAGCCGGTTTGCCAGGGAAAGGAGCAGAGCGTAAGGTGCAAGTTTCCGAGTTCGGCAAGACGAAAGAGGGAACCACCGTTTACCGCTACGTTCTTACCAACGCCAAGGGCGCCGAAGCGGTCGTGATTAGCTACGGCGCGACGCTCGTCTCGTTAAAAGTGCCCGACCGCAGTGGCAAAACGGCGGACGTGGTTCTCGGGTACGATACTGTCGACGGCTATGAACAAGGCACATCCTATTTTGGCGGCACCATCGGACGATACGGCAATCGCATCGCCGGCGGCCAATTCACGCTCGATGGCAAGACGTTTCAGCTCCCCAAAAACGACGGTCCCAATTGTCTTCACGGAGGGACGCGAGGATTCAACAAGCGAATCTGGAAAGCCATCGATCGCTCGAACGCATCTGCGCAAATTCTTGAGTTGAGCTATACGAGCGAGGACGGCGAAGAGGGCTTTCCTGGTACGTTAGCGGCGCGAGTGACGTATTCTCTCCCGGCGGAGACCAACGAGTTGCGAATAGAATATTCGGCCAGCACCGACAAAGACACGGTGATCAACCTGACGAATCACAGTTACTTCAATCTCGCCGGCGACATGAGCCGCGAGATTCTGGACCATCAACTGGTCTTGCATGCACGGGAATTCACGCCGGTGGATTCGACGTTGATTCCGACCGGCGCATTGCGCGCGGTGAGCGGCACTCCATTTGATTTTACGAAGGCGACCGCGATCGGCGCTCGTATCAATCAGGACGATGAGCAACTAAAGCTCGGCAAGGGTTACGACCACAACTGGGTGCTCGCAAGAATGGACAAAGGCGGCCTGCAGCCGGCAGCCGAAGTCTATGAACCCACGAGCGGTAGAATACTCGAAGTGCTGACAACGGAGCTGGGCATTCAGTTTTACAGCGGGAATTTTCTGGACGGAAACGCGAAGGGCAAGGGCGGTCAAGCGTATGGTCATCGGACCGGTTTTTGTCTGGAGACGCAACATTTTCCAGATTCGCCGAATCATTCAAATTTTCCGTCCACTGTCTTGAAGCCGGGTCAAACGTATCGCTCAACAACGGTCTTGCGCTTTTCGACCCGGAAGTAAGCGACGAAGCGACAAAGAGTCGAGGGTGAATGTTATTAGCAGCTCTACGCGAACAAGTCCTCGAAGCTAATCTGGACCTGGTCCGGCGAGGATTGGTGCTGTCGACGTTTGGCAACGCCAGTGGAGTGTCCCGTGACGAAGGCTTGATCGTTATCAAGCCAAGTGGTGTGCCATACGACGAGATGAAGCCAGAGCACCTCGTCGTCACGGATCTGCAAGGGAAGGTGGTCGAAGGAACTCTGCGTCCGTCGTCCGATCTTCCCACACACGCTGCCTTGTATCGGGCGTTTCCGGCGATCGGTGGAATTGCGCACACGCATTCCGAGTACGCAACCGCATGGGCGCAAGCGCGCAAGCCGATTCCGTGCTTCGGCACCACGCACGCCGATTATTTTCATGGACCGATTCCCCTTACAAAAGTTATGACGCACATTGAAATCAGCGGCGAGTACGAAGCCAACACGGGAGTAGCGATCCTTCGTGCGTTCAAGAAAATAGATCCCATGGCTGTGCCGGCTGTGCTGGTGGCGAACCACGGCCCATTCGCCTGGGGGCCGGACCCACAGAAAGCCGCGGAAAACGCTTGGATGCTGGAAGCCGCGGCGCGCATGGCGTACATGACGATTACAATTAACTCGAAGGCCGGCTCCATCGGAAAGTCGCTGCATGATCGGCACTTTCTAAGGAAGCACGGCAAAAAAGCTTACTACGGGCAAAAAGGGACGAAGGCATGACAGAATTCAGTTCGAAGCGCGGAACAACGCATCTGAGAGAGGAAGCGAAATAACGGTCCATGGCGAACAAACGAAAAATGACAATGGGAGTGATCGTGGGGAATCGCGGATTCTTTCCCGGTCACCTGGCAACAACCGGCAGGGAAGAAATGATTGCCGCTCTGCAAAAGGCGGGCATCGACGCGGTCGTGCTCGGTCCGGAACAGAGCAAACACGGCGCCGTTGAAACGTACGAAGAAGCGAAGCGGTGCGCCGAGTTGTTCAAGTCCAAGGGCGACGCCATCGATGGCGTCATCGTGACGCTGCCCAATTTTGGAGATGAGCGCGCCATTGCCGATACGCTGCGACTGGCGCGGCTGGGTGTGCCCGTTCTGGTGCAGGCTACGCCAGATACGCAGTCGAAAATGACCATCACGCATCGCCGCGACAGTTTTTGCGGGAAGATGTCCGCTTGCAACAATCTGACGCAATACGGGATTCCTTATTCTCTTACCACGCTGCACACCGAAGCGCCGGATTCCCCGGAGTTCGTGAAAGATATTGAGTGGTTCGCCGGTGTCTGCCGCGTTGTGAAGGGTCTGCGGAATCTGCGGATCGGCGCTCTGGGCGCGCGTCCTACAGCGTTTAACACTGTGCGCTACAGCGAGAAGCTGCTCGAGAAGAGCGGCATCTCCGTTGAAACGCTCGACCTGTCCGAGGTGCTTGGGCGCATCGCACGGATGAAAGATACGGACGACGCTGCGGTGCAGAAACTGCAATCCATTCAGAAATACGTTTCCACGACAGATATTCCGCAGGCCGCGCTGCTGAAGATGGCCAAGCTGGGTGCGGTGGTGGACGAATGGATGAAGGCGACCCACGTGCAGATCAGCGCGGTGCAGTGCTGGACTTCGCTCGAAGAAAACCTCGGCGTAGTGCCTTGCACGGTGATGAGCATGATGAGCGATTCGCTGCTTTCCAGCGCTTGCGAAGTGGATGTGTGCGGCGTGCTCGGAATGCATGCGCTGCAGCTCGCTTCGGAAACGCCGAGCGCGCTGCTGGACTGGAATAACAATTACGGGAGCGATCCCAACAAAGCTGTCTGCTTCCACTGCAGCAATCTGCCGAAACATTTCTTCAAGGACGTGAAGATGGATTATCAGGCCATCATCGCGGGAACCGTGGGCATGGAAAATACGTTTGGCACCTGCGTCGGAAAAGTAAAGGCTGGCGCGATGAGCTTCGCGCGTTTCTCGACCGACGATTTCGCGGGCAGAATTCGCGGTTATTCCGGCGGCGGCAGATTTACCGATGATCCGCTCGAAACTTTTGGCGGCGCAGGCGTAGTGGAAATTCCCGGGCTACAGAAATTGCTGCGCCACATTTGCGAAAACGGATTCGAGCATCACGTTGCGGCGAATTTTTCTTCCGTGGCCCCTGCCGTTCACGAAGCGGCCACGCGCTACCTCGGCTGGGATATGTACGCGCACACGGCGTAAGAGGTTCGTCGATCGGAACTGGCTCAGGACTCCATGGCAATCGTGGCTGGCGTTGATTTTGGAACTTCGAGCGTTCGCGTTTCCATTGTGGACAGCGAACGCGGCCTGCTGGCGACGGCGCTCGCGGAATACCCGCTGCACCGCAAACGCGAAGACCCGGAATACGCCACGCAATCGCATGACGATCAGATGCGTGCTCTCGCGACGGCTACGCGCGAGGCGGTGCAAAAGGCTCACGTCACCGGAGGTCGAATCGAGGCGCTGGCGATAGATACCACGGGCTCCTCTGTAATTCCTGTTGGCAAAAATCTTCAGCCGCTCGATGAATACTATCTCTGGTGCGATCACCGGGCTAAAGCCGAAGCCGCGGAGATCACTGAAGCCGCGCATCGCGAAGGGCTTGAGGCCATTCAGTGGTGCGGAGGAGTATATTCCTCCGAGTGGGGCTTCTCGAAGTTGCTGCATTGGCTGCGCCACAATCCGGAGAAGCGCGCTCAATTTGTTTCCGCGTTCGAGCATTGCGACATGGTGGCCGCGACGCTCTGCGGAATCACCGACGCCGCGAAAGTGAAACGCAGCGTCTGCGCGATGGGCCACAAGTGGATGTGGAATGCGGAGCTCGGCGGCCTGCCTTCGGAAGAGTTCCTTGTCAAAGTCGATCCCTTGTTTGCCGGCGTGAGAGAAAAACTTCAGGGCGAGTATGTCACCTCAGACCACATCGCCGGAAAGTTGTCGCCCGAGTGGGCCCAGAAGCTGGGATTGAAGGCTGGCATCCCGATCCCCGTTGGGGCGTTCGACGCGCATTGGGACGCCATCGGGGCGGGTTGCAGGATCGACGATATGGTGAATGTCGTTGGTACCTCGACTTGTATCATCGGCATCACTCCTTCGGTCAATCTGGTTCCGGGCGTGTGCGGAGTGGTGCAGGGCAGCGTGCATCCTCTGCGCACTGGAATTGAAGCCGGGCTTTCGGCTGTGGGCGACATATTTAACGCCCTTGCCACGCGGGCTGGAACCGACGTTGCGACGCTGAGCCAAGGGCTTGAAGGATACCGCGCGGGGCAAACCGGGTTGCTGCGCATGACCTGGGACAACGGCGACCGGACAGTGCTCGTAAACCCCAACTTGCGCGGAATTACGCTTGGGTGGAATTTGCAGAGCACCGCGCAGGACGAACTCTTTGCGGCGATTGAGGGTACGGCATTCCACACGCGAATCATCCTGGATCGCATGGCGGACCACGGCGTCGAGATCAAGCGGGTGATCAATGCGGGCGGTATTCCGCAAAAGAACAACGTGTTGAATCAAGTGTATGCCAATGTTTTGCGACGGCCCGTGCTTGTGCCTGGCAAGAGTGTGACTAGTCTTGGCTCCGCTATTTTTGCCTTTCTGGCGGCGGGGACATTTAAGACTGTGGAAGAGGCGCAGGACAAGATTTGTCCCGGGCATACGGTTTTCACGCCTGACCAATCCACGCGGGAAGTTTATGATTCGCTGTACGGGCTTTATAAGAATCTCTACTTCGCGTTTGGGCGAGCCGGTGACGAGCGATTCGGCGATGTTCTTCCCACGCTGATCCGAGTGGCGGGACGGGCGCACGCGAGTTAACCGCAACGCGAATTTGTGAAGAACCAAGTGTCTGAAACGCTGAACTGACGGTTTCGATTGGCGTTGAAGATCGAACGGTCATCCTCGGCCCTTCGCTGGCTCAGGGTCAAAAGAATGATCCTACCTGCGGCTTCTGCGTTTGAAGTCTGTGCCACCCTGGCCGGGCTGAAGCCCGGCACCTACACCTCTGGCGACGAGTCAACAAAACTGGTTGGTTTGGTTCGGCGCTGATTGGGTTGAGGCCTGCGCCGAAGACGGGCACGATGTATCGTGCCCTTACAGCTTGTATTTGAGGGGGCTTACGGGTCGGCTAACTCCTTTAAATGCAATACTTACAAAAGTGGCGGGGCCCCGGCGCGGCTTAAGGCCTTCACAACGCAGCACTTACGGGAATGGAGTCGTAAGTGTTGATTTTAATAGGCTTTTTCGGGTTCGCGGAGGCGGTAGTTGTGGTCGTCGAAGTGGATGGCGTAGGGGTCCCGGTGTGGGGAGGCGGGACGTTGGCGCGGATTCGTCGGGGGCGGAGCTGTTGGTTGGGGTAGCGGCGCGGCAGGAGCGGAGAGAGAGCCTTCGGTATCCTCCCTTCGGCCCTCCTCAGGGCAAGCAGGATGACCAACCGAGTCGGCTTTTGGCTGGACCGACGTGGATCGGGGCGACGGTGCTTCGGGAGCGAGGGCGGGGCAAGCCCCGCCCCTACAATCGTTTTGAGTAGGTTGTGCGTGCGGCGGGGCGGGATCGGGCTGGGATTCGGGTGGGAAGAGGCGGTTGTGGTTGGAGGTGATGCCGGTGCGGATAGATTTGCGGAGGGCGTCGGAGCCGAAGGCGTCTTTGAATTCGGATTGGGAGAGGTGGATGGATTGGAGTAGGGTTTGGGCCATGTAGGCGATGGTGCGGGCGGCGCGGGGTTTTATGTCGCCGCGGACTACGGCGGGGAGTAGGCGGGCCAGGGCGGTGGTTAGGTCGTTGGCGGAGACGGTGTGGCCGGAGAAGAAGGCGGCTAGGTCTTTGGCTAGGTTGTCGGCGGTGGCGGCGCGGGATTCTTTTTTGGCGTGGTAGTGGCAGAAGTGCGAAGACCCACCCTCAGAAAACGAGGGTGGGGCACCCGCGTGAGGAGCGCCAGTCGAGATTCGGGATGAACTCTTCGAGGCTCTGGGTAAACGGCAGCGGCGGCCATCGGCGTAGGTGAAGAGGCATAGGGACACGCGGTCCTTTGAGTTGAGAGACGACATAGTTTTCTCCTAAGAGTTGAATTTTGGGATTTGGACACAAACCGAGAGCGGTCATCTTCAGAAGGATGACCCTACAGCTGAAAGCAAAAAACGCCGGCAGGATGCCGGCGCTACAAAGAGGGGCCTGAAAACAGAAACGCCTCGCAAGGAGCGAGGCGCAATACTTTCCACCACAATTGTACCGCAAGGATAATACAGGTCAAGGTAAAAACTTCAGGTCAAAAAAGAAAAGTCAAAACCTGTGGCCTTAAAAATCGAAGGCTTCGGCAACCGGCAAAGGGATGGGGTACCCGCCGTGGTGGTGGGCCTCAAGCTGCGCTGCCGCCTGCGGCACCCGCATTAGAGGTCCGGCGCCCGATGCTCTGGGCGCCAAGCCAATTTATGATTATGCGGATGCACCTAGCGACTGGCCGAAAGACTTGACGGCGGAGGCTTCGTCATCCTTGATGTCGAAGACCGTGTACAGTCTGGTGATTTGCATCAAGCCTTGGACTTTGTCGGTGAGATTGACCAGCTTCAGTTCTCCGCCTTGCTTCCTGACGCTGGTGAAGGAACTGACCATGTTGCCCAGGCCGGAGCTGTCGATGTAATTGACGTTGGCGAGATTGAAAAGAATATTCTTATGGCCTTCGGCCAACAGGTCAGACACCAACTTGCGCAGGGCTGCGCTTTCTTCGCCGAGAACAATCCGCCCGCTAATGTCCACAACCGCGACGCCGTCTACCTGCCGGGTGCTTGTCACAATATTCATTGCAACCTCCTAAGGTATTCAGAGACATCAAAAGCGATGTTGCGACCGGCCGACGCCCAATTTGCGTTTTCCATCTCAGGCCTTCGGACGGCACGCGAAACAAAGCAACTCGTGACCGATATGTTCGTATCGCCCTTGAGGCGTCGTTACCCAATGGCTGTGGGTCCACGGCGGGTCATGGCGGACGAGTAGCTGATGTCCGCAGGTAAGCTCGGCGACCCACTCTCGTTGCCCGTCTAAGTGAAAATCAACGATCTTTTGTGGCGTGCCGACTAATTTTTCTTGCGCACCAACCATGGCTTGAGTATGCGCTTATACGGCGCTGATAGATAGCGCCTCACGCCGAGACGAAACCAACGTTAGTCACGCGACTGGATGCAGCGGGGGGAAAAGGACAGCTACGCGGAATGGACAATCTCGGAAGACTCGGAAAGACAAATCCTAATTCGAGTCCAGGTCGTCCTTAAGAATTGGAATTTGACACCTTAGGGCGGCTAATTTGGCGAGTTTTTCTCGAACAGATCCGGATATCCGGGGCTGTCCCATTTCTTTTCTGACAGAGGTCAGCAGTTCTTTGTCAGATCCCTTTGTGCGTTTCCTGCGGGTCATCGGGCTATTGTGCCATAGGCGCGCCAGCCACGGATGTTCGATAAGGTACAAGAAAGCGCCGCTACGGAAAGACCGACTCCTGGCGGGGAAAGAGATTGCATGCATCTGTGGGGTTGATTTATTGTGGCGGGCGTGTAAACGTTTGCTTGGCGGCGCGCGTGTGGCGCACGCTGGGGGATTAGAATGGGGCGTTCTGAGTTTGGGGAGGGTGGCATGTCGAAACGAGCTTCGTGGTCGCGGCGGGAATTTGTGGGTACGGCTATTTCTACGGCTGCTGTGGGGGCCTTGCCCATCCATAGTTTGCTGGGCGCCCCGATTGAAGCACTTGCGGACGGGTCTACGGCAAACTGGAAGGACGAGGGCGTACTTTTTCTGGACAAGTCTCCTTACGCCAAGTTGCGGAATGTGCCGGTGCATGCGGTGACGATTACCGCGGGATTTTGGGGGGCGCGGCGCGAGATTAATGTGAACAGCAGCATTCCGTCCATGGAGAAATTGCTCGAATCGAATGGGCGGATGGACAATTATTTGCGGCTGGTGGGGAAGAGCAGTGCGGCGCAGCGGGGGCCGGTTTATTCGGATTCGGATGTTTACAAGTGGACGGAGGCGGTTGGATTTGCGCTGCAGTCGGGGGATCGGCCGGAGTTGCGGGCGCTGACGGAGAAGGTCATCAAGGAAGTTGTGGCGGTGCAGGAGCCTAGCGGATATTTGAACACTTACTACGTTGGCGACAAGGCGAAGATGCGGATGGAGCCGGAGGTCCAGCGGTGGGGGCACGAGATGTACAACCTCGGGCACATGATGCAGGGGGCGATTGCTTATTATCGCGCGACGGGCGATCGCACTTTGCTCGATGCTTGCATTCGGTTTGTTGATGGTTACCTGCTGCCTGCGTTCGGTCCGGGAGCGGACAAAAAGCCGATTTTCTCGGGGCATCCGGAAATGGAGATGGGGCTGATTGAGCTTTATCGCACGACCGGGGAGAAGAAATACCTGGATTTTGCCGGTTATTTCTTGCAGGGCGACGATCGCATCAAGGAGCCGAAGCGTGCTTACGTTTATCACTTCTGCGGGATTCCTTTCACTTCGCGCACCCATCTGGAGGGTCACGCGGTGCGTGCTATGTACGCTTGCTGCGGGGCGACCGACTACTACATGGAAACTGGCGACCAGACTTACCTGAAGACCTTGAATGTGCTTTGGGAAGATTTGGTTTCGAGCCAGATGTATGTGACGGGGGGAGTTGGGGCGAGGAGCGAGGGCGAGGCGTTTGGTGAGGATTATGAGCTGCCGAACTTCACGGCCTATGGGGAGAGTTGCGCGGCTATCGGGAACATGATGTGGAATTGGCGCATGCTGGCGGCAACCGGCGAGGCGAAGTACGCGGACGTGATCGAGCGGGCTTTGTATAACGGGATTAATTCGGGGATGTCGCTGGATGGGACGCTTTATTGTTATCGCAATCCGTTGGGATTCGATCCATCGAACGGGGATCAGATTCGCAATCCGTGGTACGACACGACGTGTTGCCCGCCGAATCTGGAGCGGACGTTTGCTTCTTTGCCGGGATATTTTTATAGCACTAGCAAGGATGGAATCTACGTTCACCTGTACGACAATTCGCAATTGGATTGGCATTTGGAGGATGGGACGGGGTTGAAGGTGGTGCAGAAGACGAATTATCCGTGGGATGGTGGAGTGGAGATTGCGGTTTCGCCGGCGAAGCCTGCGGAGTTTACGTTTTATGTGCGGATACCGGGATGGTCGAATGCGTCGCAGGTTTTGGTGAATGGGAAGGCGGTTTCTGGAGTTGCTTCGGGGGAGTATTTGGCTTTGAAGCGGAGTTGGAAGGCTGGCGATACTGTGAG
>Ga0209139_10000213_pt1 | contig 19089 bp, 13 predicted proteins | sample BogFormECP14_OM3_FD_188246 | JGI IMG/M metagenome (GOLD analysis project Ga0209139, IMG submission 188246) | Bog forest soil microbial communities from Calvert Island, British Columbia, Canada - ECP14_OM3 (SPAdes) (version 2) | ecosystem: Environmental > Aquatic > Freshwater > Wetlands > Bog ...
GCGACCAAAATGAGATTTTAGCGAGCGCCGCCAGTTGCGTGAGTCGAAGTCGCCGGCCCCACGCTTTCGCTATCCACATCTCGACCAGAACGACGACAGAAGTACCGGCTGCGATGGAGGATAAGAAGAACGAGATGGGCATTACTGGAGACCACCACTGTGGAGCAAGCTGTTCGGGCATCAGCAGGAACAATGAGCCGAGAGAACTCTGGTGCATTGTTGAGAGCGTTACTGCGGCGATAGCCAGCATGATCGGCTCAGATTTCTTGCCTCTGGCTCGAAAAGCCCAAGCGAGGAAAGAAAATAAGACGGCACTCGCCAACGCGTAGGTCAGGCGGCGCGAGAGTAGGTAAACAAACAAGGTGACCGCAAAAGCGACGTAATAGCCAGACCAGCGCTGCCAAATCTCCTTCGCCCTCTGCAGCCCCCAGCGTTCGAAGGGCACCGGCAGGAACTCCAGAAGCAAGATCGTGACATACAGTCCGACGCACCAAGAAACCTCGAACATCGCCGATTGCTCGGGAGATTGCATACCGAGCTGATAGAAGTGCCACGGCAAGCCAAGGTCAGCAACCAGCGTGACCGTGACAAACGAGTAGCTCAGCAGGCCCATAAGCACGGCTGAACGTCCCATCGAGTACAGGTCCTTGCGCTGAAAGACATAGATGAGGCCGGCAGTCGCGAATGCGCCGGCAGCCACGGCGATCCAAATCAAATCGAAGACGATCCAGAGTCCCCACGCGTAAGTGTCAGAAAGGTGCGTGCTGCCGCCCAGGCCCAAGGCGAATCGGGCGACCAGAGAAATCAGACCGAACAGCATGATTCCAAGGAGAAACCAGTTCCACGGCGTCAGCAGTTTTTGCTGCAGGAGTTCGAACTCGATGTGAGGGCCGTGAGCTTCCACGTCTGCCGCTGCACCCGACCCGGTAGCCATCGCAACGGCTCGGCGTTTTAAGAAGGCGTAAGTGGCACCGAAGAGTGCGCCCAGGGCGAGGACGGCAGGGGGAACAGCGTGAATAGCCCATCCGGAAAACCCCGGATACGCCTTGTTACCAACGTCGGGAAAACCGAGCTTCGCGAAGGGCACCGAAGACAGGTACAAGACAGTGGTGCCGCCAGCTTCTTTTTCTCCGTAAATGTGATCTACATATTTGTCAGGTTGATCCGAAATCCGGTTGCGCGCCTCCTGTAGGATCTCTTCGCGCTTACCAAAGAGCAGCGCGTCAGCCGGGCACGCCTTGACGCAAGCGGGCTCGATGATATTTTTAAGGAAACTTCTGTTCTCGTCATCCGTCAGCGCGTGGCCATTGCGGGCCAAGGGCGCCGGCTGATCAGACCGGTCAGCGCAGTGGGTACACTTCTGAATCTTGGGAGCGAGAGAGTCCCATTCCGCAGTCGGCACGCCCCACGGGCACGCCCATTCGCAGTAGCGGCAACCGATGCATTTATTGGCATCGTAAGTTACGGGTCCGTCAGATTCCGGGTGCAGAGCCGTTGTCGGGCAGGCTGAGACGCACGCGGGCTCCAGGCAGTGCAGACATCGCCGCATCGTGAAAAGGTAATGCAAACCCCCGGGTGCCTTGTCGTCAAGCACTTCATGAAACGAAATTAAGGTAAGCGTTTTTGCGCTAAGGCTAGCGGGGTTCTGAAAACCAAGGTCCCACTCAAGATCCGTTGCTTCCCCATCGCGATCGTTCCACTGCTTACAGGCAACTTGGCAGGCGCGACAACCAATGCATTTCGTGATGTCGACCAGCGTCGTTTTATAAGAGTCTGTATTCGCAGGTTGATTCATACATTGCCCTTTTGCGCGGTTCGCGATCTTGAACCAGCCTCGCGGACCTTTATCACATTCACCAAGCATGCCTTGGTTTCTTGGGTTCCCGCTCCCGGATCGGCAGCATCGATCGTGAGGAAATTTACGCTGGGGCCTGTGGAAAGGCCTTTGTAACCCCAGTTGTACGGCATCCAGACAACGTTGACCTGGCGGTCGCCGATTTTCAGCTCCTTCATGCGGGGCGTGACGAGAGCTCTGACTTCGAGCTCACCGCGCGCCGACGAGACCCGGACCCAGTCCCCCGATTTCACCCCGAGCGTCTGCGCGAGCGCGACCGGCATCTCCAGCACTGGATCGGGGACGAGCTCGTTGAGCCAGGGAATGTTCCGAGTTGTCGAACCGCCGCACCAGTGTTCAGCGACCGTTGACGTCATGAGCACGTACGGGAACTTGTCGACGGTTCCGATGGGTTGATGCGTCGCGACACGCGGGTACTTGAGCATCGGGTTGCTCTTCACGCGCGGGTGAAGCATGTTTTCCACCGGGCTCTCGACGGGCTCGTACATCTCCGGCAGCGGACCGTCCTTCGGTACGTAGGCCACGTCTCGCGGATACCCCGGATGCTTCGGGTCCGGGTCCGAGTAGACGGCCGCGAACAGGCGCCCGACGCCCTCCGCACCCTGGTGGAAGGCCCGCTGGCCGTTCGGCGTGTTCGGCCCGTCGGTCAGGACGGGGACGTCAGGTAGGTCGTAACCCGTCCAGCGTTTAGCCTGCTCGTCCCACCAGACAATCGGTTTCGAGCCCGGATAGGGTTTGCCGTTCCGGTCACACGATGCCCGGTTATAGAGGATGCGCATGTTGTTGGGCCAGGTCCAACCGAATCCCGGATAGAGGCCGAGGCCTCCTGGATCCGTTTGCGAGTCGCGGCGCTTCGATAAGTTCTCACCATTGGCGAAGACACCCGCGTAGATCCACGCGCCGGACGACGTGGAGCCGTCGGCTCGAAGATCGCTGACCTTGCGGATCAGATCGCCCGCCTTTAGGCCGGTCTCCGGGTTGTCGCGCAGGGCGTATCCGTTGATTTCGCGCAGGACATCCTCGGCCGTGGTGTAGTTCCAGAAAGCCTTCTGGATGATCTCGTCCCTCGGCTCCTTTGAGTCCTTGACCTGATCGCGCACCGCGCGGAAGACGAGGTCAACGATCTCGCCGTCGGGTTTGGCCTGCCCCGGAGGTTTCACGGCGGCGTGGCGCCATTGCACCATGCCGCCCGAGTTGCTGATGGTTCCGTTCTTTTCCATGAAGAACGCTGCGGGCAGCAGGATCACTTCGGTGGAGATGGACTTCGGATCGACGCCGGGCCGGCGCCAGAACGTCGCAGTCTCGGTTTCCCAGATCTCCTGCACCACAAGCGTCTCGAGGTTCGCCATGGCGTCGAACGTCAGGCTAAGGTTGGGCACGGTGACCGCGGGATTCTGGCCGACGATCCAGAGGACCTTCAGGTTTCCGGCGAGGGCATCCTCGAACATGGGCAGAGTTCCGTAGTCCTTGGAAGCGTTCCGCTTGGGCAGCCAGGCATAGGCGTAATCGTTCTCGGCGGTGGCCGCTTCACCGAAGAACGCCTTGAGCGTGTTGACAAGATAGCGGCTGTCGGCTATCCCGTTCTTGCGCACGTAGTCGTGAATGGTCGGCTCGGCATTCGACGCAGAGTTGAGATACCCCGGCATGTAGTTGTAGAGCACCGCCATATCGCACGCGCCCTGCACGTTCGGCTCGCCGCGCAGCGCGTTGACGCCGCCGCCCGGCTTGCCGATATTGCCGAGCAGGAGTTGCAGGATCGTGAATGACCGGATTCCCTGCACACCGGTGGTGTGCTGGGTCATCCCGAGCGCGTAGAGGATTGACCCCGGCCGGTTCTTCGCCATCATCTCGGCGATCTGCTGGATCTGTGCAGCCGGGATGCCGGTGATCTCCTCGCCCGTCGCTAGCGTGTAGCGGGAAACGAACTTCTTGAGGTGTGCGAAAACGCAGCGCGGGTCCTCCAGGCTCTTGGCAACACGGGGCTTTGCCCCGGCATCGAGCTGATATCCCCAAGTCTCCGTGTGGTACTTGTGGTTCACCGCGTCGAACCCGCTGAAAACGCCGTCCTTGAAGTCGAAGGCCTCATTAACCAAGTAGAGAGCGTTGGTGTGGGTGACGACGTAATCCTCGTCGTACAGCTTGTTGGCGAGGACGAAGTTGATCATCGTATTCTGGAACGCCGCGTCGGTTCCGGGCCGAATGCGTGCGTACACGTCTGCTGCCGCTGAGGTTCGAGTGAATCGCGGATCGACGTGGATGATCTTCGCCCCGTTCTCCTGTGCCTTCCGGATCCACTTGAAGGCCATGGGGTGGTTCTCGGCCACATTGCTGCCTTCCACCAGGATCGTCTTGCAGTTCTGCAGGTCGATCCAGTGGTTGGTCATCGCCCCTCTCCCGAACGAGGCCCCCAGACCGGGGACCGTGGGGCTATGTCAAAGTCTGGCCTGGTGCTCGACGTAAGCCATGCCGAGCAGCCGGGCCGCCTTCTGGAAGAGGTAGCACTCCTCGTTGGTGTTCTGCGCGCCGCCCAGGAAGCCGATGGCATCGGTCCGATTGACAGGCACCTCCGTGTCGCCGACCTTCTCGGTGGCAATCCAGGTCGCGTCGCGCGTCTTCCGAATCTTCTGCGCGACTCGAGAGATCGCGTCGTCCCAGGAGATGTCCTCCCAGTGGTCGCTGCCCGGCGCCCGATAACGCGGGGTTGTAAGCCGGTTCGGTGAGGCGTGAGTCGCGAACATGGATATGCCTTTCACGCATAAGGATCCGCGATTCACAATGTGGTCGAAGTCGCCCTCCATGGTAATCAACTTGCCTTCGCGCACCGAGGCGATCATTCCGCAGCCGCAGGAGCAAAAATTGCAGGAGGTAGTGAACTCGGTGACGTCGGAGAGCTTCAATTTCTGCGTGCTAGCTCGCACGGCTTCCACATCGACGAGGGCGCCGAGCGCCAGCCCGGCACAACCGCCAGCCGCCACCTTGAACCACTGTCTCCGAGTAACCCCTGTCAGAGTCTGTGATGACTCGCCAGCCGTGACTCCAATCTGGCCATTCATTCCACGCTCTTCACTCTTGATCGGACCCATGGGTTGCTCCACACCTCATGAAACAGGAGTTACGATTCGGCGATCGATTCATTAACGGCCGCATCTTCCCAAAGCAATCACGCAGTCAAAAACGATCATCGTAACGTTATCGGACACCCTGGAGCCTACAACTGATTGTCGGAGTGCCGGTCCGAGGCTAGGTCTTCAGTCCGCCCGAGGGCAACTAGGGATATCCCTAGGTGACTTCGGTAGCCCCTCGCAATATCCTTCCCTCCGGGAAAGCCTTTCAGAAATCGTGCTGACCCCAGAAATGTTGGCGTGGCCAGCCTGAGAGGTGGGTTCCCAAGCTTGAATCGGAAAGTCCGACGCGGCGACAAGCGAGTGTTGAAGCCAAGCACTACGAGAAGTCCGGAAGATCCTGTGGGCGGACCATCAAGCATCGGTCGCACACATCAATCTCTTTAGCAGATTGGTAACGGCAGTGTCCGGTTGACGGGCCAAGTGAAAACTGAGGGATGGCCATAAATGCGTGGTACGGCACACAGAATTTCAATGGTGTTGCTCGTCTGCGGCGTAGTCATGGCTGTTGGTGCCAAGCCACTTGGTTCGCAAGCCGCTAAAGACAATCCCAAGCCGTCGGCGCAGTCGCACAAATATGTGCGTCCGACCGATCCGTCACTCTACGTTGGATCAGAAGTGTGCAAAACATGTCACGAAGATCTTTACAAGACCTTCGAGACGAGTCCCCATTTTGTCACCACTATCGATTCGAAACTGGACGCGCAGAAGGGCCCGGAGTGGCACGGGTGCGAAGCGTGCCACGGCCCAGGCAAGGAACACGTCGAGGGCGGCGGCGACGTAACGAAAATATTCGCCTTTAAAGATATCTCGCCCGCAGAAAGCAGCGCCCGCTGCCTGGATTGCCACCAGAGCAGTCACGAACAGAGCAATTATGGCCGCTCCCTCCATTTGCAGAGTGGCGTGGCATGCACCGACTGTCATTCGCCGCATCATGCAAAGGACACGCAATCATTGCTGCGGGAAGCGTCGCCGAAACTCTGCTACAGCTGCCACCTGGATGTGAAGGCACAGTTCGTGCGTCCGTTTCATCATCGTGTAAATGAAGGATTGATGCAGTGCAATGACTGCCACAACCCGCATGGGGGATTCGAGCGGCACCAGCTGCGCACGGTGGCCGGTCAAGATGAAGTTTGCTACAAGTGCCACGCCGATAAACAGGGCCCCTTCGTGTACCAGCACGAAGCCAAAATCGAGGGCTGCCAAGCTTGCCACACACCACATGGGTCCACGAACCAGCGGATGCTCATTCAGAACCAGGTGAATCTGCTGTGCATTAGTTGCCACTCATCGGGCGGGAACGGTGCGCCCGCGACCCCGTCATTTCATAACCAGGCGAATGAATATCAGGCCTGCACCCTCTGCCACACCGCGATACATGGATCGAACAGCAGCAACGTGTTCTTTACACCCTAGCGAAAAGGAGGCTGCCCACCGTGACCAGTCGGCAAGAGCGGAAATCGGAATCGAAATGCTACCGTCACGTTGCGGGCTCACTCCTGTTTCTCCTGTGCCTTGGGTGCTTGGCGGCGCCCATGAGCCGAGCGCAGGAGGTCGAGGAACAAACCGGGATCAACGAGGGCAACTACAATATCAAGCAATCCATCGAATTCGGCTACCGATTCACTGACGTAAACGGAAGCCAGCAGACCTACGACACGATGGTGAATTTACAACAGGGTCCAAGGTTGCTGGGATTCACCACTGAATTTCGCTCGCTCGATCATCACGGCACATTTTTTGACGATTTTTATTTTAGCAATTTCGGCTACGGCGGCGATCCCAATGATGTATCGCAAATTCGCATCACCAAGAACAAGTGGTACTCCTTCAACGGCATGTTTCGCCAAGACCAGAATCATTGGAACTATTCCTTGCTGGCGAATCCGCTGAACCCAAACACACCCGTTCCCAACGCTCCGGCCAACTTCAATCCAATCATCAATGCGCCTGCAAATGTGCTGGGGACGTCTCTGATTGGAAACAGTCCACATGACTTCTTCACTCGAAGAAACATGCAGAATTACAACCTGACGATACTGCCGGACTCGAAAATTCGTTTTCGTCTCGGCTACGATCAAAACACAGTGTATGGTCCTGGCAACAGCACGTTCCATGAGGGCGCCGAGCAATATCTGCTGCAGAACAATTCCTACCATCTGCAACAATACCGGCTGGGCGTCGACTTTCGTTTCCTGGTGCGAACGACTCTCAGTTATGACGAGATCTGGACCAATTACCGGAATGATCTATCCAGCACCGATGAGAACCAGCAATTTTCTCCTGGTGCTGGATTTCCTCCCGTCGATCTGGGGGTGACCTTTAACCCTGCAGCCAGTAATCCTTGCGCAGGCGCATTCGGCCCTGGGAGTATCGTTCTTCAGACCTGCAACGCCGCTTACAGTTATTCTTCCCGCGGACGAATCCGTATGGACAGCCCCACGGAAAAGTTCAGCCTGCAATCCACTTACTTCAAAAATATCGACATCGCCGGCATGTTCAGCTATACGGCTGGCGACCTAAACGATTACAACTACCAGCAGAATTTCGCGGGGCTCTCGTCAAGGTCATTTCTTTCCAATTACGGGGAAAGCGGACCGATTAATGGTCGGCACGTCGCTAGTTTCGGAGACTTCGGAATTAGCTGGCAAGTCAACGACCGTATCAGCATCGTCGATTCGTTCCACTACAGCAGCTGGAAAGAACCTGCGCAATTCGCGGCGTCTGAATGTTCTTATTTCAGCGGTACCCTGCTGGTTCCCGCAAACATTTTTGCGCCCACGTCTACTCCCCCTGCGACGTGTATTCCACCGGCAAACGGTATACCGAATAGCGCGCCGAATCACTCATCGAGCTCCGATTTCGATGCTGCTCTGAATATCAACAGCGACTTCCTCAAGCAGCAGGACGTAAGCAACACAATCGAAGCGCGGATCAATTTCTCAACCAAAGTCGGCGCCTACCTCGGATACGAATATCGCAACCGCATCATCGCGGACAATTTCAGCAATTCGATCAGTGGCGTCTACTATCCCGGCCCCGCCCTCAGTAACGCCGCTCGCCAGAACTGTGAGGTTGTGGATCCCGCACTTCCGCTCGTGCAATCGAATCTTCCGGCCGGCTGCACTTTGAATCCTGATGGTTCGATTGCCTACTCCGCTGCTTCTGCGCCGGTTCCGCCCGATTTGACGCACATCCAGGAAAATCATGTCATCTTTGGTCTGTGGGCCCGCCCATCGCAGAAACTTCGATTCAATGTTGATGGTGACATCATGGTCGCCGACAATGCCTTCACCCGCATCAGCCCGCTGCAGGCCCAGGAAGTGCGGTTCCGCGCAAACTACAAAGCGGCAAGCTGGATCAACCTGAACGGCCATCTAAATCTCTGGTACGGTGAGAACGATTCGGAGAACTTAAACGGCCATCAGCACAACAACAGTGTCGGTCTCGCCGCTCAGCTCCAACCGACCGAGAAACTCTCACTCGACCTCGGCTACGAATATAACGATATTTCATCGCAGATACTGGTCTGCTTCGTCGCTACCGGTTCACTGGCTGGACTACCGGCCTGCCCGGACTTTTCCTCGCTGGTGGAGCAAGCCTCGCCCTACAGCAGCAAGGTGAGCACCACGTTTATCGATTTTTCCTGGACCCCGATCAAACCCCTAACGCTTCGCGGAGGTGCCAATCTTTTCTGGGTAAGTGGTTCTGAACTTAACCTAACGCCCCAGAACCCGATCGCGACATCGGTTCCGGGTCCGCTAAATTCTGCCTGGTATCAGCCGTTCGGCGGTTTCGACTTTCGGTTTGCAAAGCGTTGGACTGGGCGGGCGAACTGGGAATACTATGGGTACCACGAGAACGCCAGCACGGCCTATCAAGATGCGCTTGCAAGAAGAAATTTCCAGGGGAATCTGGTTGTACTTTCGGTGCGATACGCGTTTTAGCTTAACGAGATTTGCGTGCAGTTAGAATTCGACTCTTAATCTAGTGCGGAGGAAAGAAACATGAAGAAGGCGATAAGCAAGCGGCGTGTGGCGGTACTGGCGTCTCTATGCCTTGCAGGCCTGATTTTGTTCAGTACGAACGCGAAGGCCGATGCGCAAGCCGGGGCGGCAACGTTCAAAACCAAGTGTGTATCCTGCCACGGGGTTGACGGGAAGGGGAAGGCAGCGCTGAAGACCGAGGATTGGGGCTCTCCAGCGGTCCAGGGGATGAGCGACGCCGAGCTCACTGCCATCACGACGGACGGCAAGGGCAAGATGCCGGCATACGGGAAAAGCCTGAAGCCCGATCAGATCAAGGATTTGGTAGCTTACATTCGCTCGCTCGCAAAGAAATAGTTTCAGCGAGATGCAATAGGCTGCAAAACAAGCAGCCTTTGCTAAGGATGGATACGGTTCAATGCCACAGGCGACAATCCTGATTGTCTGTCTCGTTTTGTTTAGTGCCGCAGTAATCGGGATACTGGCGGTTCGTCCTGGCTTCACGGCAGGTCGCGGTGGGAAGATCCTTGCCTTCGTTGCCATGTTTTGCCTGCCGATCTTTTGCGGCCTGCTGGGTTTTTCGAGCGAAATGCAACGATCCAAAACCACTGCTTTCTGTTTGTCCTGTCACACGATGGAAGATTATGGCAAGAGCCTGCTGGTTGACGACCCCACCCATCTTCCCGCGTCGCATTATCAAAATCACCGCGTGCCGGTTGACGAAGCGTGCTATTCCTGCCACACGCAGTACGCCATGTTCGGCGGCCTTAAAGTGAAGATGTACGGATTAAAGCACGTGTTCATCTACTATTTCGGAACGCCGCCCGCCCCTCAGGACATCAAGCTGTACGAGCCGTACAACAATCGAGAATGTCTGCATTGTCATCTGGGAGCTCGGTCGTTTGAAGAGGGTGTGGTGCACAATGCCGACCCGGCTACACTCCCTGCGATCAAATCCAATCAGCTTTCATGCCTTTCCAGCGGTTGCCACGACACGGCGCACGATCTCGCGCATTTGAAAGGGGCAAAATTCTGGGAGAAAGGTAACTGATGATGAGCACAAGTCGGACCGAGAAACGTATCAGGTTTGCCGGCATTTGCCTGGCAATCGGCCTCGTAATTGAAGCGCTGTGCTTGCTCTGGGCCACTCCAATTGCCTTCATCGTTTTTGTAGCGATGGGGGGCCTGCTGATGCTAATCGGCCTCGTGGTTTATCTCTACGCAACGGTTTCGGATCCCGTTGCTGGTGATTAGCTGATTTCAAGGAAACTGGTTGTTACTTGTCGAGCAGAGGGGGCCCGCTGACACGCTTTCCTTTGAGGTGGAAATTTACCTCAACATGGTCGGCGATCTTGATGAACGGAATGCCCTTATTCATGCCGTAGTCTTTGCGGTTGAAGACCATTTTCCCTTTCACTTCGGTTGAGCCTGTCCCCCTGCCGGAGACTACCAGTGTCAACTTCTCCGGATTTGACACACCGCGTATCGAGAAGTCGCCATCCACTTCGTAGGTGTCGTGGCCGGTCTTCACAATCTTCGTGGACTTAAAAGTGATCACCGGATTGTGCTCGACGTCGAAAAAATCTTTGCCTTTCAGCTTGCCGTTCTTCATGCCGCTTCCGGTGTCCACGCTGTCCGCTTGAATTTTTAGCTCTAAAACGCCCGTCGTTACCTCAGGAGAGGTAAATGTTAAGTTAGCGTCCCACTTGTCGAATTTGCCAGCGATATCCATGGACGCCTTTACATCGAACTTAATCCAACTTTCCACCGGCGTAATCTCGAAAACGGGAACTTCTTGCGCTCGGCTCATTAATGGGAATGCGGCCGGCCCCAGGAGGCAAAGAATGGCTATACGCATGGCGCTCCGTCTGAGTTTTTTCCACTTCATAGTCAATCCCTCCGGGCTCGTCCAACTTCTGATTGAAAAATCCATACGGTTCGATTGTAAGTCCAGCATGTTCTGCTGAACTTCATTTACGTTGCTCTTGATTCTTTCCAGCGCCGTTGAATGCGGTCGCCAACTTACTCGGCCGTTTGCGAGTACGATTGCATCTCGCTGATCGATTTCTTCCGGCTCTAGAGAATATTTTGCTTCTTCAATTCTTTCACGATCAACTTGACGAGCCCATCTATCACTTTTTTCGCTGATTTCGGATTGAATGAATCGCTCGTGCCGGTCCAAATGAGTTCGTCATTCGACGAAGTAGCAGTATAGAAATTCGTTTCCACACGAACAGTCGTGTCCTCCCGTAAGTAGTCGGGAGAATAGACCTGGTGATAGACCGCTCCATAATAGCCGTAGAACGAGCGGTAGTAAGGGTAAGGAACGGCAAAACTATGGCCGGGGACGTAGGTGGTCTTCTTGTCGATGCTGACGAGCCGCGATACCAGGACGGCGTCGATCTTGAAGTCACGGATCTGAGCTTTCAGGTAATCAGCGTCCAGTTCGGCAGAGTCAGGCCGAAACAGGATGTGGTTTCCGGGAACCGCCTCAAGGCCATCACTCGCAATCGCAGCTGAAAGATCGTCTTCGAAATCCGCGCGGATTTCCGGATTCTCGCTCATGCCGATGACCAGAACCCGATGAGGTTTCTGACCAGAATAGTCGGGATTTTTCCAGCTCAGCAGGAGTTTCACGCCCTTCGCATTCGAGACGGGCGGGGCGCAAAATACCAGCGCGCAGACCAGAGTGGCAGCGACGATAGTTTGTGTGCGCGCGATCTTCATTATCGTGCTATTTGCGATCAAGTCGTGTCCAGCGCATCGTTTCTGAAACGATACTCAACCCTCAACATTCTTGCTTCTTCGGTGGGCGCACTAAAGCTGCTGCTGTTTCCGTCCCTGTGGGTCTCTCCAGCTACCGCAAGAATAGATTTTACTCGATGTGAGCACAACTAGGGAATCCCCTAAGAATATCTGGCGCGGCGGCAATGGGCACGTGTGAGGGCTGGGGATTTACTTCAGGTTCTCCGAGGAGGAAGTCGCAGCGCGGATGTCTGGTGAATAAGTTGCAGGATAGGTGATGCTGACCCATACTAACTCTACAAATTATCTTCAAAAGTTTAGCGTCCAGAGTTCAGACCCAGCACACAGCCAACCTTGCTCTACGCCTCCGATCCGGCCGTGCTAGGGATTTCCCTAATTGAGAAGGCAGCTAGCCGGTCCTAGGATCACTCCAGAACCCAGCCCTCTGGTGCGAGAAGCTTGGTCTGGATTCAATTCCTGACAGACAGGGAAGCGGAATTGAATAGAAGAACTGGGGTGCTAAGCCCGGTGGCTTTGTCATTGCTTGTATCAGCATCTGCTTTTGGCGGCGACGTCCGCGGAATGATCACCACTCGTACCGGCGAGACGTTGATCGTGAAGACCGGGAACGGAAACGTTACCGTGGTTCTCACCGCTGGTACAACAACGAAAGATGATAGGGGCCTATTTGGCTTGGAGCCAGATCATCTGTCCGACGTGGTGCTTAGGACGTTTCTCGCACGTTCGCTTGGGGCGAGGGGAAACCGCACAGTCAGGGAGAACAGCGATGACTCAACGCAATTTGAGCAAATCTAGAGCCCGCAAAGCTGGCTACTGGGGTTTCGGACTCGTCGTGCTTTTGCTGGCGGCCACTCTCGGCATTTCCGCGGACGACAGAGGCGTAGAGGTTATCGACGCGACTGCGATGGGAACCAGCACGCAGCTCGGTAAGAAAATCAGCGTGAAGGTGACGATCTTTGAGTTCTCTACTGACGACGATCGAGCTATTCTCGTGGACGCCTTTAAACAAGGCCAAAACGAAGGATTAGTGAATGCGCTCACCAGGATGAAGTCCGTAGGTCGCATTGCCGTGACCGGCACAATCGGGTACGACCTCAGTTACATTCGCCTGATCCCCACTCCAACCGGCCGCAAGATTCGCTTCGTCACCAACCGTCTGCTCAGATTCGGTGAACAGTATTACAACACCCAAAGCAAAGCTTTCAACTTGACCGCGGGTGAAATCGAGATAAACGACTCCGACAAGAACAAGAGCGGTGGCGTGCTCTATCCGGCATCCCAGTTGATAATCAACAAAGAGGGACAGTTAGAATTCCAGCTTCGCGAAAATCCCTGGAAGCTGGTCAGCATCATCGATTGGCACAAGGCAGGCACTAACGAACAGCCTCGCTGAAACGCCAGCATTGGCGTCGTTCTTGAATTCGCTTTGTGAGGAGGTTCCTCGTGAAGATTCAGCCCACAGCGGTCCTGTGTCTTGGTGGTCTCTTGATGTCCCTATGTCCAAGTCTGCGTCCTCAGGACTGGATGCGTCTAGAGCAGAGTACACATCTCAAGTGTATTCGATCGACTTAATATCTTTCCGGTATGAACTTGTGTGACTTGATTGATTTTTGATCGTCGTAACTGTGCTTGTCGGAACGCTTCGGCAGTTTCACTCTCTTCCCGGGCACCTTCTTATACGGAATCATGCTCAGAAAGTGAGAGATGCAATTCAGACGTGCCTTGCGCTTGTCATCGGAGTGAACCAGATACCACGGCGCATGTTTGGAATCGCTCGCCTCAAGCATCTTATCTCGCGCCCTCGAGTATTCATACCAGCGGCCGAAGGATTCCAAATCCATAGGACTGAGTTTCCATTGGCGAAGCGGATCTTTCACTCGGGCCTCGAAGCGCCGTTGTTGCTCCTTCTTCCCAACTTCGAGCCAATATTTGATGAGGATAATCCCGGCATCCACCATGTACTTCTCAACTGTGGGGCAAAGTTTAAGGAACTGGCGGTATTGCTCCGTAGTGCAAAATCCCATCACATATTCGACGCCGGCCCGGTTGTACCAACTCCGATCGAAGATCACAATCTCACCCGCGGCGGGAAAATGCGGAATGTAGCGCTGCATGTACATCTGACTCTTCTCGCGATCCGACGGGGCTGGTAACGCGATCAGGCGGAACACGCGCGGACTCACGCGTTCCGTCATGGCACGAATCGTACCGCCCTTGCCGGCGGCGTCGCGCCCCTCAAAGACCACGATGACGCGCAGTCCTTTATATTTCACCCAATCCTGCAGCTTGCAGAGTTCTTGTTGCAGCCGCCGTAGCTCTTTCTCGTACTTTTTCCGCTTCAGCGATTTGTCTTCCTGTGACGCGTCTTGTTTGGCCGTCAAGTCTAACCCCTTCAACACGAATAGGACTTCGCTTTGATTCCGAACGGTTCATCCATGCGCGTTTCGATTCGCGGGACGATCGTCCCGCGCTCCAGTTCTTGGCTTGACGCTCGCTCGTTCACAACGTTCCGGTCAATTTGTCTATGGTGTAGGTGATGGCGCAGGCGCGGACGTCCCACTCAACCACTGCGAATCATTCAGGTTCCAGCTGCCGCCCAGCGCTCGATACAAGTTGACGAGGGCCACCTTGCGGCCGAGGTCATAAATGATGGCGGAAAGTTCCGCGGGATACATTTGGATCTCAGCGTCGATGATTTCGAGATAGTTAGCGAGTCCACTGTCATACCGAATGGTAGACAGCTGGACCGACTCCCGATACGCGGCCACTGAGATCAGCTGAGTTTCGTAGGCCTTGGCCAACTCTTGGTGGGCCGAGAGCGACGACGAAACCTCACCAAACGCCTGTGTGACTGTTTTCTCAAAAGCTAACGTTGACTGGTCGCGTTGAGCCAAGGCCGCTCGATATTCGTTCTTTAACCGGCCGGCCGTGAACAGAGGTCCGGCCAAATTGCCCGCGAGGCTCCACGCTTTGCCGCCGACCGTGAGCTCGGAAAGTTGCGGGCTAATTCCACCAAACATGCCCGTCAAGGAAATCGTCGGGAAAAAATTTGCTTTTGCGACGCCGACGTTAGCGTTGGCAGCAATCAGGTTTTCTTCGGCCTCGCGGACATCAGGCCGGCGCTCCAGCAACTGTGAAGGCAATCCGGTAGGCACGTCGGGTGGATCGAACTGCTCCGACAAAGTACTTCCTCGGACGATCGGGCCCGGATTGTGTCCCAACAGCAAATTCAACGCTGCTTCCTGGGCAACAATCTGTCGCTGCAGGTCCGGAATGACGGCTGCGACGTTTGCAAGAGCCGCCTGTGCCCGCGCGACCTCTAGACCCGAAGCAGCGCCACCTTCAAACTTGTGCTGAAAGATGTCCAGAGTGTCCTGGAACGTCTTGACTGTTCGGCGCGAAACTTCGAGATCGGCATCGAGTGCGCGCAATTGAAAGTATCCCTGCGCAACTTCTGCCAGCACGAGAAGACGAATGTCGCGTTTGGCTTCCTCGCTTCCAAAATACACAGCGCGTTGTGCTTCATTCAGTCTGCGGATGCGCCCAAACACGTCCACTTCCCAGATCGTGTTCAGGTTGTAGGCATAATATGTGTGGCTCGTAACGAGGGGAGCAGGGTCTTGCTGTCCGTAAATGCTTGCGCCGTACCCTACCTGAGGGAAATATTCGGAACGAGTCACACCCGCAAGTGCGCGCTCTTGCTCCACGCGGGCGAGGGCTGTTCGCAAGTCATAGTTGTTCTTCAGCGCCTCGCGAATGAGGTCGCGCAGGACGGGATCCTTGAACAGGTCCCACCAAGCCAGATCCGCCTCCGAACTTGTAGTTATTTGTCGCTCGGCATAAAAGTCGGTGGGGGGCTGGAGTGACGGGCGGCTGTACTTGGGGCCCACGGTACAACCAGCTAAGAACAATGCCAGGACTGCAGTTGCGCAAGTTCTTCGCATCAGCCATGTCCTTCTTCGAGCGCAGCGGGTTGATTTACCGCTGCTTGAGGCTTTTTCTTGGCGATGCGTTCAACCACCACAAATAAAACGGGGACCAGGAAGATTCCTAATACGCTGGCCGCCAGCATTCCGGTAATGACGGAACTTCCTAACACCTTCCGACCGATAGCGCCGGCGCCCTTTGCCGTCCAGAGGGGAACGCATCCCAAGATGAACGCAAAGGAAGTCATCAGGATGGGTCTTAACCGCAGGCGCGCTCCTTCGAGTGCCGCTTCCACCAGTTCCTTTCCTTTCGAGTGCTCCAAGATTGCGAATTCAACGATCAGGATGGCGTTCTTGGCAGTGAGCCCAATCAGCATTACCAGTCCAATTTGCGCAAATACGTTGTTATCGAACTTGCGCAACAGCAACCCGCCGTAGGCGCCGAGAACTGCAACGGGGACCGATAGAAGCACACTGAATGGCAGTGACCAGCTTTCGTATAACGCGGCCAAAATCAGGAAGACGAACAGAAAAGACATGCCAAAAACCATTGCCTGACCGCCTTCAGCCTTGTTTTCCTGGTACGACATGTCGCTCCAGGCATAACCGAATCCAGCAGGCAGAATTTCGCTCGAGACCTGTTCCATGGCCGCCATGGCCTGCCCGGAACTGTATCCCGGAGCGGGTGAACCATTGATCTGGATACTTCTGTACAGATTGAAGCGGTTGGTATATTCCGGGCCGGACACGCGCCTGATCGAAACCAGGGAGGCGAGTGGCGTCATCTGCCCCGTGGAATTTCGAACGTAGAAATTGTTGATTTTGTCGGCGCTCGTTCTATATTCAGGCTCTGCTTGGAGGTAAACCTTCCACTGGCGACCGAAGCGATTGAACTGGTTGACGTAGGCGCCACCCAGGAAAGCCTGTAGCGTCTGGTACACCTCGCCGAACTGCAAGCCCTGCTTTAGTACGCGATCCTGGTCAACTTCCACGTAGAGTTGCGGCACGGTTGGCCGGAACGTGGTGACAAGACGGGCAAGCTCCGGGCGCTTCCGCGCGGCTTGCGTCAACTTCTCGAGAGTATCCCAAAGTTGTTCAACGGTCCCGCCGCTGCGATCCTGCAACATGAATGTAAATCCACCAGCCGTGCCCAGGCCCGGAATAGCGGGAGGTCCGAACGCGAACGCAATGGCCTCGGGGATTTCCTTGCCCATTTTCTGGTTGAGAGTCTGCATCAGTCCGTTGGCGGAGAGTTCCGGTGTCACCCGCTCTTCCCATGGCTCCAGCTGCAGGAAGTAGAAACCGGTGTAGGAGGCAGAGGTATTGGATAGCAGGCTGAAACCGGAAATCCCGCTAAAACTCTTGACCCCGTGCGTGTGCGCAAGCATGTCATCAAGCTTGCGCATTACCGCATCCGTCCGTTGCAGGGACGCGGCATCCGGCAGTTGTATCTGAACGAACGCGTAACCCTGGTCTTCTTCAGGGATAAAACTGGTTGGAAGACTTTTCCCCATCAGCACGGCGACGACAGAGATTCCCACGAGCAGAAGCAATGCCACGCCCCAACGTCGAATCAGCAGATGGCTCCAGTTCACGTAGCCGCCAGTCATTTTTCCGAACCAGGTATTGAACCAGCCGAAGAATTTTCCTAATGGACCCTTCGACTTCTTGCGCGGCCTCAGCATAAGAGCTGCGAGTGCAGGCGAAAGCGTTAACGCATTGAATGCGGAGATGAGTACGGAGATCGCAATCGTGATGGCGAATTGCTGGTTCAGCAGTCCCTTAATGCCGCCGAGCGCTGCCATGGGGATGAATACAGAAGAAAGCACCAGGGCAATGCCAATCACGGGACCAGACACTTCTTCCATCGCCTTCAATGTGGCTTCTTTCGGCGCCAGGCCGTGCTCAATGTGATGCTCCACAGCCTCAACGACCACGATGGCGTCGTCCACGACAAGACCGATTGCAAGAATCAGGCCAAAAAGCGAGAGCGTGTTGATGGAAAAACCCAGCATGGGGAAGATTGCAAACGTGCCGATCAGCGAGACGGGCACCGCAAGCAGCGGGATGAGTGTCGCGCGCCAGTTTTGCAGGAACAGGAAGACCACAATGATGACGAGGAAAATCGCCTCCGCTAAAGTGGTGACAATCTCTTTCATCCCTTCGGTGATGGGGAGCGTCGTGTCCATGGCGACCACGTATTCCAGGCCTTCCGGAAACCGGGTTTTCAGGTCTTCCAGCTGCGCCTTAACCTGTTTTGCGACAGCCAGCGCGTTGGACCCAGGAGCCTGGTAAACGCAAATAATCGCCGCAGCGTTTCCGTTATATCGTCCGATCTGCTGGTAGACCAGGGAACCCAACTCGATGCGCGAAACATCTTTCAGGCGCACGGTGGAACCGTCCGAATTTTGACGCACGATCACGTTGCCAAATTCTTCGGCATTGACGAGCCGGCCCGGAGCGCGGACCGCATACGTAAACTGCTGCCCCTTAGGAGCTGGCTCTGCGCCGATCTGCCCCGCCGGATTGACCGAGCTTTGCTGTTGAATCGCATTCGTCAAATCAGAGACGGTCATGCCGAGTTTTGTCAGCTGATCCGGTTTCAACCAGATGCGCATGGCATAATCCGCAGCCCCGAAGTTGGTTACTTGGCCCACTCCTGGAACGCGAAGCAGAGCGTCATTCACATTGATCGTGGCGTAATTCCCCAGGAACTGCCCGCTGTAGTTGCCCTTCGGCGAATAGAGGGAAATAACCAGAAGGGGAAGTCCCATCAACTTCTTGACCGTCACGCCGTACTGATTGACTGAGGTCGGCAGATTGGGACTGGCCTGGGAAACCCGATTCTGCGTGTTGACCTGGTCGATATCCACGTTGGTGCCAACGTCATAAGTCACCTTGAGGGTCATGGTGCCGTCGTTGGCATTCGTGGACATCATGTAGAGCATGTTGTCCACGCCATTCATCTGCTGTTCCAGAGGTGTGGCAACCGACTGCTCAATCGTCAGAGCATCCGCTCCGGTATAGGTGGCAGACACGTTGATCTGAGGAGGAACGATATCTGGCAGTTGGGCAACCGGAAGCTTCAACATCGCTACGACACCCGCGATCACCGTGATGATCGAAATGACGATCGCAACGATGGGCCGGTTGATGAAGAATTTTGACATCGCTACTTGTCACCACTCTGTGCATTGGCCTGAGTATCCTTGAACTGCGCAGGCGCAACTGTCATGCCGGTCTTCACCCGTTGCAATCCATCGACGATCACGTTCTCTCCGGCCTGCAGTCCAGATTCGACCACCCACTTGTCGCCGAATTGCGGACCTAGCGTAACTGTTTTGATCGTCGCCTTGTTGTCTGAGCCGACGACTCCTACCTGATAGATGCCCTGCAATTCGGAAACTGCTTGCTGGGGAATCAGGAGTGCATCT
>Ga0209139_10000214_pt1 | contig 19088 bp, 19 predicted proteins | sample BogFormECP14_OM3_FD_188246 | JGI IMG/M metagenome (GOLD analysis project Ga0209139, IMG submission 188246) | Bog forest soil microbial communities from Calvert Island, British Columbia, Canada - ECP14_OM3 (SPAdes) (version 2) | ecosystem: Environmental > Aquatic > Freshwater > Wetlands > Bog ...
GCTGCTGCGGCCAGCATACTGGCGGCTATAACCCATGCGCCAAGCTCGAGCGCGTCGAGCAGCTGAGGGAAAAGCAATCTTTCAACCGCCTGGAAGGTCAATACGAGAGCCGCGCCCGCCAGGAATGTGGCCTGCGTAAACGCGGCCACCGCCTCGCCCTTGCCGTGGCCGAAGCGGTGTTCGCGATCCGGCGGACGCTCGGCGTAGCGAACGCCGAAATAAGTCACGAGGCTGGCCCCTGTATCCACCAACGCATCTACGGCGGAGGTGAGGAGCGCAATTGAACCGGTCGCGAGCCAAGCCGCCAGCTTAATGAAAACCAGCACGACGGCTACGACAAGGCTTGTCCGGGCCGCCAAAGCCCTCAGCGCAGTCCCATGCGTCGCATTACCAGGAAGAACTTGCATGCAAGCGCATGTGGTCAATCTCGCCCCACGCGGCAACCCCATCGTAATAATCGTCCGCGTGGACCTGCCGATCCACACGCCGGCAACTTTCGCGTCAGACGACGGCGGCGGGATCAACCTCCAGACAGCGCGTAGCCGCCTCCCGTGCAAGCGCAGCGATTTCGCTGATCACGTCCTCAGAACGGTATGGTTTGGCGAGAAAGTGTCCATGATTGGGGATGTCGGCCTTTGCAGGCCGACTGTTCCCCGAGGTGATGAGGAGCAGGACCTTTGGCCATTGTTCGTGGATCTTCCTCGCGAGATCCATCCCGTCGAGCCGCCCAGGCATTTGCACGTCGGTGAACAGCACGCGCACATCGGGCCTGGATTTCATCGCTTGCAAGGCCTCGTCAGCGTTCGCGGCTTGTAGCACCTCAAAGCCGGCCTCTTCGAGCTGCCAGGTCGCAAAGGCGCGCAAAAGCTCCTCATCCTCGACAACGAGGACCACCGACGACGATTCCGGGATGCCTGTGCTCATTCCTCTCAACGGGCGAAGCCGGTTTTGGTTCATTTTTATGTCCGGCACCGTACATTTGTAATGCTCAAAGGGGAGGCGCTCGCGCAGATTTCGTCCAAATCGCCGGTTATGTTTCCCGCATCGGGAATTTCAATACGCGGGCCGTCGATGATTGCCTACCGACCGCATTGGCGATGGCCCTCACCAGCTCTTCCTGGCGGAAGGGTTTGCCGAGTCGGATAACGTCCAGATCAATTCCCGGAGGCAATTCCGCGTAGCCGCTGCAGACGATCGCCGGCAAGTCCGGCCATTCGGCTTTGACGATTTTGATGAGTTGCGCGCCCGTCATTCGCGGCATCGCCTGGTCGGTGACGAGCAGATCGATCTTCTTTTCCCCGCGGAGAATTTCGAGCGCCTTCTGTCCGGAGTTCGCTTCGAGAACGGTGTGGCCGAGGTCTTCCAGCGTCATGACCGTGTTCATGAGCACAAGGGCGTCGTCATCCACGACGAGCACCGTGCGAAAGCTCATCGCGTTCGCAGTCGGCTCTGTATCCTGCTCGCTTGCGCCTTTGGCTTCACGGCTTTCCATCGGAAACCAAAGCTCTGCGGTGGTCCCTTTGCCTTTGCTGCTTTTCAGGAGCAGTTGTCCGCCCGATTGCGTCACGAAGCCATGGATGATCGATAGTCCAAGGCCAGTGCCCTTGCCCGATCCCTTCGTCGTGAAGAAGGGCTCGCTCGCTCGCCGCAAAGTCTCTTCGTCCATGCCCTCACCGTTGTCGGCAACCGCGAGGCAGACATAGGCACCGGCTTGCAGTGCGGCGGCATGTCCTGAAGCGATCCTTTCCTCCCGCGCCGAGAGGGTAACGACGCCGCCTTGTGGCATCGCATCGCGAGAATTCAGCACCAGGTTGAGTAAAGCCAGTTCGAGCTGGTTGGAATCAGTGCGGATCGTACTCGAGGCGAGGGGAAAGCGGGTCTCGATGACCACCGAGGGGCCGACCGACGACTGCAAGAGATCGGTCATTCCCTGCACCAAAGAGGATACCTCTATGGACTCCGAATTGAGTTCGTGATTCCGCGCAAAGGTGAGCATGCGCCGCGTCAGAGACGTGCCGCGCCGCGCGGCCTGAACGGCATTGTCGATGAGGGCCATGAGCTTGGCATCGTTTGGCAGGCGGTTGCCTGCGAGGTCCAGGCTACTGAGGATCGCCGTGAGCAGGTTGTTGAAATCATGGGCAATGCCGCCGGTGAGCTGCCCGATCGCGTCCATCTTCTGCGACTGGAACAGCGCTAACGTCGCTTGATCGAGAGCGCGCTGGGTTTCCTTTTGCCGGGTGATATCACGCGTAATTTTGGCAAAGCCGACTATTTGCCCATCGCTGCCGTGGATCGGATCGAGCACCACGTGGGCCCAAAAACGGCTCCCGTCCTTCCGCACGCGCCAACCTTCGCACTCGAACTTTCCTTCCCGCGCCGCGGTCCCCATTGCGCGCTCGGGCTCACCCTTTACACGATCCTCTAGTGTGTAGAACGTGGAGAAGTGCTTGCCGAGGATTTCCGCCGCCTGATAACCTTTGAAGCGCTCCGCGCCGGGATTCCAGCTCTTCACCACGCCGCTAGGATCAAGCATATAGATGGCGTAGTCCGTTATGGCCTCGACCAGCAGCCTGTACTGCCCGTCCTGCGTCATACGTGTCGAGGTTTGACCGCCCCTGTCCTTCTCAGCCATGATTTCTCCCATTCAATCGGTTGAATGATGTCGAGGCATCTTTTATTCCCCTCGAGCGCACCGCCAGCTGTAAAAAGGGGCGCTCAGGGTTTTGTCGTAAGAGAACGTGCAGCGTAACGATCTGTTCCAAAAAGGCGAGAGGCGCCCTCGCGGAGCGACCAGGGAAATGATGATCAGACTAGACCCATCAGAGAAGACGAGCGCTGCCGATTCCGACGGCAACGGGTTTTCATAGCTATTGCCCTGTATTGGATACAAGTTGCGTACGGTAACGGACAAAGAGGAATGGCCGATGTTTAACCGTAGCTTGCCTGATTCGGATGGTTGAAGATTCTTAGTGCCACGGTTCGCGTGGTTCTATATAGTCAGATCGCTCAGCCTCGAAGGGGAGGGAGGAGGCAATGACCGAGACTCGAAACGGATATTTTGATTCCGAAAGCTTATCGCGAATGGGAACGGCGTTGGATGAGGCCTGGAGAACGCTCCCCTCTAACCAACAGACACCTGAGATCAAAATCGCCCTCGCAAAGGCAATCCTGCATCTCGCGGCCGAAGGCGAACTCGATCCGGCCCGGCTTTCCAGTCGGGCGCTCGGGTTGATCGCGACGGGGGACCGCCACGATTTCGAGGTGCTGAGCGGTGACGGCACGATCGCGGCGGTGCAGTCCATTATCGTCGAGCCGAACGTGCTCTGGCCACGGATCGTGGAACTGGCGAAGGCCCACGCGCTGGGCTGCCGTATCCGGGTGACCGATCAATCCGGCGCGATGGTGGCGCTCGTGGGGGTCGCCACCGCACTCCGGTTTGCAAGTGCCGCCGCGGGAGGGAGCAGCTGATCGGCAGCAGCCGCGACGGTCGGCGGGGCTGGATTCCGAAAGGAGCATGCAAAAATGTATCAGCGCCGTTGGAACGTTCTTGGCGCTTTCGCGTTGTGCTAGGGCGGCTTTTGCGAGTGCGGCGTCTCTCGGCCTCGCTTGCGGAATCTAACTCGGCACGCTCGCGTTGAATTTGGGGTGTCGCCTTTCGATCCGCGCGCCGAACATGCTGAATTTAGCCGCGAGAAGCGTCGCTGACAATCGCTCGAGTTCCGTTTGTGTCAAACGGAGGTAAACATGACGCGAACAGCATTTTTCGACGAGAAATTTCACGCTCCTCGACGGTGGCGTGATATCGCCTTCTTGACCTTGTTAAAATCAACTTGGGATGACTACCGCAAATCCCAAGAACAAGAGACGAAATACGAACAAGAGTTCGAAGCGGAATATCAAGGCCTCGAGGCTATGGCCCATTGGCGGCATCCCAGGCCGTCGCCGTCCCTGCATCGTTGCGGGCGTCGCCATCTTTTGGATGATAATCCTTGCTCTGGTTGAGCTAGCCTCCGCTCCTCAAATCGAGATCACGCTCGACTTCGGCGAGCGTGATCTCGTCGCTGGTGCGGTCGTAGAGTTTGGTCGTGCGCGGGCTTTGGTGCGCCGCCATGGCCTGAGCATTCCCCAAGGCGCCGTTTTCGAGATAGGCAGCGATGTCGGCCGCGCGGAAATTCGGCGGATATACGGTGACACGACATCCAATACCGAATTGTGAGAGACGGGTGCGATGGGAAGGAAACCAAAATCGATTTCTGTTTCGGAAAAACTAAATTCGTGCTACGTTGCGTATAAGCAGTTCCGTGGCTCCCGGCTTGGCCAGGGCGCGGTGGTCAGGATTCGGAGGGCAAAATTGGGAGATATCACAATTCTAGTTTGGGAGCCTGCGCCGGATTCTAATTCTGCCGCCGTCGAACACGCAGCCGCCACGGAGATTGTCGTCTGGCGCGCTGGCGGCGCTCGTCGCGAGGCCGGCAATTTCGGGCCGAGCCGGGCGGACCGGAGTTCGGCGAATTTGCCGTTACGAAACGGTGCGGATTTTCGTGGCTGCAAACACTTGAAAAATCGAGAAACGCGGAAGGAATTTCGCCCGGCACCGTCGCCGTCGCGACCGCCCGCGAGCGCGGACCGTTCCGGGCGGAGCCGAGTTTGCGAATTCGCCGCGACAAAACGGGCGCGGAAATTCTCCTGGCTGCAAGCCCTTGAAAAATCGAGAAACGCGGAAGGAATCTCGCTCCGCGCCGGCGCCGTCGCGAGCGCCCGCAATCGCGCGCCACGCCGGGCGGACCCGAGTTCGGCGAATTCGCCGCGACGAGCGCCCGCGAGCGCGGACCGTCCGGGCGGACCCGAATTTGTCGAATTCGCCACGACGAAACGGCGCGGAAATTTTCCTGGCTGCAAACCCTTGAAAAGTCGAGAAACGCGAAAGGAATCTCGCTGCGCTTCCGCTCACCGATAGGGCGGCGGTCGTCAGTGACCAAAGGAATCGAGGAGGTCGTCATTGCGAGCGACAGCGAGGCAATCCAGACTGAGCCCAAATGCGCAGCCAAGTCTGGATGGCTTCGCTTTGCTCGCAATCACGGATAGAACGCTTGTTTTCTGACTGGGCCCTTGGCGATCGGTCGCAAGCGCCACAAGACCGAGTGCGCGCTATGACTCGCAAGGACTATCGCCGCGGCGGACGGATCGGAGACGCGCCGACGCCCACGACGCCCGGCAAGAAAGCCCCCCGCGGACCGCAAAAGACCCCGCGCCACGAGCCGCGCAGGGGCGCCGACTTCGTGCGCATCTATGGATTCCACGCGGTTTCCGCCGCGCTGCGCGCGCCCCGCCGCGAACTCGTCCGTCTCTATGCGACCGAAGCCGCCGCCGAGCGGCTGGCCGCCGAGATCGCGGCGCGCGGCGTCGAAACGAAAATCGTCGCCGCCGAGGACATCGCGGCGCGCACCCCGCGCGACGCGGTCCATCAGGGCGTGCTGCTCGAGGCGCGCCCCCTGGCGCCGATCGACATTTCCGAATTGCCGCCCGACGGCCTGGTCGTAGCGCTCGACCAGATCACCGATCCGCACAATGTCGGCGCGATCCTCCGAACGGCGGCCGCCTTCGCAGTGGACGCGCTGCTGACGACCGAGCGGCATACGCCCGAATTCACCGGCGCCTTGGCCAAGTCCGCTTCCGGCGGCCTGGAGCATGTGCCGATCTGCAGCGTCGTCAATCTCGCGCGCGCGCTCGACGAACTCGGCGACCTCGGCTATTGGCGGATCGGCCTCGATTCCGAGGCGACCGGGCTTCTGGCCGACGCCCGGCTCGCGCGCCCGCTCGTGCTGGTCCTCGGCGCCGAGGACAAGGGCCTGCGCCGGCTGACCCGCGAACGCTGCGACGCGTTGGCGCGGCTGGACCTGCCCGGCGCCATCAAGAGCCTCAATGTTTCCAACGCCTGCGCGATTGCGCTGGCTCTCGTACAGGAAAGCCTCGGTCGTGGCGAACGCGGCCGGCCCACTACTTGATATCGTCGGGTATGACCTTCGCGTAGCTGAGATCGTAGGTTTTGTTGAGCAGCGGATCGAGGCGAGTGCCTTCGGAAGCGTCGAACGCGCGCGGGCGAACAACCGTCGTCGGCGTAGAGCTGTCGGCCACAACGTGCAGATCGCCTGCCGGCGCGTCGCCCCAACGGGCTTCGCGCGCCTTCTGGTCGGCCAGGGCGGCGGGCGATAGCGGGACGCTCGCCACCGGTCCCGAAGGCGCAGCGGCGTCGTCCTCGCCGGGGAATTTGACGATCTCGGGCTGATCGTTGACCCCCGTCACGACGATGCCGAGCTCTTCCATCGACTTGCCCGCGATTTTGGCCGCGGAAAGCGCACCACCCGCGCCGAGCAGCGCTTCGCGCCTTTCCAGGGAAGCGCCGAGTTTGGCCAGCTTGCTCGCCAACAGCGCGCCCGCCGGCGTCGCCGCGGCCGCGGGCGGCAAGCTGCCAAACGCCTTCGGGTTCTTCGGATCGACGCCCGCCCGCGCGGCCAACGCCGAGGCCTTGGGATCCCGTGGGTGGATCGGCGCCGACGGGGACATCGGCGCCAGCGCTCCGAATGCGTCGGGATCGAGCGGCGCGATATCGCCCCGCGTCGTGGGCGGCGCGAAGCCAGGCGGCGAGGCTTCGGGCGCAAGCCGGTCCTTGGCGTCCTTTTCGATCTGCCGCCAATGCGCGACGTTCTTCAGATGCTGATCGAGCGTTTCCGCGAAAGCATGGCCCCCCGTGCCGTCCGCGACAAAATAGAGTTCCTTCGAATGGCTCGGATTGGCTACCGCCTCGAGCGCCGCCTTGCCGGGATTGCAGATCGGTCCGGGGGGAAGGCCGTCGATATTGTAAGTATTGTAGGGCGTCGCCTGATCGAGTTCGGCCTTGGTGATCGAATGTCCCAGCGTCCCCTTGCCGAACACGAGCCCATAGACGATGGTCGGGTCGGACTGCAGCTTCATGTGTTTCAGCAGCCGATTGACGAAAACCCCGGCTACCCGGGGCCGCTCCTCGACTTTTCCAGTTTCCTTCTCGACCATCGAGGCCAGCGTCACGAGTTCGCCGGGCGATTTGATCGGCAGATTGGGCGCGCGCTTCTTCCAGATCTCGTCGACCGCCTTGGTCTGCGCCTTAGCCATTATGGTCAGAAGCGCCTGACGCGTTTCGCCACGCGCGAACTTGTAGGTTTCCGGCAACAGCGACCCCTCACGCGGCAGTTCCCTCACGTCGCCCACGAGCACGTCGTTGTCCCGCAGTCGTTGCGCGATCTGCTCGCTCGTGAGCCCCTCCGGAAGCGTGATCGGGTGGAGCAGAACCTTGCCCGAGAGCAGTTCCTGCTCGACCTCCCGCATGCTGAGGCCGGCCTTGAACGAATATTCGCCGCGCTTCAGCGCGCCGTGGCTGCCGTCGACCAATGTCATCGCCGAGAACAGCGGCGCGCTTTCGATGACGCCGGCGCGCTCCAGCTGATCGGCGATGGGTCCGTCGTCGTCCTCGCGCTCGATCAGCACGACCTTATCGGCGGCCAGCGGACCGGCCTTGCGTTCCTCGACGATCGCGGCGGCAAACGCGACCAGACCGATGACCGCGCCGATCAGCACGAAGGAGAGGAACGCGCTCAGGCTCGACAGGCCCGTTCTGCGCGGCCGCCGTGGTTTGGGAGGCGAGCGCAGCTCGATCGGCGTAGACGCGCGGCGACCGAAAATGCCGCCCCTCGAGGGTTTCTCCGTTCGAGAGTTCTCGGCGTCGCCCGATGGGTCCGACTTATCGCTCATCACGTCCCGCAACAGAGTTTATCTGACTTCCGACCCCCGCTCCAAGTTTCACAATAGCCCCCTTTGGAGTGAGATGACGAGCAAAAAAGCGCCCCTCGGTCGGAGCCGCGGGTCCGCTACGCCGCGCGACGAAAGATCAGCGACGCGTTGGTGCCGCCGAATCCGAAGGAGTTGGTCAGCGCGACATCGATCCGGCGCTTGCGCGCCACATGCGGCGCCAGATCGATCGCGGTTTCGACGGAGGGGTTGTCGAGATTCAGCGTCGGCGGCGCGATTCCATCGCGAATCGCCAATATGGAGAAAATCGCCTCGACGGCGCCCGCTGCGCCGAGGAGGTGGCCGATCGACGACTTGGTCGACGACATCGTCGTCGTCGCCGCCGCGTTCCCCAGCAGACGCTCGACGGCGCGCAATTCGATTTCATCGCCGACCGGCGTCGAGGTGCCATGCGCGTTGACGTAGTCGATTTCGGAAGCCGTGACGCCCGCGCGTTTGAGCGCGGCGGACATCGCGCGAAAGGCCCCGTCTCCGTCCGGAGCCGGCGAGGTGATGTGGTAGGCGTCGCCGGAAAGCCCATAGCCGATCACTTCGGCGTAAATTCTCGCCCCCCGCGCCTCGGCGTGCTCGAGGTCCTCGAGCACGACGCAGCCGGCGCCTTCGCCCATGACGAAACCGTCGCGGTCGCGATCGTACGGGCGAGAGCCTTGTTGCGGTCGATCGTTGAAGCTCGTCGACAAGGCGCGACAGGCGGCGAACCCCGCCAACGCCAGACGATTGACCGCCGATTCCGCTCCGCCCGCGACCATGACGTTGGCGTCTCCCAACGCAATGAGCCGCGCTGCGTCGCCGATCGCGTGCGCCCCGGTCGAGCAGGCCGTGACGACCGAATGATTGGGCCCTTTGAGGTGATGCTGAATCGATACATGGCCGCTCACCAGATTGATCAGGCGGCCGGGAATGAAGAACGGCGAGACACGGCGCGGTCCCTTCTCGTGCAGAACGACCGCCGTTTCGGCTATGCCATGCAGGCCGCCGATGCCGGAGCCGATCATCACGCCTGTTTCGATCTCCTCCGCGTAGGTCTTGGGGGCCCAGTCGGCGTCCCGCAACGCCTGAGTCGCCGCCGCGACGCCGTAAAGGATGAAGGCATCGACCCGCCGCTGTTCCTTCGGCTCCATCCAGTCGTCAGGATTGAAGGCGTCGGGAGCCTCGCCGCGCGGAATTTGGGCGGCGATCTTACAAGCGATGTCCGATACGTCGAAGTTTTCGACCCGGGCCACCGCGGACTGGCCGGCCAACAGTCTACGCCAAGTCGGCTCGACCCCGCAGGCCAACGGCGAAATCATGCCGAGGCCCGTCACCACCACCCGTTTCATCAGCAGACCTCGCGGTTGAGAAACTCCGTCTCGCGTCCGCTACGCTCGGCTTCGTCGGGGCTGCATCCCCGACGCGACAAGGGCCGGACGAACGCCGGCCCCCGTTACAGCTGACGAAACGATGGCGGCGCGCGCTCGGCGACACGCTATTTGGCGGCCGCGGTCGCCTTTTCCAAAAATTTCACGGCGTCCCCGACGGTCGCGATCGTCTCGGCCTGATCGTCGGGAATTTCGACGTTGAATTCCTCCTCGAACGCCATGACGAGCTCAACGGTGTCGAGCGAGTCGGCGCCGAGATCGTCGATGAAATTCGCGTTTTCGACGACCTTGTCGGCGTCGACGCCCAGATGTTCGACGACAATCTTCTTTACGCGCTCAGCGACATCGCTCATTTGCATTTTTCCCTCGTGCGACCGGGCGCAACAGCCCGACCTTGATTGAACTCGCTATTCGCGTCGTCGACGAATCAACCGATTCCGGCCTGATTCGCGAGGCGCGAACCCCCCGAAAGCACCGCTCCGCTTTCCCCAGAGCGGCCCGATTACACGCTCATAATCGCCATCTTCAAGACGAAAAAGCTCGATAGCATATCTCCTTTGGCAAGGCGAGAGGCGCGCCGACTCCGCCAAAATGACCCACAAAGACTTTAAATCATCGCCATTCCGCCGTTGACGTGCAACGTTTGGCCGGTGATGTAGCCCGCCTCCTGGCTCGCCAGATACACGACCGCGGCGCCGATGTCGGAAGCCGCGCCGAGTTGGCCCATCGGCACCCCGGCCAGAACCGCCGCGCGCTGCTTTTCGTCGAGCCCGTCGGTCATCGGGCTCGTGATGAAGCCCGGCGCGACGCAATTGACCGTGATGCCGCGGCTCGCGACTTCGGCGGCCAGCGCCTTTGACATGCCTATCAGGCCAGCCTTGGCCGCCGCGTAATTCCCCTGCCCCGGATTGCCGCTGACGGCGACGACGGAAGTGATCGAGATGATCCGGCCGTGCCGGCGGCGAATCATGCCCTTTAGACTTGCGCGCGCCAGTCGGAACGCCGCCGTCAGATTGACCGAGATGACCATGTCCCACTCGGCATCCTTCATGCGCATGAAGAGATTGTCGCGCGTGACGCCGGCGTTGTTCACCAACACGTCGAGCCGGCCCATCGCCGCCTCGGCGGCCGGAACGAGCGCTTCGACGGCATCGGAGCTAGCGAGATCGCAAGGGAGCACATGGGCGCCCTCCCCCAGCTCGCCCGCCAGCGCCTCGAGCGCGTCGCGCCGTGTGCCGGACAACGCCACATGGGCGCCTTGGCTGTGCAGCGCGCGCGCGATCGCTGCGCCTAGGCCGCCCGAGGCGCCGGTCACGAGCGCCGTTTTGCCGCTCAGATCGAACATCGATTCGCCTTTCGTTGCGCGCTCACCCGGCGGCGTTCTTGTAGGCCGCGACGTCTTCGGGCGCGCCCACGCAAAGCGTCGAAGCGCCGGCCGCGATACGCTTGACGAGGCCGGCGAGCACCTTGCCGGCGCCGATTTCGATGAAGCGCCCTACCCCCTGCCCTGCCATAAAGGCGACGCTCTCGCGCCAGCGCACCGTTCCGGTGATCTGCGCGACCAGACTCTCGCGAATCGCCGCGGGATCGCTGAGCGGGCTCGCGCTGAAATTGGCGACGAGCGGCGGCCGGGGCGCCTGCAGCGGCGCCTGCCTCAGCGCTTCGGCCATCGCCTCGGCCGCCGGCCGCATCAATGTGCAGTGGAAGGGCGCGGAGACGGACAGCAGCACGGCGCGCTTGGCGCCCTTCAGCTTGGCGAGCGCCATCGCGCGCTCGACCGCGACCTTGGTTCCGGAGATCACGACCTGTCCGCCGCCGTTGTCGTTGGCGGCCTCGCAAATCGCGCCGGTCAGATAGAGTTCGCTCGCCGCCTGGAGCGCGATGGCGGAGACTTCGTCGAAATCGAGCCCGAGGATCGCGGCCATGGCGCCCTCGCCGACCGGAACCGCCTTCTGCATGGCCTGGCCGCGGATCCGCAGCAGCCGCGCGGCATCTTCGATCGTCAGCGCGCCCGCGGCGCAGAGCGCGGAATATTCCCCCAGCGAATGGCCCGCGACGAACGCAGCGTCGCGGGCGACGACGAGCCCGGCCTCGCTCTCGAGCGCGCGCAAGGCCGCCAGGCTCGTCGCCATCAGCGCCGGCTGCGCGTTGGCGGTCAGCGTCAGCTCCGCCTCCGGGCCCTCGAACACGAGTTGCGAAAGCTTCTGGCCGAGCGCCGCATCCACGCGCGCGAACACGTCTCGAGCAGCCGGAAACGCGTCGCAGAGCGCCTTGCCCATGCCGACCGCCTGCGAGCCCTGCCCTGGAAACACGAGGGCCGTCTTCATCCCATTCCCTTATCCACACATCTCAAGGCGCGCGCAGAGACACGGGCCGGCGGGGGCTGTCAAGGGCGCGCGTGAACGGGCCATATCCGGGGGGAAGTTGGCAACCTCGAGCCGGGCTTGCGGCTTTGCCGATGGAAGGCCGGTTGGCTTACGCAGGTCGTTAAACCTAAGTCCTCGCCTCGATCGCGGGATGGAATCTCATCGCCGCGACCACTCCCAAAGCGATGAAGGCTGCCAGCACAACGATTTGGCTCACCAGGAACGGAGGCTCGGACTGGGTCGGCGCCAGCGCGTGCAAGGGCGGAAGCTTCTGGAACGCCTGCGCCACCGCGACGAACACGTTCAGGTAGAGCGCGGCGACCGCGGCTCCGACGTAAATCCAACGCCACTGGCCCGCGAGTCGAAAGGCGTAGAGCGCGGCGACAGCCAACGCCAGCAGGACGAGCGAGATCACTCCAACCGCGCGCGGCGGATCGAACCCGAACGGCGGCAACGGGAAGCCGGTAACGCTGGTCAAGACCGTCGTCGCCAGAAAGATCGCCGTCCACCCGCCGGACGACACTCCCGTCACCAGGCCGTACAACACGACGAAGCCCGTGAGAATTCCAATCAAACTCAGGACGACATGGATCTGAAGCATCGAAGCGGCCTCCCCGAAAAACGACTGTCGATGCTAGCATAATCTGGAGCGCCGGGCTGTGTCGCCAAGGCCGGCCGAGCAAATCTGCGCGGCTCGCCGGACAGTCCTCCGGCGTCGCGGCCACGCGCGCCGGTCGGATACGGCGTTCAGAAAAAATGCGGTTCGTTCGATGGAGTTCAAATTTCACCTATCCGTCGGTGCGGCCAACCCCTACGATCCGTGACGAGATCGAGACGAGGGGCGGCGCCGTGTATCCGGCCCGCGCGCCGATCGCGGGAGGATGAAATGGAGCCTTATCCATCCGATTTCCAAGCTCGGGAGATCGCGACCAACGGCACGAGCTTGCATGTCCGCATCGGCGGGGCGGGTCCGGCCGTGGTCTTGCTGCACGGCTACGGCGAGACGGGTGATATGTGGGCGCCTCTCGCCGAGAAGCTCGCCAAGGACCGCACGGTCATCGCGCCCGACCTGCGCGGCATGGGGCTCTCCGCTCGTCCGGCCGGCGGCTACGACAAGAAGACGCAGGGACGCGACATCGCCGGCGTCCTCGACGCCCTGAAGGTCGAACGCGCGGACCTCGTCACCCACGATATCGGAAATATGGTCGGCTACGCGCTCGCGGCGGAATATCCGGACCGGATCACGCGTTTCGTCATCATCGATGCGCCGCTCCCGGGCGTCGGACCCTGGGACGAAATCGTCCGCAGCCACGCGCTCTGGCACTTTTCCTTCTATGGCCCCGACGCTGAGCGCCTGGTTAGCGGGCGCGAACGAATCTATCTCGACCGCTTCTGGAACGAGTTCTCGGCGGACCCGAAAAACTTCGACGAAGCCTCGCGTGAACACTACGCCGCGGTGTACGCGCAGCCCGGCGCGATGCATGCTGGCTTCGAGCAGTTCAAGGCGTTCGACCAGGACGCCATCGACAACAAGGCGTTCGTCGCGAACGGCAAGCTCGCGATGCCGGTCCTTGCGGTCGGCGGCGAGAAATCCTTCGGACCGATGATGGCGACCGTCATGCGCGCGGCGGCGAACAACGTGACGGAAGCGATCGTTCCCAACTCGGGGCACTGGGTGATGGAAGAGAACCCAATCGCGACCATCAAACTCATCATGGATTTTCTTGCCGGCTAGGCGACGCGCTCTTGCAACTGTCGTTGCGCGAGCAGGCTGAACTGGCCGGCCCTGCCGGCGAGCTATCACTTCCGTATAGCTGCGATGCTCGAGACGAGCGCGGCAAAATACGATTGGATAAATCGCAGTATCGCGGTCGTGACGGCAGGCCCGCCGACGGGCCGATCTACAAGATCTTCGAGGTGCTCTGACGTGCGGCGAAGCCACCGCTGTGCTATCAGGCGCCGGGGTCGTCGCGCGGACTCAAATCCGGTGGATGCAACTTGACGAAGGCAAGGTAGCGCCGAGGATCGAGGATGGTTGCCAGCGACGTCTTCGCCGAGTTCCTGCGCGATCAGCTGGCCCCGCTCGGCCGCATCACAATGCGGCGAATGTTCGGGAAGACCGGCGTGTTCTGCGACGCGGTGATGTTTGGGATGGTGACGGAGAATACCCTTTATTTCCGAGTTGACGACCAGAACCAGATGACTTTCCAGGAAGCCAAATCGTTTCGGCCTCTCAACTACCAGAAGAAGGGCTGCACCATAGACCTCTCTTTTTGGCGCGTGCCGGAACGGCTGTTCGACGAACCCGATGAGTTCGTCAACTGGGCGCGAGCAGCGCTGGCGGCGGCGCGGAGGGTCGCGGCGACGAGAGAACGGACGGCGCCAAATCGAAGGTCAAAGGCTCGATCGACGTGAAGGTGGAGTGCGCTGAAGTGGACTTATCGGTTGGACCCCACGGGCCGGTTTGTTTGTTGGTTGGAAGCGAGCCGTTCCTCTGCCGTGAAGCCTTCAACCAGGTGTGGGTGTCGCTGATTATCCGCTGACATCGGCGCACCGACCCCGACATCCACAAGGTCCCTGGACTCAATCCAACATCGACCTGTCCGGCAAATGGATCGCCGACAGCTACCCGCCCTGAGCAGGCCGCCAGAGCGTTTGTAGATGCGGTCGGCGACTGTCGCCGACCGCGTCGGTTTCGATTGTTGCCCATCGTAAAATGAGGCGCTCCACGACGACCGCGCTTAGCGAGAGCGGCCACGTCGCAGCGCTGGCGCTCCTTCTTCACCTCATTCGCCGTGGCGAGCGCGATCTTCCTGATCTTGGAGCTCAGCCAACCCTATACGCGGGGCGCTCCGCCCACCCGTCACCGCCTCCCCGCCGTCACCCCGAGCAGCTCTCCCAGCTGATCCAGCGCCACCCGCAGACGGTCCGTCACGACCGCGTCGGCGCGCCAGGGGGTCACGATCTCGGGCACGTAGCTGCGACAGTCGCGCACGCCCGAGCCTTCGATGACGACGCGGGTGACGATCGGCCAGGCCGCGGGACCGGCCTTCTGCTCGGCGGCGCGGATCTTGTCGCGGGCGTGCAGCGCGATCTCGCTCAATGGCAGGCCGGAGCGTGGACCGAAGCCGGTCACGCCGAGGCCGTCCGGCGCCACGGCCCGGAGCGCATCGAGGTTCGCGCGCTGATGCACCCGGCGCAACGCCTCGCCGGTCAGCCAGCGGATGTCGTTGAGCTTGGGATCGTGGGGCGCCAGCGCGCGGGTCGAGCGCATGACGTCGAACGGATCGAGGATGCGCCTGAGACGGTCGACGCCGCGCTCGGTGGATTGGCCGGCCTCCTGCGCGCGCGCCAGCCGCTCCGGCGTCGCGTCGAGACGCTCGAGATCGCCGGCCGGCGCACGCTGTGATTTTTTCTTCTTCGCGCTCATCCGGCAAGCTCCGCGCAAAGTCGGGCGGGGGATGAACAATAGGAGCCCGTCGGCACCCCGGGGATTCGTTGCGGGATGGCGACGCTGGCCAATTTGACGTCGGCGGGCGGGTGCGCATGAGCGGCCCTGAGATCGCGCAGATGCCCGGCGCTCGCGCGCTTCGCCTTCTGTCGCTCGGTGTCTACGTCATGGCGTTTACGTTTGCTGATCTTCGTCATTAACCACTCCTCTTAACGACGCCCGCCGGCAATTCGGCGATACACGTATTAATTGTGTTCTCTATTTGTTCTCATATTCGGAAAAGCCTAGGCCTTTGTCAAGAAGATTTCTGAATATAGTTATTGCATTGGTTCGGAAAAGCCGAATAGATAGCGCATGACTGTCGATTGGATTCGCGAAGGCCTCAGGCAAACACGCAAGACGCGTAGCGGCTTGGCCAAGGCGCTGGGCCGCTCGCCGTCCGCCGTCACCGATCTCTTGAACGGCACCCGTCGCCTCCGGGCGGAGGAGATCGCGATCGCGGCCGAGTATCTCGGCGTCGAGCCCCCGCGTCTGGTCGGCGGCGGCCGCCCTAACCATCCCAGCGGCAAGGTTCCGCTCGTGGGTTATGTCGGCGCCGGCGCGATCGCGCATTTTTACGCCGACGGCCAAGGCCCGTTCGACGAAGTGCCCGCGCCGGACGCCGCGAGTCCGAGCACGGTCGCGGTGCAGATCCGCGGCCATTCGCTCGGCGCCTTGTTCGACAATTGGCTCGTGTTCTACGACCAGGTCAGGGACTCTCCCGACGAAGCGCTGATCGGCCGCATGTGCGTATGCGGGCTGACGGACGGAAGGGTGCTCGTCAAGGCGTTGAAGCGCGGCCAGGTCGCGGGGCTCTGGACGCTGCTCTCGAACACTGAACCGCCTATCTACGACGTGGCGCTGGACTGGGCCGCGGTCGTGCGCGAGATGCGGCCCCGCTGAGCCGTGCCTGCTTGGAGAGGTGGGTTCGCTCCGATGGAGCCCATGTCCGGGACGTCGCCTTCCGCGCTCGACATCGCCCGTGCGCTCATCGCTTTTCCCTCCGTCACGCCCGCGGACGCCGGAGCTTTGCGCTACTTGAAAGGTCTGCTCGACGAGGCTGGGTTTTCGAGCGAAATCGTCGCCTTCTCCTCGCCGGGCGCCCCCACGATAGACAATCTCTATGCCCGCTGGGGGTCGGTCGCGCCGAATTTCGTCTTCGCCGGCCACACCGATGTCGTTCCCCCGGGCGAGATCTCCCAGTGGCGTTTCGATCCGTTCGCCGGCGCGGTCGCAGAGGGGCGTCTGTGGGGCCGCGGCGCGGCGGACATGAAGGGCGGCGTCGCCGCCGCGGTCGCCGCGGCATTGCGCTTCGTCGCCGCAGGGCCCTTGAAAGGCTCGATCAGCTTCCTGATCACCGGCGACGAGGAAGGCCCAGCGACCGACGGCACCGTGAAGCTGCTGCAATGGGCGCTGGCGAAAGGCGAGCGGTTCGACCATTGCGTTCTGGGCGAGCCCACCAGCGTCGCCGCGCTCGGCGACACGATAAAGAACGGCCGGCGCGGATCGCTGACCGGGCGATTGCGTCTCGTCGGCAAGCAGGGCCATGTCGCCTACCCCCATCTGGCCGAGAACCCGATCCGCGCACTCGCGCCGATCTTGTGCGCCTTGCAGTCGCCGCTGGACTCGGGAACGACAGATTTCGACGCGTCGAACCTCGAGGTGATCGGCATCGACGTCGGCAATCGCGCGACCAATGTGATCCCCGGCGAGGTGCGTCTCGTCTTCAACGCCCGTTTCAACGACCTCTGGACCCCCGCCACGCTCAGGGCCGAGATCGAGCGGCGCATCGCGACCGCCGCCGACGTCGCCCGCTATGAGCTGATCTTCGACCCAACGAACGCCATCGCCTTCTCGACCGCGCGCGGCGCCTTCACCGATCTGGTCGCCCGCGCGATCTCTGACGTGACGGGACGGCGCCCCGTGCTGTCGACTAGCGGAGGGACGTCGGACGCGCGCTTCATCAAGGACGTCTGTCCAGTGGTGGAGGTCGGTCTCGTCGGCGCTTCCATGCACGGCGTCGATGAGAATGTGGCCGTCGATGACGTAGAGGCGCTTTGCCAGATTTACGAACGAACGTTGTCACTTTATTTCGCCTCGACGTAGCGGCCAGAAGCCGCTCACGCTCGATAGATCGCCGGCCGACGCGATCAGCGTTCCCGGCGCAACGCCGTCTGGCCGAGAACACCGGAGTGGCCTGTTTCCCGCGGTTCGGGGGCGTTTGTCTCGATTGATTTACCGACTAGAATCGGCTTCCGAGCCTACCAAACTTTCTTAATTGACAGGCTGTTCGTATTTTGCATATAAGCTGTACGGTTCGCGTAACAGCCCGGGGGACCCACCTCGACCGCAACCAGAATTTGTAAGCACGCTGCGAAGTCCCCGTATGGGAAGCCGGCGCAGGCGAAGATTGGAAACTATACCGCGTTTCCCCCGAAAATTTTCCTGTGCAAACCCTGCTCGCGAACTCGAGCGACACCACGCGAAATACAGGAGGCCGGCCGCATACCGAATGCGGACAGCAGAACGCCATAGCACCGCGATTTCGTCGATAGCCGACGAATTTCTCACGACGCGCGACCGATCGGGGCGTGGTCCGGTGATCCGTCGAGAGAGCGAGACCCGTAGGTCGCCGATCACCAACTCCTCCCCGTCAATAAACAGCGCATAGGCGAGGGTTTCCCTCAAATGAAGATTCTCTTAAGGTAGATTCAAAGAAAGGGGCCGCCCGATGCGAGTCTCGGTGAAAGAGCTGTTGCGAAATTTTTCGCGGTTGAGCGACAAAGCTCTTTCTGAGCCTGTGATAATTACGAAGAACGGACGAGACCGCCTGGTCCTGGTCAGCATCGAAGAGTACTCGATGCTGAGCGACATGACGAGCGGCGCGTCGGCCGCGGACAGCGCCGTCAATCCAGAATCGGACGCGGAAGAAAGGGTCTCGGAGACAAAGCCAAAACGGGCGTGAGCCGTTTTGGTCCGAAGTCAGCGCTCGGAGGCGTTCATTTCGTCCGACTGCAGCGTTCCGCGTCGACCGCCTTGTCGTTATTTGATTTCCCGGTTCGCAGTCAGTCTGCGTCGTTGGCCGCCATCTGCAGATTCGCGCAAGCGCCTAGCGGCGCCGCGACGACGACGGTAAGAAGGAACCCGTGCATGCGGTGGTCGTCCCGTTGAAACCTTGATTCCTTTCGAAGTAAGATGGTTGACGAACCGTTCCGGGCGGACTCGCCGGCATTCGCCCGTCAGCCTTCGCGCAGCGCGGGAATTCAGCGGACCGTTCACGGCGCGCGCAGCGATCGCGGACCCAACCATGGCCGAAGCCGCATTCGCTCGCTAGAATGAACGGCCCGCTCCGGATTAAACGACGGCGGCCTCGTTTTGCTCGCAAATGGCCGCAACGATCTATTTCGTGACTTCTCCGATCAATCGCTCGAGACCTCCGAAGAAACAGCGGATCATCGCTCTGTGGGTCGGCGGCCTGTTCGCGCTCCTGCTAACGAGCGTCGGGTACGCCGATCCGTTTGACGACGGCCTCTCCGCCTATCGCAGCAATGATTTTGCGACGGCGCTTCGGGTCTGGCGCGCGCTGGCCGAAAACGGCAACGCCCTCGCCCAGGTCTATCTCGGGATGCTCTATCTCAATGGAGAAGGGGCGCCGCAAAATCCCACGCTCGCGGTGATGTGGTATCGCAAGGCCGCCGACCAGGGAAACGCCGCCGCCCAACACAATCTGGGCTGGGCGTACGAACATGGCCGCGGCGCGCCGCAAGACTTCGCGGAGGCCGTGGCCTGGTACCGCAAGGCGGCCGAAAAGGGCAACACCGACGCGCAGATCAGCCTCGGCCGCGCCTATGAAGCCGGCCGCGGCGTGGAGCAGGACTTTGAGGAGGCCGTCGAATGGTATCGCAAAGCGGCGGACAAAGGGGACCCGAGCGGGCAGACGAATCTCGGCACGATGTACAGATTGGGCCACGGGGTTCCGAAGGATTACGAGGAGGCCGCGACCTGGTACGGCAGAGCCGCCGCGCAGGGGGA
>Ga0209139_10000216_pt1 | contig 19036 bp, 13 predicted proteins | sample BogFormECP14_OM3_FD_188246 | JGI IMG/M metagenome (GOLD analysis project Ga0209139, IMG submission 188246) | Bog forest soil microbial communities from Calvert Island, British Columbia, Canada - ECP14_OM3 (SPAdes) (version 2) | ecosystem: Environmental > Aquatic > Freshwater > Wetlands > Bog ...
CTGCAGCAGATTGGCTTAGCGGTCGATGGATTGGGCGCCGGCGCAGAAGCGGTGCAGCCGCTCTTCATCACCCTCGATCCCGAGCGCGACACCTCCGAGCACCTCGCCGACTATGTGCCACTGTTTCACCCGCGGCTGATCGGCCTAACCGGCAGCGCGGAGCAGATTCGCCGGGTCGTCATGGCGCACACCGCTCGCCGAATCGGGAGCATAGAATTGCGAGACCTGATAAATAACTTCGGCAGTCTCCGAAAGTGTCTGATAGCCGTGCGCGAAACCTTCCGGGACGTAGAGCATCTTGTGGTTGTCCTCGCTCAGTTCCGCACTGACCCACTGTTTGAAGGTAGGCGAAGCAGGGCGAAGGTCCAAAACGACGTCGACGATTGCACCCTTCGTGCAACGCACCAGTTTGGCCTCTTGAAATGGAGGATTCTGAAAATGCATTCCGCGCAGAGTGCCTTTTTTCTTGTTGTAGGCGATATTGCATTGCACGACGAGCGGATTCAGCCCATGTGCCTCGAATTCCTTTTGGCAGAAGGTGCGGGCAAAAAAGCCGCGATTATCTTCCCGCCGCTCAGGTTCCAGCACGAACGCACCTTTGAGTCTTGTCTCGGTAAAAAGCAAGAATGATCCTCCTGCCGCAGAGCGGCGTTAAGAAACGCGTGCGGGCGCCATCTCCGGTGCAACCGGGGATGTCCACCGCAAGGACAAGTCCAGACGACCTGTGGCCAACAAATTCTTGATGTGGTCAATGCGCTTGTAGCGAATACCCTCGAAGTCTTCCACTCGAAGCTCGACTTTTTTGTAGGCGGCGTAGAGTTCCTGAGCGCCTTTGGGGATATCCCATTGCGGTTGGAATTCGGGAAGAACCTTGTTGATGTAGCCGAAGTCCACGCGGTAGCAGCGCGTGTCCGGTTCGCCGTCACCAGCGAACTCAATCCTGCAATTCGGAACTGTTTTTTCAACAACTTCCGCGATGTCTCGGATTTGGTAGTTTTGATCGGTGCGGCCAACGTTAACGGCTACGTTGTGAACGCGTTCGCGAGGACTATTCAAAACGGCAAGAAAGGCGCGAGAAATGTCCTCGATGTGGACAAAGGGCCGCCACGGAGTGCCGTCGCTTTTAAGACGAACGCGTCCAGTGCACATGGCCCAGGCTACGAGATTGTTCAGCACAAGATCGAAACGCAGACGCGGCGAAACGCCATAGGCAGTGGCATTGCGAAGAAAAGTCGGACTAAAGTTGTCGCCCGCAAGCTTTGCGACGTCATGCTCGACGAGTACTTTAGAGCGAGCGTACGGTGTGACCGGATTAAATTCCGCGGTTTCATCGAGAATTTTGTCCCCGGCCGCCCCATAGGTGCTGCAAGACGAGGAGAAAAGATAGCGGGATACGCCGGCCTGCTTGGCGAGTTCCGCCAAACGAACCGAGGCCCGGTGATTAATGTCGTAAGTCAAGTCGGGATTGAGATTGCCGAGAGGGTCATTGGAAAGGCCCGCCAGGTGGATAACCGCATCGAAGCCTTCGAGGTCGGCCAGCGTAATATCTCTCAGATCCTTGCGGAGCGTGGGAAATTTTGCGGGGGCTTCGCCAAAGGTGCAATGCTCGAACAAATCGGTGTCCAGGCCAACGACATCGTGGCCTGCGGCGGCGATGAAAGGGGTAAGAACTGTTCCGATGTAGCCCGTGTTGCCTGTAATCAATACACGCATTCGATGACTCCAATGAGCGATGTTGTGGCTCGTCGGGTGTTTAAACGGTAGTTTGTTCCAACAGCCCGAATACCTGGTCGTACTGAGAAGCGAGAGCAGTACGGCAGAAAGGAACTCTGAGTTCGAATTCTGCCGCTATGGTCTTGCGCTGAGACTCCAAGAAAGTAAACCGGCTTATAAGTGCGTCCAGAGTGCAATCTTCAATATCCAAGGTACACTTCGCTTGACCCATCCGCGCCATCAGGTCCGCCGTTTTGGGGTGGTATGAGACAGCGAGGACCGGCTTATGGAGGAGATGGGAAACGAGGACGCCGTGATAGCGGGCAGCCACAACGATATCCATGCGGCTCATTGCCGCGATAAGATCATCGGTAGAGCGAACCGGTGGATCCACGAGGAGTTGTCCGGAAAGACCGGGATGCTTCCGATTCAAAACTGCAATAATGTCCTGAATGGCCGGCGGATCAGCGCGCAATTGCGTCGGAAAAAAACGCACCGAGTAGCCTCGATCGATGAGCCAAGATGCAAAGCCAGCCTGGGTTTCAACATACTTCTCGTAAATCTCCTGGTTCGCCTTATGCCACATATTTTGATGAAAAAAGGGTATGGGATTGATGCCCACGACCGGGGGATTGTTCTGACCGTTCGAAGTTTTGTCCGATGCTGGAAGTTGCAGGCTGTAGGCGAGATCTGGAACAACAACGACATTTCTTTGAGGAAGCCCCAGGCTGTCGACTTGTTTACCCGAACTCTCATCGCGACAGGATCGGTATTGCGCTCGCGAAAGGGCGGATTTCAAGAAGAACTTGCTGAGGGAGGAATTGATCCAACTGGTTCCAATGCTCACAAAAGCGATCTTGGTTCCGAGCAGGCGGGCCAGCAGGGACCATTTGTAAAAAGTGTAGGGATAAGCCCAAGCGCCACCGCTATGGTCGGTCAATTGTCCGGATCCCGCGATGATCAGGAGATCCGTGCCTTTGAGGTTCTTGAAAGAACGGGCGAGGAACGCGGTTTCAGCGAAAGAACCTGCGATCGAGCTGAAGGCACTCTGGATGGCCTTGAGCGAACCGAGCAACAACGGAATTTTTTTGAGGGATTCCTTGAAGCTTTTGTGTTCACTGCCAGAACTTTTTGGCTCGTTCTCGATGCCTTCTAGCTTGGCAGACTTGACGGCTTTTGAAGACGGCGAGTCTACGCGTCGGATCGGAAAGGCCTCGATGCCATGTCTTACGCGAGTATCATCCGGATTGAAGGTGAAAGCACGGATTACGGCATCAGGATAGCGGCTCCGGACATTCTGGATAACGGCGGCAATAATAATCTCGTCACCGAGGTTTTGCGTACCAACGTGTCCAAAGATCCCGATTCTCCTGAGTGGCAGATGCTTTGTCATAGTGTGAATAGTGGGTCCCAGATGGCCTTCGTACAGTTCCAAGCTCCGCATCAGGGCTTTTTCCGGGCAAGGAAGATCATCTGCCAACCGAAACCTGCTTTTTCTTTAAGGCGTTCCAGACGGTCCTGAGGGATAACCCAATTAAGTGCGGCGTTGAGTTTCGCGGAATTCACGAGTCTCAAAATTCCAAGCTGTCCATGGGGGATAATAGTTGACACGCTTAAAGTCTCAAACTGAGGTGCCAACATGCGCTTGAGTCCGGAACGGCTGAGCTGATTTGCGATGTGTTGCGGTGGCTGAACGTTCCAGCTGACGTCGCCAAGACGATCCCAGACAAATTTGTTGCTGGTTGTGATAATGAAGTAGCCACCGGGTTTGAGAACTTGCGCCGCCCGGTCGATATATCTGAGCTGATCCTCGACGTGAGCGATCACTTCTTGAGAAACCACAACGTCAAAGTAATTCAAAGGCAGGGGAGCCTCATAGATGTTTGCGGCCATGTAGCGAATGTCCGGCCTGCGGGCCTGAGCAGCTGCAATGCCTTCCGGTGAAAGATCAATTCCGTGGGCTTCGCCCAGGTCTGCCAGACGTTCGGTAAACCAGCCTCGCCCGCAGCCGAAGTCCAGCATTTTCGGCTGAGATATAGCAAGGCGCCGGACCAAAGCAAGAATCTCCTGAGCACGGCGCTCTGTCCATTGGTTGAGAACCTTGCGATCCTCCCAATTCATCCAGTGCCAGTCCCAGAACTGACGCTGATCTTCTAGAGAAGGCAGAGATTGGCTGGTCGTAGCTCGGTTGTCTAAGTTAGGTTCGATGTTCACGGATATTGGGTATGCCTTCCAGCTGCTAATCAGGAGTCGCGGTGGGCGACTCAAATCGCAAGTTCATTTTATACGATAGCAGCGCGGTGGGGCCCCTCCAAGACCCGTCACCAAAGTCGCTAATAAGCTATGACAGACCTATGCCTCTGTCAAAGGCCAACGTGTGCAGGCTTAGGTAGCACGATGAATGCCAAATGAAGAGCTGCAGGAGAGGACCTATCTATTTGAAAAATAATGGCTTAGCTTTCAGCAGACTCAGTTCCGCCAGGGGGTCCAGTAGAGGAGAAAGTCCAAGTTTCTCCAAGAGTGGTACTGGTTTACACAAGGTAGTCCGTGCCGACCGCCAGCTATGATAGAAATCGCCAAGGTGGGCAAGGAAAGCTAGTGTTATCTGCTGTTTGGAAGTCCATGCCAAATGGGGACAAACGTGCATAGACTTGAGCACCAGCTGTGCGCATTCGAGCTGTGCCCCCTAATAATGGTGCCAAAATCAGAATCCCGCAAGCAGGGACTCGCTCCGCAGGGAGCGCCGCGCGCCGTCCGAAATGTCGTGTCCAACTGGGGCGCCTATGTGATCAGTATGGGGGTCAATTTCTTTGTCTCCCCTTATGTGGTGGGACACCTTGGCAATGTGGGTTATGGGGTCTGGACGCTAATCCTTTCCCTCACGGGGTACCTTGGACTGCTAGATCTGGGTGTCCGAGGGGCTGTCACGCGGTACGTGGCGAAGTTTCATAGCGAAGCAAATCATGAGAAATCGAGTGAAGTTGCTTCGTCGGCCATGGTCATTTTCGGAAGCGCGGGATTAATAGCTGTTCTGCTTTCCCTGGTCTTTGCGTTCTTCGTTGTTGATCGCCTGCATGTTCCGCCCCAGTACCTGACGGCCGCCCGAGTGGTGCTCTTCCTCACGGGTCTGAACATTGCGACGTCTCTCGTGAACGGCGTGTATGGCGGAATTCTGGTTGGCTTACAACGGTTTGACCTTACTAACGGGATCGAAATTACGATCAATCTATTAAGGGCGGCGAGCGTGGTTACGGCGCTTCATTTTGGACGGGGGATCATCGCTCTGGCAATAATCCAGCTCGTATTCACTCTAGGCCGCTGGGCGGCGAACATCGCCATGGCGCGGCGTTTCTATCCGGAGCTCCGGATTCGCCTTCATACAGCCAATCGTGCAGGCATCAAACTTATTTTTTCATTCAGCGTGTTTTCGTTCCTGCTGCACGTCAGCGGCAGCTTGATCTATGCAAGCGACAACATCGTGATCGGGGCCTACCTGCCTGTCGCGATGGTCACGTTCTACGTCATTGGCGGAAATCTGGTGGAATATGCTCGAACCCTTGTGCAAGGCATTTCGCAAACGTTAACACCCATGGCAAGCTCGCTCGAAACTCGGAACGATGCCGAGCAAGTTCAAAATCTGGTGCTGCAGGCGGGACGTTGGTCGTCAATGGTAATCCTGCCGGTAACGTGCACGTTTCTGTTGCGGGGCAGCAGCTTTATAGGATTGTGGATGGGGCAACAGTACGCAGACCTCTCCGGGGAAGTGCTGTGGATACTGTCTCTTACTGTGATGTTCTGGGGAGCCAATTGCTCTGTTGCGGGGATCATGCTGGGCCTGGGCAAACACAAGCCGATCGTTCCCGCAATGGTTACCGAGGGGCTGTGTAATCTGGCACTCAGCATCTATCTGGTTAGAAAAATCGGGGTAGTTGGCGTAGCTTGGGGTACGGCAATACCTAGTATCGCCACGAGTCTTATTTTCTGGCCTTGGTATATCCATCGAACTCTAAAGATACAGCCGATGCCCTATATGCTTTCCGTTTGGATCCGGCCCTGGTTCTCGCTCATCCCTTTTATGGCTGCGACGTATGTCATCGAGCGGTTTTGGCGTGCCAGAAACCTAGTGGAATTCTTTTCGCAGGTAGCCCTGGTGTTGCCGCTGGCTTTGCTGGGCTACTGGTTTGTTTGCCTGGAGAGAGAGCAAAGAGAATCCATTTCGAGAAAACTTCCTCATACTCTGGGACGGCTGACCGGTGCCGTATCGCCAAAGACCTGAGAGTCAGACGCGGTCAACCAGGACGCCGAGTGGGGAAAACTCAAAATCATGGATGAGATTGCGGAACTTGGCAGGTGTGCCTCGTAATCCCAAGTAGTGCCGAGCGCGAGAAGTCAGGCTTGCTGATATGCGAGGCTGTTCTGGATCAAGCTCCCATGGGTGAAGATAGACGCAAACTGGCCGGTTTTCTTGAGCATTTAGGTATCGAATACCCCATCGCGTGTACCAATACGGTAGGAATCTGAAATAAGCTCCACCCGCGAACGGAGAACGTCTTCCAGCAAGTTCGAGAGTGGTCATGGGAAACTCAACGATTGAGCCTGCTGGAGTTTCCACGCGAAAAGGGGCTCGCGACGCCTCGGGTATGCCATAGTTCGCGTGCTTGACTGGGAAAATACTCGAATCGTAGGCAAAGCCTAATTCGGCAAGTACTGTCAGCGCCCAAAGCGAATCTTTTGTGATGGAAAAACTGGGTGCTCTGTATCCCCGAATTGGAAGGCCGATTAGATCCTCTAAGAGCTGTTTAGCGCGGCGCGTGTCTTCGCGGAATTCGCAGGGCGTCATGTGATAGACGGTTTTGTGACGAAGGCTGTGACAGGCGATCTCATGGCCGCGGTCTGCGACGCGCCGAACTACGTGTGGGTGCTCCTCAACAATCCAGCCCAAGGTGAAAAATGTGGCCTTACAACCAGCCTCGTCAAGCCAATCCAGCAAGAGATCCGTATTTTTTTCGACACGACTCTGCTGCGAACTCCATTTGTCCTGGGCCAGGTGGTCGTTAAACGTGGAGACGTGATAATAGTCTTCCAAGTCGATGGTCAGGGCGTTCTTCATGTGTTGTCTATTTTACTATTTTGAAGATGTAATTCGCATTGTTTCTTCGCAGCTAAACGACTTCGTCAACTGCGCGCCAGTCGTTAACGAGGAGCAAGAGAACTATCAAGAGAGGCGCGGAAAGAGATGCGGGACAATTCTATGTCATTGATTATAAAGACTTTGCTAAATATGTTTAGAGAACGACATTTCCCCCTCGAAATATGAACTGTAATCAGCTGTATTTGTGGAAGAATCTTCCCGTCGCGCATATCAGCAAGGGCAAAGACTTGCGACGGGTTCTGGATTGCGAATCTTAACCTTCACAAGCATATTTCCGAATTCCAGTGACCCCACTCACGGGATCTTCATCTACCAGAGATCAGCTCACATGGCGAGTAGGCCTGGGATTAGCGTGTCAGTCGTTTCGCCGGTTCCTTTCTTCCCGCGCTGGCTGAAGACCGAGCGATGGCGTGCAGCGAGCACCCTCCCCGACGAAGAGAGCATGGGCGGGCTTACGGTCTACCATCCGCGATATTTCTTGTTGCCAAAGGTTTCGATGCCCATACACGGGGCATCCATGTTTCTTGGGAGTTTGTCTTGTGTCAGAGCCCTGCATCGCAAGGCAAAGATTGACTGCATTGACGCGCATTTTGTTTATCCTGACGGTCTGGCAGCAGTGCTGCTAGGAAAAGCTCTGGATGTGCCGGTGGTCGTATCCGCACGAGGGACGGATATCAATCTGTTCCCCTCGTTTCGACTCATCCGGCCGATGATACGGTGGACCCTCGACCGTGCCGACGCAATCGTCGCCGTCTCGGCAGCATTGCGCGAGGCAATGGTCGCGCTTGGAACCGACCGCGAGAAGATTCATTTGATTCCCAATGCCATTGACAGCGAGCGCTTCCGACGAATTCCCGCGGAAGAAGCGCGGCGCGAGCTTGGGCTGCCGGAACGGAATCCGCTCGTCATCTCGGTCGGATCGCTTATCCCCTCGAAAGGTCATCAATTCCTCATTCGTGCCGTGGGATCAATTGCTAGCAAGGTGGCAGGGATCCAACTCTATATTCTTGGCGAAGGACCCTATCGCACAGAACTCGAACAGTTGACCAGAGAGCTTGGCCTGGAAAAGCTGGTACATCTTGTTGGAAAGCACCCGAATGAAGAATTGCCGCTGTGGTTCAGCTCCGCCTCGCTGAGTTGTTTGGCAAGCTCGCGGGAAGGTTGGCCAAACGTAATAACAGAGTCGCTGGCTTGCGGGACACCAGTGGTTGCTACGCGGGTCGGCGGTATTCCGGAAATACTGCACTCGCCAGATCTGGGAATTCTCGTGGAGCAGAGCAGCGAAGCGATTGCCGCGGGTATCCAAGAGGCACTTGCCAAAAATTGGGATCGCGAAGAGATCTCCAGGCGAAACAGCAGCCGAACATGGAAAACCGTAGCCGAGGAGGTGGAAACGGTCCTTTTGAAACAGACACAGAGTCGTGGCGCGAGCGCGAGAGAGGGCCGGAAGGGTTGAGTAGCGCGCAAGGATAGAAGTTTGAGAAAGAGTGAGTCACCTATGCTCGCGCAGAGAATGATTCGCGCGCATAGGCATAAATCTTGTCGTATCGCTGCACAATGGTTTTCCAATCCTTCTTTTCGACAATTTTCCGGCGGGCGCACTGGCCCAATTGGTCTCTAAGGTGTTTGTCGAGCAGCAACCGCGAAGCTTGACGACAAAAGTCGTCCACGTTTTCAGCCTCGAATAGGACTCCAATGCTGTCCTCATCGATAAGTTCACGGATTCCGCCGACATTGCTGCCGAGGATTGCTTTGCCAAGCGCCATGGCCTCAAGGGGCTTCAGCGGAGTAACCAGTTCCGTAAGGCGAACTTTGCTGCGGGGATAAACCAAGACGTCCATAAGCGAGTAATACTGCTCCACACGATCATTCGGTACTCGACCAAGATAGGAAACATAACCGCCGGCGTTTGCATTCTGGATTGCTTTGGTCACCGCGGCGGAGTCGGCACCATCGCCAATAATCAACAACCTGAAGTCTATTCCTCTCTTGTGGAGTTCGGCGGCGGCCGAAACCAGCCAGGAGACGCCTTCCCAGGGGAATAGAGTGCCAAGAAAACCAAGGACGGGAACGTTGTCCACACCAAGTTCAGAGGCGAGCGTGGCGTCCCGGACCCGCGGACTAAAGCGGGAGACATCCACCCCATTGGGAACATGGAAGAGCTTATCCCGGGAGATTCCGCGATCCTCGATATCCTGCAAGAGAGGGAGTGCAATGCCAACAACTGCGTTGGCTCTGTGGACGACGTGAGTCTCCAACATCCTGGTGAGCCTGTACCGCGGCGAAGATGGGCTAGCGTTGCTCTGGAACACAGCGCCGTCTTCCCAAAAGGCTCTTATTTCATACACGCAGGGCACACGGCATGAGCGCGCAGCATGGGCGGCGGCGAGACCACAAAGTGCTGGCGAGTGGGCATGGACAACATCAAAGGATTCAGACCGGAGCAGAGCTTTGATTCTCTCCTGGAGGAGCCTCACGACAGCCAATTCCCTAAAAACGGGCCATTCAGCGCGGAGCGCCCGACCGGCGAAGCCGGTCCGATCTGAAGTCCGGAAGTAGCGAACACCTTCGAAGTTCGTTTCCTGCGCCGAAGGATCATCTCGCTCGTGAAGCGGGCCGGTCAGAACGGCAGGCTGCATGCCAAGAAGAGATTGCGCGCCGACTATGCTTCGGCTGCGCTGGGCATACCCGTCAAGCACCGGCCAAGAATGGTCGAGAACATGAAGAACGCGCCAAGACACGCTCAAGACCCTCGTTTCGCAAAACTTGCAGTGGGGTCCTGAGGAGGAGTGGGATCGTGACGCACAGTCTGCCAGGTGGAAGAGAGTGAGCCGCTTGACAACTTGAATATGCCGACGAGAGAAGCCAGATTGACCAAACAGAAATAATAAGGCAAATAGAGGACTTTTGGAGCGCTGCCTCTTTTTTCGAGCGCCCATCCTGCCACGGCCAAAGCGTAAAACGCTAATTGGAGCAAGAACGCCATGCGGTAAAAAGGTGAGGACCAGAGGCACAGCGCTGCAAACAGGGAGAGAATAAGAAACACGGGCACAAACCAACGGAGGAGTTTGTGCGAAACCAACGCGAACCAATGACGGGGCTGGTTCCATGGAAGCAGGACAGCTGGAGCACGAAATATCGCGTTCAGGCTGCGGCTGACGATGCGCACCTTGCGGCGAAACTCTTTCTCAAAGCTGTCGCCAGCTTCTTCGTGGCAGATGGCCTGCGGCTCGTAAACGCCGCGATAGCCACGTACTATAATTTGCAGTGGGTTGAGGAAGTCATTAATGTCGGTAGGCAGGAGCGGGGTAAAAAGCTCGCGACGGATGGCATAAATTGCGCCATCGCCTCCTACGACTGAACCTAAATCGGATTCCTTTTTTTTCAGCCAGGTTTCTAACTTCCAGTAGAGGCCTTCGGATTCTGCGGAAGAGGGCTGTCCTTGTGGCTCCACATATCTTGCATTTCCAACAACGTAGCCGACGTGGGGATCTGCGAAACAAGAAATCAGCCGAAGAAGTGCATCGGGCTGATAGAGAGCATTGGCGTCCGAAAACACGAGAAAATCACCGTGAGCCTGAGGTACAGCTTCGTTGATGCCCAGGCTCTTCCCCAAGCGTTGCGCAAGCCTGACAAGTCGCACACCCCGATGGGCAAAGCCAAGGACTACCTCATCCGTGCCATCATCTGAGCAATCGGATATTACGATGATATCGAGAAGCTCCTTCGGGTACTGTAGAGCCAGAGAGTTTTCCAGTTTGCGGCCGATTACGGAACGCTCGTTGTAGGCGGAGATAAGCAGCGATATACGGGGAAGTGCAAAGACAGGAACTCCATGCTTTTTACTTTTGCGAGCAAAGAGATAGAGCAGGGCGGGATATCCAAAATAAACGTAGAAGATGAGACAGATAAAAAACCAGAAGATAAATTTGAAAAGAAATAGGTGCACGATAATTTTTTCCCAGCTGCCGGCTAATTTTTGTCCCGAGGATTAGCGCTGGTTCTGGCGGTTTGTTCAACCTGGGCAGGCCTGCCAGTAACCAGTTTTAGAGAATGGTCTACAGGGTCCGTATAGGCAATATACAGGACATCATTGGAATCCATGACCAAGGAGTTATCGAAGAAGGCCCGCCCAGGCGAAGAGACAATTAATTGTGTCTGCCATTGCTGGCCGTCCCACCATGTATGCTCGAGTCCCAAGAGAGACTCAAAACCGATGTGAGGCCTGCCGTGGCTATCCAAAACGATCGTGCTCCGAAAGTCTTTCCAGCCCCAATTGCCGAAACTGGGAAGATCCTGAACGGTTTCGATCTTCCATTTTCCGTTGGCGAATCGTGCGAGTCGCAAAGAATCCACGGAATAGTAGCTGATCAGCGGATTTCCGGCTCTGTCCAACACAATGGAATTGCCCATACCCCGTTCTCCACCGGGAGGACTCGTATCAAGTGAGTCCAAGACAGAGCGATTCCAGTTTTTGCCGTCGAAGTAGATGTATCTCTGGCTTCCTGGCGGAAAATGGTTGTAGGAGAGATGAGGATTTCCTTTCGAATCGAGCACCATCGTATTCCATTTTCCAGGGAGGCCGCCGGATTCAAGGGTTTGAGCCTCCCATGCGCCATCTTTCAGTACTGCATAGCGGAAATAAGTCCCACTCTCCACATACCAGCTTACGCGCGGCTCGCCATCTGGTCCGAAAATGACGGAACAAGTATAAGAAATGAGACCGCCACCCGGGCTGATTTCCTGCACCAGCCATCTTTGGCCATTCCAGCGGGCGAACTTTAAAATTCGAGGTGAATAGCAGATTCCCGGATTGTTATTTTTATCGATTGCAATTCCTGTGGAAAAGCCGCCGATTCCCGAATCAAGGGTCATCGTGTACCACTTTGTGCTATTCGCGGGCCGAAAGGCGTATTTCAATTGCCCTTCCAGGGCCGCGTGGTAGCTAACATGGAGATTCTTATCACGATCGATGGCAAGGGACGAGCTATCACCAGCGTAATCGATTGTCTCGGTGGTCCATTTCCAAGTTTGGGCGCGAACGACCGCGGGCAGCAAAGACAAAACTCCGCACAAGAAGGTGAGGAACAGAATAGAAAACGCTCTTTTCCGCAACCGCCTCAAAACCATGTAATTCCCTCCTCAAGTCTCTCAAACGAAGAACCCTCAGGTTGTCGAGGGGACTGCATCAAGAGCCGGCGCCTCAGCGCGCCGAAATTCGATCTGAGAGACATGTGCGAGAAGCTCCTTTCGCATCAAGACCTTCAGTGCGATGGTGAGTCCGATCATCTGATAGATAACGTCAATATAGACGAATCCAAGAAAAGCACCACTGGTCATGAAAGCAAGAATAGAAATCTCGATCATCAAAGAGTAGTCAACCAGCCAGTTTAGAGGAGGCACGCGGCGCGCGACTCGGCGAATGGAATGCAAAGTCCAAAAGCAAGAGCCGATAAGCAAAAGAAACAGCCCCAAGCCAACAAAACCCTGATCGGCAAGGAGTTGGAAATAAATGCTGTGCGGGCCGGAAGAGAGAACTCCGTTGGGCAGAGGCCGGGGTTGATAGCGCTGGTAAACATCAACATTCTGGAGAACGTAAAACGAACCGCCGGTGAGAGGATAGTCGTGTGAAAGGTTCCAAGCAGTTCCCCACGATATAAACCGCATTTCAGCAGAGCCATCAAAATTGCCACCCATGAATCCACCCATGCGATTGATCCAAGAAGGAGGGGCAAGAGCAACAACAAGGAACGCCGCGCACACGAGGAAGAAAGCCCCCACAGACTTGTGCTTGCTACGGAGGATCAGCGCCGCGATCACAAACGCAAGGCCAACCAGGCCACCCCGGGAATAGGTCAGGAGCACACCGGCAATGCTTACTACGAACAGGAAGCGCAGGAGAATCCGCAGCCATTTACGAGGCTCATTGCGGGCCAAAAGGAAGAGAATGGGAAGACACATATTCAAGGCGATTGCAAAAGCGTTGTTTTCTTCCAGGAAGGAATCCGGAGGACCGTAGACACGGGTTTCCCCACTTGTTCGAAACCCGAAGACGGACGCTTTGAGTGCGAGCAGACCCAAGCTAAGCGCGCTGACTAAGAAAACTCCACGCAGGCGCTCTTGCGAGGTAATGACGATCGCCATCACAAAGGTCATTACCAGGATTTTAGTCATGTGGTCTATCTCATAGACCGCATCAGGCATGTTTCCCGCAAACAAAGGAACATTTTTTGCATGGAAATAGTCGAGGATGAACCATGCCCACAGCCCCATTAAGAGAGCACTCTGAAAGGTTTTCAGCGCATCGAAAGACTTTTTTGCAAATGCGAATCCGGCGAGGGTCGGTAACGCGACACACATGGCCACGGGGAAATTATGCGCATACGACCATGCGAATTTATGAGGATTGAAATAAGTCACCCAGAACCACATGAGGATGCCAAAGTAAGGATTGACGAGGCAAATGGGAACCGAACCAAGGATGATCGCGAGAACGACAAAATCACGCATACTCACCCCGGCGAACCGAATTCACTTCCCGGAACGAGGATGCTCCACCCGCCGGTGAATCGCAAGAAGGAGTGGATTCCGACTCGAGGAAAACGCGCGCAAGTTCAAAAGCAAACAAAGACAAGGAAGGGTTATCGCCGATCTGCATTCGCCGCAATCGGAAGGCATTTGTCCCCGACGGATTGAACCCCGAAGAAGTAGTTACAGCAGACCGATAGCCGCCGGCAGAAAGGAACGGCTCGGCGACGAAGCCACAGTCCGCAGGCTTGCCGAAAGGATATGCAAAATCGACCATGGGGGCGTCGAGGCCCGCTTCGAGTTCATTCTTCGACTGGCAAATTTCCTTCTCGAGCGCCCGGGGATCCAGCCGACTGACAGCGGGATGCGTGGAGGTATGGCATCCGAACGAAACTCCTCCACGATACATTTTTCGAACCTGATCCCAGTTCAGTATTCGGTTTTCAAGGGCTTCCGATGGCGCGGGCAGCTGACAATGAAATGCTTCACACCATTTGCGGCGTTCAGCGTCTGGGACGGAACGGAGAAAGCAGACAATCTCCCATGCGGCCTGAAAACGTGCTGAGGGCGAAGAGAGCGAGAATTGACGAGGTCTATCGAGATCCAACTCGAGCACCGTTCCGGCAGCGTGCTGCAACGCAACAAAAATCGAGTCGTACCACGGAGGCAAGCCTGTTTGCATACAGTTCGCGATCAGGTAAACAGTGGAGGGAACGGCATATTTCTGGAGGATGGGAAATGCATGCGTGTAAAGATCGCGATAGCCGTCGTCGAAGGTAACCGCAAGTGTCGGCTTCACGGGCTGCGATTCTCTTAATTCCTGGCAGAGTTGTCCAAGGGGGACCAGTCTATAATGCGTTTTGATGTGCCGCATTTGCGATTCGAACACGCGCGGCTCAAGCTGCGAGAAAAGCGGAACACCGCCCTTGCCCACACGGTGGTAACAGACAATGCCAAACTTCGATCCTGAAGAGCGCTTGAGCTTTGGCAGAAGCCGGCCGGAACTGGATTGCAATTCGTGGCGGAAACCCAAACGGCGCGGCACGCCGAGCAAACCTGTATGGTGCATTGTCGCTGCAAGCGCACGCCGGCACTTTTCCTTGATTCCTGAACCAGAAACGGCGGAAGTCGAGGACGGGGCGATAGTTTGTTGCGATCCTGTTACGGGCCTAAGCGCCATGAACAACCTCCCGGGGCTTCTCCAGGTGCCGCCGGTGCCACATTTCTAACGATAAGAGATACCAGACAATTTCGCCATAAAAGTTAGGCTGTTGTTTATGAAGACTCATCAGCCGTGAGAAGAACGCAGGCCGGAAGTACCCGCGCTGGAGAGTGGCCCGATCGCTCATCAAATCGTGCATTAATTCCTTCATTTGTGAATTTCCCAGGAGCCACTGAGCCAAGGGCACGCCGAATCCATGCTTTTTCTTAAAGAGCACCTTCTTCGGAAGAATACCCTTCATCGCTTCCTTGAAGATGTAACGCTTCTCGAACCCTTTGAGTTTTAGGGAAGCGGGAATTTGGCCTGAAAGTTCGGCGAGCCGCTCGTCGAGCAGTGGATAACGAATATTGACTCCGGCGATCTCCGCCGTACCGGAGACTTTCCGGAGATCGTTGTCGGCAAGGGTCATTTTGACATCGAGATACAGAAGACGATTCAGTTCGCTGGAAGCTATTGCGCGTTGAAAATGTTGCTCGGGAATGGCCAGCCAATTATCGAGACCGACCTGTTCCAAAAAGCCGTCTTCGAAAACCTCGCTCGGGGGAAGATTCAGGAAGAACCCATAGGATAAGATGCGACGCGGATTGGGTATATTGGCTCGGCGCACATAGCGCTTGGGGAGGCTTAATCTTGTCTCGCCGTCCGGCAATAGTGTGGCAAGAGGGTCAATAAAGGTGCGGCGCAACCAGGAGGGGATCCGCTGATAGATTGCGAAGCGTTTATCCGTGGCATAGCGTTCATTTCCTCCGAATAGCTCGTCTCCTCCATCCCCTGCGAGCAGCGTGCTCACCCCATTCTGGCGCGCGAGGGCTGCACAATAATAGGAACCGATAGCGGACGAATTTGCGAAGGGCTCATCGAAATAGTCCATGATTTTATCGAGCGCATCGCAAGCATGCTTGGGAGTCAAAAACATTTCGTGATGACGAGTTTTGAAAGCCGAGGCGGTGGTGCGGGCAAAATCAATTTCACTGAAACCCGATTCTTCAAACGCGATGGAGAACGATTGGGCCGGGGAGAGCTTTTCGCTCATGAAAGCGACAACTGAGCTGCTATCCGTGCCCCCGCTGAGGCAGGCACCCGAGTTAGAACTCTCGCAGGAATCGAGGTGACGCCGAACCGCCGCGCGCATTCCTTCGCGAAGTTCAACCGCCCAATGCCTGGCGCTTTGGTTATCTGATTCGGGGTACTCGAGGTCCCAATATTGCACTTCGCGGATCGAACCGTTGACATAGGTTAGATAAGTCCCCGGCCGAAGTTTCTCTGTGCCCCGATCGCTCGAGAGCGGGGCCGGAACAGCCGAGAAAAGAAGGAATTGTAGAATTGCCGAAGGATTCGCATCCCGCGATGAATGCTGCACTTCCCGAATAGCGGATATTCGAGAGGCAAACATCAAGCGCCCTTCCTCTCGCCGCCAGTACAAAGCCTTGATTCCCATCCGGTCGATGGCCAACACCAGGCGCTGTTCGCTTTCCACCCAAATGGCGAGCGAGAACGAACCATGCAACAACGAGAGAAAGTTCATCCCGATTCGCAGGAAAAGACGGCCAATCAATTCGGCAGCAGGCATGGCGGAGGCCGCAGAAGGAGTTAAAGCTAGCGCATCGGCCGCCCCATTTAAATCGATCAAATCCGCGTCCGCAGCAACAGCAATACCGTCCATCGAAACCACACTTTGAATCGAACTGCTGGCCGCGACTCCGAAAACGAGAGACGGCCCTCCCGAAACCTGTCCAGGAGCATCCGACGATAGCGCCAGTGCGCTGAGCATCGGTGTGAACTCAACGATGCCCAGCTTCGTGCCTGGATGACAAATTCCGCAGATACCGCTCATGTTATGGACTCACTCTCCGAACATCTGGCGCCACTTGCGAAACATCAGCGTGCTCCACAGCAACGCCGAGCGGTCGTAGTACCCCTTTTGATGTTGGTCCCATATTTTGCTCAAAAACTTCTTGTCGAGGATGCCGTCATCCTCCTCGAGGATGATTTGTCGAGCCATTTCTTTCAGTTCCCGCCTGAACCAAACGTCCAAAGGAATGGCAAAGCCCTGCTTGGAGCGGTACAGAATCTCATTCGGCAAAACTGGCTCTAGAGCTTTTTTCAAAATATATTTTCCAGTTCCGCGGTGAAGTTTCAGATCGCTGGGAATGGCAGCGGCCAGCTCGAGGAATTTGTGATCCAACATCGGCGCCCGGACTTCCAAGGAAACAGCCATGCTGGCGCGGTCGACTTTAGTGAGGATGTCATCCGTCAGATAAGTCTTAATGTCAACGTACTGGATTTTGGAAAGCAGATCATCGGTATCCGCACGGTCGTAGTATTGGCGAAGAACTTCTATGGATTGGTATCCGCCCAACCGCCCCTGGAAATCAGCAGTGAACAAATGAGACTTGTCGTCCGGGCGAAAATAGGAGATGGAGTTGAAATAACCTTCCAGCGGCGAGCGCGATAGGCTCTGAAATGTAGCCTTTGCGCGGAAAACGCGGGGAGCCCAAGCCAGCGGAGGATACAAGCGACCAAGCGGACCAAACAGGCGGCTTCGCAGCGCAGCTGGGACATGACTGCGAAGCTGATTCTCATAATAATCGAGCTTATATCTCCGGTAGCCTGCAAAACTCTCGTCGCCCCCATCGCCCCCCAGCGCGACCGTAACGTGTTCGCGGGCTATTTTCGAAACGTAGTAAGTCGGAATCGCGGAGGAGTCGGCAAAAGGCTCGTCATAATGCCAGGCCAGCTTATCGACAATCTCGATCGCGTTGGGCTTGACGACCTCCATGTGGTGATCTGTTGCGAACAACTTGGAGACCTGGTCGGCATACTGCGCTTCGTTGTATTTTTCTTCTTCAAAGCCGATGGAGCAGGTGGTCACGGAACGCTTCATCAGACGGCTCATCATCGCAACTACAGAAGATGAGTCGATACCCCCGCTCAAAAAGGCGCCGAGGGGCACATCACTCATCAGCCGTATACGTGTGGCAACGCAAAGTTCGTGTCGAATCTGCTCGCCCCATTCTTCGATGGAATGCTCGCCGGTGTTCGCGAAGGACAGGTCCCAATAACTTGCCTGGCGAATTCCCTTTGCCGAAGCCACCAGATAATGCCCCGGCAAAACTTTGCGAACGGCACGGTAAATTGTCTTTGGCGCCGGAATATAGCCAAAGGAGAAATAGTCCGAGAGGGCCTCAACGTCCATGTCGCGCGGCGTAGAATCCGCGGCAAGAAGAGCTTTTAGTTCGGAGGCGAAGGAAATCTGTTTATCGTCCGCCGCATAGAACAAAGGCTTTTTTCCAACGCGATCGCGCGCAAGCACCAGTTTTCGGTTGCGCGAGTCCCATAGCGCGATGGAAAACATCCCTCTAAGTTGCGCGAAGCAGTCCTCCCCGATCTCCTCATATAAATGCACGATGGCTTCTGTGTCCGATTGCGTTGTGAAAACATGCCCGCGCTGCAATAGAGACTGCCGAAGTTCGGGGTAATTGTAAATTTCCCCATTCAATAACACCCAGATCGTGCCGTCCTCGTTCGACATCGGCTGGTGGCCACCGGCAAGATCGATGATGCTAAGGCGCCTGTGGCCTAATCCAATACCAGGGCCCACGAAGACCCCGCCGTCGTCAGGGCCGCGATGAACCATGGTCTGATTCATCTTGTGGATGGTCTCGCCCTCCAAGGGGCTCATCCGCTCATATTCGAATTTGCCGCAAATGCCGCACATAGGATTAACCGAAACTCGACTCCATTAATTGAGGATGCCGAAAGCCAAAAAAAGCCCGCTCTCGGGACCGCTCATCGCTCGCTTCATTCCTCGTCCTGAGGCCCCAGAAAGAGGCGCTTTAAAGCCCCGAGAGAGAGACCTTCGATTTCCATCAGGACATCCAGCGGGCGGTGCATTCCGCTGACCCCAACGCGAGGAAGATCGAAGGGATCCGCATGTCCATCGACGAATCCGCCATGGGCCGAAAACATCCCCGCATAGCCGGCTTGCCGAGCAATATTCACGACCTCCGGTCGAATATTCCGCTTTCTCCCATAGGGGAAGGAGACCAGTGTCACAGGACGTCCAAGCAGCGTCTCGAGTTCCTGCTTGCTCTGCACAAGCTCCGCAGAAGCCTCCGCCGCACTGACCACGCCAAGATCGACGTGATTAACCGTGTGAGAGCCTATTTCGAAGCCATAATTGGTCAGGCTAACTACCTCCGCCGCCTTCAAGTTTTCGAGCTGAACGGGACACTTGGCGGCATCGTGCGCGAATATGCGGTCTGAATCAACAAACCCGCTGGATACAAATGCCAACGCAGGATCGCCGCAACGTTTCAAAAGAGGAGCAGCGTTGGTAAATACGTCGCGATAGCAATCGTCGAAGTGGATAGCGACGACCGAGCCGGGCTTTTCGTTCTGAATCCCACTTCTCTTCAAGA
>Ga0209139_10000217_pt1 | contig 19035 bp, 14 predicted proteins | sample BogFormECP14_OM3_FD_188246 | JGI IMG/M metagenome (GOLD analysis project Ga0209139, IMG submission 188246) | Bog forest soil microbial communities from Calvert Island, British Columbia, Canada - ECP14_OM3 (SPAdes) (version 2) | ecosystem: Environmental > Aquatic > Freshwater > Wetlands > Bog ...
CGATTTCGTGTTCAGAAAAACCGGCCGTGCGCAGCCGTTCGAGTGTTTCGCTGCTCACTAGGTTCGGCCTATCAGGATTTGTCACGGGTCGGCCTCCTGCAGGGTCGGCTGGCCTATTTCAGCCAACATGGGGAAAGGAACGCGATGAAAGATGCCACCCACGGAGGGGCCTCTCGCGTCTGGATAGTCGCTCGCTAGCGCCGCTCAATGGCCGCAAGCAAGCCGAACCACGGGATGGCCGGGCTATAGGGCGTTCAGAAGAACGCCCGTCCTTCGACGGGCTATAGGGCGTTCAGAAGAACGCCCGTCCTTCGACGGGCTATGCCCGGCCATGACGGAAAATGACATGGAAATCAGCGACCACCGCGTTGGTTTCTTGTTCAGGAGCGGAGCGACGAAGCAAGACCGAACCCTGCCCGCCCGCAGAGGCCGAGCGCCGGCAACGAAAATACGAAATTCTCTTGCGAAGATTCCGAAATGTTCTATCTTTGTTCTCCTGACGCCACGAAGGAGAAGGCCGTATGTCGGATACCATGGAAACCGCTCCGCTCGCCGTTCCTCGAGACCGGTCGGTCGAGGCGGGGCGCGCGAAGCGCCAGGCGAAAGCGAGCCGGGAACGGCGGATCATCGCGTCCTTGAACCGCGGCGTGTCGGTCGCCGTGATCGCGGAGTGGGAGGACGTTGGCGAGAAGCGCATGCGCACGCTGGTTCGAGACATTCTCGCTCGCCGCATGCCCGAGCCGCCCGCCCAGTTCCTCGCGATGCAGGTGAGCCGTCTCAACGAGGCGCTCCTGGTATCCTTTGATGCGATGTCGGGGTCCAACCTCCAGGCTGTCGATCGCGTCGTCAAGATCGTGCGCGCGCTCGATCGCTATCACGGTTTCGTCGCAGCCGAGCGGTGGGGCCTTCCCGTCGCGTCAGAAGCGCCCGATCAAATCCCCCCGTGGCTCGAGGCGCGCAGCGCCGCGCGGATTCGCCCGCAAATGGCGCCGCAAAGGCTTGAAAAGATTGAATCCGCGCCCGTAAATGGTAGGGCCCCCGAAGCGACCGACCCACAAGATATGGTACAAAGCGCGACGGCGCCGCGTCGGCTCTCGCCCCGCCGACCAAAGTCCTCGCGCGGTCGAGGCGCCGGCGGCCGGCGCGAAAGTGAAGCCGCAAAAGCTCGAGAAGATTGAATCCTTGCGCCGGCGGGCGAACCGCTCGTCAGCCCAGCCGCCGCGAGCCGGAGCGGCGCCAGACGGGTGAACCTCCGGATGACGCCCATTGGGGTCAAGGCCTGTTAGCGGCAGTGAACGTTCCGGATGACGTCGTTGCAAAGGAGGGAAATTTTCCTCCTCGCAAACCCTTGATATCACGCGAAACCGGGAAGGAATCTCGCTACACCGTTCGCTTCGCCGACAGCCGACCAGGAATGCGGGGCGAGAGCGCCGCCGCCACTTCAGCCGCGAGGATCCCGTTCACCCCGACGCTGCGCGGCGACGCCAGGATCGCCTCCGCCCCTCGCGCCGCGGTCTGATGGCGAACCCGCGCTACGCGCTCCCCGCGTCGGCGGCGTCACCGGCGCCCGTCGACGCGCAACGGAGCGGCGGGAAAATTTTCCTACCTGCAAGCCATTGAAAAGTCGAGAAACCGGAAAATCCTCGCCTCGCCCTCCTCCGGCCGACGCCGCCCGGGTCGATGCTCCTGCCCGGCGGGTCCGTGGGCCGTTCCCCAGCCGCGCATCGGCGGCGAGCCACAGCCCGAGTGACGCTCGGCCCTCTCATCGTTTTCCGCCCCCGCATTGACAAACCCCGGCCCTTCGGGCTTCCTGCCTACGTCAGTCGAAGACACCCAGCGGAAGAGTCCGGCGTGGCATCCCCATTCCGGCGCCGAAGGCGCAACCGCCCCGGAAACGCTCAGGCCAATGGACCGTTGGGTGATGACGCTCTGGAAAGCGGTCGCGGCGCTTTGCGCCACGGCCCACCGACGGGGGTAACCGCTTCGCGAGGCGGGAAATCTCTCAGGTCACCGGACAGAGGGGGCGACGCCTGGAATCGGTCGCGCGCCGCGGTCGTATCTTTAGCGTTCGTCTGCTCGAGCCTCGGTGATCGATGTCGGATGTCATAGCCCTTCGAACCCCGCTCTACCCCCTGCACCTCGAATTCGGCGCGCGCTTCACGCCGTTCGCAGGCTACGAAATGCCGGTCCAATATCGGAGCGGCATTCTCGCCGAACACCTGCATACGCGCTCGCAGGCCGGCCTATTCGACGTCTCCCACATGGGCCAGGCCTTTCTCGACGGCCCCGATCACGAGACGACCGCGCGCGCGCTGGAGAGCCTCACCCCCGCCGATATCGTCGGGCTCGCGCCCGGCCGCCAGCGCTACACCCAGTTGCTCAACGCCGACGGCGGCATCGTCGACGATCTGATGGCGACCCGTCCGCCCGGCGCGAACGGGTGTATCGCTCTCGTCGTCAACGCAGCCCGAAAGGCCGCCGATTTCGCGGCTTTGCGCGCCTCCCTGCCCGCGAATGTCGTCCTCACCGTCGCCGACGACGCCGCGCTCGTCGCGCTGCAGGGACCGGCGGCCGCGGAGGTCCTCGCGCGCCTCGCGCCGGGCCAGGGCGTCGAGACGATGGCGTTCATGAGTTCGCGGGCGCTCGCCCTCGACGGGTTCGACGTGACGGTCTCGCGCTCTGGCTACACCGGCGAGGACGGTTTTGAGATTTCGCTGCCCGCCGAAGACGCCATGGCGTTCGCGCGCCGGCTGCTGGCGGAAAGCGAGGTCGAGCCGATCGGCCTCGGCGCGCGCGACACGCTGAGGCTGGAGGCCGGCCTCTGCCTCTACGGACACGAACTCGACGAGACGACCGATCCGGTCGAGGCGGGGCTCACGTGGTCGATCCCGAAACGCCGGCGCGCCGAGGGCGGCTTTCCCGGCGCGGCGCGCATCCAGGCGGCGCTCGCCGAAGGTCCGCCGCGCAAGCGCGTGGGCTTGCGGCTGCTGGGCCGCGCGCCCGCGCGCGCGGGCGCCGAGATCATCGACGTTTCCGGAGAGCCGATCGGGCGCGTGACCTCGGGCGGTTTCGGTCCCAGCATCGGAGCGCCGATCGCAATGGGCTATGTCACGCGCGATCACGCGGAAATCGGAGCCCCCGTCGGCCTCGTCGTCCGCGGCAAGCCGCTGCCCGCCTCTGTCGACGCCCTGCCCTTTCACCCCCACGCCTATTACCGCGGCTGACCGCCGCCCGCAGCCGAAGGAGCAACGCCCATGCGCTTTACCAAGGATCACGAATATGTCCGCGTCGAAGGCGCGGTCGCCACGGTCGGCATCAGCGACTACGCGCAGCAGCAACTGGGCGACGTCGTGTTCGTCGAGCTGCCGAAGGTCGGCGCGAAATTCGACAAAGGCGCCGCGGCGGCGGTGGTCGAGAGCGTCAAGGCGGCGAGCGACATCTATTCGCCGGCCAGCGGCGAGGTCGTCGCCGTCAACGACGTGGTGCAGAAAGAGACCACCCTGATCAACGAAGACGCGCAGGGTCGCGGCTGGCTGTTTCAGCTCAAGCTCGCGGATCCGAGCGAGGTCGACGGCCTGATGGACGAGGCCGCCTACGCCGAATATCTGAAAACCATCGCCTGAGGCGGGCTCATGCGCTATCTGCCCCTCGACGACGTCGATCGACGGCTCATGCTGTCCCGGATCGGCGTCGCGGACATAGACGCGCTGTTCGCCGACATTCCCGCTGAGAAACGTCTGGCCGGCCTGCTCGAAATGCCTTTGCGCGCCAGCGAAATCAGCGTCGAGCGCACGCTCGGCGCGATGGCCGCGCGCAACGTCGCGGCGGGATCCGGGCCGTTCTTTCTCGGCGCCGGCGCCTATCGCCACCACATACCCGCGACCGTCGATCATTTGATCCAACGCTCGGAATTCCTGACCAGCTACACCCCGTATCAGCCGGAAATCGCGCAAGGCACCTTGCAGGTGCTGTTCGAATTCCAGACCCAGGTCGCGGCGTTGACGGGCATGGAAGTCGCCAACGCCTCGATGTACGACGGCTCGACCGCCTGCGGCGAGGCGATGCTGATGGCGCATCGGCTGACGCGACGCAAAAAGGCGGTGCTCTCGGGCGGCCTGCATCCGCAATACGCCGATGTCGCGGCGACGCTCGCGGACATGTCGGGCGACAGCATAGTGCGCCTGCCTCTCGATGCGGAGGCGAGCGAGGACATCGCCGCTGGGATCGACGACGCGACGAGCTGCGTGATCGTGCAAAATCCGGACTTCTTCGGCAACTTACGGGATTTGCGGCCGATCGCGGCCGCCGCCCACGCCAAAGGCGCACTGCTGATCGCGGTCTTCACCGAGGCCGTTTCGCTCGGCGCGGTGCGCGCGCCGGGGGAAATGGGCGCCGACATCGCCGTCGGCGAGGGCCAGTCGATCGGCAACGCATTGAACTTCGGCGGTCCCTATGTCGGACTGTTCGCGACCCAGGCCAAATTCGTCCGGCAGATGCCGGGACGCCTCGCCGGCGAAACGGTCGACGCCGAGGGTCGACGCGGGTTTGTGCTGACGCTGTCGACGCGAGAGCAGCATATTCGCCGCGAGAAGGCGACCAGCAACATCTGCACCAATTCCGGCCTCTGCGCGCTGGCGTTCTCGATCCACCTGACCCTGCTCGGCCAGGCGGGCCTGACGCAGCTCGCCCGCGTCAACCACGCCAATGCGGTCGATCTCGCCGAGCGGCTGGGCGCCGTTCCCGGCGTCCGCGCGCTGAACGCGAACTTCTTCAACGAATTTACAATCCGCACGCCACGGCCGGCGGCGGAACTCGTCGAGGCGCTCGCGCGGTGCGGAATCATCGCGGGTCTCCCGGTCTCACGGCTCGCGCCGAACGCAGGCCTCGACGATCTGCTGGTCGTCGCGAGCACCGAGATCAACACGCCCGAAGATCGCGCGGCCTATGCCGAGGCGCTGCGAGAATGTCTGTGAGCCTTCTGCCCCCTCTCCCGCACTTGCGGGAGAGGGTTGGGGTGAGGGCGCTGGGAATTGCGACGGCCCTCACCCGGCGCCAAAGCCCGTCGAGAGACGGGCGTCTTCGACGCCTTATGGCGCCACCCTCTCCCGCAAGAGCGGGAGAGGGGTTTCGCTAGGAAAACACCGATGAACCAACAGGGACGCCCGACGCAGCCGGGCGAAGCGACGCGGATCGACCGCCGGACCTTCACCGGCAATCGCGCCCTCGAAATGGAGGAGGCGCTCATCTTCGAGAGCGGGCGGCTGGATGCGACCGGGGTCGACATCGACCCGCCGGAGCCCTTCGCCGATCGGCTCGGCGAACACGCGCGCATCGCGCCGATCGGCCTGCCAGGGCTGACCGAGCCGGAGACGATCCGCCACTACGTCCGGCTGTCGCGCGACAATTATTCGATCGATGCCGGGATCTACCCGCTCGGCTCCTGCACGATGAAACATAATCCCCGGCTGAACGAAAAAATCGCGCGCCTGCCCGGCTTCGCCGACGTGCATCCGCTGCAGCCGGTCTCGACGGCGCAGGGCGCGCTGGACCTCATTCGCACGCTGGCCGGCAAGCTTCTGGCGATGACCGGCATGAGCGCTGTGGCGATGTCTCCCAAGGCCGGCGCGCATGGCGAACTCTGCGGCATGATGGCGATCAAGGCGGCGATCGCGGCGCACGGCGAGGGGGCCAGCCGCAACGTCGTTCTGGTCCCGGATTCCGCGCACGGCACCAACCCGGCGACCGCCGCGTTGATCGGCTTTTCCGTGCGCGCGGTGCCGGCAGGCGCCGACGGAACCGTCAGCGCTTCGGCAGTGCGCGCGGCTCTCGGCGCGGACGTCGCGGCGATCATGCTGACCAATCCGAACACCTGCGGCCTGTTCGAGCGCGAGATCGCCGAAATCGCCGAGGCGATGCATGAAGCGGGCGCCTACTTCTATTGCGACGGCGCCAATTTCAACGCGATCGTCGGCAAGACGCGGCCGGGCGACCTCGGCGTCGACGCCATGCACATCAACCTGCACAAGACGTTCTCGACCCCGCACGGCGGCGGCGGGCCTGGCGCGGGGCCGGTCGTGTTGTCGCAGCGTCTAGCGCCGTTCGCGCCCGTGCCCTTCGTCGTCGAAAAGGATGGGGCCTTGGAACTCGTCGAGCATACGGAGGGGACCTCGTCCTTCGGCCGGATGAGCGCGTTTCACGGTCAGATGGGCATGTTCGTGCGCGCGCTCGCGTTCATTCTCTCGCACGGCGCGGATGGCTTGCGGCAGGCCTCGGAAGATGCGGTTCTCGCAGCCAATTATGTCAGAGTCGTCTTGGGCGATCTGATGAGCGCGCCTTACGGCGACCGCCCGTGCATGCACGAGGCGCTGTTCGACGACCGTTGGCTGAAGGAGACCGGCCTGACGACGCTCGACTTCGCCAAGGCGATGATCGACGAGGGCTATCATCCCATGACGGTCTATTTCCCGCTCGTCGTACACGGCGCGATGCTTATCGAGCCGACGGAATCCGAATCGAAGGCGAGCCTGGATCTCTTCCTCATGACGCTGCGCGATCTCGCACTGAGCGCGCTTCGAGGCGAGAAGGATCGATTCGTCACGGCCCCACATTACGCGCCGCGCCGTCGGCTCGACGAAACGCGCGCCGCCCGTCAACCGGTCCTGCGCTGGACGAAGCCCACCCCGCTTTGAGTGATGCGAGAATGGCCCCCCCGCCAACCAAGCGAAGCGCTCAGCCGTACCAAAACTCGATCGGCGCCCCTTGGCGCCGGCGGCGCGCGAACGCATACTGCCGTCGAAACGCCGTGTCGGCGAAATTGGAGGCGCAGCCGATGAAGACTTCAGCCAGGGCGCGAGGCGCGAGCGCGCTCGCCGCTCTTCTCCTTCTGGCGACTTCTTGGCTAGGCGCGCCGGCCGAGGCTCAAACCACGCCTTCGCCGACGCCCGTCGCGACGCCGACCCCGACACTGTCGCCGACGCCGATGCCAACCACCCCCACGCCTGATGCAACGCCGACTCCCGACAGCGGCGCCTCCACCGGACAGACGCTCGACCTGATTGCACACCCTGCAGCCTATACCGAGGCGAAAGCCAATCGCGACGAGGTCTTCAGCTCGATCATGGGTTCGCTCGCGATGATCCGCGGCGAACTAGACAAGGCCGGGCTGAAGCCGGCCGGCCGACCCATTGCGGTTTTCCTCGAGGCCGACGACACCGGATTCACCTTTCGCGCCGAAATCCCGATCGACGCGATTCCGGAGGGCAAGACCCAGCTTTCCCCGACCGTCAAATTCGGCCAGACGCCAGCGAGCAAGGCGATGCGGTTCGAGCACCGCGGCGCCTATGACGACATCGACGCCACTTACGAGGCGATCACCGCCTACCTCGACGAAAAAGGCGTCGATGTGCAGGATGTCTTCATGGAGGAATACCTGAACGAAGTGAAGACGAGCGACGACCCCAACCTGCAAGTCGATATCTACGTCCTGATCAAATGAGCCGGGTCGAAGCGGTCCTGTTCGACCTCGACGGTACGCTCACCGACTCGCGGCCCGGGATTTTGCGCTCGGCGCGCTACGCGTTCGAGCGCTTGAGCGCGGCGAAAGGACGCGCCTTTCCGCTACCGGACGACGCCGAACTCGGCTGGATGATCGGCCCGCCTTTGCGTGAGAGTTTCGCCAAACTGGCGGGCCGCGAAAACGAGGAGGCGGCGATGGCCTTCTACCGTCAGCGCTATGTCCCGACCGGCATGTTCGAGAACGCAGTCTACGACGGCGTCCCGTCGGCCCTCGAAGCCTTGCGCGCGCTCGGAATGCGCCTCTTTGTCGCGACATCGAAGAACGAACACGACGCGCGGCGCATTCTCGAGCATTTCGGCCTCGCCTCGCACTTCCAGGGCATCCACGGCGCGCGCGACGACGGCGGACACGCCGACAAGTCGGAGCTCATCGCCCATCTCCTGAAGCACGAAGGCCTGGAGGCCGGCCGCGATCGGATCGCGATGATCGGCGATCGGAAATTCGATGCGATCGGAGCGAGGAACGTGGGGATCGCCGCAATCGGCGCGCTGTGGGGCTATGGCGGCAGGGAAGAGCTCGAGGCGGCCGGCGCCGACCCGCTCGTCGAGACGCCGAGGCAGGCGCGGGCTGCGGTTGCGGAGGTGTTCGCGCGGGGTCGATAGGCGCGCGGGCGAGTCAGACGGGGAGAACGGGCGCGGCGCGGACACGAAATCTACGCCAGATTTCGACGGTGTATCTATCCACCAGCCTGCCGAAATAGCGAGACAGCCATATGCTTGGCCGCTCCACGACGATCCACACGCAATATGCCGCCGCAAGCGACGCCGGTATTGCGATATATATGGCGATCTCCGGAAAATGATACCGGCACGCCGCGATCACCAGCAGATGCGTAAGGTATAGACTGTAGGAAATCTTGCCCAACCACTGCGTGAACTTGCCGCTGAAATATTTCCCGTCGAGGGCGAACCTGGACAAATAGCTGCCGAGAACGAAGTACCCGCCGTAGGATATATCCTTGCTGACGAACTGGAGGGCGGTCAGCGCTGCGATTGCGATGGCGGTCGGCGCCGACCGTCGGCCGATCCAGACGATGATCGGCATGAAAAGCGCAGACCAAGCCTCCACGAACAGCGACCACATCACGGGATTATAGGGAATGTCGCCGTGAATGCCTTCGAACGGATACCAGAAATAGAAGGAAAGGGGCGGCGACCTATCGATCATATAACCGCCGACCGCCAGGCTGAGAGCATAGACCGGCCAGAGCCGGAAGAAGCGGCGGACGAGGAAGGCGGGGAAATTGCCGTTCCAGCTGCGGGTCAGGACGTAGCCCGAAATGACGAAGAACACCATCACCGCCGCATTCGCAAGCCCGATCAGGGCTCCGCTCCCATAGGCGTTGACCAGATGGGCGATCATCACCCAGGCGGCGAGCCAGCCGCGCAACCCATCGACGCTGGTCACGCGCGTCCCGCGCAGCTTTGGGTCCGCGAGCGAAGCAGGGGTGGTCATGTCTACGCTTTGTGTCTTCCGCCGAAATCGAGCGTGGAAGCCTCAGTTTCGGGCAAAAGAATTAAAATTGGCCTTTGGGAAAGACGAACTCGCGAGTTGGAGGCTTGAATGGTCACCGAACCGTCTAGGCGGTCGAGCGCACGCAGGCTTGCTCGAGACCGCGCTCCACGCGACAAAGGGGGAAAAACCGGAACCCGGGGACCCGTCTTGCGCATCTTACGATTGATCTGCGCCCTTGCGGCGTTCGCCTCGCCTCTCCCCGCGCTCGCCCAGAACTCGCGGCTCGACGAAATTCTGCGGCGTGGCGTCTTGCGCGTCGGCACGACGGGGGACTATCGGCCCTTCACGGCGCTCGACAAGGCGACGGGCGCCTATTCCGGGTTCGACATCGATCTCGCGCGCTCGCTCGCCGACGCGCTCGGCGTGAAGCTGGAGTTCGAGGCGACGAGTTGGCCCAATCTCGCCAGGGATTTCGAGGCGGGCGCCTTCGACATCGCGATGGGCGGCGTTTCCGTGACGCTCGACCGGGCGAAAAAAGGGTTCTTCTCCGCGCCCTACATGCGCGAAGGCAAGACGCCGATCGCGCGCTGCGGGGACAAGGACCGATACGCTACACTGGCCGAAATCGACCAGCCCGGCGTAAAAGTGATCGCCAATCCCGGCGGGACCAACGAGCGCTTCGACCGCGCGCATCTCCATGCCGCCGAGATCGTCGTCTACCCCGACAATCTCACGATCTTCGATCAAATCGCCAAAGGAGACGCGGATCTGATGATCACCGACGCCTCGGAGACGCGCTTCCAGCAGAAGCAGCACCCTGGCGTACTCTGCGCGATCCACACGGACAAGCCGTTCGACTTCGCGGAAAAAGCCTATTGGATGCCGCTCGACCCCGCGCTGAAAGCCTTCGTCGATCAATGGCTGCATCTGTCGATGGAGAACGGCGCCTACGCCGCGATTTACACAAAGTGGTTCGAGTAGCGGCGCGGGAGGGCCGAGCGCAACCGGCGGACAATGCCGCTTCGACCGTCATTGCGAGCGCAGCGAAGCAATCCAGGGTTCAGCCGCCGCTCGCTGGCTGATTTCGTCGCGCCTTCTCCGCTCGGCTTCGCGGAACGCTACGAGACGGGCGTTGCGAACGGGTCGACCGAATTACTCGTGGACAGATGGTCGCTCACAATGACGGGACATAACCCTCTTTATCCCTTCACCTCAGTTGCCCCGACCGCCCTCGCGGCCGATAAGGGGCCGCGGTCGAAGGGAGCGCGGAGGTGAAATGGCGGATGGGACAGGAGTGCGCGCCGGCCAGCCCGGCCCGCCGGCGCAAACAGTCGCCGCATTGTTCGTGGCCTTCGTCGCGGTCTGGTCCGTCTATTTCACTATCGCGGAATCGCAGGCCTCGATCCACAACGACATGGCCGAGGCCTATGCCTGGGGCCGCGAGTTCCAGCTCGGCTACAACCAGCACCCGCCGTTCTGGGCGTGGATTTGCGGCGCCTGGTTCACGGTGTTTCCGCGCGCCGGCTGGGCCTTCGCGATACTGACCAGCCTCAACGCCGCGATCGGCCTCCTCGGATCGTGGAAGCTGATCGGCCGGTTCGCTCGAGGCGACAAACAGATCGCCGCGACCGCGCTGCTGTTGTTGACGCCGTTCTACACGTTCCTGTCCTACAAATATAACGCCAACTCGATTTTCCTCTCGATCTGGCCGTGGACGACCTACTTCTTCCTGCGCGCGATCGACGAAGACGGGATCGTCGATGGGATCCTGTTCGGCGTCGGCATGGGTTTGGCGCTGTTGTCCAAGTATTACGCCCTGATCCTCGGTACGACCTGTTTTCTCGCGGCGCTCCAGCATCCGGCGCGCGCGCGATACTTTCGCTCGGCTTCGCCCTATGTTTCGATCGCGGTCGCGGCGGCGCTCTGCGCGCCCCACATCGGATGGCTGCTGACGAGCGGCGCGCCGCCGGTGCGATATCTCTCGCGAATTTCCGGACGCGGCTACGGCTTCGCAGCGTTCTACGCCGCGACCACCTTTTTCGGCGCCCTCGCGCAAAACGCCGTCGTCTTTGGGCTGGTCGCGTTCACCGCCGCTCTCGCGCCGCGAAGTGACGCTATTCCTGTCCCCGCGCGCGACCCGAGGTTCCGGCTCCTGGCGACGCTCGCGCTGGCGCCGCTGATGCTGACAGCGCTCGCCGGCGTCATATTGCGCACGAAAGTCTCTACCAACATGCTGATCGGCACGTTCAGCCTGATGTCGCTGCTGGCTATCGAGACCGCGGGATCTCGGGGTCTCGAGCGGCTGCGCTGGCTCTCCGTGCGCCTCGCGGCAGGCGTCAGCCTGGGGGCGCTGGCCGCCTCGCCCGCCGTCGCGCTCGGCAAGGCGTGGTTCCCGCACAATCCCGACGACACGGAGCCGCGCAAGGAGCTCGCCGAAGCCGCGACGAGGTTCTGGCGGGAGACGACCGGCAGGCCGCTCGCTTATGTCGCCGGTACTTCCCGCTACGACGATGCGGTCGCCTTCTACAGCACGGAGCGCCCGCATGTCTTTGTCCGCTTCGACTATTTCGCCAACCAATGGGTGACGCCGCGAGCGCTCGCGGAAAAGGGCCTGCTGTCGGTCTGCGTGAAGACCGACGCCGAGTGTCTGGCCGCGACCGCCGCGCTCGCGACGCCGCTCGCGAAGCAGACGGAAATGACGCTTTCGCACAGATTTTGGGGGCATGAGGCGAAGCCCGTGGACTTCATCGTCACGGCCATTCCGCCGGGCGCCGTGTAGCGGAGGAACCTCCGTCTCACCAGACTCGATCGCGTCAAACTCTTGTGTACGAAGGGGGCGATACCCATTGCGGCGCTCCGCGCGCCCGCGGGATAATCTCCGCCGATCGATTCGCCCGTACAGAAGGATCCGCCGCCGAATGCCCGAGAGAGCCGCCTCGAAGCCCGCGCCCGCCCCAGGCAGATCGAAACGCGGAGCCAAAGCCAAGGCGGTGCTGGATCGAAAATCGTCGCCTGGCTGGCTGACCAGCGACGAGGACGAGATCTCGCTGCGCCGCTGGCGCGGCCGCACGGAGGGGATCGAGGTCGTCGCGCTGGAGCCGCAATTGGGCTTCTTCGGCGCATTTCGCGCACGCTCCGCGAGCGGGGGCCAATACGAGGTCGAAATCCGCAGCCTCGAGGAGCGGATCAATTCCTGCGGCTGCATCGATCATCGCGTCAACGCGCTGGGAACCTGCAAGCACATCGAGGGCGTGCTGGCGGCGATCTCCGAGGACAAGGCGCGCGCGTTCCAGGCCGCCGCCGAGGAAGGCTCTGCGCGCGTCGAAATATTCCTCGACCGCCGGGACGCGGCTATCCCGAGTGTCGGATGGCCCGCCGACTCGGCGGCCGCAGCCGTCGCGCGCGAATGGCTCGCGCCATGGCTGCTCGACGACGACGTCCTGAATCCGGACCCCGACAGCGTCGCCGCGCTGCTCGCGGCTTTCCCGGAAGCGCCGCCCGAAGTTGCCGCCGCGATGCGTGTATCGCGACACTTCGGCCCGTGGCTCGCGCGCGCGAGCGGCGAGCGTTCGCGTAAAGCGGCACGCGCCGCATTCGAGGCCGATGTCGCCGCCGGCCGCGCAGAGATCGACGTGCTGAAGTTTCCGCTGCTGCCTTATCAGCGGCTCGGCGCGCTGCATCTGGCGTTCGGCGAGCGCGCGCTGCTGGCCGACGACATGGGCCTCGGCAAGACGATCCAGGCGATCGCCGCCTGCGAATTGCTCGCGCGGCGCAAAGGCGTCGAGCGCGTGCTGATCGTCTGCCCCGCCTCGCTGAAGACCGAATGGGAGGAGCAGATCGCCCGCTTCAACGGGCGGTCGATCGGGCTCGTGTTCGGCCCGCGCGGGGAGCGGCTCGCCGCCTACCGCGCGCCCGCCTTCTTCACGATCGTCAATTACGAGCAGGTGCTCGCCGACGCCGACGACATCAACGCGATCCTGAAGCCCGACATCGTCGTGCTCGACGAGGCGCAGCGGATCAAGAACTGGCAGACCAAGACCGCGCGCAAGGTCAAGAGCCTGCGCGCGCCGCACGCCTTCGTCTTGACCGGCACGCCGATCGAGAACCGCATCGACGAGCTCTATTCGATCATACAGTATCTCGATCCCGAACTGCTCGGCCCGCTGTTCCGCTTCAACCGAGACTTCTACGAGCTCGACGAGCGCGGCCGCCCAACCGACTACAAGAACCTCGGCCAGTTGCGCGAGCGCGTGCGTCCGCTGATGCTGCGGCGGCGCAAGCAGGACGTCGAGACGGAGCTGCCGGGCCGCACCGTCAAGACTTTCTTCGTCGCGATGGCCGAGGAGCAGAAACTTCGCTACGAGGACTATCGAATGCCGGCGGCGCGGCTGATCGCCCAGGCGCAGAAGCGTCCGCTGAGGCAGGCCGAGTTCGAGCGTCTGCAACAATTGCTCGCGTGCATGCGCATGGTCTGCGACACGCCGGCGATTCTCGATCCGACCTGTCGCGTCTGCCCGAAGCTCGAGGAGCTCGAGGGCATCTTGACCGACCTCCTGGAGGAGCCGGACCGCAAGGTGATCGTCTTTTCCGAATGGGAGCGCATGTTGACGATGGTGCGCGAGCTCGCCGCCGAAATGGGCGTCGAGGCGGCCTGGCATTCCGGGTCGGTGCCGCAGAACCGGCGGCGAGCCGAGATCAACCGCTTCAAGCACGATCCAACCTGCCGGTTGTTTCTTTCGACCGACAGCGGCAGCGTCGGCCTCAATCTGCAGGTCGCGAGCGCGGTGATCAACATCGACCTGCCCTGGAATCCTGCGAAGCTCGAGCAACGCATCGCGCGCGCATGGCGCAAGAACCAGACGCGTTCGGTCTCGGTCGTCAATCTCGTCGCCGAGGGCACGATCGAACATTCGATCCTGCATCTGATCGGCCAGAAACAGGCGCTCGCGGACGGAATCATCGACGGCGAGGGCGATCTCGACGCCCTGAAAATGCCCTCGGGTCGCGGCGCCTTCATCGAGCGCATGCAGGCGATGATGGAGACGCAGCACGCGCCGGCGCGCATGGTCTCCGCGACCGAGGAATTCATCGCCGACCTCCTCGCTCGCCACGGCGAAAAACTCATCCTGGTCGAAGCGCGCCAGATCGGCGAGGGGCTTCCGCGCCTGCTCGCGGTGCTCGACGTCGGCGCCGAGGTTTTGGTCGAGGAGCGGAAGCGTCCGGTCAGCGGACTGACCGTAGAATTCATCGATTGGGCCGCCTGGTCTGCGATGCAGCGGCTCGTCGAGGCGGGCCTGCTGCATTTCGCCCACGAGGCGCGCGTCCTGCACCGCTCCCCTGCCCTGCAAGTCGAGACGGCGGCGGGCGACGAGCGGGCGCCCGACCGAGCCAGGGCGAGCCGCGCGATGGCGGAGGCGGATCGGGCGCTGCGCATGGCCAAGACTCTCGCCGCCGGCGGCTTCCCGGAGGAGGCGCCGCCGCTGCTCGCCCGCTCGCTGCGCGCGATGGTCGAGGCGTTGACCGCCGCTCGAGGCGCGGCGTCCGCCGTCGGCTCCGACGCCGAAATCCGTGGACTGATCGAAAGCGGCGCGCTGCCGCCTGAGGCGCTGTCGGTTCTCGAAGCGGCCGCGGACGGCGCCTCGGATGCGAATCTCGACCCGATGTTCGCCGCGACCGCGCGCATCATGACCGCGATCCGCCGCAACGAGCCGGGGCTCGCGGCAGCGTGAGCGGCACGTGATAGGGCGGCGTATCAGGCTGCCCGGTACTCCGCCAACGTTTGGCTGATGAGATCCGCCGCCGAAGTCACTGCCAGCACGCCGGACGTCGAATGGCCGGCGCTCCAAATATCGCGCCAGCGCGAAGGCCGGCTTTCGCGGGCCTCGACGTCGATGTCCTCGCTGATTTCGATGCCGCTGCGTTCGGGCAGCGAGTCGGGATCGAGCCCGGCGGCGACGATCGACGGCCTCAACATGTTGGTTTGCAAGCCGGTGAACGCGCGCGTGAGCAGGATGTCGTCGGCGTTGCTCGCGACGAGCATCTCTTTGTAGCGTCGGTCAGCCATGCTCTCGTATGTGGCGATGAATCGGGTGCCCATGTAAGCGAGGTCGCAACCCAGCGTTTGCGCGGCCCTCAAAGCGTGGCCGTCGCTGACGCCACCCGCCAGAACGATCGGGCCCGAGAAAAAGCGTCTGACCGCGCGCGTGAACGCGAACGGATTCAGCCAGCCCGTCTGGCCTCCGGCGCCGGCGGTCAGCAGCACCAGCCCGTCCGCCCCGGCTTCGACGGCGCGCTCCGCGTGGCGGAGGCTCGCAACGTCGGCGAATACCGTCGCCCCCGCGTCATGGAGCGGGGCCAGGACGGGACCCGGCGAGCCCACGCTCGTGATGACGAGTTCCGGCTCGTGCTTCAACACGATCCTGAGATCGTCGGCGAGCCGGGCGTTCGAACGGTGCACGATCAGGTTCGGACAGATCGGCGCGCAAGCCTCGCCCGTTTCGTCGGAGCGGCGGCGCAATCGCGCAGCCATCTCGAAGCACCACGCGTCGAGTTGTTCGATGTTGCGGCAGTTGGCGGTGGGAAACGAACCTATCACGCCGTGGCTGCAGGCGGCGACCACGAGATCGACGCCCGAAACCAGAAACATAGGCGCCGCAATCAGCGGCAGACTCAAGCGATCCTTGAAGCGCGCGAGGGAATCCGTCGGCTCCGACATGAGGCTTCCTGGCTTTCGCGCGGCCGCGATTCCGCAGATTGCGCTGGTTGTGATAGCATCGTCCGTCAACATTGGCGCCATTGTAGGCCAATGACAAAATCAATGGGAGGAAGCGTGAGCGATCCGATCCATTCTCCGCCGACCGTCGGCGGCCAGTCGCTTCGGGCGCTCCGGCGCCACCCCTCTCGAACCGCGTTCAGTTGGGCGGGAGGATCGATCTCCTATCGTGGCGCGATCGAATGGATCGGTCGCATCCAGGCGGTCCTGATGAACGCCGGCGGGCGTCCGGGCGCGCGCGTGGCGCTGCTGAGCGCAAATCGAGCGGACGCCTGGTGCGTCGGCGTCGCAGCCCAGATTTCCCGATTGGCGACCACTTGGCTGCATCCGCTCGCTTCGCTGGAGGACCAGTTGCATCAGATCGAGGATTGCGAAGCCGAGATCCTGGTCATCGACCCCGATGCGTTTCTGCAACGCGGCGGCGAGCTGGCGGCGCGGGCCACTGGGATTCTCCGCGTTTTCACACTCGGCCGCGCCGAATATGGCGTCGATCTGCTGTCCGCCATGGAGATCGTCGGCAGCGTCGTGGCAAGGGATTTCGCCGGCCCCGACGACGTCGCTGCGCTCAGTTACACCGGGGGAACGACCGGCAAATCCAAGGGGGCGCTACGGCGCCATCGCGAACTCGCGGGCTTCGCCGGCGCCGTGTTGTCGAGTTTCGAGATTCCCGACAACCCCCGCTTTCTCGCAGTCGCGCCGATCAGCCACGTCGCCGGCACCAAGGTGCTGCCGACCCTGATGCTCGGCGGCGCGGTGCACCTGATCAAGGGCTTCAATCCCGACGCCGTGCTCGCCGCGATCGCGCGAGAGCGAATCAACTTCACGCTGCTCGTGCCAACGATGATCTACGTCCTCTTGGACCATCCGTCCCTGAGTAGAACCGATCTGTCGTCGCTCGAATTGCTGCTCTACGGCGCCTCTCCGATTTCCCCTAGCCGGCTGTTCGAGGGCCTCGAGCGCATCGGGCCAGTGTTCTCTCAGCTCTACGGCCAGACCGAATGCTATCCGGTCGCCGTTCTGCGCAAGGCGGACCACGATCGGAACGCGCCGGAATTGGCCCTTTCCTGCGGTTTTCCCGTCGACGGCTGCGAGGTCAAGATTCTTGACGACGCCGACCAGGAAGTCGCGGTCGGCGAGCCCGGTGAGATCTGCGTGCGCTCGCCGTACGTCATGGCCGAATACTGGAACCGACCGGAGCAGACCGCCTCCACATTGCGGAATGGATGGCTTCACACCGACGACATCGCGCGCGCCGACGAGCGCGGTTACATGTTCATTCTCGATCGCAAGAAGGACATGATCGTCAGCGGCGGCTTCAATATCTATCCGCGCGAAGTGGAGGACGTGCTGACGACCCATCCCAGCGTCGCTATGGTCGCGGTGATGGGCGCGCCGGACGAAAAATGGGGCGAAGCCGTCACAGCCTTCGTCGTGGCGCGCGGAGACCTCTCGCCTACCGCCCAAGAATTGATCGATCTCGTCAAGCAACGAAAAGGGTCCGCTCTGGCGCCGAAACGCATCGAGTTCGTGACGAGCCTGCCGCTGACCGGCGTCGGCAAGATCGACAAGAAGAGGCTCCGAGCGATCCTTTGGGCCGGTCGTGAGCGCATGGTGGGATGAGGAGACGCGCACGCGCGCGCCCTTGGTTGAAAAGACGAGTCGTCGAGGGCAGTATTCCTGATGGTCGTCGACAAACGCAAGGAGAGCCCAGATCCGCCGTCGGGAGCCAGCCATGCCAGAGGTCGATAGCCCAAACCACGACTCGCAATGGCGGCGCCGGCTGCATTTGGGCCGCCTCGCGCGGCTGAAGCAACAGTTGGCGCGCTTCGATTGCGATGCAGGGATCTTCTACGACCCGATCAACATCCGCTATGCGACCGGCACGACGAACATGCAGGTCTATTCCCTGCATAACCCGTGTCGCTATGTCTTCGTCGCCGCCGACGGCCCGGTAATTCTCTTCGAATTCAAGGGTTGCGAACATCTCTGCGCCGGCTGTCCGGCCGTGGACGAGGTTCGGCGGGCGGTTTCATGGTATCCCTTCGTTACCGGCCCGCGAACGTTGGAGATGGCCAAGAAGTGGCGGCCGAGATCGCGAGCCTTGCGCGCACTCACGGGCGCGGCGCCCGTCGATTGGCGTTCGACCGCCTGGATCCGATCGGGACGCATCTCATCGAAGCCGAGGGGTTTGAAATCCTCGATGGCCAGGAAATCGCCAATCTGGCGAAGGCGGTGAAATTGCCCGAGGAGATCGAGGCGATGCGCGAGGCCATCGACGTTTGCCAGATCGGCATCAGGCGCATGCGCGATGCGACAAAGCCTGGAATGAGCGAGCAGGCGATCTGGTCGCTGCTGCATCAGACGAATATCGAAATGGGCGGCGAATGGATCGAGACCCGGCTACTGACTTCGGGACAGCGGACCAACCCCTGGTACCAGGAGGCGAGCGCGCGGCGCGTCGAGGACGGCGACATGATCTGCCTCGATTCCGATCTCATCGGCCCGCACGGCTATTCCGCCGACATATCGCGCAGCTGGCTGGCCGGCGACCGGCGAGCGATCGGCGAGCAGAAACGGCTCCACGCGCTGGCCTATGAGCAGGTCGTTCGCAATACGGAATTGTTCAAACCGGGCCGCGGCTTCATCGAAATCGCCGAGCTCGCCTGGCGGCTTCCCGAGCCGTTCGACCGCTACGAGCTTCCGTCCATCGCCCACGGCATCGGACTGTGCAACGAGTTCCCGCTCCTGTTGCATGAGTATTGCTTGCCTGAGAATGGGCACGATGGCGTCGTCGAGCCCGGCATGGTTTTCTGCATCGAAAGCTATGCCGGAGCGCCGGGAGGGAGCGAGGGCGTCAAACTCGAGCAGCAGATCCCGATCACCGAGTCCGGATACGAGCTCTTGTCCGACACGGATTTCGAGGAAAGGCTGCTCTAGGGCCTGTCGGGAAACTATCCAGCATTGCGAGCGACAGCGAAGCAACCCAGACTTGGGCTGTGCATCGGCGGCTTAGGCGACGCCCCGGAGAAGCCAAGCGTGTTCGTCGGCGTCTGCAACCGGTGTTGAGTATTTTCTTATCCACTACGAGGAAGCATTTTGGCGCGATCGGATGCGTCGGGGCGAGCGGATCGGTTTTGCGTCGAATTCCCTGCCATTCCCTGCGCGCCGAATTAATTCCCTGCGCTGGCAAAAAAATTCCCTGCCCTGTCTGCGTAGGGAATTCACTCGCAAA
>Ga0209139_10000218_pt1 | contig 19026 bp, 9 predicted proteins | sample BogFormECP14_OM3_FD_188246 | JGI IMG/M metagenome (GOLD analysis project Ga0209139, IMG submission 188246) | Bog forest soil microbial communities from Calvert Island, British Columbia, Canada - ECP14_OM3 (SPAdes) (version 2) | ecosystem: Environmental > Aquatic > Freshwater > Wetlands > Bog ...
AGTTGAAGGAGCGGGGGGTCCGGACGGGCGATCGGGTTTTGATTTGGGGGGCGAACGGCGCCGAATGGGCGGCGGCATTTTGGGGGTGCTTGTTGCGCGGGGCTGTGGCGGTGCCGATGGATGATGGCGCGACTTCGGATTTTGCAGGACGCGTGGCGCGGGATGCGGGCGTGAAACTCGTTTTCGCGTCGCGCGAGAAGGCGTCGCTGTATCCCGCCACGCCGAGGCTTGTACTGGAGGATTTGGCCGACACGGTTGGGCGTGGGCACGTTCACGCGACAACGCGCGTCGTGGACGAGCCGAAAAAGCCTCTTTACGAGACGCTTGCGGATGAGCCCATCACACGCCAGCACATCGCGCAAATTGTTTTTACTTCGGGTACCACGGCTGAGCCAAAGGGCGTTGTCCTGACCCATGGGAATTTTTTGGCGAATCTGGAGCCGATTGAGCGCGGGATTGATGCTTACCGGAAATACGAACGGTGGTGGCGTCCGACGGCTTTCGTAACGCTGGTGCCGCTGAGCCATGTGTTTGGGCAGGTCATGGCGCTGTTTTTGCCGCCGCTGCTGGGGGCGACGGTAGTCTTCGAGCCTTCTGCGAATCCTCGCGAGGTCATTCGAACGGTGAAGCGCGAGCGCGCGACGGCGCTTATCGCAGTGCCGCGCATGCTGGATGCTTTGCACGCGGCGATTGAGCGAGAACTTGAAGCGCATGGACGGCGGGATTGGTTGATGCGAACCATTGCCGCGGCGAAGAGTGAGAAATTTTTGCGCCGTGCCTGGAAATTCCGCCGGATTCACCGGCGTTTTGGATGGAAGTTCTGGGCGTTTATTTGTGGCGGGGCGGCGCTGGCGCGGGAGACGGAAGAGTTTTTCACGCGCGTGGGATACGCGGTGGTGCAGGGCTACGGAATGACGGAGACGGCGTCGCTCATCAGTTTGAATCATCCGTTTCGCGCGACGGAAGGCTCGATCGGAAAGGTTCTGCCCGGCCGCGAATTTCGCCTTGCGGAAGATGGAGAGATTCTGGTGCGCGGCGAAAACGTTTCCGCCGGTTACTGGCAAGGCGGGACTGTTCGGCAAAAAGTCGGCGGTGATGGTTGGCTGCCCACGGGCGATATCGGGGAATTCGATGCCGAGGGCAATCTGCGGTTCAAGGGTCGCAAGAAAAACGTCATCGTCACGGCGGCCGGATTGAATATTTATCCAGAGGACATCGAAGCGGCGCTGCGCAAGCAACGAGGCGTGCGCGATTGCGTCGTGATTCCCTCGCGTACGGGGGGCTCCGCCGAGCCTCTGGCTGTTCTGCTCATGGAAAAAAGCAACGAGCCGAAAACCACCGTGGCGCGGATGGCCGTCGCGAACGCAAACAAATCCCTTGCGGAATTTCAGCGGCCGCAGGAATGGTTCGTTTGGCCGGAGCCGGATTTCCCACGAACGCCCACGGGCAAACCGCGATTGGGTCTGATTGCGGTACGCGCGACGCAGCGCCTGGGCGCGGCGGCTCCCGAAAGGTCTGGAGATGGATTGGACGGCCTGTTGGCGAAGTTTGCGCGAGGAAACGGTAACTCGTTGAAATTGGAGAACGAACTCAAGCTTTCTTCTCTTGATCGCGTCGAGCTTATGAGCGCGCTTGAAGAGCGTTTCCAGGTCGAACTGAACGAGAGTTCCTTCGCCGAGGCAAGAACCGTCGCCGATGTGCAACGCTTGCTGCAGCAACCGGCCGCGCACCGCACGGAATACATCTACCCGCGATGGACGCAGCGTGCGCCAATACGGTGGCTCCGACTGGCTGTTTACTACGGGCTGGTCTGGCCGGCGACACATATCCTTGGACATCCTAAAGTCATCGGGCGAGAAAAACTTCGCGGCGTCCGAGGGCCCGTACTCATCATTTGCAACCACATCACGCGCCGCGCCGATATTGGCCTGGTCCTTGCGGCGCTGCCGCTTCGTTTTCGGCACCGCGTGGCGACAGCGATGAGCGGCGAAGCCTTGCAAAACATGCGGCGGCCGCCGCGCGATTGGTTTTTCGCGAAGCGCTGGGCCTATCAAATCGGCTACTGGCTGGTTACCGCGCTCTTCAACGTTTTCCCGCTGCCGCAGCGATCGGGCTTTCGAGAGAGTTTCCGTTTTGCGGGTGAATCCGCCGACCGCGGCTACAGCATCCTCGTTTTCCCCGAGGGTGAGGTAAACACCTCCGAAGACGGCCGCATGGGGGCTTTTCAAAGCGGCATCGGCCTCCTCGCTGAAAATCTGTGCCTTCCCATTATTCCGATGCGCCTCGATGGCGTATGGCAAATGAAACGCGAAGGCCGCCGCCTCGCTCACATTGGCGAAATCACCGTCCGCATCGGCGCCCCGGTCACGTTTGCGCCCGGCACGCCGCCTGAGGAGATTGCACGCGATCTCGAATCGCGCGTCCTTGGATTGTAGAAGCGCATCATCCCTTCGTTCGTGCCCCAACCGACCACGAACTGCGTCGCCTTCAACTTTTTGCGACTCGGAAACACCCTGGCCCTCCCGAAAAGCGCCGCTTTTGGTTCTATGGCAAAATAGAGTGTTGTCTTGAGATGGATTTATGGCCGACCGAACACTGACATTGGAACGCCCGGGGAAAGCTACCAAGGGCTCGAAGAAACCTGCTGCGAGCAAAGCTGCCGCGAACAACGAGCAGCGCGAACGCGTTTTTGATGCGTTTCGCCGCTGGGGCTATTACGAAGCTACGCTGGACCCGCTGGGTGTCTTTAAGCCGCAGAAGTTCGCGGATCTGGAACTTACCGGGGAGGCGGCGGAAGATGCGCGCCGCATCTATTGCGGGAACATTGGCGTGGAGTTCATGCACCTGCCCGAGCCGGAGCGGCGGCGGTGGATTGCCGAGCGCATCGAAGGTCCCCAGCCGGAGGTCGAGCAGGAGAAGATTCTTGAGCGGCTTGTGCGTGCCGATCTTTTTGAGCAGGTGCTTCAGGCGCGTTACCTGGGTACGAAGCGCTTTTCGCTCGAAGGCGTGACTTCGCTGATACCGCTGCTCGATTCCATTCTCGACACCGCGGGTGACTTCGGTGCCTTGGACTGCGTTATGGCTATGAGTCATCGCGGGCGCTTGAACGTGATGGTGCACGCGGCGAACAAGCAGCCGCACGAGGTGGTCGCTGGATTTGAAGACGTCGATCCGCGCAGCGTGCTCGGCGCCGGCGACGTGAAGTATCACGTTGGTGCGACGGGCGTCTACACGACGGCGAGCGGCAAGCCCATCAACATGCATCTGGTATCGAACCCGAGCCATCTCGAAGCGGTCGATCCAGTAGCGATGGGCCGCGCTCGAGCCAAGCAGACACGGCATGGCGTGGATGGGCCGATTATTGACCGTTCGCGCGAAACGCTTAACAAGGTGTGGCCGATTGTGATGCACGGTGATGCAGCGTTCGCCGGCCAAGGTGTTCTTGCCGAAACGCTAAATCTTGCGGACTTGAAGGCCTACACCGTCGGCGGCACGGTGCACATTGTTGTCAACAACCTCATCGGCTTCACCACGCAGCCGTCCCAAGAGCATTCTTCGCGCTTCGCTTCCGACATTGCCAAGCGGCAAAGCATTCCGATCTTCCACGTGAACGCGGAAGATCCCGACGCGGTGGTGCGCATCGGAAAGCTGGCGGCGGAATACCGCGCGACTTTCGGCAGCGACGTGGTGGTGGACATCATCGGCTATCGACGCCACGGCCACAGCGAAGTGGACGATCCCACTATCACGCAGCCGGTGCTCTACGAGAAAATCAAGAATCATGCGGCGCTCTGGAAAATTTACGCGGAGCAAACGGGCATCGACACTTCGTTGATCGTCGAAGCGGTGAAAAAAGAATACGAAGTCGAGCAGCAGAAAGCTCACGAACTCACAAAAATTCCGCACTTGCGCAAACTGCCGGACTATTGGTCGCCGTACAAGCACGGGAAATACGATCCTGCGTACGAAGTCGACACCGGACTGAGCGCAGAAAAGTTGGCGGAGCTTACGGACGGGCTTGTGCGCGTGCCCACAGGCTTTCACCTGCATCCGAAAATCGCGAAGCTTCTGGAGCAGCGCAATGAAATGGGCCACGGCAAGCGCACCATCGACTACGGCTTCGCGGAAGCGCTGGCGTTGGGTTCGCTCGTGCTCGATGGCAATCCTGTTCGTCTCACCGGACAGGACACGCAGCGTGGTACGTTCAACCAGCGGCACGCCGTGCTGATTGATACGCAAACCGAGCACAACTATCTGACGCTCTCGCATCTTTCGCGTCATCAAGCTTTCTGCGAGATTTACAATTCATCGCTTTCTGAGGCCGCGTGCGTCGGATTCGAATACGGGTTCAGCCGCGACTATCCGGAAGCGCTGGTGATGTGGGAAGCGCAATTTGGGGACTTCGCCAACGGCGCGCAGGTGATCATCGACCAATTTCTGAGCGCGACCGAAGACAAGTGGAACTTGCCCAGCGGCCTGGTCCTTTTGCTTCCGCACGGTTACGAAGGGCAGGGGCCGGAACATTCCAGTGCGCGCATCGAACGTTATATGCAGCTTGCTGCGGAAGACAATCTGCAAATCTGCCAGCCTTCGACGGCCGCACAGTATTTCCATATGCTGCGCCGGCAGGCTCTGCGTGCGTGGCGTAAGCCGCTCATCGTTTTTACGCCGAAGAGCATGCTGCGCCATCCCGACGCCAGCTCGAACATTGAAGACTTCACGCGCGCGCGATTCCTGCCGCTCGTTCCCGACCACGAAGTGCAGGACGCCAAGCGCATCCTGATTGCGAGCGGCAAGGTGGGCCACGAACTACGCGCGGAACGCCGCCGCCGTAAGGACTCGAGCACGGCGATCTTCTTCCTTGACCAGCTTTACCCGCTGCCGCGCACCGAAATTACCGCCGCGCTGGCCGAACATCCGAACGCGCGGGAAGTCGTCTGGGTGCAGGAAGAGCCGGCGAACATGGGTGCGCTGTTCTACATCCTGCCGCGGCTGGAGCGCCTGGCGGCGGCCAAGGGTCTTCAAGTGCGCTCGGTCAAACGCTCGGCTAGCGCCAGCCCCGCGACCGGTTCAGCGAAGGCTCACGAATTGGAACAAAAAACGCTCCTGGCGCTGGCTTTTACGACCGCGAGCGCTAATTAAGCGCAAATGCAGCGTTCACACTCCATTCACATTGATGTTATCCCTGCGTGACACGCATGCTGCGAAAATCAGCCGTGTTACCTACACCCCAAAGTGACCCAAATAATTCAACGTCCTATCGTATTCCTTCGGCCTACGGTAAACTTTCGCCAAGCCGGCGAGCGGAACGTGCCAACCTTATGAAACGCGTATTAATCATCGAGGACGACAAGGACATCGTCGAACTCGTTCGCTATAACCTCGCCAACGAAGGCTTTCAGGTCAGCGCCGCTTTTGACGGCAGCGCTGGGCTGAGCACACTCAAGAAGACGCCACCCGATTTGCTGCTGCTCGATCTCATGCTGCCGAAACTTTCCGGGCTGGACATTTGCCGGGAAGTTCGGCGGGACGATTCGTTGAATCGCCTGCCGATTTTGATGCTTACGGCGCGCGGCGATGAAGCTGACCGCGTTGTGGGCCTCGAAATGGGGGCAGACGATTACGTGACGAAGCCGTTCAGCCCGCGCGAGCTCTTGGCGCGCGTTAAGGCGTTGCTCCGCCGTGCGGAGCCGCCTGCTGATTCGCCGCGTGTCATTGAGATCGGCAAGCTGGCGATCGATCCGGCGTCTTATCGCGTGAGCCATTCGGGGAAGGCTGTTCCGCTTAGCACGCTCGAATTCCGGCTGCTCTATTACCTTGCTTCGCGACCCAACCGGGTCTTCACGCGGGATCAGTTGCTGGATGCCGTGTGGGGAACGGATCGTTTCGTGACGCCGCGCAGCGTCGACGTGTATGTGCGCCGTTTGCGCGAGAAAATCGAAACCGATCCGGAGAATCCGATTCACTTGAAGACGGTGCGCGGCGCAGGGTATTTGTTCGAAACTCGTGCGGCTTAATTTATTCTGGAAATTCGCGTTCTCGTTTCTCGCGCTGCTGGTGAGCGTGCTGCTCGCGGTGGATTTTTTTGCGGAGCGCGCACTTCGAAGCGACTACCAACGTACGGGCTTTGAAAAGCTTGCTGCTATCGCGCGCGTAGCGGAGAAATTCCCTCCTAAGTTAACGCCTGCTTCGCCTGAACATCCGGAGGATCTCTCCGGCGTGCGCGAGTGGGTCGCGCAAATGGGCGCCAGCGGCGCCCGTATCACGGTAATTACCGCCGATGGCCGCGTGCTTGCCGATTCGCAAGCCAATGCGAACGCCATGGAAAACCACGCCGATCGGCCGGAAATTCAGGAAGCACTGGCCAACGGAGAAGGGCGTTCCCTGCGGCACAGCGCCACTTTCAATCGCGATCTTCTTTATTACGCAGTGCGGGAAAACACATCCGCGGGAAGTCGGGTTGTGTTGCGTTTCGCGCTTCCGCCGGAAACCGTCGATGAAGTTCTGAGCGCTTTTCGCCACAGACTCTGGGGCGCATCGGTTTTTATTTTGCTGATTGCCGGCGCGGTCTTTTTATTGTTCTCGCGCGGCTTCACGGATCGCGTCGAACGTCTGAAAGAGTTTTCTCGGCGCGTTGCCGAAGGTGACTTCCGGCCTTTGCGTTGGGACAATTCGGGAGATGCGCTCGGAGCGCTGGGTAGTTCGCTGAACCGCACGGCCGCTCGCCTGGATCGCACGATTCAAACGTTGACGGAGGAGCGCAATCTTTCCGCCGCGATTCTCGGGAGCATGGTCGAGGGCGTCGCTGTGGTGAACGGCTCAGAACGGTTGGTGTTTGCCAATCCGGGATTCGCCGAGATTCTCGATCTGGATGTGCCTCCGACTTCGGGTAACGCGCTGGTCGAAGTGGTTCGCCAGACCGAACTCATCGAAGCGGTGCGCCAGGTTCTTGGCGGCAAGCCGCGCGTGCAATCGGAAATTGTGACCGGCACGCTGCGGCAGCACTATTTCGCCATTACTGTCGCTGCGGTTCGCGCGGGAGATACCAGCGGCGCGGTCGTCGTGCTGCACGACATCAGCGAGCTTCGCCGGCTCGAGCGCGTACGCCGCGATTTCGTCGCCAACGTTTCGCACGAATTCAGGACGCCGCTGACCGCCATTCAGGGCTTTTCGGAGACGCTTCTTGCGGGAGCGATTGACGATCCGCAGAACCGCACGCGCTTCCTCGAAATCATTCTCGAGCATTCCCGCCGCCTGGCACGCCTAACGGAAGATCTTCTCGTGCTTTCCAAGATGGACGCCGAGCGCCTCGAACTCGAAATTCGCCGCCTTAGCGTTTCCGCGCTGATCGAAAGCTGCCTGGAGACGGCTCAGCGCCGCGCGGCGGAAAAAGAATTGTTAATTTCGGTGAACATGCCGCCGGACTTGCGGGATATTGCCGGTGATCGCCGCAGACTTGCGGAAGTTCTGCAAAACCTTTTGGACAACGCCATCCAGTACACGCTGCCGGGCGGGCAGATAATCATCACCGCGAAGACCGCAGACGACGAGATTATTCTTACGGTGACCGATACAGGCATCGGTATCCCGAAAGCCGATCAGTCGCGTATCTTCGAGCGGTTTTACCGCGTCGATGCGGCTCGCTCCCGCGAAGCTGGAGGAACGGGCCTCGGTCTCGCCATCGCCAAACATCTAGTCGAAGTCCACGGCGGACGCCTTTGGGTCGAGAGCGAGATCGGCCAAGGTTCGCAATTCCATTTTTCCGTGCCTTTTTTTGATGATACGGAGCCGCCGGCCCCGCGGCCTATTTCGAACGGTCTGGCGAGTCGAGGCGACTAATCGTCGGGAGCAGCGTTTGGAATGGCCTGATCCGGTCTCTCAGGCTCCCGTTTTGCTGAGAATCGCAGCGATTCCCAACTTCAAAGTGCCCGTAACATGCTGATTTACCGCATGTTCATCTATTTGTGAACAACGTGTAACGCTTCCGTTGCGAAAATGTGGACTACGAGCAGGGGTGTGACGCTAGCCCCCGCCTCTGGAAGGGGAATCATGGCAAGTTCCGCTGGTCTGACGGAAGCGGTCCTCTACGAAACGCTGGTCAATTATCTCGTCTCGATGGCGCGCACCGTAGAAGGCGCAATGGACCGCGCCCTGGATGCCATTAATGGCGTCAACGAATCGCGCACCTGGGCGCTTCCCGGCGAAGTGTTCCTCCTGGAACCACGCATCAACGAAATGGAAATTGTGATCGACGAGCACGCTATTCGCCTTCTCCGCCGCGGCTCATTTTCGGACGATGAAGTCCGCCTCATTGTCGCTGCTCTGAAAATCACCAATGATCTTGAGCGCATCGGGGACTTGGCTGTAAATCTAGCCGAATGCGTTATCTCCCTCCGCGAAATGCCCGCTGCGCAATTGCCCGAAGAATTGGCGCCTATGACCTCTGCCGTACGCGCGATGGTCAGCAAGAGCCTTGGCGCGCTGATTTTTCGCAACGTAGAAATGGCCGGGCAGGTTCTTCAAAGCGACGACGTCGTCGATCAATACCGCGACCGCATTTTCGACCAGCTCATGCAAAGCATGACGCAGCAAGCCGCGCTGGTCAGCCCGGGGATGCAGTTCATTCTCGCGACCAGACATCTCGAGCGCATTGCCGACCACGCCACGAACATTGCCGAGGACATTATCTTCTGGGTCAGAGGACTGGATGTTCGACATGGCCGGGGCCTAAAGTTGAACGCGGAAGGCACCGAGCAGACCGTCCCGGACACCGAAGAGGTCATCAAGAATTCACAGGCCCTTCATTCGGATGTGAACCCGGGCTGCGATACTCAACGAGTTTAATCTTCGTTCCACGTCCCACCACGGGGATCGGCGCACCCCTGGCTCCGATCCCTTCTCCCCCTCCTCCCGTTTTTGACACTTTCTTCGGGCATCTTCTTGACCACGGCGCGGCGTCCTACTATTGTCAAAGATAGAGATGAGCCGACAGATGATTCCTGCCCATAAGGCTGGTGCCCTGCCAAGCTGGTTCAAGGCGGCGTGCCTGGCGCTGATTATTTTGCTTGCGCACAACCCTTATTTGATCGCGCCTGCAACTTCCGGTGGGTTAAACATCGCTCATCCACCTAGTTATCGCGCCACCGTAGCAGCTTCCGAACTTCAGCATTTCACGCCGCAAGGGAAGCACAGTGTCCTGCAGGCAGTCCCCGTCCGGATATCGATGGGCGTGGATCCGTTGCAGGCTGATGAGCGTCAGCCTCGCGTGTACACCTCTCAAGTGCTTTCTCCGCAGCCGCAATTCTGGTCTGCCGGCCTCTGGTTTCGACCTCCCCCGGTTTCTTAGCTCTAGTCTCCTTCTACGAATCGCGACTGTTTCCTCGCAACCTTGCCGCAGCGGGGAGAGTCAATCAGTTAGGGCCCGTTTCAATTCTGCGGGTGTTGTGGTGCCAGACTGAACGCTGGTTCCCGCACTCTGCTCTGGATAAGCGCATGACGAAAACAAAACTGCTCATTGTTCTGGTCCTTGTTGTCGGAGGATCGCTCCTGGCGTGGCACTGGATGGCGCGCACGCCGACGGAAGCCGATGATCGCAACGGTTCGGCGGCTCCAACCGCGGCTGTGGCGATCGTGAAGCGCCGCGATTTGGGCGATACGCTCAGCGTGTCCGGCGCGTTCAAGCCGTTTCAGGACATCGAAGTGCACGCCAAAGTGGCGGGGTATATCAAAGCGATTTACGTCGATGTGGGGACCCATGTCACTGCGGGACAAACGCTGGCCATCCTCGAAGTCCCGGAACTGGCTGCCGAATTGGCGGGAACGGATGCCGCGGTTCACGCCGCGCAGGAGCAGATTCGCAGAGCTCAGGGGGATCTGGATCGTGCCCGGTCCACGTATTCTGCCGCCCATTCTGCCTACACACGCCTCAAGCAAGCCGCCGACACGCAGCCCGGCCTTGTGGCGCAACAGGAAGTTGACGATGCGCAGGCCAAGGATTTGGGAACACAAGCGCAGGTCGCCAGCGCGGAGGCGGAACTCTCTGGGGCCAAACAACAGCTGGAAGAGGCGGAAGACAAGAAAAAGCAGTACACCGCTCTGTCGGACTATACGCGCATCACCGCGCCATTCGCGGGCGTGGTCACCGTGCGGTACGCCGATACGGGAGCTTTGATTGCGGCGGGCACCTCCAGCAGTACGCAATCGATGCCGGTGGTGCGGCTCGCGCAGGTTTCCGTATTGCGGCTGGTTTTGCAGATTCCTGAGTCGGTAGCCCCGCAAATCCACGTGGGAGGGTCGATCAAAGTACACGTGCAGGCACTGGACCACGACTACGAAGGAAAAATTTCCCGCTTCGCGGACTCGCTGGATCAGCAGACGCGCACCATGGAAACGGAAGTGGATTTTCAGAACTCGGATGGAAAGCTGATTCCCGGTATGTTTTGCGAGGCCGACTTTGTCCACGACAAGAAAGCGAATGTGCTCACCGTTCCGGTCGAAGCGGTCAACCGCACCCGTAGCGGCGACAGGGTCTTCGTTGTGAATTCACAGGACATCGTGGAGCTCCGCTCCGTCAAGCTGGGCCAGGAGGACAACACGCATATTGAAGTGCTCTCGGGTTTGACCGAGGGCGAGCGAGTCATCGTCGGCAATCGCAGCGAGTTTACGCACGGACAAAAGGTCCTGCCGAAAGTGGTAGGCGAGGACGCGGCGACCGAGGCGGGAACGAACTAATGCCCAAATTTGCCCTCGCCTATCCCTATTTCATCATCATGCTGTGCCTGGTTGTAGCCGTAGTGGGCATAACCACCGTTGTACGCATGCCGGTGGACTTATTTCCGCAGATCGAGATTCCCGTTGTTGTGGTGGCCACGTTTTATTCCGGAATGGCTCCGCAGCAAATTGAAGCGGATATCACCAATACCTTTGAGCGGTTCTTCACGCTGGCCAGCAATGTCGACCACATTGAGTCGCGCTCTCTAACGGGCGTCAGCCTCATCAAGATTTATTTCAAGCCCGGCACGGATTCCAACTCGGCGCTGAGCAACGTCGCAAATCTGGCGATGGCGGACCTGCGGCGCCTTCCGCCGGGCACTTTGCCACCCGTCGTGCTGAAATTCGATGCTTCGAGCTTGCCCGTTTGCCTCGTTACCCTCAAAGGCGAGGGCCTCAACGAAACGCGTCTCAAGGACCTCGCCCAGTTTCAAGTGCGGAATCAAATTGCCAACGTGCAGGGCGCATCCGTCCCGCAGCCCTTTGGCGGAACGTACCGGCAGATTGAGGTATTCGTCGATCCGGTAAAACTCGAAGCGCATCAGCTGAGCCTGATGGATGTGGTTCACGCCATAAACGACTCGAACCTCATTCTCCCCAGCGGCGATGTACGCATCGGCAACCTGGACTACAACATCTACGCGAACAGCCAGGTGGCTACCGCCGCCGAACTGAATCGCTTTCCACTGAAGACTGTGGGGCTCGGGTCCGTTCTCGTCGCGGATATTGGCAAAGCCGAAGACGCCGGCGCAATTCAGACCAACATCGTGCGTATTGACGGCCAGCACTCGGTATACATCCCGATTCTCAAACAAGGTGGAAACAGCAACACGATTGCGATCGTGAACGGAATCAAGGACGCGACCAAGCACCTCGTGGACATTCCCGACGTGCTCAAGACCGCCGTGGTCTTCGACCAATCGATCTTCGTTAAGGTCGCCATCAAGAATTTGCTGAAAGAGGGTGGAATCGGATTGGTCCTCACCGGGATCATGATTCTGCTTTTTTTGGGGAGCCCACGCGCGACATTCGCCGTTCTGCTCTCCATTCCGCTTTCTGCATTGATGTGTTTTCTCATCGTCAATGGCATGGGTGGCTCGATCAACACCATGCTTCTCGGTGGACTGGCGCTGGCGTTCTCCCGGCTGATCGACGATTCCGTCGTCGTGCTCGAAAATATTTTTCGCTTCATGGAGCAAGGTGTCGCTCCTCACGAAGCCGCGGAGAAGGGCGGCATGGAAGTGGCTCTGGCGGTGCTGGCCGCAACGTCGACGACCTCCATCGTATTTTTTCCGGTTACGTTTTTTTATGGAGTCAGCCGCTATCTGTTTATCGATCTCGCGTTAGGCGTCGTTCTCTCCATTTTTGCGTCCTACATTTTTGCCATGACGGTCGTGCCGCTCTACTGCGCGACGTTCATCCGTCTCGACCATCACGATTCCGACGGCGCGCCGGCTAAGACGACGTTGTTCACGCGCACCGTTCGCGGCTTTAACGATATTTTCGCGAAGCTTTTGCGCTTCTACGACAAATGGGTGCGACATGCGCTCAAGCATCCCAAACGGACGGTTGTATTTATTGTGATCGGGATCGTGGTTGTTCTGGCCGTGCTCTTTCCCTTCGTGGGCACCTCCTATTTCCCGCGGACGGATCCCGGACAATTTGTGATCAATGTCAAAGCCCCCTCGGGCACTCGCCTGGAAGTGACCGACAACTACATCGCCAAACTAGAGGCCGAAATTCATCAAGTTGTGGATCGCGACGACCTCGACATGATCGTTTCCAATATCGGTATCACCCCCGATCTCTCCGCTATTTATACGAGCAACTCCGCGATGCACACGGCTTTCGTGCAGGTGAGCTTGAAAGAGGAACACAAGATCGGCAGCTACGAGTACATGAACCGCCTCCGTCGAAAACTCGCGGTGGACATGCCGCAGCTGAGCCTTTATTTTCAGGCCGGCGGACTGGTGGACTCCGTTGTGAACCAGGGGCTGCCTGCTCCGCTGGACATTCAAATCAGCGATAACGACATGAGCGAAGCCTACGGCATCGCGCGGGACATCGCATCGCAGCTCAAGCACGCCAAGAACGTCAACGACATTTTGATTCCGCAGGACATTGATTATCCGGGGCTCGAGCTGAACCTTGATCGCGAACAGGCCAGCCAACTGGGACTATCGCCGCAAAATGTGGTGGACAACGTCATCACCGCGCTCACGTCCGACGGGATGATCGCGCCGAGTTATTGGATCGATCCCAAAACGGGCAACAACTACATGGTCACCGTCCAATACTTCAATCAGAAAATCGATTCGATGACCATGTCCGACTTCAAGAACATTCCGCTGCGCGCCAGTAATTCCAAGATGTCCACGCCGCTCGAATCCGTCGCCAGGATCGAGCCGATCAGCACGCCCACGGAAGTCGACCATTACCAGATTCGCCGCATCATCGATGTTTACGTGATGCCCACGACCGAGGACCTGAGCGGAATCAACAAGGAAGTGAATCACCTCGTGGCGAGCCTTAAAACCGGGAAAAACGTGCGCATCACGGTGCGGGGTGCGGTCGTTGGAATGAATGAGTCCTTTAAGCGTTTCGCGATCGGGCTGGTGCTTTCCATTATCCTCGTCTACCTCATCTTGATGGCGCAGTTCCGGTCCTTCGTGCACCCGCTCATCATCTTGATCGCCATTCCTCCCGGGCTGGCCGGCGTGGTGCTCACGCTTCTCATCACACGGACCACGCTGAATATCATGTCCCTCATGGGTGTCATCATGATGACGGGCATCGTGGTGTCGAACAGCATTTTGATCGTGGAGTTCTGCGGCATCCTATACGCACGCGGCGCGACCTTGGTTGAAGCCATCGTCGAAGCCTGCAAGGTGCGCCTCCGCCCGATTCTGATGACCTCTCTCGCGACGCTGTTGGGGATGTTGCCTATGGCGCTGGGTATTGAAGCCGGCAGTGAACAATATGCGCCGCTGGCGCGCGCGATCATCGGTGGGCTGGCGATATCCGTGATTGTAACCGTGTTCCTGGTTCCCGCGGTTTACCTGATCGTGCACGCCCGCGGGGAAGCGAAAGTTGCGGAGGTAAACCTGTGAGCCGTTCGATTCTCGTTTTTCTGGCGAATGTCGTTCTTCTTTCTGTCCTTCATGCGCAGGAGCCAGCTTCACCTCCTCCGGTCTCGCCACAAAGTACAACACCTGCGGTAGCCGGCCCGCAGCTGACCATTCAACAAGCCGAAGCCATCGCGATCAAAAGCAATCCGCAGATCACGATCGGCCGGCTGCGCGCGCTCGTAGCGCAACAAAACGTTCGCGAGACGCGTTCTGCTTTTTTCCCGACCGCGTATCTCAGCCTCACGGCCGTGCAATCTGACCCAGGGAGCCGCATAACCGCGGGTTCCCTCAGCAACTCCGCCATTTATCCACGGGCGGCGGGCGGGGCCGCCGTTTCCCAGCTTGTCACCGATTTCGGCCGCACCAACAATCTGCTTTCCAGCTCGCAGTACGGCGCCAAGGCCGAAGACCAAAATGCAGCCGCGACACGAGCGGACATATTGCTGGCGGTCGATCAGGCCTTTTACAACTCATTGGAAACCAAGGCTCTTGTCACCGTGGCGCAAGAAACGGTGCATGCGCGGCAGACGCTCGTCGATAAAATTCAAGCTCTGACCAACGCCAAGCTCAAGTCAGACATCGATCTCAGCTTTTCGAATGTCGAGTTGGCTCGCGCCAGGCTTCTCTTGCTGGAATCCCAAAGTAACCATGAAAATGCCCTTGCCGCACTCTCGGCAATCCTCGGTTATTCCGACGAGCAAAATTTCGCGCTCGTGGAAGAGGCCGCCCCGGTCACTCAACCCGACCCCGACGTCGCGCCCCTCATTCAACAAGCTTTGCAACAGCGTCCCGAAATCAAGGCTCTACAATTCGACGTGGAGTCCGCTCAGAAATTCGGCAGTGCCGAGCACGATCTCTGGCGGCCAACGGTGGAGGCTCTCGGCGTGGTCGGCCAAGCGCCCGTCCGCGACGACCACATTCCAAGCTGGTATGGCGCCGTCGGCGTAAATGTCAACATTCCCGTCTTCAACGGCTTCCTTTATAACGCGCGCGCCAAGGCCGCCGATCTCCAAACTGAAGTGCAGCGTCAAAGCCTGCTCGACACGCGCAACAACATCGCTCGCGACGTGCGCAACTCTTGGCAAGACTCCCGTCGCGCGTTCGAACGTCTATCCGTCACGCAACAACTCCGCGAGCAGGCGAGCCTTGCTCTCGACCTCGCGCAGGCCCGCTACAATCTCGGCCTTGGTTCGATTGTGGAGTTCACGCAGGCCGAACTACAAAAAACGGAAGCCGACATCGAAGACACCGACGCCAAATACCAATATCGCTTGACCCAAATCACGCTCGCCTTTACCATATCCGCGCCGAAGTAGAGTTTCCTTCCTCGCGTCGAGGGCGGAAGGCCGTAGTCGAAGGCAAGAATGATCTGGAGTCTACATCTGGGCAGAAATGTACGGAGCTTCGCCGAACGCGGGGATATTCGGCAAACTTCTTCATTTTTGCGCTGTTGTTGACGCCCAGGCTTTCTCGTAACCTTCGATGTTTCAACGGTTTACGTCCACGGTTCCCAGATTGTTACAGGATATTCATATTCAGTTGACGTAACTGTAAGAAACGGCCTTTACCTTTTTGCGCGGGGTGGTTTGCATCTTCCTCGGTTCGCGGTCGAATTTTGCTCCAAAAGAGAGAGGCAATGAAAAAAATAGTAGCACTGACACTATCGCTGTTCCTCACCGTGGGAACAGCGCTCGCTGATACACCGAAAGATACTCCGAAGGATGCTGACGCTAAGCCTGCTACACCGGCGAAGGCTAAGGCGGCGAAGAAGGCGGATAAGGCGGACTCGGCGATCGCTGCCGAGATCGAAGAGCTCCGTCAGGCAATGCAGGCCCAGCAAGAGCAGCTCACGTTGTTAAAAGAAGAACTGGCCAAGCGCGACCGTCAGATTGACGAAGCGCGCGATGCGGCTGCCGCGGCCAATGCGCGTGCAGCGGACGCCACGACCAAAGCCACCGAAGCGGTCAATACCACCGCCGAAGTGAAGAGCAACGAAGCAGCGCTTGCCACCAGCGTCGCGGCCGTGAAAGCCAGCAACGACGTCCTGAATACGACCGTGACCACGGCGCAAGCCGAAGCGAAGAAGGCGGACGAAGAAGGGCCGCTCTCCATTCGCTACAAGGGGGTCACTATTACGCCGGGCGGCTTCATCGAGGCTGCAACGGTTTTCCGGAGTCGCGCCACCGGCGACGACATCAACACCCAATTCACCGGCATTCCCTATCCCAACAGTGCGTTGAGCAGAGTCTCCGAGAACGAGTTCAGTGCCCGCCAGACACGTTTCTCCGTGCGCTTCGACACGAAGATCGCCAGCGCCAAGGTAACTGGCTACTATGAAACGGATTTTGGCGCCGCGGCCGTAACTTCCAACCAACGTCAGAGCAACAGCTATGTTCTTCGCATGCGCCAGTTGTGGGCCCGCGCGGCCTTCGAAAACGGCCTCTCCTTCACCGGCGGTCAGATGTGGAGTTTGGTCACCGAGAGCAAGAAGGGCATTGAGAATCTCCAGGAACAATTCCCAATGCAGATCGATTTGCAGTACATCGTCGGCTGGGCATGGCAGCGCGCGGACAGCTTGCGCATCTCCAAGAGTTTTGACAAGTTTGCCATAGCCGCCGATATCGAAGGTCCGCAAACCACGTACACTGGCCACAACACAGGCAACAACTTCTTCTTCAACATTCCTGGCGCCGGTGGCGGTCTCACCAACTTCATTGACACAACCGGCTACACAGCAAACAAATCGCCGGACTTCCTGGTCAAGGGCGCGCTTGATCCCGGATTTGGCCACTACGAAGTCGTAGGCATCCTCAGCCCGTTCCGTGCTCGCGTCTATCCTTGCGGCGCTGTACCTGTTATCGTCGCCGACCTTCCCGCGACCTGCGCCGGCAGCGGCACTAACGTTTCTGGTGCATACAACGACGGAAGAATTGGCGGCGGCATTGGTGCTACGGCGCGCCTCCCGATTGTCGCAAAGAAGGCAGACGTCATGCTTCACTTCCAGGGCGGAGACGGCATCAACCGTTACAGTTCTGCGCAGTTGGCCGATGTAACGGCCCGCCCCAATGGCACGCTCGCCCCTATCCGGGGTGCTGCTTACCTGGCTGAACTCGAGCTTCACCCCAGCCCGAAGTTCGACATCTATGCCTACTACGGCGGTGAATACGCTGCCCGTACAGACTTCACCTACATCAACCCAGCAGGTAATCCTGTTGGCGTAGGCTTTGGCTCGCCACTGTTCAACAACTCCGGTTGCACGACAGAAGGCTTCCCGTCAGCCACCGCAACGAACTCCTCGCCGACCGCTCCCGGTAGCGCCGGCACTTGCACGGGAGACGTCCACCAAGTCATCGAAGGAACTCTCGGTTTCTGGCACAACTTGTACCAGGGCTCGAAGGGTCGCCTCCGCTGGGGTATTCAGTACTCGTACCTCACCAAGATCGGCTGGTCCGGCAATGATGGTTCAGGCGAAGCAGTCCCCGGCGTGAGCCAGCGTCCCAAGGCCATCGACAACATGGTGTTCACCTCGTTCCGCTATTACCTCCCGTAAACTGGGAAACTTGGCGCTCCGTCCTAGCCAAGGACGGAAAAAGGGCAGCTCCTCACCGAGCTGCCCCTTTTTTTTACTTAGCCCTGTCCCTAGCGTAGGGCCGTCGGCAGCACAAATTATTTAGACATTTGGCAGACTGGCGGGCAACCGGCGCGCCGCGATTCCCGCTACGCACGTGCGGATTGGTGTTCTCGAAGTTCACACCGCCGCGTGGAGCAGCCCACCGCCGATCGCGCGCTTCAGGTACCTAGGGTGGGCTCTCGACGGAGCCCGCCGCGGAAACGATCAGAAGGCGAAACGAGCACCGACAACCGGAGCAAAGTTGCTATTGTGAAGATAGGGGACACCGGGGCCATGCGGAATCGCGATGGCCAGACCGCCTTGCACGAAGGAATACGCAAGTCCGAGGAAACCGTCGAAACGCTTGGTGAAGTGATGATCCGTATAGAGCGACCCCTCGTTGAGAATGCCCGCGCAGGAAGCCCGGAAACTGGCGGGCGTGCAGGCTGGCGGTTGACGGAAGTCGTTCTGCCGCTGCTGATACCAGGACAAGGTGATGTCGGTTTTGCTGTCGACAGCGTATTTCACGCCTGTCCACCAAATCTGCACCAACTTCTCAGAATCGAGGTTGTTGTCTTCGACGCCGCTCATGATGTAACCGCCCTGATCCGAGGCGCCCACGCCCAACGGATTCGACGGGTTGTTCTGCCAGATGTATTCGTAGCCGGCAAAGAACTTGAACGGATCCCACGCATACTTGGCAGCGACCATGATGGCGTTGTTGTCGGTCACGATGCCATATACGGTGTTGTTCGTTGCGATGAGATTGTTCCCGGTAATTTGGTTTGTATTGATGCTGTTGGTGGTCGACTGATATGGCGCCGACAGACTCTGAGGCCCGAGCAAGGGGTTCAATACGCTGATTGCCTGGTTGTAATGTTGGAAGACGAGGTCGGCGGAGAACTTGCCGTGACCTCCGCCGAGGTCGAATCCATAGGCGTTGTTATGCGCGGATTCCGGAGTACAGTTGGCGGCAGTCCAGCCTGCGGTGCCCGAGTAGCAACCACCATTCCCATCGGCGAATTTATACATCGCGCCGAAATGGACCGGACCATAGGTGAAGCGGTATTTGAGGGCGTCGTCCCAACGGCTGTTTTCGGTGTCGCCGCCGCCCGCCATCGTGCCGTTATATCCGATGTACGAAAAGGCATAGCTGCCGCCAGCCGGATCGTAAACTAGCATCGCATCGGTACCGAGAGAGCGCTGACGACCGAAGGTCAGCGTGCCAAACTGCGTGGACGATATGCCGCCATAGATTTCGTCATTGAAGGGTTGACCCGCACGCGCGCCGTCGATGGCGTACGAATAGCTGCTTCTGGGAAGGCCGTTGTTGATGGTCTGGGTGGCCGACGCGTTGGCGAGCAGGCCGGACTGCGGATTGATGCCGGTCGAAGCGTTGAACACAACGGACCAGCCGGGTAGAAACTCTTGCTTGCCCCTGATGCCCAGACCCGTCTGCTGGAGGTTGTTCGGTGCGACGAGGAATCGATGTTGATAGCCGTTTCGGTTCACCAGAGA
>Ga0209139_10000220_pt1 | contig 18929 bp, 18 predicted proteins | sample BogFormECP14_OM3_FD_188246 | JGI IMG/M metagenome (GOLD analysis project Ga0209139, IMG submission 188246) | Bog forest soil microbial communities from Calvert Island, British Columbia, Canada - ECP14_OM3 (SPAdes) (version 2) | ecosystem: Environmental > Aquatic > Freshwater > Wetlands > Bog ...
ATTTGCGGTGATCAGCGCAAATGCCACCGGCTTGACCATGTCCATGGCTTGGAGGCAGCGGCGCAAGGCGAAATATAAGAGCAGCGGCCACAGTCCTACGGTCAATGCTTTGGTGTAGGGAATGGTCAGAGCGAGAACGCCGGGATCGATGTGCATTCCTGAAAGCAAGCGCGGGAGCAGCCAAACGGGTGCGGCAAGAATCGGCGCGAGCACAACGCTCATGTAAATGCCGTTGATCAGCGAACGATGGCAGTCTTCGCGCTGGCCGGCGCCAAAAGCCTGCGCCACGACCGTATCCAGGCCCATGAGCAAGCCGCCGCCGAATAGCGCGAGGACGGAGAAGAGATTCGAGCCAAGACTCACTGCACCGATGGCGGTGGCGCTGTTTGGCAAATGCCCCACCATAACGGTGTCCACGATGGCCATGAACATCCAGCCCACCTCGGCGAGCACCAGCGGCAGCGCCAGGCGGAAGGTGGGGCGGAGTTCTTTGCGCAATGTGGAAATGGTGATCATTGGAGGTGATGAAGAAAGTGTAAGGGGTGCGCAGCGAAGTCGCAAACGAAAGCGGCCGGCGGCGGAATTAGCACAACGGTGTTTAGCTGCGCGGGACTAAGAACGCGCTGTGTTTACTGGTGGAGTGAATTGCGAGGGAAGTCCCATTGACCTTGGCGGAGAGCAAATCTAGGCTCAAAGTGGGCCAAAACCGCGTGTGAAAACTTCGGGCAGGAGAACATTGTGCCGTTTCTCGATACGGAAAATTTTGAAGAGCGCATGAAATATACGCGCGCGGTTTCGCGGATAAATTCGCGCGTGAACCTGGCGGTGGAGTGGACGGAAGACGGGCGCGCATTGCATACCGAAGGTTTCACCGTGGACGTGAGCGCGAAGGGCTGCCTGGCGATCGTGCCGCAGGGATTTACCGTGGGCCAGAAGATGCAGGTGGTGAATCTGCTCAACAATAAAGTTTCCGCAGCGGTGCTGATCTGGCGCGGACACGAAGGGCGGCAGGGATGGGAATTGGGTCTGCAACTGACGAATCCGCCGGAAGGATTTTGGGGTATTGAGCTGTAGCGGGATGAAAAAACGCAATGCCTGTGATGGATCCGACGCGAAAAAGCGGATTCCTTCCGACAGGGTCGGAATCTTCGGTCGCGGCCGTCGAATGACAATTTTGCAGTAAGTGAAACAACCCTCCTCGGAATTCGGGGCCATCTCCCCGCCCAATCTGACATTACCTAAGACTGACATGTGACGGCGAACCGGACCCGGCCCCGCCTGTTGTCCATGGGCTCTTGCTGGCAATGTTCTGCACTTTGGACCAGTAGGCTGCGACGTGGCGGTGGGCTACGCTTTGCGGGCCTGCCGTTTTCGCTCGGAGCCTACTGGTCCAAAGTGAGGTCGCCGTGTATTGCGAGCATTTGTATTGCGAGCATTGCGGACTGAAGATTTTTCCGGAGCGGCCGATTTGCACGCGCTGCGGCGCGGCGCCTTCGCATGAGTGGGTCCAGCTGATCAGCTTGGCGGTACTGCTGCTGGCGACGATCGGCAACTCGGTGGCGAGCATGTGTTTGCTGCCGCGGTTGACTACGGCGCATCCGGCAACGCTATTTTTCCGGGTGTGGCTGTGGGTGGACCGGCAAAGTGCGCTGTACGGCTGGATCCCGCTGGCGGCGACACTGCTGCTTTGGGAATATTTTGTGTGGCGTAAATTCCGCCGGGCAAAACGCGAAACTAAAATTAAAGGGTGGATCAGCCGGAAGATTCTGGCGTTCGTGCTGGCGGCGGGCTTTGCGCCGATTCTGCCGTGGTGGGTTCCGGCGAGTCAGCCATCGGAGAGAACGCTGGCGGCACTGGCGCAGTATCCGGGATTGCCCTGCGCGATTTCGTGGGGCGGCGTGCTGATTGTGGCCATTGTTTTGTGCGTGAAAGCCGAGACGCGCAACTGCCTGCTTGGCAGAGGGAAGGCGCTCTCGCTGGTGAGCCTAGGAGCGCTGGCGATATTCCTGATGTTCACGCTGGTGGGCTGGTCGCTGAGCTGACGCCTGCAACGACTCGAAAATGAACGTCGCTTTGCCGGCGCTGCAGACTTCCTTGAATGCCACCATTGCGGACGTGCAGTGGGTAGTTGAAGCGCGGGCTGCGGTCGACGCGCCACGGGAAAAACTGGCGGCCATCGAAAGCAGCAACCCGGGAATTCGCGCGGCGGTGGCGGAGGCGTTCCTCGCGGGTTATCGAGTTGTTCAGGTGACGGTAGTTGGCCTGGCGGTGCTCGGCGCGCGGACTTCGGCGCTGTTGATTCAGAATCGTGATATAAAAAGAGCATGAAGATCACGGAGAAATGGCTGTTGTTTGAATATATCGCCGGTGAATTTACGCCGCTGTCGAAGCCGTTCAAGACGCGCGATGAAGCGGAAAAAGCGCGCCAGAAATTTCCCGAGCGGCAGCGCAAGTCCATCGGCCTGGGCGTGATTCGCACCACCGGCTGACACCCGCACCGCACGCCGCGAACGGCGGCGCGACAGGCGCGAGCGCGCGCGACGCAAACCACAAAATAACGGTGTCGCAGCGGGCTTGCATCAGGCGCGAACAGCCTTGCTGCGGCTGGTTTACAACTCGTTTTGCGCGACCATCCGTCGCGTTATCCCGGCAACTTAATCTTGTGAGGCGTGGCGCCGTTTGGGTGGCTCGCCGCCGTAGAGCTTGGCGCGGGATTCGGAGATGCGCTGCAGGCTGTCGCGCTTGGCCTTGCAGTGCTCCAAGAGAGCGTCCTGGAATGCGCCGTGTCGCTTGGGCGCAGTAGTTTTTCCATGGGACTCGCTCATGTGGTTATCGATCCATTCGCGTAAGCTGAGGCCGCTCGCCGATCCAAGGTTGACGATTTTGGGAGGCTGGCTGGGATCTACGAAGAGCAGCTGTTGGACTTCGTTGATCTCCTGATTCACCCACGAGATGTAGCCGCCGGGAAGAATCTGGCGCGGGGCCTTGACCGCGCCGGTGAAACTGTAGCGCGTGCCGGTGGTGACGATGGGATCGTAGAAATGCGGCGTGATGAAATCCGATACGGCTACGCCCTGTATCGGATAGACGTAGGTGTCGGCTTCGCAGGGATCACAGGCTTCGACGAGATAGGCAAATTCACCGGTGCCGTCCTGGATTTTGCCATTCTTGATTTCGATGGACGTGGAGTTTTGCAGTTTGTTGCCGGATGGGTCGACCAGCATTTCGATGATCTCGTGGCTGGCGTCGACGGTCCATTCGTCCGTCTTCGGGGAAGCGATTATCTTGGCGTAGGGCTGATTGTGTTTGTCCGTGTGGAAACCGCCTTCGCCCGGGGGCAGGGACTTGACCAGGAATACCGGCCATACACCGGCGGGTATCTTGGTGGCTTTGGCAAGATGCGTGACGTTGGCCTGGACGTTCCAGAATGGCGGCAGGTCACGAGTTACCTGAATGGTGAGAGCGGCGGCGACACTTTGCATGAGCTCCGGGTCAATCTCGCCGGTTTGGTCTGCTAAACCCACCTGAATTAGTGACATAGAGGGCTCCTTTCAACGTTGAGATGAATCGAGGGATATACCAGCGTTCGTGGGAGATGACCTGGGCCGATGGACCGACGGATGCCGGCGCAGCGGGCGAAGATCGCTTGCGGAGGGGTGCGGTAGGCGACTGGGAGATTCCGATAATCGCGCGTACGCGACCGCAAGAGTGACTCATCTTTCTGGTGATTCGTGCTGGCGTGAAAGATGAGTTGCCGAACTTGAGCGTGAGGATAGACAAGCGCGGGTTGGGTGTCAATCGATTTATTTATAGTTGAGGCAGGTGCCGAACAGGTGAGGAGGTGATTTTTCGGCGGGCTAAAGGAGACCAGCCTTTCGCCGATTTACTGGGAATGTGGAGTTACCGAAGTCAAAGGCCGCCGTGGCGGCGTTCACGCTGAAGGGTCACCCGGGATTTTTGGCGGACGAAACCAGCGACACGAGGTACACTGCGACCCCCACGCCGAGTAACAAGCCTCCGATGGCCACAAAGAAGATGAACGCCAAGGGGCTCTTCCAGAGCATACACAGCGCTTCAATCAACAGCCCCGCGATCAAGAGAGTCCCGGCAATTTGTAGACGCTTTTCAAGCTGGTTCGCGGGCATCAGTTGGGCTCCTTCCAGAATTTTGCGTCTTTTAGATGCGCAATGTCGTGCACAACCTCGTGGCACCCACTCGACATGCACGAGAGCTTATTCGCTTTGATGGCGGGCAGGGTAGCGGGGTCTGCGGTATGCACCACGCCCTCTTCAAAGGAACGCGCGCCAAGATGGCAGTGCAGACACTCGCGGTTATTGAACGGCTCGTAGAGCTTAATGTCCTGTGGCGCGGGCGGCGTTCCCAAATAGTAGACATATACATGCCGGAGGCCACCCAACTTTACCTTTAGCGTGCCAAACAAAGCGTAGTCCGCGTGGCAGGTGTAACAAGCTTCCTGCGGCGGCACGCGATGATTCTGAAAGTGTGCAGCGGGTAGGTGATTCGGATCGTCGATGTAGAGGCTTTTTCCGTAATCCGCCATGGTGTGGCAGGACAAACAAAACTCCGTAGTTTCCGACTGCGCCATCTTGCTGGAAACGCCCATCGCGCCACAGAAGAGCGGCAGAAAGAACAAGGCCGCGAACGCCAGGATTTTTCCGCCCCGCGTGGCGGTGATGCCCGGACGCGCCACCAGGACGCCGATGAGCACGGCCGTAAAAATAGTCAAGCCGACAATGAACGCTGTCGCTGGGGCCATGAATTGGTCTCCTGACAAAAACGTTTCGATCGCGACCGGTTTTGGCCGATTGTGCTATTTCTTCGCCAGCGACCTGACGTAGGTCACCAAACCCTTTACGTCATCCGGCTTCAGACTCTTTCCATAGGCCGGCATCTTGCCTTTGCCGCTGGTGATGATGGTGGTCAGGTCCGCGTCGCTCTGCGCTTGAACTTCCGCAGAGCTTAGATCCCGAACCTTGTCTGCCTTTCCGACCGCGGTGGCGCCTTTTCCATCAGTGCCGTGGCAGACGGAGCATTTCTTCTGGAAGAGCGCGTCGCCGCCGGTTTGTGAGCGCGCCGGCACCGCGAGGAACGCCAAGCTGGCGAAGCACGTAAGCGTTAGCGCCGAGAATCTGAAGCCGTTCTGTTTTGCATCCATGGTTTCCTCCGGTATGAGCCTTATAGTATGAGATAGCGTAACGCGCAAATAAATACACGGTTCTACCGACAACGGCTCATGAGATCTTGTTGAAGTATCCCGCCGCCTGTAGACTGCGCGAAGCCTCTTCAAAACGAATAGCGGAACGAAAATGTGGCGTTGCTGCCGCTAAAATCCTGCGATTGAATTGCCGCAAGGCCAAACGGATTTGTGGCTCCCGCTTCGCCGAAGCCGTAATAATTCCAGGCCATTTTGTAGGTGAAGCCGCGCGCGACGTCGATGGCGATGGACGCGTAAGGCCGCTGGTAATTGAAATCGAGGGTGCCAGAAGGGGTCAACGGATTTAGAAAAATGGTGTTGCCGCGGACAAAACTACCGCCATAACCCACGATGGTGGTCACGCGCTTGAAGGGCTTCCAGATCATGGCGGCGTGCGCAAAGTGATCGGTGCTGCTGTAGGTTGCCAGCGCTCCCAGGGGCGAAGACGCGCCGGCGATGGGACACGCCGGTCCGCCGGGCAGCATCGGCACGCCCGGAGGGAAAGCCGACGCCGTCACCGTCGCGGGGGGCGGCGTGGGGTTCGCGGAAGTCTCGGAGAACGCGAAGCAGACCAAAGATTGGGTATACACGTCCCAGTAGTTGTATCCGAAATCGACGCTTAAGCGCGGACTCGCCGCCAATATGGTGGCGAAGCTGTAGGAGCGGTCGTGTTCCAGATTGTTTACCTGGAATACGTTGTCGCGATTTTCATGAATCTCGACGGCGCCATCGAGCGTGGCCCAGGGCCGCGGCTTGTAGCTGGCGTGGACCTTGTAGGACTGCATCTGCCGAGGATCGATGCGTGTAAAGGCGAAGTCATTGTAGCCGAACGCAAAATCGGCGGTGATCCGCAGAGCATCGATAGGACGCGCGGCCACGCCTAGCAACAACGCATTTTCGTTGATGGTAATGATATTGCGTGAGGTGTCGTTCCCGTCTTCTGGAAGCGGATTTGCAGGCGAACCTTCCTCTACGGCGCCGGCCAAAGCACCGGTAGTTATCAGCGTGCAGCCAGCCGGAAGCACCGCCGGCACCGTCGTCGGCGTCCCGGGAGGAGGTGGTATGGGGGCACAGTCCCCACGTGCCGCGAGAAAATCGTTGGCCGCCGTCCCCGCGGTCCCGCCCGGAAAGGTAATCTCGCCGACATCAAAGGTCGCGTCCATGCTGGCGATCGTCCGGCTGGTGTACAGATATCCAATATGCGCGTTGTATCGCCTGGTAAAATCGTATTGCAGCTCAAGCGTATTCGACTTGATGCGCTGTGCGAGAAACTGCGATGCAATTTCGTTGGTTACATCGGACGCGGAGCTTGCGGTGTGTTGCGGACATGTCGCCTGATTGTAATTGCCGGCGACCGTGCAGGTCGCCGCGTTAAACACCCCGGGCGAAAGCAACAGACCGACAACACCGGGAGCCGGCGAAGGGGTTCCGAACGCCGCGGTGTCTGCCGTGTCCCACTCGCCAGGAATCCGCCAGTTGTCATAACGGAAGGTGTCGAGGATGCGGAGTTTGTCGGTAATGGCATATACTCCCGACCAATCCGCGTTCACCGAGACACGCTTGGCAACCGCGGGACCACCGGTCGTGCTGCCGCGCTCGGCACTGCGGGCCGTGAATCCGTTCACGGTTTCAAGAAAATCCGGAATCACATTGTCGCTGCTGCTGTACCCCACCGAGCCGGACATTTCGAAATTCTTGAAATAGTTCGATTGGAAGCGCAGTCGTTCCGTCGGCATAAAGTTCCGCGGATTGCCTACCTGGCTGTAGGAGAGGAATCCGTTACAGGTGGGCGTGGCGGTGTTGGTCGTGCCCTTTACGATCGGCGTTGCGCAGGGAAGCGCCTCGGCGGTCGTTTGCGTGCTCCAAATGTTTCCCAAGTCGACCGGCGTGCCGCTCGGCGTTCCCTGGCCCGGGACCGTACCGAGTACGAATCCGAAATTCCCCGGGTTAACGGCCGGGTTATCGGTGACCGTGTTGTCCTGCTTAAAGTAACTGAGGAACTCGTCAAACGACAGCGTGGTTCGAGGCAGCACGCGGACATCGATCCCGGCGCGATAGGCATTCGTGGTGTAGCTGGAAATTTGCTGAAAAGCGGAAATCGTCCCGCCGTCTGTGGTGAAAGAGCCGGGTCCCTCATTGCGATTGCGCGAATAGCCCAAGCGGAAGCGCACCGCGGAAGTGGGGAACAAGGTGAGATCGTAGTCCTGCATGCGCCGCGTCAGATAGAGCGCCTGCAGCGAATTGTTTTGCGGCACGGCGGGATTGGAACAGTAGGCCGGAGCGCCCTGCGGAAAGGCCGTCGTCGGCGGCCCTACGAAACAGCCGGTGTTTAAGGAACCCGGGGGGTTCAACGAGGCGGGGTTCAACGGATTCGCGAACAGATTGTAGTCAAAAAAGTTTTTGTCGCGGCGGAACAGCAGGCGAAGGTCGTACCACTTATTTTTTTCGATGCGCATGCGCGAGACGTTGTTGGGATCGCCGCCATATCCGAAGTTGTTGAAGGTCAGAGTGTCGAACAGGAATCCTTTGTGATCGAGCGAGTGCATCTGGAAGTCGAAATCGAGGAGCCGCACGCCGGAGCCAAGGTTCTCGAACGTATTGTAGGTGTTCAAATTGCCGTTAATATTGCTCGAGCGATAACCAAATTCGATGGTTTGGTGGATGTTGTAATTGCCCGAGTTCGTTCCCGGCGATGGTTGCTCGGAGTTGTCCTGGGCGCGCGCCACGGGCGAGAGAAAAAGCACCACCATCAAGATGACGAAAGGAATGGCATGCACGCCGAGACGGCCTCTCATGGCTTTTTCCCCTTTCCTAGCGCGGTCCGCGTTCTCTGCTTTAACACCCCATCTTCGTCAGTGAACGACCCGTTCATAGCAACTCCTACTTGAAGAAGGTGGGATCGAAGTTGGAGCCGTGAATCGCCACGTGGCATAGGGTGCAGGACTGGAAGAAGCTCGCCTGATTGTGGAACGAAGGAGCCCCCGGCGCCCCGCTGAAACTGGACGTCGTGTGGCATTGCAGGCAGAGCAGGTTCACGTTGCTCAGTTTCAGCATGTGGGGATTGGGTCCACCATGCGTCAAATGGCACGACCCGCATCCATCAATCTTTACCACCTGATGCTCGAACACGAATGGCCCTTGCTTGTCCGTGTGGCACTTGAAACACACGGCATCCTGCGTGGAGGAAGTGCGCACTTGCTTTGGGCCCACGGTGCCGTGCACGTTGTGGCAATCGCTGCACTGCACTAACCCTTCGTTCACCCGATGGTGGAAGGGCATATCGAATTGGGCTTTTTGCTGCAGGTGGCAGGAGTAACAAAGCTCGGGCTGCGACTTGACCAGCAAGAAATCCGATTCTTTGCCGTGGTGCGGCGAATGGCAGGAAATGCAGCTCACGTCATTCCGCGTGTGCTCCGAGGTGATGACGTTCATGTGTTGCGGGCCACCGGCGTGGCAGATGAGGCAGCGCGCGTTGATGTCCTTCGTGGAAGCGTTCTCGAACCGGAAAATTTTGGATACGTCGCCTCCCCCCGCGACGTGCTCCTTGCCCGGACCATGGCACGCTTCACAGCCATGCCACTGCGGGCCTTTCTTGGGAAAGTTGTCGAGGGTGGTCGTAAAATGGCGCGTGCCCTCGAAGTGCTCGACGAAACCCTTGCTAGGCATATCTTCGTGGCAGGTCTTGCAGGTTTCTTCGCCCACATAGAGCGAGGGGTCGGTGGGCTGCGAATAGCTTTTCTGGTCCGACTTGTCGGCTGGAGTAGGCCCTTTGGGTTCTGCGCCAAACCCACCCACGGTCAACGCCAAGAGGAACGCGAAAACGAGTAGAAAGGCCGGTTTGGGCTTCCGCAGCTGCGCACCCATGATTACCCCTCCGTTGAGACACCAAACCTACGAACCCTTCGCATCGCAACGCTAAAGCAAAGACCAATCCCAAGTCTGTGATAGCCATCACAGCGGCGTATGCATAATGAAAAGCAAAAAAAGAGCGATGCCGAGAGGGGCTGTAGAGGGGTTCTTGAATTTCACTTCGGCACCAGCCTAATCATTCCGGTGGTGCGGGGTGCGCTAGGGGTGAAATCGGATATGCGGTCCGCGATCACCCGGCCGACGCGACGCCAAGGATCCTTTCATCGGTTGGCACGAATCGTGACACTTATATACGCCCATGGCATGCGCATAGCAATGCTTATTACATAAACTTAATATTTATTTGTCGGGCAATGAACGCACACCGTTTGGTGGATGTAACGGAGCGGGTACACCGTGTCAGTCACGGATCAACTGGTCGACAGCCACCAGTCGTCGCCGGAGACCCACGCCGTGTTGTCGGGTGGGGCGTGGCGGTGGAGGGAGCGGACGTTGCGGGCGTCGCCGCGCTTGAAGGCTTCGGCGAGTTTGGCGGCGGTGGCGTCGTCGCGCGCGCCGACACACGGGATAAACATGGCCGCGCTGAGAAAGCGGGCCGCGAATTTCTTCGCTGGATCCCGTGGACTTGCTGGCTCGGGGGTGCCGGGATCGGTCTGCAATAACGGGCGCGTGACCAGGAGCATGGCTCCTGCACCGGGAGTACCTCCAGGGCCGTCGGCGGGGGTGAGCGGGAAGAGGAGACGAGCGCCGGGGCGAAGCGCGTCAAGCCAGGTGCGCAAGGGGCCGGTGGCCCCGGCGTTGACGTAGATCACGTCGCACGGCGGGAGTGGCCCTTCGGCGGCGTTGCGCGTGTGCACAGCGACGTTTGGCTGATCAGTGAGATTGTTTGTGGCGCGCGCCGCGAGGTCGTTCTCGATTTCGTAAGCTTCCACGGAACCGCTGGGGCCGGTCAATTTTGCGAGAATCGCGGTGTAGTAGCCGGTGCCGGCGCCAATGTGCAGGATTTTTTCGCCGGGAAGGATATTCAGGGCCGAGAGACACATAGCGTGCAGCACCGGTTGGCCATTGTTGATATGGCGGTCAGGCGCGAGGGAGACGACCACATCCTGGTAGAGAAACACGGGATCATCGCTGGGCGTTTCGATCAGGCTGCCGCCCGCGAAGATTTTCCAAGGCCCGGGGCCGAGGTATTTTTCGCGTGGGGTGGTCGCGAAGGCGTCGAACAGGCGTTCATTCCTGGCGGCGCCGGCCGCGGAGGTCACCAGGCGGGCGAAAAACACGCGATGCGGTGGTAGCTGGTCCATGAGGATGCGCCCGGCGCAGTGGTCCGCGCGGCGGTGGAACCGGTTTACACTGGCATTGTAATCCATTTTAATAGCGCTGGACTTCCCCATAAGGTTCGGCAAGGCGCAGCTCGGCGAAACGATATGACTATGACGAAAAAGATTGCGCGTGAACCACGCTGGCACGCGTTTGTGGCCATGATCGCGGCGGGATCCTTGTACCTGGCGCTTCCGGAACCCATGTCCATCGGTCCCAGCTGGGGACTGTTGGCCATTATTTTTCTGTTGATGATTCCGCTGGTGGTCTCGTGGCGGCGAGGCGACTACGACATCACCAAAATCCTGACGTTTATCGCCAACGGGATCATCACCGCGGCGATGGTGGCGTCGCTGGGGGTCTTGATTTACGGCATACCGCGGCACTTGGAGTCGCCGCAAGCTCTACTGCGTTCGGCCATCGCTCTGTGGTTTACCAACGTGCTGGTCTTTGCTCTGTGGTATTGGAAGCTGGATGCCGGGGGCCCGCTGGTGCGGGATAGTTCGCGCGGGGATCTAGATAGTTCGTTTTTGTTTCCGCAGATGATGAATCAGAGCGGGGACTACGATTCGTGGTCGCCCAATTTTATTGATTATTTGTTTTTGGCGTTCAATACCAGCACGGCATTTTCACCCACTGACACCGCGGTATTGTCGCGCTGGGCCAAGCTTGGAATGATGGTGCAATCGATCATTTCGTTGACCATTGTGGCGCTGCTGGCCGCGCGCGCGGTGAATATTTTGTAGGTGGGATTGATTATCAGACAACATGGAGACCTTCAGCAACCGCCAGTTTCGATTGCTTTCTATCAAAAGTGAAGAATATCTCGGCTTTGACGGTGATCGCGACGGCTACGTGGAGCACGTCGATGCTGCGGGTTCCGAGAAGCGGGGTACGTTGCATAGCGATCCGTCTGGCGTGCGGCAGTGCGCCTTCAGGGAGTGGCAGGATGCTTAGAATTCCGTTTTCCACGTCGTCGCGAAAGGCGCGCCGCGCAGCATCCGCTCTCGATGGGTGCAATTCTTTGCGGAAGAGACACAAGCTGATCGCGTTGATGAATTCCAGTTCTCCGAAATCCGCCAACAGCACGGGAAATTGCGCACTTGTAATTTTTCGCAGGGCTGCCGCAGAGTTGGAATCTGGTACGTAAAGAGAAGCGACAAAACTAGCGTCCGCGTACGAAGTCACGGCCGTTCGTCACGCTCATCGGAAATTCGCTTGGCATGGGAAACCTTCATTCGCTGGTTGCCGAAGATTTTTTTCATGCGTCCAGCGAAGTCCGGGATTTGCACCACGGCGGGCGGACTTGGGGGCAGCAGGCGGCCAATGACGCGTTTGCGCTTGGTTATAAGAATTTCCTCGCCGGCTCGTAACTGCCTTTCGACGGTTGAGAAACGGTAGCGCAAGTCGCGGACGGAAGCGGTCTTCATGTGATACATAGTAGCATCACAAAGCTATTGCCGCAACGGATGAGGCACGCGTCAGTTTTCGATGGCAACGGCAAGATGCGCGTTGGGAGGCTGCGTAAAGAAATATTCTGGTAGGCATGAAGGCAGCCGCGATATATGTTGCGAGTAGGCGCGGCGGTGGCGAGCCGAGTGTGAAGGTGATGCGTTGTCGGCGGAAATGCTCAAAATTGATGCGGGGAATCCTGACGCGGAGATGCTGCGATATGCTGCGCGTTTCCTGGACCGCGGCTGCGTGGTGGCGATTCCTACCGACACGGTGTATGGGCTGGCGGCCGACCCGTTTAATTTGTCCGCCGTGGATGAGATTTTTCGCGTCAAAGGACGGCACGAACAACTGGGGCTGCCGCTGCTGGTGAATTCCGTGGAGCAGGCGGAAATGCTGACGCGCAGCGTGCCGCAAAACTTTTTGCGGCTGGCGAAGGCCTTTTGGCCGGGGGCGCTGACGTTGATCGTGGCCGCGTCACACCGCGTGCCGCTGAAAGTCACGGCCAATACCGGGCGCATCGCGGTGCGCTGGCCGCGCAGCGCCGTGGTAGAAGGTTTGATCCGTGAATTTAGCGGACCGCTCACCGGGACCAGCGCGAATATTTCCGGGCATCCATCGTGTGCCAGCGCCGATGATGTTTTCTTACAATTGGGGGAGCGTCTGCCGCTGGTGCTGGATGCCGGGGAGACCGGTGCGACGCTGCCTTCTACGATTGTCGAGTTGCACGGCGAGGAGTGGAAAATCGCGCGGGTGGGGGGAATATCCGCTGCGGAAATTACGGCCGCGCTAAGTTAGTTGCGTGAGTTGGTTGCATGAGTTAGTTCCGTGAGTTGGTTGCGCTCGTGGCGCCATGGGCCGAGGCGGCTTGCTTCGGTGAAAGAGTGGCCAAAAACCCCAAGTCGCCGGCGGAAGAAATATTGAGTTCGCCCAACTCGCGGCGATGCACGGAAACCACGTCAACAAACCACAACGGAAACACCGGAAGATCCGCAGCCACGATTTTTTGCACCTGGCTGCATAGTGCTTTGCGTTTCTCTTGATCCATTTCCACTTGAATTTCCACGGTCAGCTGATCCACCTCCGGGTTGCGATAGCGCCCGCGATTGGCTCCGTCGGGCGGAATGCGCGCTGACGAATATACAAAGCCGAAAATATCCGGATCATTGTTGGCGCCCACCCAGCGCAGTAGATTGATTTGGAAATTTCCCTTGATGGAATCGGAGAGCAGCGTGGCCAATTCCAGCGGGCGGATTTCCAGATCGATGCCCGCCTTGCGCCATTGTTGCTGCAGGGCGGCGGCGATTAAACGCGCCGGCTCTTCCGTCGAAGTTTTTAGCAAAAGATGAATGCGCATGCCGTTTTTCTGCGCTGGGAAGCCCGCGGCATCAAGCAATTGCGCGGCGCGCGCGGGATCGAGCGCGTAGTGCGTAACGTCGCTTTCGTAGGCCCAGTGACCCGGAGGCAGCAGCCCTTCGGCGATGCGCGCTTCCCCGTGCAATAAGTACCGAATCAGCGCGGCGCGATCCGTGGCGTATGCCAGGGCTTGTCGCACTTCGCGGTGCGCGAGTAAGGGATCGGTGACATTAAAGCCCAGATAGTTGACGTTCGTTCCGGGGCGCTCGGTGACCGCGAGATCGCGCTGCCTGGCCAGCACCGGGATCATGTCCGGAGAAAGGGAACTGACCTCCACATCGGCTGAGCCTTTGCGCAGCTCCAGCGCGCGGACGATGGCATCCGGCACTACGCGCGCGCGGAGAGTTTCAATCGATGGCGCACCGCCAAAATAGTTTGCGTTGCGCGCGAGCACCACCTCGTCGTCCTGCGCCTGACTCACAAAACGAAAAGGACCGGTACCGACCAGATGCTGAGAAAAATTCGCCGCCGCGTTGTTAGGCACAATGCCCAGCGCGGGCCCGCAAAGATTCCAGAGCAGTGAAGCGTCTGGCGACGACAGGCGGATGATCACCGTGGCGGGATCAGGGGCTTCGACGCCCCTTACCAGCCGATACGTTCCGCGTTTCGGGGAGTGATTCGCTAAATCGCGGATGTAGTCCAGCGTGAATTTCACGTCGGCGGAGGTCAGCGCGCGGCCATCCTGAAATGAGACGTTTTTGCGCAAATGAAAAATATACGTCAGCGGGTCGGGAGTGTCCCAGGACTCCGCCAAATCCCCATGCAGAATCATTTGGTCGTCGCGGGAGACGAGACTGTTGAAGATCAAACCGTCAAGGTGCTGCGACTGCCCGTCAGTGCCAAAGCGCGGATCAAGATTCGTGGGGTTGGATTCGATCAACAGAGTCACACTACGGAAATCTCGGTGAGCCGAGCTGGAGCAAGCGGCCAGTAAAAGCGCAGTGATGAGATAGCCAAGAAGCGATGCCACGGCCTGGGGAGAATGGCGCGGGCTTCGGCTATCGGGGCGAGGCATAACAAATCTTACCCAGAATCGCGGGGCGATGCGCGCCCGTTGCGCTGGGAATGTTCGAGGGCCGCTGGTGCAACGTTTCGTAGGCCAGCAGCGCAAAAGCGTACGCTTCTTTCGCGTCTTCCGGCACGCCAAGTTCCAAGGAGGGCACGATCTCGATTCCGGGCAGCGCGGCGGCAATTTGCGCCAGCACCAAGGGATTCTTCGCGCCACCGCCGGACACGATCAATTGCCGAATTTTGTGATTCGGTAAGACAAATCGATGGAGCGCGTCGACAACGGAAAGCGCCGTGAAAATCGTGGCCGCGCGAATCAAGTCGTTTGGTTTTGCACGATGCTCGCGGCCCAACGCGATCAGCCGCTTCGTGTAAGAGCGCCCAAAATATTCCCGTCCGGTGGATTTCGGCGGCGGCACTTTGAGATACGGATCGCCCAGCAACTCGTCGAGTATTGCCGGAATGCTGCGTCCCTTAGCGGCCAACCGCGCATTCTTGTCGAAACGCTGTCGTTCTTTGGTGAAGTGCGCCACCAGCGCATCGATCAACATGTTGGCCGGGCCAGTGTCGAAGGCAAAAACCTCCGACGGCTTCGCGGCGGCGGGAATCACTGTGACGTTGGCAATGCCTCCGAGATTCAGCGACGCGCGGCCAATCTTGGCATCGCGATACAAGAGATAATCGGCGTAGGGCACCAGTGGTGCGCCCTGTCCCCCAGCCGCCATATCCGCGGGGCGAAAATCGCCGACGGTGGTGATGCCCGTGCGCGCCGCAATCACGCTGGGTTCCCCAATCTGCAGCGTCGAAGCCGTTCGCCCGCCCAGATATTTCGCCGGCGCGCCCTGATGAAAAATCGTCTGCCCGTGGCTGCCAATCAGCGCGATGCGTGCGGGCGCGACACGGAATTTTCGGCAGGCCGTAAGCGCTGCATCCGCGAACACCGCTCCCAGGCGAAAATTGAGCTGGCTCAGTTCTCCGGCGGTGATGGGCCGCTGCTCCGCCACGCGCAAAATTTCGCCGCGAATCGCCGGCGCGAATTTTATCGCCGTATGCGCAAGCAACTCCGACCGCACTCGCGGCGGCGCTCCGGAAATGCGTACCAAGGCCGCATCAATGCCATCGGCCGACGTCCCGGACATCAAGCCAAGAACCAGCATCGCTCGCGACTGTCGCTCACCACGCGTCATGTGATCTGTTTTTTCAATTCCGAAAGCAAATTCAGCGCATCGATCGGCTTCAGCTGATCGAGGTCGGCATCCCGCAGCTTATCCAAAATCATGCGGTCCAGCGCCGTAAACAAAACTTCCTGATGCCCATTTCCGTTCGCCGAGATCGCCGCCCCAGGCGTTAGCGTCTCGCTCAACTGATGCTCGCTCTGCTCGTGCTTCAGCAACACTTCGCGCGCCCGTTCGATCACGCTGCGCGGCAAGCCCGCCAGCCGCGCCACCTCAATGCCATAACTTTTGTTCGCGCTCCCCGGCTCCACGTGCCGCAAGAAAATAATTTCGCTGGGCGTTTCTTTCACCGCCACGTGCACGTTCTTCACCGCGGGCAACAACTCGGCCAGCTCCGTCAGTTCGTGATAATGCGTGGCAAAAAGCGTGCGTGCCCGCGTGTGCTTCTGCAAATGCTCCACCACGGCCCAGGCAATCGAAAGGCCGTCAAACGTCGCCGTCCCGCGTCCCACTTCATCCAGCAACACCAAACTCGAGGGCGTCGCGTGATGTAAAATCGCCGCCACCTCGCTCATCTCCACCAAAAATGTCGAGCGCCCGCGCGCCAGATTATCGCTCGCGCCGATGCGCGTAAAAATCCGGTCGGTAATCGGCAATTTCGCCTGCCGCGCTGGCACATACGATCCGACTTGCGCCAAAATCGCGATCAGCGCACTCTGCCGCAAATAGGTGGATTTGCCGCCCATGTTCGGCCCGGTAATCAACAGCAACTGCTGCCGCCCCGGCTCGAGAAATAAATCGTTGGGCACAAAGCGCTCGCCCTTTTGCCGCAGCAACTCTTCAATCACCGGATGCCGCCCGCCAACAATCAGCAGCTCGCCCGTGCCGTTAAATTCCGGGCGCGTGTACCCGCGGTCCGCGGCGAGTTTCGCGAATGAGGTAAGCACGTCCATCTGCGCCACGGCGCCGGCGGTGCGCCGCAAACGCAACGCCTTCGCCGCAATGTCCGAGCGAAGCTCCGCAAAAAGCCGCGTCTCGATTTCGCAGATCCGTTCATCCGCCGCCAAAATCTTGCGTTCGTATTCTTTCAATTCCGCGGAAGTAAACCGCTCCGCATTCACCAGCGTCTGCTTGCGCTCATAATCCGCCGGCGCCAAATGCAAATTGCTTTTCGAAATTTCAATGTAATAGCCAAAAATATGGTTGAAGCGAATCTTCAGCGAAGCAATTCCGGTGCGTTTGCGCTCGCGCTCTTCCATCGCCGCGATAATCTGTTTGCTGTGCTGACTCAAATTGCGCAGCTCGTCGAGTTCGCCGTCATAGCCGCCGCGAATAATTCCCGGCTCCGTGGCCAGCGCCGGAGGCTCGTCAGAAATCGCACGCTCCAGCCTCTCGCGGACATCGGCTAGGTCGTCAAGTTCGCCGTGCAGGTAGCGCAGCAAGTCGCTGCCACCCAGCGGAGGCGGAGTTAAAAACTTTTTCAAAATAGGCAACTGCGCCAGCGATTTGCGCAACGCAACCATCTCGCGCGGGGCCGCCAAGCCGAGCGCGATGCGGCTGGTCAGCCGTTCCAAATCCAGGATACCTTTCAACTCTTTGCGAATCTCGCCGCGCACCACGGTTTGCTGCAGCAAATGTGCTACCGCGCCCAGGCGGCCTTCGATGGCGTCGCGATCGATCAGCGGCCGCAAAATCCACGAGCGCAACAGGCGCGCACCCATGCCGGTCACCGTCACATCCATCGCCGCAATAAACGTCGTCGGCCCGCTGCGCCCCGCCTCCTCGGTAAAAATCGGCGCCACAATTTCCAGGTTGCGCACGGAAACCGGATCGAGGATCAGCGCATCGTGTTGTTCGTAATAGCGCACGCGGTCGAGATGCCGCAGCGCGTCGACTTTCGGGGCGTCATTGCCGTGCGCAGAATTCTCGCGCAGGTAGTGCACGACCGCGCCCGCCGCGCAGAGCGCTTGCGCGTGTCCATCCAGCCCAAAGCCCGTCAGCTCCGCCACGCCGAACTGCTCGCGCAGCAAGCGTTCGGCGTAGTCATACTGAAAAATCCATTCGTCGAGGCGCGATTCGACGCCGCCGCAGCCTTCGAGCAGGGAAGTCTTCGCCGTATCAAATAGTTGCTGCGGCCGAGGCAGCAACGTCTCGCGCGGCCGCAGCAACTGCAACTCGTCGCGCATTTCCTCAACGGCGTTCGGGCCCACAAACTCCGTGGCCTGAAATTCCCCGGTAGAAAGGTCCACGTACGCCAAACCCACCGGCGAGTCCGAGGCATGCTTGGCCACCGCCGCAAGAAAATTGTTTTCTTTCAGGTCCAGCACCGCGACGTCGGTAGCCGTCCCCGGGGTAATCACGCGCACCACTTCGCGCCGCACCAATTTTTTGCCGGGCCCGGGCTGCTCCATCTGATCGCAAATGGCAATCTTGAAGCCCGCGCGAATGAGCCGCGCGATATAAGCCTCCGCAGCGTGATAGGGCACGCCGCACATCGGAATCGGCTGGCCCTTTTCGCGATTGCGCGAGGTTAACGTAATCTGCAGTTCGCGCGCCGCAATAATCGCATCCTCGTAAAAAAGCTCGTAAAAATCCCCCAGCCGAAACAGCAGCAGCGCGTGCGGATAGCGCGCCTTCACCGCCTGATACTGCTGCATCAAAGGTGTAGTTGCTTCAATCATGCAGCTCTTCTCAGCGCCCTCTGTGACCTCTGTATTGAAATCCCCACGCTCGGTATCGCCAACCTCAGCATCAAGACGCAATCCCCAACTGCGTCAACAAAAACGCATAATCCAAGGCAATCTCCCGCAAATAATCGTATCGGCCGGACGCCCCGCCATGCCCCGCGCCCATGTTCGTCTTTAGCAATAATATGTTTCCGTCGGTCTTCAGTGTGCGCAGCTTGGCCACATATTTCGCGGGCTCCCAATACATCACCTGGCTGTCATTGAGGCCGGTCTTCAGCAGCATCCCCGGATAGTCTCGCGCGGCCAGGTTCGTATACGGGCAATACGTCTTCATATAAAAATAATCGTCCGCCACAAGCGGATTACCCCATTCTTCGTATTCTCCGACGGTCAGCGGAAGCGTTGCGTCCAGCATGGTATTCAGCACATCCACGAAAGGCACGTGGCTGATGACCAGCCGGAAAAGATCGGGGCGCATGTTCGTTACCGCGCCCATCAGCAGACCGCCAGCGCTGCCGCCTTCGATAACGAGTTGCCTTGGCGAGGTGTACCCTTGCGCGATCAAAAATTCCCCGGCGGAGATGAAGTCGGTGAAGGTGTTCTGCTTTTTGTGCATGCGCCCGGCGTCATGCCAAGGCTTTCCGAGTTCGCCACCGCCGCGGATGTGCGCCATGGCGAAGATCACCCCGCGATCCAGCAGGCTCAGCCGATTGGAATTGAATCCGATGGGAATCGAAATGCCGTAGCTGCCGTACCCGTAGAGCAACAGCGGAGCGGATTTCTCGC
>Ga0209139_10000222_pt1 | contig 18696 bp, 14 predicted proteins | sample BogFormECP14_OM3_FD_188246 | JGI IMG/M metagenome (GOLD analysis project Ga0209139, IMG submission 188246) | Bog forest soil microbial communities from Calvert Island, British Columbia, Canada - ECP14_OM3 (SPAdes) (version 2) | ecosystem: Environmental > Aquatic > Freshwater > Wetlands > Bog ...
AAATCAGGTGATTTGTGAACTGTTACCCAAGTATTCACATGGACACTTTTTGAAAACGAAAATTGGCTCAAGCGATTCAAAAGACTCAGCTTTGTGCGGGTTGAAGCGCAAACTTCGGGCTAAGGGAGGCAAATGTCAGGGCGCTGCGGTAAACCCCGGACCTCTCTCGAAGTCGCGGAACGCCCGCGAGATCCAGACGGAGGGCCGCGAGTTCAAATCGACGCCGGCGGCGGAGCGTAAATAGCGGAGCCCGGCCAGCCGCGTCCATCAATCTCGGCTAGACGCTCGCGACGGTGTGATCCCCGAGATCGACCGTCACCGCATTGAAGGGCTTCACGTGCTCGTCACCGAGCTGCCAGAATTCCACTTTCAACTCCTTGGGCGTCACGGTCACGAAGAGGTAGCCCAGCGACGCGACCGCCTTCTCGTAGGTAACCTGCGTGGCGCCGTCCGTCGGCTGTCCCGTCGCCGGCGGAACTCTTTGCGTCTGAATGCCACCGGTGCCCGCGACGAAATAGGGGATCTGTTTGTTCCCGGTCCGCCGCAAGTGAAACTGATAATTATGCGCATGGCCGGAGAGGAAGGCGTCGGGCCAGAGGCCCGCCGCTTGGCAGGCCTCGTCGATCTCCTGAGTCATCGCCGGGCTGCTTGGATGGCTCGCCAAACTATAGGGAGGATGATGGGCGGCTATGATCAACGCCTTCTTTTCCGCCATGGCAACGATCTTCTTCAGCGTCGCTTCGAGCCACGTCCGTTGCGCCGTATCGGCCGCGCCGGTCGCCGACTTGCCCTCGAGGTAACCTTGGTTCTCGAGGCGATTGGAGTAGAGCGCGACGATGCGCGCGTAGGGCGCGTCCAGCATCCAGTATACGCCCGGCAAGGTCATCGTCTCACGAAAGATGCCGCTACCCTTGGCCTGCTCTGGGACAGTCGGTTCAAGGGCGCAGAAGTTTTCCTGGAACGCCTTCAATGACGGCTCATCGGCCGCCGACTTCGCCTCCCCGTCGTGATTTCCAGGAATCGCCAGGATTTTCCCTGGGTAGTTCTTGTACGGGCGGTAGAACCGCTCGCCATAGTGCTCGGTCTTGTTCGGGCCGTAGATGACGTCGCCGAGGTGAAACAGGAAGGCCGGGTTGAGCGCGTCGGAGCCGACTTTGAAATCCGTCGCCATCTCATTGGCCACTTCCTCGGCGTCCTCCGCGTGCCCGACCCCGCTGTCGCCCACCGAGTGGAAGCGAAGTTCCTGGATCTGTTCGATTTCGGCGACCGCGGCTGCTCCGATGATCGATTCCAGTTGGATGATCCCGTCCCCTTGGACAGGCGGGACAGGGCCGAGCTGTCCCTTCTGCCAGTTCGCTCGATCGGCGCTCTCGGCCGCGGATGCGGGCGCTTCGGCAGCCGAATGACCGAAACTGGGCAGCGCGTATCGGCCGACAGGTTTCGCAGCGGGATTATCGTGATGCGTTGGGCGCCTTCCCATGGACAGATATCCTTCGGTACTATGACAAACGCAGATCAGAATTGGCGCGCCGGCGCGCTGCAGCAGTCCCTCGGGAGCCGGCGACGTCCAAATCGCTATTATCTTTTGCGCACGGGTGAAATTGTCCGTGCCGAGCCAATGAATTGAAGATACCTCAGCCAAGAATATTGTCTAGTCGGAGCGGCGCAGATTCGTGCGGTCAAGGCAATCGCAAACAGCCGCCGTTCCGAGTATCGAAAGGCGAGCGCCTCAATCAAGCCGGGGTGGGCGCGCGCTCTGAAATCAACCCTTCGCGCTTCAAGTCCGACCAGAGCGACGCAGGAATCGGTCGGCGGACGTTTTCCACATTCTGCCGCACCTGATGCGGGCTGACGGCGCCGGGAATCACGGAAGCGACGATCGGATGAGCGAGAGGGAATTGCAGCGCCGCCGCCGCCAGAGGCGTCCCATGAGACGCGCACACCGTCTGCATCCGCCGAACCCGCTCCATCACTTCCGGCGTGGCGTCGGAGTAATTGTATTTGGCGCCCTCGATCGGCCCCGTCGCGGTGATCCCGGAACTATAGACGCCGCCGATGACGATCCCGACGCCGGCTCTCTCGCAATAGGGAAACTCCGCCTCGAGAACTTCCTGCTCCATCAACGTGTAGCGAAGCGCCACCAGAAAGAAGTCCAGCGGCAGCGCGTCGAGGAAGCGCGGCATCATGCCCAATTCGTTGATTCCTGCCCCGACTCCGCGCACCAGGCCATGCGAGCGCAATTCATCGAGCGCCCGCCATCCCGAAGTGAAGAGCTGGCTGAGATGCGCCGCGACCTTCGCTTCGGTCATATGGAACCAGAAGTCGAGATCGTGAATGAGCACAAGGTCGATGCGGTTCATGCCGAGCCGCATCTGCGATTGCTCATAGGAGCGCATGATCCCGTCGTAGCTGTAGTCGTGCACATGCTCGAACCGAAGGCCGCCCGCCCAGACCGGGCCGGTCTGGAATTCGTCCGGTCTGGCGGGTGGAAAGAACCAGCGGCCGACCTTGCTCGACAGGACGAAGTCCGACCTCGGCTTGGCGTCGAGGAACCGGCCGTACCGAATTTCGCTCAATCCCCGGCCGTAATAGGGCGCCGTGTCGTAATAGCGCACGCCCGCGTCCCAGGCAGCCTGCAAAGTAGCGGCGGCCGTCGGCTCGTCGACGCGGACGAACAACTCGCCCAGCGGTGCGCCGCCGAAGCCGAGCTGGGTGAGAGCCACGCCGGACTTTCCAAGTTTTCGGGTTTCGGTTGGATTCATCAGCGACATCCTTCATCGGCGGTTCGAAAGGATAATTGTCAACGCCGCTCCGAGATGCGGCGCTGCAGAGCTTCGAGCAGGACCGCGCCGAGGATGATCGTGCCGGTCGCAAATCCCTGCCAGAAGATCTCGATCCGGGCGAGGTTGAGGAAATTCCGGGTCAGCGCGATGATGATCACGCCGATGATGGTGCGCAGAATTTTGCCCTGGCCGCCATAAAGGCCGGTGCCGCCGATCGCGACGGCGGCGATGACTTCGAACTCGAGGCCCTCACCGGAGTTCGGCGACACCGCTCCCAGACGCGATACGCTGACGATCCCTGCGAGCGACGCCGTGAATGCGACGATCATCAGGCATTGGATCTTGATGCGGTCCGCACGGATGCCGGAGAGAATCGCCACCGTCCGATTGGAGCCGACGGCGTAGACCCGCTTGCCGAACGTCGTGCGCTCCATCACGAACCAGCCCGCCGCATAGACGAGCACGGCCACCCAGATGATGTTCTGGATCGGAAACCACACCAGCAGATCCGCCAGCAATCCCGAGCTCGACCAACCGGCGAAGTTGATCGGCAGCGGCAGCTGCACCCATCGGCCTTGCCCGAACAGCCGGATGACGTGCGGAATGTCGGGAATCGGCTGCCCCTGCGTCACGACCAAGGTCAGGCTCCTGCCGATCATCAGCATTCCGAGGGTCACGATGAACGAGGGAATTCTCGCCTTCGTGACGATGAAGCCGACGAACAGGCCAAGCAGAGGACCAACGAAGAGCGGCGCGATCAGTCCGAGCGCGATCACCCACCAGGGATGATCGTCGGCGCCCGGCGCCGGGATCCATCGGACCATGATCCAGCCGGCCACCGCGGCCGACAATCCGACGACCGAGCCGACCGAAACGTCGAATTCGCCAGCGATCATGACGATCGTCATGCCGGCCGCGACTATCAGCATGACCGTCATCTGCCCGAGCAGGTTGCCGACGTTCGCAGGCGACAGGAAGCGGTCGTTCGCGATCTGCATAACGACGATCAGGATCGCCAGCACGCCGAGCGCCTGTATGAGGCTGTAGGAGCGTTTGAGGCTCCCGAGCAGGCGCGACGCGATCGCCACGCGGGCGGGTTTGGGGGTCGAGAGCGTCGTCACGCCGCCACCGCCCTGATCTCGCCGCAAGCCGAGGCCCGCAGAATGGTTTCGCGATCGATCTCGCCGCCCCAGAGCTCGCCGATGATGGCGCCCCGAAACATCACCAACACGCGGTCGCAGAGCAGAACCAGCTCGTCGAGCTCTGTCGTGACCAAGAGAATGCCTACGCCCGCGCGCGCGATCTCATCGATGATCTTTCGGATTTCCTCCTTCGCACCGACATCGACGCCGATCGTCGGCTCGTCCATCACGAAAGCCTTCGGCTTTGTCTCCAACCACTTTGCGAACAGAACTTTCTGCTGATTGCCTCCGGAAAGCTGGCGGGCGAGCGCAAAGGCGCTCGGGGCGTGCACGCGGAGCCGCTCGATGTTGCGCTCCGCCGTCCGCTCCATCGCCGTAAAGTCCAGCGCGCCGCCGATGCGGCCGAAGCGCGACAGGATCGGCAGGCAGATGTTCTCGATCAGGGTGAAATCGGGGAGGATTCCTTCGCGAAGCCGGTCGTTGGTGAGCAGCGCGATCCCGGCCTCGAGCGAAGCGGCGGGATCCGCTGGCGGGACCGGCTTTCCGTCAATCAGGACGCGGCCGGAAGCCTGACGTCCCGACGCTCCGAACACGGCGCGGGAGAGCTCGCTGAGGCCGGAGCCGGCGAGGCCCGTGACGCCGAGCACCTCGCCGCGGGCGAGCGTGAAGCTGACGTCTTGCAGGAGCCCCGGCGCCGTCAGGTTCTCGACCGTCATCAGCGGGACCGCGCTCGCGCGTCCAGGTTGCGCCGCGCGCCGCGACGTCTCCACGTCGCGCCCGACCATCGCGGCGACGACCTGCGGCAGCGTCGTTGCGTTGACGGGTCCATCAGCCACGACTTCGCCGTCGCGCATGACCGTCAGGTCGTCGCAAACCTCGAATATTTCCGCGAGGTAGTGCGAAATCAGGACGAGACCGACGCCCTGCGAAGCGAGTTGCCGGATCAGCCGCAGCGCGACGCGAACCTGCGCGTCCGTCAGCGAAGAGGTCGGCTCGTCCAAAATCAGGATCTTCGGCTCCAGGCTCACCGCCTTGACGATCTGAACCATCTTTTTCAGATCGTTCGGAAGTGAGCCGACGTCATCGTCCGGATCGACGCCGATCTCGTACTTCTCGAGCAGGCGCTGCGCCGCGGCGCGCATCGTCTTCCGGCGAATGATTCCAAAGCCGTACGTCGGCTCGTTGTTGAGCAGCAGATTTTCGGCCACGCTCATCGTCTGAACCAGGTTGATGTCCTGATGAACGGTGACGATGCGCTGCGCCAGCGCCTGCTCCGCGCCGGTGAACCGGACCGGGCGACCCTCGATATCGATCGTTCCGGTGTCCGGCGTATGCACGCCGGCGATGATCTTGGCGAGCGTCGACTTGCCGGCCCCATTCTCGCCGACGAGGCCGCGAACTTTCCCGGCGGCGATCGAAAAATCGACGCCGCGAAGCGCGCGGACCGCCGCGAAGCTCTGCGCCAGCCCTCTGCACCGCAGCAGAAGAGAACCCGCGGCCGGCGCCGCCGAGGCTTCGAGGCGTCCGCGCTCAGTCATACGACAGAAACGGCCGTCACTTGCCCGTGACCTGCGGATCGTTCGCGAACTCGGCGGCGTTGTCCTTCGTCAGCAGTTTCGTGCCGAGTCCCATAAATTCCTTCACCTCGCCGCCCTGGAGCTTGGTGAGCACGATGTTCATGCCTTCATAGCCCATCTTGAACGGGTCCTGAATCACCAAGGCGTCGATCTTGCCGTCCTTGACCATCTGATAGGACACAGGATCGAGGTCGAACCCTACGAGCTTCACCTGTCCGGCCTTGCCGGCCTGCTCGAGGGCCTGATAGGCGCCCTGCAGGACGAGCTGATTGAAGGCGAAGGCCCCCTTGACGTCGGGCTGGGAGACGAGCAGGTCTTCCATCGCCTGTCGCGCGGAGTCCAGCGTCAGGAACTGGACTGGCTGCTCCTTTAGCACCTTCAGTCCGAGTTCCGCCGACTTGGTCTCGAAACCTTTTCGCCGGGTCTGGCCGTTGTCGTTGGTCGGCGCGTGATCCAGGGTGATGACCTCACTGCCTTTCGGAACGAGCTTGGCCATATATTCGCCCGCCGATTCGCCGCCCTTCATATTGTCAGTAATGATCAGGCTGATATACTTGCCCGACCTGATGCCGATGTCGGTGATGACGACCGGAATGTTCTGGGCATTGAAGATCGTCTTGATCGGCTCGGCGACCATCACGCTATCGCCGGGAAAGATCAAAACGCCGTCGACCTTCTGCGCGCTGATGTCTTCGAGATCGGCGACTTGCTTGGCCTTGTCGTTGTCGCCGCCGTTGGTGACGATCAGGTCGACGTTGACGCCCTTGGCCTTCCACTCCTCGACGGCCTTCTTGGCGCCGTTCACCATCGTGACGAGAAACGGATTGGTTCCCCAGAAAACCGAATAGCCGATCTTGTAGTCCTTAGCGGAAGCCGGAGCTGCGGCGGCGATCGCCCCAGTCAGCGCCGCCGCGAAAAGCCATTTCATCGCGCGCATATCGATATCCTCCCTGTGAAGCCTGTGCAGTTTGCTTTGAGAGCGCGGGCCGTCGCGATCGCGCGACGCGAGTGGACGGCCGCGGCCCGGCTTCGTAGGACCAATCAGACACTTGCGAACAGGACGAGTCAATCGGCAGCGATCGGCCGCCCTCGCCTAGCGGTCTTGACGGCCGGCTCGTAAGAGATATTGTTTGGACCGCCTCGGAAGACGCCCAAAAACGACCGCGTAAGCGTCCCCGCTCGTCATGCCCGGCCTTGAGCCGGGCATCCAGGCGGCGCCCGGGGTGATTGTCTCGCGGACGTCGGCCTTGGATGCACTGGTCAAGCCCGTGCATGACGAAGCTGCGTAGCGGTTGGTTTGATCCGAGCAAGACTCGGACCCCGTGGCGTCTTCACGGAAGGAAAGTGTGTGAGGGGACTCCAGGGGAAAGTCGCGGCAGTGACCGGCGCCGGCTCTGGAATCGGTCAGGCCGCTGCGGAGCGGCTCGCCGAGGAAGGGTGCAAAGTCGCCATCCTCGAACGGAACGAGGCCGGCGGCGCCGCGACCGCCGATCGTATCCGGCGGAATGGCGGCGAAGCTGTCGCGATAACGGTCGACGTCAGCGACGAAACCCAAGTGGAAGCGGCGTTTCGGAAGGTGGTCGAGACATATGGGCGCCTCGACGTATTGGCGTCGAACGCCGGAATTTTCTCCGCCGAACGCGATGGCAAGGTCGACACTCTGCCAAAATCCGTGTGGGACGAAATCGTCGGGGTCAACTTCACCGGGATGTACTTGACCTGCAAGCACGGCGTCGCTGCCATCCGAGCGACGGCGAAAAGGGGATCGGTCATCCTGACGGGATCGCCGACGGGCATCTCAGGATGCACCCCCGCGAGCGTCGCCTACAGTTCGAGCAAGGGCGGCGTGCACGGGCCCTGCCGGGTGATGGCCGTCGACTATGCGCTGGAGGGCATACGGGTGAACGTCGTCGTGCCCGGCTTCATTCTCACGCCGATCGTTCGCGAACTCGTGGCCGATCCGAAAGTGCTGGAGTGGAACGTCCAGAACATCCCGCTGAAGCGCGGCGCCGAGCCGGCGGAGATCGCCGGCGCCGTCGCATTTCTCGCCTCGGACGACGCGTCCTACATCACCGGTTCGTTCATGTTCGTCGATGGCGGCCTCACGGCCGCCTGACCCCGCGCGCGCAAAATCGCTGGCCCAGCGGCGGCGGAATCAGCTAACAAGTCGTCAAGAAGCAACCTCGGGAGGAAACCAATTGCCTGGATCGAACAAGTCTCCGATTCTCTGCTCGATCGCCGGCGCGCTGGCGCTCGGCCTCGGATCATCTTCCGCCTCGGCGGAGGACAAGATCGTCATCGGCTTCGTCACGCATGCGCAAGGCAATCCCTTCATCCAGCAGATCGTCGACGGCGCTGAGGCCGCGGCGGGCGATCTCGGGGTGACGCTCGAAACCGCCGCGCAGTCGGGCGGCGCCCCGGAAGGTCAATTCAAGCTCTCGCAGAACTTCGCCAATTCCGGCGCCCAAGGCATCGCAACCTCTGTGCCCGGCGAATCGATGGCGAAGGGACTCAACGAGATTATCGCCAGCGGCGTGCCGATCGTGCAGTTCAACCTGCTCAGCACTGCTGTCAAAGCCCCCTACGTCGGCGAGAAGTCGACCGAGAGCGGACGCATCCTCGGCAAGATGATCGTGGAGAAACTCGGGGGCGCGTCGGCGAAGGGAACCGTGATCCTCGGCAATTGCTTCCCGGGTTTTCCGGTGCTCGAAAACCGCGCAAAGGGTGTGGAAGAGTCGTTGAAGGTGGCGAAAGACCTCAAAGTTCTGGGCCCCTATGACGTGAAAGTCAGCGAAGTCGACAATTATAACCATTGGGAACAGCTGTACGCCGCCAATCCGGATGCCGCGGCTCTCGTCGGCCTGTGCGCTCCCGACGTGGCGAGCCTCGGAAAGCTCAACGCCGCCAACGGCGACAAGTTCGTCGCGGGCGGGTATGACATGACCCCGCAGAACCTCAAGGCGATCAAAGATGGCCACGCCTACGTCACGCTCGGCCAGAGCGCGTTCGTGCAGGGTTATCTTCCGGTCGCGCTGCTCGTTTACGCCATGAAGACCAAAACGGCGCTGGCGCCCGGATTTTTCAACTCCGGCACGCAGGTCGTGACCGCCAAGAGCGTCGACATGGGCAACGGTCTGCCGCCAGTCACTTTCGAGCAGGCGCAGGCTCTCGCGGCCGATCCCGCGGCGACCGCGAAATATTACAAGCCCTGGGTCGATTCGCTGGCCGGCGGCGGGCTCACGGCCTCCATGAAGCCGATCGCCGCCGAGTCCGAGTGATCTCGTCCGTCAAGGTGATACCGGGAACGGCCTCCGCAACAGTAAGGCGAGGCCGCGAAACAACTGTTGTATCGCGACCTGGCAATCCAACGCGCGTCATCCCCGCGAAAGCGGGGATCCAGCCGGGGTGACGCGACGAACCGGCAACACAAGCCGGAAAGTCGTCGAAACGACGCCAAGCGAGCAAGCCCTCTAGCGGTCGTGGTATCCTGGATGCTCGCCGTCGCGAGCATGACATTGAGCGGCGTCACCCAATGCCTGAGAGTTCCATCCTCGCCGTGCGCAATCTGGCCAAGCGCTACGGCGGCGTCACAGCTCTCCAAGGCATGAATCTGCGGGTCGAACGTGGGGCCATTCACGCCGTCGTCGGCGAAAACGGCGCCGGCAAATCGACGCTGATGAAGGCGCTGGCGGGCGTCGTCCGGCCGGACAGCGGTACAATCGAAATAGACGGCGAGGAAGTCGCGATCGATTCGCCCGGCGCGGCGAGAAATCTCGGGATCGGCATCGTCTACCAGGAACTCAGTCTGTTTCCGCAGCGCTCGGTGCTGGCAAACCTGTTTGTCAACCGGGAGCCGGCGCGTTTCGGCTTGGTTTCGCGCCAGGCGATGGAGGAGCGAAGTCGCGATCTCTTGGATCGACTCGGACTGCGAGTCGATGTGCGCGAGCCGGTAGGGCTGCTGAGCATCGGCGAGCAGCAACTCGTCGAATTGTGCCGAGTGCTGCTGGAGGAGCCCCGCCTGCTCATCCTGGACGAGCCGAACTCGGCTCTCAACAAGGGCGAGACAGAGCGGCTGTTCGAAGTCCTCCGCCAACTGCGCGCGCGCGGCATCACGATGCTCTATGTGTCGCACCGTCTCGAAGAGGTCTTCGCCATATCCGACGCCGTGACGGTTACCCGCAACGGCCGCGATGTGCTGACGAAGGACCGGAGCGCTCTGACGATTCCCGAGGTTATCGAGGGCATGATCGGTCAGCGGCGCGAGGCGCTGTTTCCCCCGCGCATCGAACAAAGAGCGGACAGGGCGCCGGCGGAGATCGTCGTCAAAGGCCTGAACGGCGGAAAGTTGAGAGACATCAGCTTCACCGCTCGCTCCGGCGAGATCGTCGGTCTGGCGGGGCTGGAAGGTTCGGGCGTTTCAAATCTGCTCGAATTGTTGTTCGGCGCGCTGAAGGCTCCGTCCGGCGAGGTCGTCTATCCCGATGCGCGCGGGCTGCCGCGCAATCCTACGGAAGCGGCGCGGCGCGGCGTATGTCTCGTGCCGGCCGATCGCCGGCGCCAGGGACTGATGCTCGAGAAGAGCGTCCTGTTCAACCTCGGCGCGGTGATGGTGGGCGCGCGCCAGAGCGGTCCGTTCTACAGTGTTCGCGGAGCGCGCGAACGGGCGATGCGACAGATTTCCCGATTGTTCATCAAGGCGCGCTCGCCCGATAGCCTGGCCAGGGAGCTCTCAGGCGGCAACCAGCAGAAGGTGGTCATTGGAAAATGGCTCGAGACGGCGCCGCGGGTGTTTCTTCTCGATGATCCGACCAGGGGGGTGGACGTTGGCGCGAAGCGCGAAGTCTACGACCTCATTCGCCAAATGTCGGCGGACGGAGGCATCGTGTTGTTCTGTTCGACGGAGTTGCCGGAACTCGTTGGTCTGTGCGACCGCATTCTCGTGATCTATCAAGGCCGAATGGTCGGCGAACTGAGTGGGCGCGAAATCGAGAGCGGGACGGTGCTGCACCTGATCAATACGGGCGAGGCGCCGCGATCGGCGAAGTCGGAACATGACTGAACCGCGGTCCTCCCCGTCCGCGCGCCCGGCGAAGCGCGTCAGCGGAACGCGGCCCTACCGCTTGCCCAATGAGATAGGGGTCATCGCGGCGCTGATCGCGATGATGGTGGTCATCGGCGTCTCCAGGCCGCGATTTCTCAACCCGATCAATTTGTTGTCGATTCTCGGCAACACGACGTTCCTGGGCATGCTTTCGATCGGGATGGTATTCCTGCTCGCGATCCGGGAGATCGATTTGTCGGTCGGCTGGATCTTCAATTTCTCGGCGGTGTTTTCCGCGCTTCTGATGGTCGCCGACGTGGATCCTTGGTTGGCGGCGCTGGCCGGCGTGTTTTTCGGGGCCGCCCTCGGGCTGGTGAATGGAATTCTCGCCGTGACCTTGCGGTTGCCGGCGATCATTGTGACGCTCGGCACGTTTTCGATGTTCCAGGGTCTATCGTTGGTCGTCAACAAGGGGCGTGCGGTCGTTCCCCCCGAGCAGGCGAGCGGCTACTTCACCTTCGTCTCGGCGAAGCTGTTTGGCGTCGTCCCCGCGCCGGCCGTATTGTTCGTCGCGCTGGCGATCCTCATGCATTTCGTTCTGCACCACACTCGGTTCGGCTACCGTGTCCAGGCGGTCGGCAGCAATCCCGAAGCGGCGGGCCTCGCGGGCATTCCAACCGCGCTCGTCCGGTTGCAGACCCTCGTCCTGATGGGCGCGATCTGCGGGCTCTCGGGGGCGATGTATGTCGGCTTTCGCGGAGCGATCGATCCAAATGAAGGTTCCGACTTCGCTCTGGTGGTGATCGCCGCCGTGATCATCGGCGGAACGCCCTTGTCCGGGGGATCCGGCACGATCCTCGGAGCGGTGGTGGGTATGCTGATCATCCAGGTCATCAGCAGCGGTCTGATCTTTTTCGGCATCGAGGCGACCTGGAGCACTTTCGTCACCGGCGCCGTGATCGTAATGGCGGTTTCGCTGGACCAACTGATCAAATTCCAACGCGCGCGCCGAGCCGACCGCATCAAGGGCGGCGGGTGACGACCACCCTCCGTCATCGTCGTTATCACAGCTACCGATCCAGCAGCTCTTCGAGCGGCAGTGCGGTCTTGTATTTGACCTGCTTCAGGGCGAAGCTCGACCGGATGTTGGCGACGCCGCGGGTCTTGGTGAGCCGGCCGACGATGAAATTCTGCAAGGCAACGATATCGGGCACGACGACCCGCAAGAGATAGTCCGAATCGCCGGTCATCAGATAGCACTCCATCACCTCGGGAAGCCCGGCGATCGACGCCTCGAAGACCTCGAGAACCGCTTCGGTCTGCTTCTCCAGCGTCACCTGGATGAAGACGCTGACGCTGGCGCCGAGCTTGACCGGGTCGAGCAAGGCGACCCTTCGCAGGATTATGCCGGCCTCCTCCAGCGCGCGCACGCGGGCCAGGCACGGCGAGGGCGACAGCCCGACCCGTTCGGCGAGTTCGATATTGGTCAGGCTGCAATCCTCCTGAAGTTCGGCGAGGATGCGTAGGTTGATGGCGTCGTTCAGCGCCTTCGGCATTTGATTCCGCTATTCGCCATGAATTCAGCACATCGTGCCGAAATCTGCCGCCAATTGCAATATCTTCGGCAGAAAGCGCGGCGTCTGCGGTGCTATTGTCTCCGGGACCGCAACGGAGAACACCTCATGTCGGCGAGCAGCCGCCCGATAGCGAACTTGCAGGGGCTCGCCCCCACTCGAGACAGCGATCCCGCGGAAACCGCCGATTGGCTGGATTCGCTCGAATCGATGTTTCGTCATTCCGGCCCCGAGCGCGCCGAATTCATTCTGTCGGCGCTCGAGCACAAGGCGAAGGAGCTCGGGGTCTACTCCGATGTGCTGCCGTTTTCGCCCTATCGCAATACCATTCCGCTCGAAAAGCAGAGCCGGTTTCCCGGCGATATCGCAATGGAGACGCGGATCACCGCGATCATGCGTTGGAACGCCCTCGCCATGGTCGTGCGCGCCAACAAGGCTTACGGCGAACTCGGCGGCCACGTCGCCAGTTACGCTTCGGCGGCGGAGATATTCGAGCTGGGCTTCAATCACTTCTTCCGCGGCGCCAACGATGGCGACGGCGGGGATCTGCTTTATTTCCAGCCGCACTCGGCGCCGGGCGTCTACGCTCGCGCTTTCCTCGAAGGTCGTCTCGACGAGCAACGGCTCGATCGCTACCGCAGGGAGATCGGCGGAGCCGGCCTCAGCTCTTATCCGCACCCCTGGTTGATGCCGGACTTTTGGCAGACGCCGACCGGATCGATGGGCATCGGGCCGATTAGCGCGGTCTATCAGGCGCGCTTCATGCGGTACTTACGCGATCGCGGCCTCGCCGAGACCGACGGGAGGCGCGTCTGGGGGGTCTTTGGCGACGGCGAAATGGACGAGCCGGAATCGCTCGCCGGTCTCTCCCTCGCCGCGCGGGAAAAGCTCGACAATCTGACGTTCATCATCAATTGCAACCTGCAGCGGCTCGATGGTCCGGTGCGCGGCAACGGCCAGATCATTCAGGAACTCGAGATGATCTTTCGCGGCGCCGGCTGGAACGTGATCAAGGTCCTGTGGGGCACGGAATGGGATGTGCTCTTCGCCCGCGACGTCAATCACGCGCTGCTGCGGCGGTTCGCCGCCACCGTCGACGGCAAGTATCAGAAGCTGGGCGCCGAGGACGGCGCCTACAATCTCACGCATTTCTTCGACGAAGACCCCGAAGTTCGCGCGCTCGTCGCCCACATGTCGGATCGCGACGTCGACGCGCTGAAGCGCGGCGGTCACGATTTCCGCAAGCTTTATGCCGCCTTCGAACTGGCGAAGGCGACGAAGGGACAGCCGACGGTCATCCTCGCCAAGACCAAGAAGGGTTTTGGCATGGGCGGAGCGGGCGAGTCGCGGATGACCGCCCACCAGACGAAGAAGCTCGATATCGAGGCGCTGCGCGCGTTCCGGGATCGCTTCGCCCTGCCGCTCAGCGACGAACAGGTCGAAAGGTTGGATTTCTACCGTCCGTCCGACAACAGCAGGGAAGTCGTCTATATGCGCGAGCGGCGGCGGGCGCTCGGCGGCTATTTGCCGGCGCGCCGACGCTCGGCGCCGGCGGTCGCCGTGCCGCCGCTCGCCAGTTATGCGGATTTTGCCCTCCATGCCGAGGGCAAGGCGATGTCGACGACCATGGCCGCCGTCCGCTTGTTCAGCAACCTTCTGAGAGACCAGACGCTCGGTCCTCGCATCGTCCCGATCGTCGCCGACGAAGCGCGCACCTTCGGCATGGCGAATCTGTTCCGTCAGGTCGGCATCTACGCGCCGTTCGGCCAGGCCTACGAACCGCAAGACTCGGGGTCGATGCTCTATTACAGGGAAACGAAGGACGGTCAGCTGCTCGAAGAGGGCATTACCGAAGCCGGAGCGATCTCTTCATGGACCGCCGCGGCGACATCCTACAGTGCGCATGGCCTGGCGATGCTTCCCTTTTACATCTTCTACTCGATGTTCGGGTTCCAGCGCGTCGGCGACCTGATCTGGGCCGCGGCCGACCAGCGGGCGCGCGGCTTTTTGATCGGAGCCACTGCCGGGCGCACGACGCTCGCCGGCGAGGGCCTGCAACACCAGGATGGCGCCAGCCATCTGATCGCCGCCACGATTCCCAATTGCCGCGCCTATGACCCTGCCTTCGCCTACGAAATGGCGGTCATCCTCGATCGCGGGGCGCGCTCGATGATGGAGGAGGGTCGGGACGAGTTCTATTACGTCACCGCGATGAACGAGAATTATGCTCAGCCGTCGATGCCGCCCGATGTGGAAGCCGGCATCGTCAGGGGCCTCTACCGCTTCGCCTCACATGCCGCGGAAAATAGTCGTGGATTTGTTCGCCTGCTGGGTTCCGGCGCCATCCTTCCGGAGGCCGTCGAGGCGGCGCGAATCCTGGCGACGGATTGGAACGTCTCGAGCGAGGTCTGGAGCGCAACCAGCTACGCCGAACTCGCCCGAGAGGCGCGCGAGGCCGAGCGCCACAACAGGCTCAATCCGCTGGATGAGCCGATCGTCAGCCATCTCGCCGCGTGCCTGCTTGGCAGCGCGCCGATCGTTGCGGCGTCGGACTATGTCAGCGCCTATCCGCAACTGATCGCGGCCTATGTCGAGGCGAGATTTGTCGCGCTGGGGACCGACGGTTTCGGACGCAGCGACACGCGGCAGGCGCTCCGCTCGTTCTTCGAAGTCGACCGCCGCCATATCGTCGTAGCGGCGCTCACTTGCCTGAAAGACCAGGGCGTGATCCCCCGCGAAACCCTCGCCGGTGCGATCGAGCGCTTCGGCATCGACGGCGCTGCCGCCGCGCCATGGACGATTTGATAGAGGGCGACGCTATAGACGCGGTCGCTGACAGTCGCTGACCGCGTGGATTCCACTTGGTCGGTCTCGATTAAGTGTCATGCTCGCGAACGCGAGTCGCGAACGCGAGCATCCAGAATACCACGCCCCCCCAAAGCTTGCCCGTTTTGCGCCGTTTTCGACAGCTTGCCGGCTTACTCCAGCGTTTCGTCGTGTCCCACTGGATTCCCGCTTACGCGGGAATGACACAGGTGCGATTCCTCGGAACGGCTTGTCACTCCGCGGGCGCCACCTGGTCATGAGGCAGCGCGCGAGACAACTCGGGCGCCATACTCTCGAATACGCCGTCTTGTCGGACGAGCGCATGGAACAACGCCGCCGCGACATGCATCAGGACCAGCGCAAAGAAGACGAACGCCAGATAGAAATGCGCGTTCCAGAGCAGCGTATGCAGGCTATCGCTCTGTGGCAGGATCGCGGGAAGGCGCACGCCCCCAAACACCACGACCGGGTAGGCGGCTGCCGACAGCATCGCCCAGCCGATCAGCGGCATGCCGATCATCAGGGCATATAACACGTAATGCGACAGGTGCGCCGCGAGCTTCATCGGCTCGGGCAGGTCGGCCGGCAGCGGCGGGGCACCATAGCGCAAGCGCACCGCCAGACGGATCAGCGCCAGCGCCAGAATGGCGATGCCGAGCGTCTTGTGAATCGACACGAGCGGCGCGTACTTCGGCATCACGGTGGACACCATGCCGACGCCGATGAAAAGCATCGCCAGGATGCAAATCGCCATCAGCCAGTGCAGCACGCGCTGGAGCGGGGCGAAGCGGGGGTAGCTAGCGATCATGGCTTGGCGCTCGTTTCGGTTCGGGGATAGTCCTTGGCCTCCGCTGTGCGAAGGTCGTACGACTTCGCGTAGGCGGCCGACCGCGCGGCGGGAAACGGATCGTCCGATAGCCGTATGCCGGTCGGCAGCACGGTCGGATCGAAATTGATCTCGCGGCACGGGCCATCCCGCTCGGCTTCGATCTTTTGCACGATGAGCGTGCCGACCTCGACGGTGCGGCGGTCCTCCGGCCAGGCCTTGGTCGGATCCGCCGTGGGATCGTCCGGATTGGCGACGGTCACCACCATGTTCCAGCGCTGTGGCCCGCTGCCGACCCGCTCGGTGATCTCCTGCTCGAGGAAGTCGGGGCCGCGCTTTGCGAGATCCTCGGGAGAGACCGGGACAGGTTGCGCCGCCGGCAGCAGCGACCATCGCACCGCCTGCTTGGCGCCGGCATTGTCGACGAAGTCAAAGGCGTTGAGGCCGTTGAACCGCTCTTCCGCGTAGCTGCCCGTCCAGGGGCCCTTTTGGGCCCAGGCGCCGAATCCTGCGAACTCGGGATTCGCGCCGATAAATGCCTTCATCGCATTGGGGTCCTTGCTCCCCGCGGCGAGCAGCAACTCGTAAAACGCTTTCGGCGTCGACACCGCAAACACGGGGGCATTGATCATGGCGGTGCGCCATTCCTGCCCGTCCGGGGTCGAGATTTGTAGTCCCATGCCCCTCACTCGGACTGTCGCATCGGCCGCGTCCGGATCGGGCGTGCCGAGATTGAACCGCCCGAGCGCCGGATACTGGCCACGAGCGAAGACCTGGGCCCGCGAGAGCGCCGACCCATTTCCATTCGCTTCGAACACGCCGGTGAAGCAGATGCCCTTGGCGTGGTTCCGGCGATGGCCGAGCACCGGGCCGGTGGGTGGCGCCAGCGCCTCCACCAGCTTCTCGGGCGTCAGCCGCTGCGGCGTGAGCCATCCAGCCGTGTAAACGAAGGCGGCGGCGCCGCAAGCGACGACAATGGCGATTAGCGCCAGCGATCCAAACGCGGATCGCGCGGGCGACGGATGGGGTTGGGGCATCGAGCACTCACTGTTGCGGTTGCGAAGTAAAGGCCTTGGATGACTTACGGTTTCTATGTGTTATTACAGATAACCTCTTCGTTGCCGGATCGTCTTTCGAATTTGACCGCGTCTTGCGCAATCGCACGACGAGACGGAAGAGGGGTTACGGTGACACTTTACTCAACCCCTTTTTTCGGTGCTGTCGAGCGGCCGTGATCGCTGGCGCCGCCCGCGGCGGGCGCAGCCACGCGACGTCGCTCGCGGCGCAACAAGTCGTCTCGAAGCGAATCATAGATCGGCTCATTGCGCAGCAAAGTCGGAACCAGCATCGACATCGCGCACGCGCCAAGCATCGCGTGGAAGAGGCTTACATTTCCGGTCAGTTCGCTTGCGAGCACGATCCCGGTTATAGGTGCACGCACGACGCCGGTGAAGAATGCCGCCATGCCCACAAGGGCGAAGGATTCGAGGGGTACGTCGAGCGTCGGGAACGCCAACCTACACGCGCCGCCGAACAAAAGACCCGATTGCGCGCCGAGTACGAGCATCGGCGCGAAGAGCCCGCCGGGCGTGGCGGCGGCGTAAGAGACTGCGCCCAGGCAAAGGCGGAGCAGGAAGACAAGCACGACGACCTCGAGACTCCCGGCCGCACCATTTAGCGTGCTCTGGGTGATCGCGTCTCCGCCCCCGACCAAGCCGGGGCGAAACCAAGCCAAAGCGCCGACCGCTGCGCCGATTAGAGCGGCGCGCGCCTCGACCGACAAGGGAACTCGTTGGGCTACCGCTAGCGTCGCGAGCAACAGGCGATTGTAAATGACGGCGAGCAGCGCGGCTACCGCTCCGAGGAGGTAAAACAATGGCAGCGCCCTGATCTCGACCGACGGCAGCGAATGGACTTCGAAGTCCGGCGAATCGCCCAAGAGCCCACGGGCCGCGCCGATCGCGGTCGCAGATGCCGCGAGCGCAGAAATCGCGATGCGCGGCTCGAGGCGCTGCACCAATTCTTCCAGAACGAACACCGCCCCGGCGATTGGGGCGTTGAAGGCCGTCGCGAGGCCGGCGCCCGCCCCGGCTGCGCAAAGCGCCCGACAATCTCTCCAGGGGAGACGAAATGTACGACCGACGAAGATGCCTATGCTCGCGCCCAGTTGAACGCACGGCCCTTCGCGCCCAAGGGCAAGACCAGAGCCGATCGCGAGGACCCCGCCGACGAACTTGACCGTCGCCAAGCCGTAGGGGGCAGGAGGAAGCTGCCCCTTCAGCACGGCCTCGACATGGGGAATTCCGCTGCCAGCCGCATGTCGCGAGAACCGTTTCACCAGCCAGGCCGCGGTGAGCGTCGCCGCGGCGCATACGCCGACGAGGAGCAGCAATCCGACGACAGGTTCGTCTCGTTGAGAAACGATCAATTCGTTGCGAAACCGGTCTGCCCAATCAAGTGAGGCGCGGAAGGCCGCGCCGACAACGCCCGCGGCGGCGCCGACGACAAGGGCGAGCGCGATCAACGCCACAAGTCCATGAGGCTCCAGCCGCGACCTACGGGAGCTATCGGAACCGCCCATTGTTTCGCTCTCCCACCCAGGACCTTGCGCGGCGTTATATGACACTAACGGCCGCGACTCCTATCGCTGATTGGAGGTGGGAGGGACGGCAGGTTCGCGCGATGCCATCGGCGGTGAAATGGCGAGACGGTTTTTCGGCTGAAGACACGCATCAACTCGCAGAGCGCCAGGGGCGCGTCACTTGCGGCGTGGCGCGAGATCTCCAAAGCAGGCGCTGCTGCCTGACCTCACCTCTCAGAAAATCGCCTTCCTTCCAGCGTTCGCTCAAGTTGACGGCGCCGCGCGGATTGCCTACTTTACTGGTAAGTACCGCAAAGCGGAACGCGGGCGCGCTCGGATGGGAGCT
>Ga0209139_10000223_pt1 | contig 18691 bp, 17 predicted proteins | sample BogFormECP14_OM3_FD_188246 | JGI IMG/M metagenome (GOLD analysis project Ga0209139, IMG submission 188246) | Bog forest soil microbial communities from Calvert Island, British Columbia, Canada - ECP14_OM3 (SPAdes) (version 2) | ecosystem: Environmental > Aquatic > Freshwater > Wetlands > Bog ...
AAAACGGATTAGCCGCAAAGAAGGATACTCCGGGCGGAGGATAGGTTGCCAAGTGGCTAGAAAAAGAATGGATGAATATTTATTGAATGAACAGGCAGGGAAAAACCGAAGGGTGCGGAGTGCCGCACCCTTGCTTAGGAGCCAGGTTCTTACTTCGATGTGTTGAGGACTAGAACGGTGGCAATGGGATCGATCGCCTTCGCTGGAAGCTGGACGTCGAGGCTGTCGCCGTTCTGGCTGACTTTAAGGGGTTTGTGGGCTGAGTCGGCCAGCAGGTAGGCATCTGTGACCTTTCTCGGGATTTTGTCGAGGTGGAAAGTGCCGCCGGTGGGCCACTTGAAGATTTCGATGTAGACCTTATCGGCCTTGGTGGTGGAGCGCCAGTCCCATGCGGGGATGAATTTCGGCTTGCCGTCCTCGTCTTTTTCCGTGGTGCTGAAACTGCCTGCTTCGGCTCCGAAAAGCGTTGGCTGGGTACCGTAGATGGCTTCGCCATTTACATCAATCCACTTGCCCACCTCGTGGAGGCGTTTCACTTCCTCGGGCGGAACGACGCCATGTGAATCGGGACCGATGTTCAGGAGATAGTTGCCGCCTTTGCTGGCGATATCGATGAGGTTGTGCAGCAGAGTCTCAGTCGATTTGAAATTCTTGTCGTAGGACTTGTAGCCCCAGGTGTCGTTCATGGTCATGCACGATTCCCAGTCGCGTCCGGGATAGCCCTGCGCGGGGATGAACTGCTCGGGGGTTTCGGTGTCACCTTTATAGCCGCCGCCGAGACGGTTGTTCCAGATGAGCTTTGGGTATTGGTTGAGCACGGTAACGATCTCAGATGCAAGTTGAGGAGTCATGTCCGGTGTTGGCGTGTCAAACCAGATGACGGCAGGGTAATCACCGTAGTTCGCCAGCAACTCCTTCAACTGAGGGATGGCTTTCGTCTCGAGATACTGCTGGAAGTTGCCGTCCTGTGCTTTGTCCCAGTGATAGGTCGGCGGCTGGTGATCGCCTGTCTTGAGAGCTGCGCCGCCGGGAGCGGTCCAGTCCTGATCCTGCGAATAGTAGAAGCCCAACTTGATTCCCTGCTTCTTGCACTCTTCGGCCAGTTCCTTAATTGGGTCGCGCTTGAAAGGAGTGCCGGCAGCGATGTTGAAGTCGTTCGCCTTCGAGTCATACATAGCGAAGCCGTCATGGTGCTTGGAAGTGATGACGATGTACTTCATGCCAGCGGCCTTGGCGAGGGCCACGATATCGTGCGCGTTGAAGCCGGTGGGATTGAATTTCGGTGCGAGCGCCTTGTAGTCGGCGACCGGGATCGAAGCAGTGTTCATGATCCACTCACCGATGCCGGGAATCTGCTTGCCGTTCCACGTGCCAGCGGGGATGGAGTAGAGGCCCCAGTGAATGAACATGCCGAAGCGGGCTTCGCGCCACCATGCCATGCGGGCATCACGCTGCTCGGGTGTTTCGGTGTCCTGAATGGCCGCGACCGGATGATCTGAGGCGGGTTTTGCAGCCGGCTGGCTCTCTGTGGTCTGTTTTGGTTGCGTGCAACCTACTAAGCCTGCGGCGATGAGGACGACGCTGGCGCCGACTGAAGCAATGGTGCGTTGGACTGAATTCAAGGTCTTCCCTCAGGTGAAATATCGGACTGGTGAATTGTATGTGAAAAATTATTCTCGTGAGTGAAAAACTTGTCAACCGGCCCAGATGGGTGATTCCGCGGCCTGAATCCGTGTATGGTTACAGACGGTAAGCAACTTCAAGCTGTGAGGGGTATTGTGCACGAGTTGAATCGGAGGAGTTTTCTCAAAGTGGCGGGGGCGGCAACGGGGCAGACGATTCTCGGAACCAGTCTCGGAGCAAAGACGCATGCGCTGGCCGCGCTCCAGAGCGAGCCTGAAAAGCCGGCGGCGGCGAACGATCATATCCAAATTGCGCTGATCGGCGCGGGTGGCCAAGGCATGGGCGATACGAAGCATGCCATTCAGGTTCCCGGCGTGAAGCTGGTGGCTGTGGCGGATTGCTACGACGGGCGTCTGGCGCACAGCAAGGAGCTTTGGGGCCAGGACATCTTTACGACGCGCGATTACAACGAGATTCTGGCGCGGAAGGACATTGACGCCGTCATCATTGGCACGCCTGACCATTGGCATAAGCAGGCCTCGGTCGACGCGATGAAGGCGGGCAAGGATGTGTATTGCGAGAAGCCGATGATCCATCTCTACAGCGATGGGCCGGAGATGATCGAGACGGCGCGATCGACGAAGCGGATCATTCAGATCGGGAGCCAGCGGGTGAGTTCCATTGTGTATGCGAAGGCGAAGGAACTGCTTGCCTCGGGCGCGATTGGGCAACTGAATATGGTGACCGCCCGCTGGGACCGCAATTCGGTGATGGGCGCGTGGAGCTATACCGTTCCGCTGGATGCCTCGACGGAAACGTGCGACTGGCCGCGCTTTCTTGGGACTGCTCCGAAGATTCCGTTTAACGCGGAACATTTCTTCCAGTGGCGCAAGTGGAAAGCCTATGGAAGCGGCGTTGCCGGCGACCTCTTTGTTCATCTCTTCAGCGGGACGCATTTCATTACCGGGTCGCATGGACCGACGCGCGCGATGGCCACGGGCGGCCTGCGCTTCTGGAAGGACGGCCGCGATGTTCCGGATGTGATGCTCGGGCTCTTCGACTATAAAGAGGGATTCAACCTGAGCCTTCGGGTGAACTTTGTGGATGGCGGCGAAGAAAGCGAAGGGCTGATCTTTACCGGATCGGAAGGCACGATGGAAATCGGCGGCAATGCCGTGAGCGTGAGCCGCGTGCCGCGTGAGAAGGATCCGGGCTACACCATCGATACTTTTACGGAAGCGATGCAGAAGCAGATCATCGCTGAGTACAAGAAGAAGTATCCGGAGGAGCATCCTGATGGTCCACCGATGGCGGCTTTTGAGCGCTATGCGGCTCCGCATGGATACAGCGACAGCTACGATCACTTCAAGAATTTCTTTGCCTCGGTGCGCTCGCGTCAGCCTGTGGTAGAAGATGCGGTGTTCGGCTATCGCGCTGCGGGTGCTGCCCTGCTCGGCAATGTGAGCATGGAAAAAGGCACCGTCGTGCATTGGGATCCGGAAGCTATGAAGATCGTCTAAGTGAAGAAATGGCCGGATGCTGTGGCAACAGCGTCCGGCCAGTTTGCTTTTGCACTGACTTATTGGTCTGTAGTGGTTTTCGATGTGGCTGGCGGGTTGGCCAGGTGATCGAAGTTCAGAATGGCGTTGAAGACCAGCGGATAGCTGCCGATGGTTTCGCCGCGGTAGAGCGGGTTGTTGGCGAAGAGCAGGACTGAGCCTTTGCCAAGATGCGCGGCGACCACTGCGGCATGCTGCGCCAGCAGATTGCCTTTATCGAGCAAACCTGAGACAAGCAGCGAGTCCAGATCGGCGAAACGCAGCAGGACCTGAGGACGAAGTTCCGCCGGAATCACGTTTGGGTTGTTGCGCAGTTGCTCTTCATTGAGCGGCATCGGTTCCCACGTTTTGGGTTTCGGCTGTTCATCGGGGGCGATAAACGGGCGTCCCTGCGGAGTGTCGGGATCGTCGGGGCCGCCGCGACCGGTTGGACGTTCGTCTCCGGCGCCGAAGCGCGGACCGCGCGTGCCGCCTACGGTGTTGCTTACGTTGAAGGAGAGGCCGTCTTCACTGTAGACGGTGAGCGGCTTGCTGTATCCGTAGAGGACGGGCGATTTTGGATCGATGACAGTTGTGCCCAAAAGCGTTCCTACTACTTTCAGATCACCGTGTGACGTCACGGAGACGCCCGGCGCGAGTCCGGTTTCGATGGCGAACTCGGCCGTGTCTCCGGAGGTGATGAGCAGTCCTCCCTGCTCGACGAAGTGGCGCAGATGATCGACACCGCTGTAGCCGAGGCCGGGGCGCATGTCATCGGTGGAGTCGATGCGGCCAAGATTTGGCGTGAGGTCGGTTTTTTTCCATGGCAGTGCGTTGCCCCACATCGGCAGTCCCTGGATGATCTGCGCGGTGCGTGAAAAACCTACCGGCGCGAAGAGGATGACGTCGTACTTCGAGCGCAGGTCGTCTTCGCTGCTGACTGTCTGCGTGCTGATGTAGTCGAAAGGCACACCCTGCTTGTCGAGCACCTGACGCCACCACCCCTCGCCCTGCGTGCTGAGCCAGGTATGCATCATGGCGATGCGCGGGGCACCCACTGTATGCATCGGCACGGATGGAGCAGAGACTACACCAACCGGCGTCAGCAGTGTTTTTTGGAATGCCGACATCATATCGTCGTGTGAAACGTCCTTGATGATCAGCGAGCCGGGGGGAAATTGCTGGTTATTCGCAGTAAAAGAAGCATCAGCAACCGATACCGTTGCATTTTTCAATAAGTAACGCAATGTAATGAGGCTTGGGTCGGCGTGATTGGGGACGAGGTAAGTAGAAACTGGCCCGCCTGAACTGCCTGTTCCCTCTCCCGCGGGTACAGGCTCCATCCGTGCCTTCAGGATTGCAGGTTCGGTGACGCGCACTGCCTCCACGCTGAAGAGCGCGGACAGCGACCAGCCTGTGTCATCGTATGGGGTCTTCTGCGGGTCGTCGGGCGCCCAGTACTGGCGGTCGAGCAGGGCGTCAGCAATGCGCGAGTAGGGCTGATCCATGCGGATTACATAGCTGCCTGCTGGGAAGGTTCGCTGTTCTGTCTTCGGTTGCTCGGATTTTGACTTGGTGTCTTTATCGTCGGTGTCATCTTTCTTTTCGCGCTTTGGCTTCGCAGGAACAGAGACAGTGGCTGCTTCGGTTGTTCTGCTGATTTCGACGTGCTGCGCGCGCAGAACGTCGAGCAGCATGCGCTGGCGGTCCTTCGAGTCTTCATTTGCAGGTAGCACGTAGGCTGCGGGACCGGAGTCATTCGGCTTGAGGATCGAGCGCTTGCTTTTGAGGTAGAAGTTGTTGAGGAATGTCTGCCCATTCTGTGCGAAATAGTTAAGCGAAACGAGCAAAGCTGTTTCTTCGTAATTATTGTTGTCACGCTGCGACCATTTCACCTTTGGGTATGGCGGGTTCTGACGGAACCATGTGCGTGAGTATTCGCCGGGTGTGAGGATGCGCTCGACGGTGTCCGCACCACCGTTGCCGAAGGTTTCGTAGAGGCGGCTGATGCCGTTATGCATCGCAGCCAGGAACATGAGGTAGCCGGGGCTCCAGGTGTCGAAGTCGCCGTGCGTGAAGACGCCGGGCATACCGAACTTTGTCATTTCCTGCACGTTGTTCCAGCCGATCATCTGCCATTCGTTGGTGAGGATGGGGTCGAGCCACGCGTTGTAGGGTTCGTCGCCGACGGTGTTGTCGTAGAGGAACGGGACCGATTCGTGGAGGTCGTGCAGGACCTGCGCATGCCATCCGATGTAGGTGTTGAGGACGTTGCGCGAGAGGTCGAGTGTCAGCGTCATCGCGTCGCGGTTATTGTCGTGCGCGACGTAGTGCCCCCAGTAGACGAGGCGCGGGTAATTCTCATTCGGATGCGCCTTATGCCATTTGTAGATATCGACCATGCGGTCGCGCCCGTCGACTTCGACGACGGGCGTGATGAGCGTGATCATGTGCGTGCGGATGTACTGAATGTAGGGCGAATCGTCGACTGCCAAGCGATAGGCAAGTTCCATGAGCGCGGTGGGCGCGCCGGTTTCCGGCGAGTGAATGGTGCCGGTGATGTAGTAGACGGGCACGGACTGCTTGACCAGGTCTGCGGCCGTTGCGTCATTCATATTGATGGTGCGCGGGTCGGCCAGCTTCGCCAGGCGCGCATCGTTTTCCTTGTAGTTGTTCAGCAGCGACTCGTCGGCTACGGCTACAGCGATCATCTCGCGGCCCTCTTCTGTATGGCCGATGGTGAAGACCTTCACGCGCGGGCTGGCGGATTCGAGCATGCGGAAGTAGCGGTAGACGTCTTCGGCGTATGGAAGGATGTCTGGCGCGCCGGAGACGTCGCCTAATACTTTTTGCGGTGTGGGGACGGTCGAGGATGCAGGCAGGTAGTTGGTGAGTGGCGAATTCAGCTCAGGCATCGTGGTGTATTTGTTGATGCGCTGCGTGTAGTCCTGATCGACGGCCTGTTTTGCATCGCGCGCGTATGTTTGATCGATTTGCGCCGTTGCCTGCAGGCATAAAAAAGCCGCGCAGAGCATGGCTGCTCCGCGGGAAAAAGCAGAGAATGACATCGCTGGCTCCAGATTTCAATTATGGATACAAAGGATAGCAGACGGGGTTGGAGTAAAAAGAGACGCAAGTCTGAGGGATTCAGGCTAGCTGGCGCTGGCTTCTTCTTCGACGACGGCGGTCACCTTTGGGTGCAGGATGCCGAGTTCTTCGTAGACTGGGCGCATCTCTTTGCGGATGGCTTTGAGGCGGGTCCAGAACCACAGCGCCCCAATAATGCAGGCGACGCCGCTGATCATGACGGTCCGCTGCGATCCTATGGTGTGGCCGAGGGCTCCGGCAAGCAGGCTTCCGAAGGGAGCCATGCCGACGAAGGCGACGGTGTAGTAGCTCATCACGCGGCCGCGCTTGTCTTCCGGCACCAGCGTTTGAATGATGGTGTTGCTGGCCGTCATGCCCTGCATCATGCCGAAGCCTGTGACCAGCATGAGCAGAAGGGATAGCCACAGCATGTTCGAAAAGCCGAAGCCGACGAGCCCGATGCCGAAGACGCTGGCGGCTACAGGGATCATCTTGAGTAGGCCGCGTACCGACTTGCGCAGCACCAGCGAGAGAGCCGAGATGAGCGCGCCGACACCGAGAGCGCCCATCAGGAAGCCGAGCGTGTGCGGACCGCCGTGCAGCACCTGGGCCGCGAAGACGGGCATAAGCACAACGAAGGGCATGCCCATGAGGCTGATGAGCGCGAAGAGAAGCAGGATGGTCCGGATCGGGGTGAAGTTTGAGACGTAGGTCCAGCCTTCTTTTAACTGATCGACCATCGATGTGGTTGCGCGTTTGATCGCTTCGACATGCACCTTCATCAATAGGAGCGATACGATGACGGCGATGTAGCTGACGCCGTCGATGAGGAAGCACCAGCCCTCGCTGGTTGCGGCGATGACCAAACCTGCTAGGGATGGCCCGATGAGGCGCGCGAGGTTGACCATCGATGAATTGATGGCGATAGCGTTCGAGAGATCGCCGCGGTCTTCGACCATCTGCACCATAAAAGCCTGACGACCGGGCATGTCGAATGCGTTGATGATGCCCTGAAAGACGCTCAACGCGAGGACTTCGTGGATGTTGATGAGGTGCGTCAGTGTCAAGGCGGCCAGAGCCAGCGATTGCACCATCGCCAGCGCCTGGGTCCAGATGAGCACGTGGCGGCGGTCCATGCGATCGACGAGCACGCCCGCGAAGGGAGCGAGCAGGAATGTCGGTATTTGTCCGGCGAAACTGACTGTGCCCAGCAGCAGCGATGATTTCGTGAGGCGATAGACGAGCCACGCGGTCGCGATGCGGGTCATCCATGTGCCGATAAGCGAGATGCTCTGTCCGCCGAAGAACAGGCGGAAGTTACGGTGGCGCAAAGCGCGCCACGCATGCGAGTAGTCGCGCGAGGAAGCTGGTTTTTCCGGCTCTATTTTTTCTTCTGTGTTGAGCGCCATTCGCAATGAGACGTTTATCTGATCGTATCTGTTTCGATGCTCAGAAGTGGGCAAAGTCTCTTCGAATGATGGCTTACTGTTTCCCGATTGGGCGCAGGCGTAAGAAAATGGCAACGCCCATCGGATCGCTTCCATATATCGGTTGCAGGCGCGAGCCTGGTGTGTAGACCGTCGTCTGCGCTCCGATCGCAGTCTCCCAGTGCGGTAGCAGATTGAAGTTGCGATCGTAGCCGAAGGTGTAGGCCTGGACGCGGCCGGCCGGCTCTTCCTGAAAACCTGGTGGCTCGGGATTTTCACCGAGCAACAGCTCTGTTGTGCGGTCTACATTTTCCATGCGTGTCCACACGTAATTTTTCTCGGCGAAACGTAACGTCGATTCGAGAAGGTAGCTGTTCTGGATGACGTTGTCGGTGAGGGCACGCGTCCTTCCCCACACTATCGTGCTGGCCCAGTTGCCGTGTTGCAGGGGCCGGTTGTACATTGCGGAGGCCGTCATACGCTCCTGGTCTTCATCTGGGGCTAGCGCTTCGGGGCTGTGGATGCGCGCGTAGGAATACTGGCCGCTCCAGTTTTTTCCGGGCTGAAGTGTGAGCCGCGTAGACCACGAATCGATGGCGCCCTGCTGCACCTGCCAGCGGTGTTCGTTCGGTTCGCGTCCGTGGAAGCCGCTGGCTTCGATGCGCGCGATGCCTTGCGTAAAACCCACGGTGATCACGTCGTAGGCGATGTGGGTTGAGTCTTCCTGATGGTGTCCGAGGGTGCCCACGGGATTTTCAAAGGCAGAGGCGCGATGTGGATAGGCTGTTGGTCCGATTGCGGGATCGCCGACCGGAGCCGCGTAAAACGACAGCAACGTCTTCTCGCCGAGTTTCCAGTCGTAGAGCGCGGCCAGTTCCATAACGAAATTATGTGGGTGCTGGCCATCGACGATTGGATTACCGTATGCGGTTTCTCCCTGCTGGAAGAGCAGCGGGTAGCGGCGGTCGGTGATCGTCGCTGGCTCAAGACTGAGCATCGTGCGCAGTGTCAGATAGCCGGGGCCAAGCCGGCGCTGCACCATGGGCATGAACCAGTTGGTCGAGAAGAATTTGTCGCCGCCGCGCGGGCTCGTCTGCTGCTCATCGAGGACGAAGGCGTTGGCGTGGAACATCAACATCCAGTCGCCGTGCATCTTCATCCACATCGGAGTTGGCGTGGAGTTGGGCTCGGCGCTGGTGCCGGAACTGGCATGGTGGATAATCTGCTGGGCGAATGTGCTGTTATCGCGATTCATCAAATCACCCATGCCGGATTTATCGGGCATGGGCATGGACATCTGGGACATCGGCTGCTGGGCAACAGCCGCGATGCTGCACAGCAGCAGCGTTACATACAAAATGCGTTTCACCAAAACTCCTCAAAAGGAACAGACGAAGATATGCAACGGCATTCTGTGCCGCTGCTTTCGGTCAGAGGAGTGGGGCTATCAGATGCGTAGAGGCGGGACGAATGAAGATCGGTTCACGCTGACGCGCAGTGATCCATCTTGCGCGGTCGCAGTGACGACGGGCGACGGAAGCGTGAGCGGAATCGTGCCGGGTGTTACTTGAAGCTGTGATGATTGCGTGACCGTAGCTGCCCAGGCAGTCTCTTCCTGCGAATGAGTGCATTGTTTCGCACTGATAACCGATGCACCGTTCGTACATTGCGGCATCGGATGTGCGCAGCAGACTGCAGCCTGATTTGAAGGCGGGCACATCATTTCGCACGCGGTCGAAGAGATGATTCCTGTAACCAGAAACAGGACCATGATTGCGACAACGACAGCGCGCTTGTGCATGCAGTGATTCTACCCTTTAGTGAACTGCGATTTCGCCCCCGCCACCGGGTTTGTTTTTGCGTAGCAGGAAGGTCAACGGAACCATAATGAGCGACGCGCCACAGAGGATAAAGAACATGTCCTGGTATGCAAGCGTGTGCGACTGCTGCTGTAGCTGGTTGTAGATTTGTCCCTGTGCCAGATAGTTCGCATTGGCCGAGCCTGCGCTTCGGGTGAAGACGTTGCTGAGCGCATTGACCTGATTCTGCAGATTCTCGCTGCTTGGAGTCATGTGCTTGAGCAACTGGTTCTGGTGGAACTGGGCCAGTTCGGTCACGCCCGCATTGGTAAGCGAAATGAGAATGCTGCCGCCAATGTTGCGGACAAAGTTGATGAGGCCGGAAACCTGATTATTCTTCTGCACCGGCATACCAAAATAGGCCGCTGTAGTGACCGAGATAAAGACGAATGGAATGAAGAGAACCTGAAGGATTCTGATGATGGACGCCATTCCGAAGCTCAAGCCGAGATTGATGTGCACCGCGCTGAAATAGTAGCCAACAACGCCGGCGCAGAAGCCGAATGCGATGATGTTGCGCGCTGGAATTCGGCTTATTAACTGCCCCGCGATCGGCACCATGAAGAGGAGGACCACTCCGCCGGCTGAAAGCGACAGGCCCGCGACGGTTGCCGTGTAGCCGAGCTGCGCCTGCAGGAATTGCGGCTGCAATACGGTTGTCGCATTCAGCAGGCCACCAGTAAATAGCATCAGGAAACAACACGTCGCGAAATTGCGGTTCTTTAAGAGGCGCAATTCCATGATCGGATTTTTAGCGAACCACTCCCACGCTATGAGGACAACGAACGAAATGGCGAAGGTGATGCCGAAAAAGCGGATGAAATCCGACTGGAACCAGTCCTTTTCTTCTCCTTTGTCGAGCATGATCTGCAACGAGGCCATCGAGATCACCAGCAGCCCAATGCCTAGTCCGTCCACGTTCAGCAGATTTTTGCGGTCGGCTTTCATCCACGGCGGGTCTTCCACCAAGCGGTTGGTGAGAATCAGCGTGAGTATTCCGACGGGAATGTTGATGTAGAAAATCCAATTCCAGCTGTAATTGTCTGTGATCCAGCCGCCGAGGGTGGGGCCGATGGAAGGAGCGAGAATCGCAACGAGACCGTAAAGCGCAAAAGCAAGGCCGCGTTTCGCCGGCTCGAATGAATCGGCCATGATGGACTGTGCCATTGGCTGCAATCCGCCGCCGCCGGCGCCTTGAATCACGCGAAACAGCAGGAGAAGCCCGAGCGAAGGAGCAATGCCGCAGAGGAATGAACTGATGGTGAAGATGACGATGCAGAACATGAAGAAGTTCTTGCGGCCTATTATGCTCGCCGCCCAGCCGCCCATAGGCAGCACAACCGCATTCGAAACAAGGTAGGCGGTCAGGACCCAGGTGCTCTCATCCTGACTGGCGCCGAGGCTGCCCGCAATGTGCGGCAGCGCCACGTTGGCGATGGAGGTGTCGAGCACCTCCATGAATGCAGCCAGAGCCACCGTCGCCGCGATGATCCAGGGATTAGCCCTAGGCCGCCATCGTTCCTGCGCTATGAGTTTAGGTTCAGCGATCGTTTCAGCTGTCGCCATCGTTTAGGGGAGTTCCCTTTCTATGCCTGAGTCACGAGGGTTCTGCTATCTGCGGCTGAAAAAGTGCGTCTTGTTGTAGATGCAGCTTACTCGCTCGGCGACGCTTAGAAAATCGGCAATCTCATCTTTTCAGACCCGTTAAGATAAATTTTCAGTTAGAAATGCCAACGACCGCTCGCGCGCCAGCTTCGCTGAATGCGGCTCATAGCTTGGCCGCGGATCAGCGTTGAACGCATGGCCCGCTTCATACCAGAAGATCTGGACATCGGGATTTGCGGCCTGTACGCGGTCAACCTCTTCCTTTGGGATATGGGTGTCGAGCTTGCCGAAATGCAGCATCACTGGAGCCTTTGGAGTTTCCTCAGCATACTTTCCTATGGCGCCGGCATAATATCCCACCGCTGCGTCTGGCTTTAGACGCGTTGCGCTGAGCCAGGCGACAGTGCCGCCGTAACAATAGCCAATCACACCGGTTTTTCTGCCCGTTTCTTTGCGGGCGTAATCGAGCGCTGCCGCTACGTCGAGAAGAGCAAGCTCGCCATTGAGTTTGGGTATGAACGACATTGCCTTTTGCAGATCTTCACCCTCGTATTTAAGGTCAACATGCCTTTCTATACGGTCGAAGAGCGCGGGGGCCAAAGCGAGGAATCCATCGCGGGCATAGCCATCCGCGACGGAACGTATGTGCGCATTCACCCCGAAAATCTCCTGCAGGACGATGAGGCCGGCGATCGGCTCGCGCTCGGGCTTTGCGATGTATGTATCGAAGACGTGTCCGTCGCTTGCTGTCAGTTGCAACCACTCACTCATTGAATGTCTCCATGGGTCAGGAATGATTATTGAATTCATTAGATGTCACTTCTCTATGACAACAAAGTGCGGCTTAACTGCCAAGTGCGGGCGGCGTCTGGCGGCGGGAGTCGAATGCTTTGCGCATGGCGAAGAAGACGGGAGTTGGCTGGTAGTCGGCGTCAAAAGGCAGGCAGCGCTGCGGCTGGCCGTCGCTGCGCGGATGCTGGTGGTTGAGCCACGTGTACTTGTCTGTAATGCCCCAGGTCAGGACTGCTGTGACGTTGGGCTCGGCGAGCACCAGGTTGAGATAGTCGCCGTAGAGTTTCGCTGTGGCGGCATCGCGCTCTGCCGGTGAGCCGGTGAGTTTGTGGTCGGAGACGTCGAGTTCGGTGATGAAGACCTGCATGTCCAGCGCGGCTACTTCGCGTATGAAATCGCGCAGTCCAGAGCCGGGTACGCCTTCTCCGGCGGTGAGGTGGCTCTGCACGCCGACGGCATGGATGGGGACGCCTCTCAGGCGCAGCCGCTGTACCAGCGCGAGCACTTGGACGCGCTTCTGTTGCTGGTCTGGGGTGTCCAGTTCGATGCCGTAGTCGTTGTAAGTGAGCAGCGCGGTTGAATCGGCCAGGCGGGCTGCGCGAAAGGCGATTTCGATGTAGTCGGGTCCAACCAGCTCAAGCCAAGGCGATTTGCGCAGGCCGTCAGGTCTGCCATCCTTCACGTCGATCGCCTCATTGACCACGTCCCATGAGTGCAGCTTTCCGGCGAAGTGCCCGGCTACTCGCTGGATGTGATCGGTCAGCAACCTGCGCGCGTTTGCATGTGTGGCTGTCGATTGAAACCAGTCGGGCAATGCCTCATGCCAGCAGAGATTGTGGCCGCGAAGACGCTGGTTATGCGCGTTGGCGAAGGCGAGGATCGCATCCGCCGGCGCGAAGTTGTACTTGTCCGGAGCAGGCCGTAGCGCCTTCCACTTCATGGCATTTTCTGCGACCAGCAGATTCGCCTGCTGCGCGACTGTGTTCGCATAGGCAGGCTCGTCGGCGAGCTTTTCCGGGACGACTGCGCAGCCTACGAGCAATCCACGCGCCTCGGCATGCGTGCGCAGGGATTGCACCCCGTTCACTTCTTGAGAAAGTGCTGACCATGGAAGCAGGCTGGCTGCGGCGGCGCTGATTGTTTGTCGTAGAAATTGGCGGCGTGTCGATTGGGCTTGCATGCTTTCGCAGCGATTATATCGATGCGGAATTGAGCTATGACTGCCGGCTGCGAGATGACAGCTTTCTATAGCCATCCATTTCATCGGTCCAGTTGAGAAAGCGCAGCAGGTTTCGCTTCTCGCTCCAGAGAAAGCCGATGACGTCTTTTGGCTGTAGGCTTTCGGCTTTCTTGCCGGAATAGGTCTCGATCCGCCACTTCAGATATTCGCTGCGCCAGGGCCGCAAACGGTGGCCACGAGTTGCATTCCAGATGAAGCGAAGTGATGCGAGCATCTATAAGGATGATACTGCACGCTCATGCGGTGGCCTGCGCGCTGCTCTTTGGCTTCGGCGTGAATTTTCTGTGGTAGTAAGCCCGTGTCATCGCGATGGATGGAACACCAATGGCCGACGGCAGCACCCATATCCACCACGCTCCATGCAGCAGCGGGCCGATGGTAACGACACTGAAGGCTGTCCATGCGGCAATATAGCTGCCGAGCATGCCGGCAAGATGCGCGTACCACCAGAACATTTTTTCTTTTGGACGGTGCGTGAACGCCCACGCCGCATTGCCCGCGATCCACATGCCGATGCCACCGAAGACCATCGCCGGAATGCCTAGGTTTTGTACTAGCGCAGGCTTGGCTGCTCCTAAGACAGCAAGCAACGCGCTGGAGAGGAATGTAAACCCGGCGGCAAACCAGTCGAGTGCGGTGGCGGTCTTTTCGCCTTTATATGCCGCCTTTTGGCCCAGCACGCGATAGCCGACGAAAGCCGAGTAAAAGCTGAAGATGGCCACCAGCGCTAGGAACAATATGGGACGGTAGATCGCCATCACCATAGCTGTAACCGCAACGACCGCCATTGCCCAGAAATAGATTTTGCCCCAGCGGCGATGTGCTTTGCCGCCTTTGGCGGTGATCAAAGCAAGAGGGGCGAGGACGAAGGCCGAAGTTCCTGCTGCGACATGGACTGCTAGAAATGCTTTCATCCAAAGTGGATCGTGCATGACGTGACCTCCTTGTTGGTCTATTCCTTGTCTTTCAGTTTCTTCAGCGTTTCATCGCTCCAGGCCAGTTGCGCTTTTGCGATGTGCTCGCCGTAGCTCAATGTGATTTCCCAGAACGGCAGCCCGGGATTGCGTTCGCCACTCTCTTCAAACAACCGTTTGCGAATGGCCGCATATTCGACGAGTTCCTCTTTCCAAAGCTGGCGATGGCGCTCTATCTGACTGCGGCTCATCGCTCCGGGAACCCATTGCCCGAAAAACAGCTTCAGCAGAAGCTCGTTGCGCGGGACTTCCGGGCTGGCAGGTTCCGAGAGCCATTGCCTGAGACGTTCGCGGCCTGCGGACGTGAGCGAATAGACGTTGCGGTCAGGCTTGCCTTTTTTCCGCTGCGTTTTTTTCGTGACGAGGCGCTGCTTTTCCAGTTGCTGCAAAGTGGGATAAATCTGCCCGTAGCCTTCGCGCCAGAAGTGGCCCACCGACCAGGAAATCAGTTGCTTGAGATCGTAGCCGGACATTGGCTCAATACCGAGCAAGCCCAGAAGGGCGAATTGGCTCTGGTTTACACGGGGCATCTCAGCGTCACCCTGCCGATCATCGATTACTTACAGCTATTAGATATATATCTTTTTGATATATATGCAAGAAGATTTTGGCTTCCATCTATCTAAGGATGGCCTCGGTCCGGCGACGACTCCAAGGTCACGTAGCGCATGGACGAATCTTTTCAACGAGATATGGCGAGGCGGTTCCCTTCTGCTATTCTTCAGAATTAGCCGCGAGCACACGCGGCGGGGATTGGGAGAATTCAGGTTTTTATGGCAAAGAGCGTCAACAAAGTTATTCTTCTTGGCAACGTGGGCAAAGACCCCGAGATTCGTTCTACTCCGAGCGGTACCATGGTCGCGAATTTTTCGCTGGCGACGACCGATCGCGTCAAGGACGCCACTGGCAACTGGACCGACCGCACCGAATGGCACAACCTTGTCGCCTTCCAGCGCACAGCGGAGATTATCCGCGACTATGTGAAGAAGGGCTCGAAGCTTTACGTTGAGGGCAAGATCCAGACGCGCTCGTGGGACGACAAAACATCAGGCGAGAAAAAATATCGCACCGAGATCATCATTAATGACCTCTCGCTGTTGAGCGGACGTGGTGAAGGAGAAGGCGGTGGAGGCAGCTATACCCGCTCCGGCAGTTCATCCTCCGGCAGTTCAACATCCTTCGATCAGCGCTCATCGGCTCCCTCCGAGGACTATGGGCAATCCGCTGAAATTACGGACGACGATATTCCCTTCTAGGGTGGACCTCAACCGGCTGAGGGTGTCGAGAAACGCGCGGACGTCGGCCGGGACCTGCGATGAAGCTAGTCGGCCCGCTTGCTCGCGGCTCGCCGTGGCTTCGGCTTGATCTCAAGATTGAGCGCCACTGCGGCGCGGATGAGATCCTTCAGGGCCGACTCATTGATCTTGTCGCCTTCGTGGATGTCGATGGCGCGTCTGACATTTCCGTCGAGGCTGGAGTTGAATAGACCGGAAGGGTCCTCCAACGCAGCTCCCTTGGCAAATGTCATCTTGACGACGTTCTTGTAGGTCTCTCCCGTGCAGACGATGCCGCCGTGGGAAAAGACGGGAGTTCCCATCCACTTCCACTCTTCGACGATCTCAGGGTCAGCGTCGTGGATGATTTTGCGCACTTTCGCGAGCATCTTCCCACGCCAGTCCCCTAGTTCCTTGATCTTCTCGTCGATGTATGTAGCGGCAGATTCCATGTATAGCTCCAATCTCGCGCCTACTCTTTGCCATCTGGTCCCAATCATACGAAATCCCTCGTCGATCTGAGTGGGAGATACCCCAGCCAGATAGAATCCAAACTATGCAGCTCAAACGTCTTAGGGACGATTCTGTCGAGTCGGAAGATGGCCGCATCATCCTATACAGCGTGCCTCGTTTTCTCGACGAAATAGCGAATGGCGATGGCTGCTTCATCTGCGGCGCTATGCCGGGGACGAAGAAATTCAACCGAGAGCATGTAATCCCCGATTGGGTGCTGCGCGATAGAGGTCTACACTCCGGCAACATCGCCCTCCCGAACAAAGGAGCGGTCATGTATGGTTGCTACACCGTCCCGTGTTGTGCAGAGTGCAACACTAAGATGGCTCAAGTCTTCGAAGATCCGATCAGCAATGCATTTTCGAGAGGATGGGAAGGCGTAGCGGAGCTGATACGAAAAGATGGCGGACGTCTTCTTTGGCGTTGGCTCGCCCTCATCTTCCTGAAGGCCCACCTCAAGCACCGGGACCTGCGCTGGCACCTGAACCCTAACTTGGGCGACGAGCGAATCGCTGACACATACGACTGGACGACCGAACTTTACCACATCCATTGCGTCATCCGGTCGTTCCACTCGGGCGCTGTGTTGGGAGACAGTATCTACGGTTCGATCTTTCTATGTCCGGCAATTCAGATGGAAAGTGGCGAGCGATTCGACTTTGCGGATCTGCGAGCTGGTGCGTCTATCATGATGCGAATCGATGACGTGATGATGTTTGCGGTGCTGAACGACTCCGGCGTTGTAAATGGGGCTATGCGAGACGAAATAGCTAAGATCACCGGGCCGCTGACGGTCCTCCAGGGGCGCGAGTTGCTGGCACGGTATTCCCATTGGAACCTCAGCTTTGAGCCACGCCCGGAGTACATCTCCAACATGGACTTCCAGAGCGGGGAGTACGCCATCGAGGCCGTTCTCCCAGACGGAGTCACATTATTTGAAGAGCCCGGCGTCGAGCGCTATGGCAAGATGCTGCACTACTTCGTGCGCGAGATTCTGGAGCGCACCGGCACCGATCCGGAGATCATGGAGTACGTCAGGCAAGGCCACTACTCTTTCCTGTTCAAAGAAGATGGGACGTTTATGGCGCATTGAGTCGAGATTCAGACCTTGAGCGAGCCGCGGAACCCTCTGGCAGCGTAGTAAGATTCCGCGCCGTTGTGATACAGGAAAACAGTGTCGTAGCGGCGATCACAAAAGACGGCGCCGCCGAGTTTTCTGATAGCAGAAGGTGTTTTCACCCAGCTCGACGTTTTCGTGTCGAAATTTCCAAGCTTCTGCAACTCTCGATACTGTTCTTCCGTTAAAAGCTCAATTCCCATGGCAGCGGCCATATCCATGGCATTATCTGCTGGCTTAAATTCCTTCCTTGACTCCAGCGCTTGACGGTCGTAGCAGAGGCTTCTGCGGCCTTTAGGGCTTTCCGCTGAGCAATCGTAAAAGATGACTTCGTCCGTCTTTTTATCGTGGCCGACTACGTCCGGTTCACCGCCAGTTCTCTCCATTTCATGCAGTGACCACAGTTTTTCAGCGTTCGCTTCGAGCTTTGCTTGTACTTTGGTCCATGCAAGACCTTTATGGCGGTTCATGTTTTTCTCAAAACGAGCTTTCAGGGTTTTGAGGAGTTCTTCGTGTTGTTTTTCTGTCAGGGTCATCCTCACAACTTTCGCGACACTTTAGGCCAGTTATCTTCGACACCGAAGAGCTCGGCGTACTCCGCGTTGAGGCGCTGCCAGCCAACGAACTTCGCCGCTTCGGGGCCGACCATGCGTCCAAGGGGAGTTCCGTTGAGGAGATGATCCAACACGTCGATGCAAATGTGCCAACCGGCAGCGCCCATGGAGACGTAGTGGCGGGCGATGTTGGTCCACAGCGTGAGGCGCGTGCCGCCACCGAAGGGTTCGAGTTCCCACCGGATATTGAAACCTCCCCAGTTGTACTCAAGCAGCTCGGGTGGGTCGGCTCGGGTGACGGTTGTTTCGGTAACGTGCAGCTTGGGTGCTCCCACGGTGGTGAGCTTTACTGTATTTCCGGGTGCGCCCAGGTTGCCATCGGAATCAAAAGGAGCCCACTCGCGCAGATGCGCCGGGTCGGTGAGCGCCTGCCAGACTTTTTCCGGCGGATGACGCAGTTCTCTGACGAGAACGAGCGTCATCCTCTCTCCGTCTCGTTCTACCCGCGCCCCGCCGGCCGGACCCGGCGCGTACTGCTCGCGATAGCTCATGGTCTTCTCCTTGCCTCCAACGGCCATCCTTCTGGACGTCAGCCCTGCCACATCAGTTGCGTGAGCTGAATGAGATTGCCGCAGGTGTCGTTCAACATGGCGATCTTTGAGGCGGTGACGTCTGTTGGTGGCATGGTAAACTCGGCACCCGCCGCTTTCATACGGTCGTAGTCGGCCTGCAGGTTGTCAGTGTAGAACATGAAGGCAGGCTGGCCTTGCTGGAAGATGGCCTGCTGGTAAGCTTTGGCAGGCGGGTTGTTGTTGAGCGCCAGTTGCAGCTCTGCGCCAGTCGGCTCCTCAGGTGATGCGATTGTGAGCCAGCGAAACGGTCCCTGGCTGAAGTCGTTCTTTTTCACGAAGCCCAGCACTTCGGTATAGAAGCGGAGAGCCTTTTCCTGGTCGTCGACTAACAGGCTGGTTACTTTGATTTTCATTTCGTTTCTCCCATGAATAGTTGTCTACTCATTGTTAGGGTTGTGGCCTGTTTTCAGGAGGCCAGGACGAAGTTGGGGAAGTCCTCGAACACCCAATTGTTTT
>Ga0209139_10000224_pt1 | contig 18534 bp, 15 predicted proteins | sample BogFormECP14_OM3_FD_188246 | JGI IMG/M metagenome (GOLD analysis project Ga0209139, IMG submission 188246) | Bog forest soil microbial communities from Calvert Island, British Columbia, Canada - ECP14_OM3 (SPAdes) (version 2) | ecosystem: Environmental > Aquatic > Freshwater > Wetlands > Bog ...
CTTTCTCCAGATGGTTCAAAGGTGATCTATTCGCCGCTGTTTCGCGATTTCCGGACGTGGAAGAGATATGCGGGCGGATGGGCGCAGCAGCTGTACATTTTTGATTTGAAGTCGCACGCAGCGGAAAAGATTACGAATGATGCGCGGGCGCACCGCGATCCGATGTGGGTGGGGGACAAAATTTATTATTCGGCGGACACGGACGACACCAACAATTTGTATGTGTACGACCAGGGGACGAAGACGACCACGGAATTGACGCACAGCAAGAAATGGGACGTGCGGTGGCCAAGCACGGACCACAAGAGCCGGATCGTTTACGAACTGGACGGGGAGCTGAACATTTTTGATATCGCCACGGGGCAGGCGACGAAGATTTCGATCGACGTGCCGACGGATGCGCTGGGGATGCGGCCATCGCGAGTATCGGAGGCGGGGCAGATTGAGTGGACCAGCTTGAGTCCGAAGGGCGAGCGAGCGCTGTTTGTGGCGCGCGGGGATGTGTTTACGGCGCCGATTGAAAAAGGCGCGGTGCGGAACCTTACGAACTCTTCCAACGCGCACGACAAGTTTGCAGAGTGGTCGCCGGATGGGGCGAAGATTGCGTTCATTTCGGATTTGGATGGAGAAGACGAGTTGTATTGGATCAATCAGGATGGGACGGGGAAAGCGGAAGAGTTAACGCACGGGTTGCACGCCATGCTGAACAAGCTGACGTGGGCGGGGGATGGAAAGCGCATCGCGTTCAGCGATAAAGACGGGAAGCTGTATGTGTTGACGCTGGAAGATAAGAAGGTGACGCAGGTGGCGCAGAATCCGCGCGGGCGGATTGCGGCTTATTCGTGGTCGGCGGATGGCGGGTTTCTGGCGTACACCCTGGGGAACGCGGCGGGATTCGATGCGATCTACGTGTGGAGCGTGACGGACGGGCAAACGCACCGGGTGACGAACGAGTTGTATGACTCGCAGGATCCGGCGTGGGATCCGGATGGGAATTATTTGTATTACGTGAGCACGCGGGAATATGCGCCGCAACTGAGCCAGATTGAGTTTAACTTTGCGACGAACCGCGGGCGGACGCTGCTGGCGCTGACGCTGCGCAAGGACGGGAAGAGCGCGTATCCGACGGAAAGCGATGAAGTGACGATCACGAAGCCGGGCGAAGAGGGCGCGGACAAGGCCAAGAGCGAGGATAAGTCCGACAAGGATAGGGCGGAGAAAGACAAAACTGACAAAGACAAAACTGACAAAGACAAAGGCGGCGACAAGAAGGGCGAGAAGAAAGAGGAGAAAAAGAAGGAGTACATACACATCGATTTCGATGGGCTGGGAGAACGCGTCACGCGGGTTCCGGTGGACGCGGATAATTTTGGCCGTCTGGTGGTGACCAAGGAATATCTGGTGTATGCGCGGGTGGGAGCGCCATTTTATGGAAGAGATTCGTATCCGGCGACGTCCCTGGTGCTATTCAGCAAGAAGGACCGCAAAGAGACGACGTTCCTTGAAAATATCAACGGGTTCGATGTTTCCGAGGATGGGAAGAAAATTCTGATTCGGCAGGAGCGCAATTATAAATTGTACGACTTGAAGCCGGATGGGAAGACGACCGGGAAACCGGTGGCCACGGATAATTTGATGGTGGACCGGGTGCCGCACGAGGAATGGGTGGAGATGTTCAATGAAGTGTGGCGGCGGTATCGGGACTTTTTCTACGTGACGAATATGCACGGGTACGACTGGAACGCGCTGCGGGAGCAGTACCGGCCGCTGGTGGATTATGTGGCGCACCGCGCGGACCTGAATTACGTGCTGGGCGAGATGGTGGCGGAGTTGAGCATCGGGCACGCGTACATCGCGGGCGGCGATTATGAAATGCCGAAGCGTCCGCAGGATGCGTTGCCGGGGGCGAAGATTGAACTGGATGCGGCGGGGCGTTACCGCATTACGAAAATTTATCGCGGACAGAATGAAGAGGAGATTTATCGCTCGCCGCTGACCGAAGTAGGCGTGGACGTTAAAGAGGGCGATTACATTCTGGCGATTGACGGCGAGGATTTGACGGCGAAGAAAAATCCTTACGAACTGCTGCGGAACAAAGGGAACCGGCCGGTGCAATGGACCGTGAATGGCACGCCGAGCACGGAAGGCGCGCACACGATTACGTATCGCCCGATTGCGAACGAGAGCAACCTGATTTATCTGGATTGGGTGACGCACAATCGCGAGTACGTGGATAAGGCCACAAATGGCGAAGTGGGGTACATCCATTTGCCGGACATGGGGGCGGACGGGATACGGGAATTCATCAAGTATTACTATCCGCAGATTCGCAAGCACGCGCTGATTGTGGACGTGCGCGGAAATGGCGGCGGCAACGTTTCGCAGATGATTATCGAGCGGCTGCGGAGGCAGTTGCTGGGAACGGATTATGCGCGGACGGATCAATTTACGAACACGTATCCGGGAGATGTTTTGTATGGGCCGAAGGTTTGCTTGATCAATGAGACGTCGGCTTCGGACGGGGATATTTTTCCGTACATGTTCAAGCAGGCGGGGCTGGGGCCGTTGATTGGGAAGCGGACGTGGGGCGGAGTGGTGGGAATTAGCGGGCATGGGCCGCTGCTGGATGGCGGGACGGTGTTTGTGCCGGAATTTGCCACGGGGAGTGTGGCGGGGCAGTACGTGATTGAAGGGCATGGCGTGGATCCGGATATCGAGGTGGAGAATGACGCGTTGTCGGTGATTGCGGGGAAGGATGCGCAGCTGGATCGGGGGATCGCGGAGGTTGTGAAGGCGATGAAGGCGGATCCGAAGGTGTTGCCGGGGCGGCCGCCGGATCCGGATAAGGCGCCGAAGCGGTAGAGATAAAGGCAAAACACAAAAAAGGAATTAACGCAGAGGTCCGCAGAGACACAGAGGGCGCAGAGAAGACCGGCATTCGTGAGCGTTGGACGCTTGCGGATGCCGGTCTTTTTTAGAGCGAGCGGAGGAAATTTAGCAGGTCTTGCTGTTGCTGCGGGTTGAGGTGTTGGAAATTGTGGATTACGGCGTTGGCTTCGGAGCCTTGGCTGGCGTGTTCGTGAATGGCGTCGACGAGATCGGTGGTGCGGCCATCGTGGAGGAAGAAGACGCGCTGGCCGAGGCCCCACAAAGGCGCGGAGCGGAATTCGTCAGTGGCAGCGGCGCCCTGCGAGACGCCGTCGGCGAGATTCGCGCCCATGTGATGGACCAGCAAATCGGAGAATAGACTGGCGGTGCCGGGCCCGAGTCCTGGATTGAAGGCAGAAGGCGCGGTAGGCAGCGCAGCGGTGTGGCAGAGGGCGCAGCCGATGTTGTTGAAGACGCGGCTGCCGTCGGAAATGGAGTTGGCGCCGCCCGGATTGGTGGTGGAAGGCGTGGGCGGAGCGAGCAAGCGCATGAACATGGCGAACTGCACGGTGTCGCTGGGGACGGCGTAGTCCGGTGAGGCGGTGAAATTGGTGGCGTCTTCGGGCGTGGGATTGATGCGGCAATTCGCGGGGAGGCCGCCTTGCAGGGATTCATCGGGACTGGAGCGCTCGTTCTGGAAGAGCTCATTGGTGACGCCCATTTCCACGTTGTACGCTTCGCCGGCAAAGATCTCGAGAGATTTATTTTGCGCTTTCCAGCCGAAGCGGGCGATTGCGCCATCGTTTCCGTCGCGGTTGGGATGGCCGGTGATGCCAAGCTGATTTTTTGCGCCGGCATTGGCGTTCATGTTGGCGAGGATGGCTTCGTCAGGAATATTTTCGATGAGTCCGGCGCCGAAGAGGGGAGTGGGGATGCGGAAGATGACGTTGCTGAGCGCGAGATGGTGAGCAAAATTGGGCTGGGTGATAGAGCAGGAACCGGCGTCGGGGCGGCCGGTGATGACGAAGAGATCGTGCACGCCGCCGTCGGGGGTGTTGCTGAGCGAGCCGCTGTTGTTCAAAAAGAATTTGAAGCGCGCTTCGCGCACGGGGCCATCCGGGGTGATGAAACTGGGAATTTCATTGGAAGCGCTGGCGAACTGCATTTCGGGATTTTGTCCGATGAAGGGAAATGCGCTGATGCTGGGGCTGGTGCCGCCGATGCTGGGTTGGGCGTGGCAACTGGCGCATTGATTGGTGTTGAAGCGCGGGCCGAGGCCGTTGTTGGTGCCGCCCTGGACAACGTCGATGGAGGTGAAGCGGGCGAGGCCGTTGGTGAAGAAGTCGGAGGCTCCGGGAGTTTGCGCAATGGTGGCGAGGGGTTGGCCGGAATCGATGGTGCCGCCGCGAACGCCGGGGTCGCGCGGGGGATTTTGTCCAACCAACACGCCGGCGACGGACAGAGATGTTAAGAATGAGGCGCAGGCTACGAGGTTGGTGATGCGAGCGAGCTGGGATTTTTTGGTACTGCGTTGATCGATTTTTCGAGCGACGGTGTTTTGCTGGCGCATTGCTAGGGCTCCTTTGGTTAGCCGAAAGCGAAGCGTGCGGGCACAACGGCACCCATCCGCCTTCTGGCAGACTCGCAGCGGTGAACCGGCTGAAACGGAACGATTGGAACGCTCGGATGGGCCTGAGACGGAATCGATCAATACAGTCGATTTTTTACAGATGGAGCGTAGGACTGGAATGCTCTGCGGCAGAGACTATGGCAGAGGGACTTGCGCGTCATTTGGACTGTGGGCCAGTTTAAGGACAGTGGCTAAACGAGGTGGGGTGGGCGGGTTTGGAGTGCAGCGCTTTTAAGCAGCGTCCATCGATGAGGCCGTCGCATCTATTTCTTGGCGGTTGCGAGCGCGACAGTTTTGGGTTCGGGGAGCGGGTATGGCTAGATCTTCAGCGTCTTTGGCGATGGGACAATTTCCCGCGCGGGCTTCGCTGCACACCGTGGAAGCGGATGGAGTGCAGGTATTTTACCGGGAGGCGGGGCCGCCAGACGGGCCAGTGCTGTTGCTGCTGCACGGATTTCCGACGTCGTCGCACATGTTTCGCGAGCTGATTCCGCGGATGGCGGGAAAGTACCGGGTGATTGCGCCGGATTTACCGGGGTTTGGATTTACGGTGGTGCCGGAAGAGCGTCACTACAAGTATTCGTTTGACGCACTGGCACACACGATGGAAGCGTTCGTGCGGGCTTTGCAACTGAAGCGTTACGCGCTTTATGTTTTTGACTATGGGGCGCCGACGGGATTTCGGCTGGCCATGGCGCATCCGGAGCGAGTGACGGCGATCATTTCGCAGAATGGCAATGCGTATGAGGAGGGACTCGGCGATGCGTGGGGACCGATCCGGAAATATTGGGCGACACCTTCGGCGGAGAATCGCGAAGTGGTGCGGAAGAATGTGCTGACGTTTGAGGGCACGAAATTTCAGTACCTGCACGGGGTGCGGAATCCGGAGATGGTGGAGCCGGAAGCGTACTACCTGGATCAAACGCTGCTGGAACGGCCGGGAATGGCGGAGATTCAGCTGGATTTGTTTTTGGATTACGCTTCGAACGTGAAATTGTATCCGGCGTTTCAGGAGTATTTCCGAAGCGCAAAACCGCCGCTGCTGGCGATTTGGGGGAAGAACGATCCGTTTTTTGTTCCGCCGGGGGCCGAAGCGTACCGGCGGGACAACCCGAATGCCCGGGTGCAATTTTTGGATACCGGACATTTTGCGCTGGAAACACATGTGGATGAGATCGCGGCGGCGATGCACGAATTTCTAGCGCCGGTGGTTCGCTGAGGCGGTTGCACTTCTTCGTATTGTCCTAAGATGTGTTGCGACAGCTACGGATTTTGCGCGCTAGCTATCAGTGAGCATTGCTGAGTGAACGGATTTTAGTTCGACAATTTAATTCAACAATTTAGTTGGGATGGACCGAAAGGCGGGGGAAGTTATTTCTCTGGTGGATGCGTTTATGGCGACTGTCGCTTCTAGGTGAGAGTAAGAGTGATCGGAGCGATGCGCAGGGGCGGAGAGGGGCACAGCCAGGATTGGCTGTGCCACAATGCCGGAACGAGCGCGAAGGAGATCGTAGAAGATGAGAGCAGATATTGTGCCGGGAGCGGTGTTTCCCGATTACTCGCTGACGGATCATACGGGGAAGCGGCGCACGCTTGCGGAGTTGCAGGGGCCGGACCCGATGATTTTGGTGTTGGGCCGGGGAGGGTTTTGTCCGAAGGACCGGCGGCAGGCTGAGGGATTGGTGGAACTGCATCGCGAGATGGAAGTGGGGTACTGCCGGCTGGTGACGATCAGCACGGACAATTTGGTGGAGACGAACGAAAACCGCACGGGGGTGGACGCGCACTGGACGTTTTTGTCGGATGCCGGACGGATGGTGCAGAAGGATTTGGATATCGCGGAGTACACGGACGCGGCGCACAATCCGATGATTCCGCACACGCTGGTGCTGGAGCCGGGGTTGGTGGTTTACAAAATTTATATGGGGTATTGGTATTTTGGGCGGCCGACGCTGGAGGAGTTGCGGCAGGATTTGCGGGCGGTGACGAAAAAGTGCAGGCCGGACTGGGATATCAGTGGGGCGGAGTTGAAGGCGGCATGGGAGCGGGGGGCGAAGGAGCAGTTTTATCCGTACGGGAAGAGTTACCTGAGGACGATTGGCGAGTAGGAGCAGTGGGCGGAGTTGGAGAGCGGTGGTATCCTTTCGGCGATTCATGCGTCACAATACGTACGCTGCGCAGAGGGTTCGGAGTGTTCGGAGTGGAGCGGGTACTCCAGATGGTCTTGGTCGTTGCGTGCGGGGCGCGATGACGCCCTAAAGGGCGTCGCTACAACGGCGGCTTATTCCAGCAAATACAAGGAGAGATGATGAGAGTTAAGTTGATGTCGGCGGTAGGTTTGTGTGCGCTGTTGGCGGCGGGGATTTTGCTGGCGGCTGGTAGCGGCTGGGCGCAAGAGGGCCACGCTTCCGGGTCTTTTCTGGAAACTTATCAGAAGCATTGGAGCACGGCGAAGGAGTTGGCTTTGGCGGTGGCGGATGCTATGCCGGCGGAATCGTATGATTTCAAGGCTTCCGCGCCGGAGATGAGTTTTGGCGAGCAGATGGAGCACATCGCCGGAGCCAATTATTCCTACTGCTCGGTGATTGCGGATACCAAGTCACCTTTTTCCGGTCCGGCGAAGGATGCAAAGATTGAAAAGGCTGGGGCGATGAAGGATTTGGGAGCGTCGTTCGACTATTGTGCGAAAATTTTTGCCGGGCTGGACGAGACGAAATTATCGCAGGTGCATGCGGTCGGGAAGCGGAGCATTTCGACGCTGGACGCGATGCTTGGGGTGTTCGTACACATGGCGCATCACCGAGGTCAGGCTGAGGTGTATTTGCGGCTGAAAGGCATTGCGCCGCCGAGCTACGAGTTCTAAGGCGAGCGCAATAGTCGAGGCCGGCAAGCGATGTGGGTGCATGGTGGGGACTGCGGCACAGGCAAGAGTGCCTGTGCTGCTTTAAGTCAGGGCGAGGCTGGCAGCCGACCGTCCGTTTCCGGACAGCGGTTCACGGATTCGAACACTGGAGAGCTGCGCGGGTCTTGGAGCGGCGGTCCTCGACCTGCATTTTGAGTGGCTTACGGGCGGGGGTGCGTGGCGTTGCGCTTGCAGATTAACGCTGGCAACGACGTTCGCTGATGCGGAGGACCCTCGCCCATGCTTACTCAAGACTTGCGCTACGGCCTGCGCCAACTATGGAAATCGCCGGGGTTTACGTTGACGGTGGTGTTCACGCTGGCGCTGGGCATCGGGGCGAACACGGCGATTTTTTCGCTGTTTAATGCGTTGGTGCTGCGACCTGTTTCCGCCAAAGACCCCGCTTCGGTGGTCAATGTTTACCGCACGGTTGAGAATGAAGAGCGGTTTGGGGTGTTTTCTTACCCGGAATACCGCGGCTACCGTGAGCACAACACGGTTTTTTCAGGGTTGGCCGCGTTTACTGGCGCGCAAGTAACGCTGACGGGGAGCGGCGAGAACTCGGCTGCAAGCGATTCGGGCGAGACGCTGCAAGCACAGTTGGTTTCCGGCAACTACTTTTCGGTGCTGGGCGCAGGAGCTTCGGCGGGGCGGATGTTTATCGCCGAGGAAGACCAGACGCCGAATGCTCGGGCCGTGGTGGTGCTGAGCTACGACCTTTGGCGGGGGAGATTTCAGAGCGATCCGAACATTGTGGGAAGCACGCTCAAGCTGAACTCGATTCCCTATACGGTGGTGGGAGTTGCGCCGCGGGGATTTGGCGGGACCGTTTCGGATCCTCCGGACGTCTGGGTGCCGCTGATGATGCTGGGGCAGGTGCGGCCCGGCGCTAATTTGCTGGAGGATCGGGAGTATATGTCGCTGCAGTTGGTGGGACGGCTGAAACCTGGAAAGCGACGGGAAGAGGCGCAGGCGGAATTGACGGTGTTGGCGCAGAAATTTGCGCAAAACGGGGCATCCGCGAGAGAGAAAAATCACAATGCAGGGGTGACGGTGACCGCGGGGGAGTTTCTTAACCCGCAGGAGCAAAGCGATGTATTGCCGCTGGCCGTGCTGGTGATGACGGCGGTTGGGCTGGTGCTGTTGATCGCGTGTGCGAATGTCGGCAACCTGCTGCTGGCGAAGGGAGCGAGCCGGCAAAAAGAGATCGGTATCAGGCTGTCGCTGGGCGCGAGTCGCGGGCGGTTGGTGCGGCAATTACTGACAGAGAGCATGCTGCTGTCGCTGGCGGCCGGCGTTGGCGGAGTGCTTTTGGCGCTATGGATCGCGGATGTGTTGCTGGCATCGGTGCATCCGCCGGGACTGCACCGGGTGGCGCTCGATGTGAGGCCGGATCTTCGTGTGCTGGGTTTCACGTTGTTTCTCTCGGTGATGACCGGATTGATTTGTGGATTGGTGCCCGCGCTGCGCTCGTCGAAACAGGAATTGGCGGCGGCGGTGAAGGATGAGTGGAGAGCATTTGGAGGGCGAGTCAGCAAGTCGCGGTTGCGCGGCGCGCTGGTGATTGCGCAGGTGGCGGTGTCGTTGATTCTTTTGGTAGGCGCGGGCTTGTTGATTCGGGCATTGGAGAAAGCGCAGGGGGTCAGTCCGGGCTTTGAAATGAAAAATGTGCTGGTGGTGTCCACGAACATGCAGTTGCGCGGTTACGACGCGGCGCGGGCCAGGGAATTTCTGAGGGAACTGGAGGAACGGCTTGCGGGGTTGCCGGGAGTGCAAAGCACGGGCTTGGCGCGGACGGCGCCGCTGGGCTCGAGTTTTGCGATTACGCGCATTGCTGTTGAAGGCCGCGAGGCGGCACCTGGAGCACGTCCAGCGCTGGTAAATTTCAACACGGTTTCGCCCGGTTATTTCGAGACGCTGAAGATTCCGATCGTTCGTGGACGCGGTTTCAGCGCGCAAGACGTGGCGCAAGAAGCAAGGGTTGCGGTGATCAGTGAAGCGCTGGCGAAACGCTACTGGCCCGGGGAAGATCCGATAGGCAAACGATTTAACAGCGGAGGAGCGTCCGCATACCGCGAAGTGATTGGCGTGGCGAAGGATGCGCGGAATGTGCACCTCTGGAGCGGCGATGAGCCTTATTTGTACCTGCCGGTTACTCCGGCGGAGTTTTCGGACATGCAACTTTTCGTTCGAACGGACCACAATGCCAGCGCGGTGATGGGCGCGATTGCCGATTCCATACGGACGATGGATAGCAGCTTGCGGGTTTCCACGCATCGCTTGGAGGAAAACCTTGCGCTGTGGATCTGGCCTTCGCAACTGGGCGCAGCGCTTGCGGCCACGCTGGGATTTTTTGCGTTATTCCTGGCGGCTGCGGGGATCTACGCGGTGATGGCGTACGCGGTGACGCAACGAACTCGCGAGATTGGGATTCGCGTGGCACTGGGTTCGCAGAATAGTGACTTGCTAAAACTCCTGCTGGGCGAGGGGATGGTTTTGGTGGGAATTGGCGCAGCGATCGGATTGCTGGCGGCAGGCGGCGGATCGCGGCTGCTGGCGAAATTTCTCTATGGACTGAGCGCCGTGGATGGGCTGGCGTTCGCCGGTGTTTCCGTATTGCTTACGGTGGTGGCGTTGCTGGCATGCTGGATACCAGCGCGGCGCGCGATGCGCGTAGATCCGATGGTGGCGCTGCGCCACGAATAGCCCGGGGTTAGGGCTCTCGGCTTCTACGGAGAGTGCACATTTACCGCGGGTGAATGGCGCGGGCTGCGGCACAGGCAAGAGTGCCGGTGCTACTTAGAGGCGGCTTTGCTGGCCGAGGTCTTTCCGGGTGTTCGCTGTGTGGGGCTGGACCCGAAAATTTCCACACACGTACAGTGGGCCGTTGGCGAGGGCCACAGTCGGGGCGAAACGTTGGATTGGGCGCCTCAGAATTGGCGCATTAGTTGAGCTGGCGGGCCGGCAGTTGCGTATCGACTTGCGCACCGGGACGCGTGTCGGCGGAACGTAATTGCCCGGTCATTTGCGAGGTTTTGATCCAATCGATGGTCTTGACGTCGACGGAGCCGGAGCGGCCCTGGGTGTCCGTAATGATCAGGTAATCGCCTTCGCGGTGGTACTTGGCGACTTCGATGACCTGATTGGAGTTCAGGACCAGGATGGTGAAGCGGTCGCTGGCTTGGACCTGGCGAGGCTGCTCGGGCGCCGCTGCTTGCCGTGGTGCGCTGGCCTGATTAAGTTGCGCGGCTTGAATTACTGGCGCTGACGGACTCGGCGTCGTGACGTTTGAGCTGTTCGCGTTCTTGGCAACCGCTAGCTGCATGGCGTTGGGCGGCTGGGCCGCTGGTGTTGCCGGGGTGCTGCTGTAGCTGGTTGGCCGCGCGTAGGGCGGACGATCCACATGCGGGTTCATGGCCAGGCTGCGGGGAATAACGATGTCGTCCATCAGGCGCAGTTCGAGCGGCTCTTCACCCTTGAGCGTGGGGCGGGGTCCACGAGCCGGCAGAGTGAGGATTTTCCAGGGCCATAGCGGAGGGAGCATCCACTCGACGACGTCGCGTGTGGCGTGGCCCTTACCGTCGATATCTCCTTGCTTGTCTACCTTGTAGCCACGAGCCTGGATTACTTTGGCGGGCACGGGCATATCGCCATAGGGCAGGATGACGCGATCGAAGGTGATTCTCAGGTAGCCCTTGCCGACGAAATGGCCTGGGTCTTTGTCGGCTTCGAGATGTCCGCCGAGCATGCTGCCGCGGGGGAACAACGTGTGGCCGAACTCCTGCTGCGTGCGCAAGTAACAGAGGACCGGGTCACCGATGGCCGCGGTTTTCGAAGAGAAGTTTGGTTCGTCTAGGGTGCATTGTAAGAGAGTACCGGCGGGTACGAGTTGATCCTGGGCGCGGATCACCGTTGCCGATATAAGGATTGCTGCAGAACCCATCAGAATGGCGATGAGTTTTTTCATGGTCTTCCTCCAAAGGGCGATTTCGAAACCGGCCGCGTGAGCTTGCCGATTCCACTGAAAGAGCCGCGAAGTCGGACACGGAGACCCCGGCGACACACCCAGTGCCGGACCACAACCCTGGGCGGAAAAAAAAGTCGTAGCGGTTGGATGACTTTTTCACAAGAAATTTAAAAAGAGGCGAGGCTGAGCTGCAAGCGGGGCAAAGCGCGCGGCGATTCTATACTGAATGGATAGCGGAGTAATAGGCTACTGGCGGAAGCCAAGCACAAAGTGCACAGGCAGGAGTGCCTGTGCTCCCGGTGGCCAGCCAGTTCGCGGGCGTTCTGATAGGTGAAAGCCTGCTGTAAAGGCGCCCGCCTCAGAAGGCGGCCGCTACATGCGAATTGGGCATGTTTCTATGGTGCGCCGATGGCGCGGCGCTGCTGGAAGCATTCGCGGCAAAAAACGGGGCGGCCTTGCGTGGGGCGGAAGGGAACGGTGGTTTCCTTGCCGCATTGCGAGCAACTGGTTTTGGTTTCCGAGCGCATGGGAGAGGCGGCGCCACCGCCGCCCTCGGCACGCTTGGCTTTGCAGCCCTTGCAGCGTTTCGGCTCGTTCTTAAAACCCTTGTCGGCGAAGAACATCTGTTCGCCGCCGGTAAAAACAAATTCGGCACCGCACTCCGAGCACTTCAGTACCCGATCGTGGTATTCCATAGCCGCTATCCCCCTGACCTACCTCGGGCAAGGGACGGGGCCTTGGCGGACAGAGCCAAAGGGAATGGGTATGCCAGTAGCACTTCGGAACCGGGCTGGGTCCCTGGGGCCATTGGGCGCGAGCTAGCTTGAAACTACCCAAACGTCTTACCTGACCGGGGTCTGATTCTCGGAAGTGCGGCGCCGAGGCCGCGAAACGAAGCGGGGATTAGTCCGCTTCGCGCCGCTGCTTCTTGCGTAGTCGCTTCCGCGAAAGGGCTTCTTTGGCCCGGCGCTTTTCACCGGGTTTCATATAGAAGCTATGCTTCTTGATTTCCTTGATGATGTCTTCCTGTTGCACCTTGCGCTTGAAACGGCGCAGGGCATTTTCCAGAGACTCACTCTCTTGAATAATCACTTCAGCCACTTTTAAATTCACCCCCAATCCGGTTCGGATTGGTTTCATTACGGCGTCTCGGCACATGGCGGACGCCGTCCCTGTCAATAAGTATCGCATGTAAACCGCCGCAGTGTTCAGCAGACCCGCTGGCAGCGTTAAAGGGAAGATAAAGTCGCTGGCATCTTCTAATCAATTACAGGGGCATAAGTCAAGCGTTCTTTCGCGGCTGGCGTGAAGGACGAGCGGGGAGTCCTGTACTTAATCGATTGTAAACTAGGTGTTAGAGTAGTTAATCCAGCGGGAGATTCGGCTTTGCGCCGCGTCTTGCGCCGGCAAGAGAGATAGCACGATCAGCGCCGCTAGACCTTTTCCCCGATTGCCTTTTGCCCGGTTATTGCTAGAATCAGCGCGCTTTCAAAGATGGCAGCGGGAGCGTGACATGCCGGACATGCGGAATGCGATTGGAGTGTTGCTCGCGGGCGGTCAAGGCGAACGCTTGTGGCCGCTGACGCGGGATCGCGCCAAGCCTGCGGTGCCGTTCGGGGCGCTGTACCGCATCATCGATATCACGCTTTCGAATTGCATCAATTCGGATCTGCGCCGCGTGTTTGTGCTGACGCAATACAAGGCACTGAGCCTGAACCGGCATATTCGCGCGGGCTGGTCGCCGCTGGCCGGGCTGGGCGACTACATCGAAGTGCTCACGCCGCAAATGCGCGTTTCGAAGGAGTGGTACCAGGGAACGGCCGATGCGGTGTACCAGAATATTTATTCGATTGGCAGCGAGCGTTCGAAATATACCTTCATTTTGAGCGGCGATCATATTTATAAGATGAATTACAGCCGGATGCTGGAGCAGCACGTGGCTTCGGGCGCGGACGTGACGGTAGCGACGATCGAGTTTCCCGTGGAGCAATCGGCGAAGCAGTTCGGAGTTATCGAGACGGACAAACAGTGGCGCATCCAGGGATTTGAAGAGAAGCCGGAGAAGCCCCGGGAGTCACCCCACCGCGCGGGATTTTGCAATGCGTCGATGGGCATCTACATTTTTAATACGCAGCTGCTGATTCCCATTTTGCTGGCGGATTCGGAGGATCCGAAGTCTCACCACGATTTTGGGAAAGATATTCTGCCGCGGATTATTTCAAAGCATCGCGTGTTTGCTTACAACTTCGTGGACGAAAATCGCAAGGACGCTTTGTACTGGCGCGATGTGGGGACGCTGGATGCGTACTACGAAGCGAATATGGATCTGGTGAGTGTGTCGCCCGTTTTTAATTTATACGACCAGGAATGGCCGCTGCGCACCTGGCAGCAACAGTGGCCGCCGGCAAAATTTGTGTTCGCGGACCCCGAGCGCATGGGCGTGGCCACCGATTCGATTGTGGCGGGCGGGTGCGTGATTTCGGGCGGACGCGTGCAGCGATCCGTGCTGGGGTATAACGCGCGGGTGAACAGCTATTGCGAGGTGGCGGATTCGATTATCTACAATCACGTGAACATCGGGCGGCACTCGCGGATTCGCCGGGCGATTATCGATCGGCACGTGAGTTTACCGGAGCATACGGAGATTGGGTATGACACGGAGGCGGACAAGAAGCGGTTTCATGTGACGGATTCGGGGATTGTGGTGGTGATACGGCAGGAATCGCTGATTGAAGAGCCGGAAATGGCGTAATGAGAAGCCGTCACATGATCATTTGCTCGAACCTTCCGCGGCGCGGTAACATCGTTTTGTGATTTTTGAATGGGATGCGGCAAAGGCTACCGCCGATCGCCGGAAACACAGAATTCCATTCCAAGAAGCGGCTACGATTTTTGGCGATCCGTTAGCCCTAACGTATCCGGACCCTGATCATTCGGAGTGTGAACAGCGGTTCCTTACCGTTGGCATGTCAAGCGAGGGCCGGGTTCTACTCGTCGCCCATGCAGACGATGACGACAGCATACGAATCATAAGTGCACGTAAGACGACGAAGCGGGAACGCGAACAATATGAAGAAGAAGGCTGAGAAGGCCCGGCGAGCGAACGAATTGCGTAGAGAGTACGACCTGTCCCAGCTAAAAGGCGGCGTGCGAGGGAAGTACGGCGAACGTTATCGGGCGGGAACAAACCTTGTGCTGCTCTCACCGGACGTGGCTGCACATTTCCCCGATGAGCGTTCGGTCAACAACGCGCTGCGATCCCTGCTGCGCGCGACAAAAACGGCGCGCCGCCACACCCGTTAGATCAACGGCATCTGCCACTGCGCGGGTTTGCGCCACCGTCTGCTACGACCGTGGAGGGACAAGAAGAACTTTTCATTTGACGGGCTCGGGGATTGTGGTGGTGATACTGGCAGGAGTCGTTGATTGAAGAGCCGGAAGTGGCGTGCTCACCAGGTTCTTAGGCAGAGCGCATAGTCCAGTTTTCGATCCGCAGGCCGACCACGCGTCGAAATTCGCGTTCGTTGTTGGTTACAAGAGTCAGCCCGGCGGCTTTGGCGTGCGCAGCTATCCAAAGATCGTTGCCGCCGATTATTTCGCCGCGGGATTCCAGGGTGGCACGAATCTGGCCGTAGATCGCTGCGGCATCTTCTGGTAGTGGAAAAACGGGCAGCAGAGACGTCGTCCTTGTGAGCGTCTCGATGGCTCCGCCGCGATGTTGGCTTTTCTCTGCGCCATAGAGCAGTTCTCCGTATGTGATCACGGACAAACCCGCATCACCAGGTTGCAGCCGGCGGAATCGTTCGAGTAGTTCATGTGATCGTTTTTGCTGGAAATAGATACAGATATTGGTGTCAAGCAGATAGCGCGGACCCATCAAAGCCCCTTTCGTCGCTGCGGCTTCGGATCCTTTCGCTTTTTGGGAAACATATCTGCTGGAAGTTGGGCGAACAATTCCAAAACGCGCTCCATTCCACCAGTTTTCTCTTTCAGCACGATTTCATCGCCTCTGCGGAAGATATCAACCTCTGCGCCTTTGACGCGGAATTTTTTCGGAAGCCTTACGGCCTGGCTATTCCCGGACTTGAAAACGCGAGCTGTCGCCATGAAGCCCCCTACAATATATATACATCGCCGTATATACATTTGCAAGCGAAAATGGTCTGATACAATCGTTAGTTCGCAAACCCTTAGGAGACCTTTACGGAGATGTCCACCAAAATAAGCAGCGTGCACGCCCGGCAGGTTATCGATTCGCGCGGAAATCCTACTGTTGAAGCGGATGTGGTGCTGGAGGGCGGAGCGGTTGGGCGGGGCGCGGTGCCTTCGGGGGCGTCGACCGGGGAACACGAGGCGCTGGAGCTGCGCGATGGGGATAAGTCGAAATATCTGGGCAAGGGCACGCTGAAAGCGGTGGCGAATGCCAACGGCGAGATTGCCAAAGCGGTGATTGGGCTGGATGGCGCGGATCAGCGCGGGCTGGATCACAAGATGATTGCGCTGGATGGCACGCCGACGAAGTCACGGTTGGGCGCGAATGCGATTTTGGCGGTGTCCATGGCGGCGGCGCGGGCCGCGGCGGTGGCGCTGAAGCAGCCGCTGTACAAATACTTGTCGCGGTACTCGACGGACACTTCGGCAAGCCTCTTGCCTGTGCCGATGATGAACATTTTGAATGGCGGGGCGCACGCGGATAGTTCGGTGGATTTTCAGGAATTCATGGTGATGCCCATCGGGGCGCCGAATTTTTCGGAGGCGTTGCGGTGGGGCGTGGAGATTTTTCATGCGCTGAAGACGGCGCTGAAGAAGCACGATTACTCAACGGCGGTGGGTGACGAGGGCGGATTTGCGCCGAGCTGCAAATCGAACGAAGAGGCGATTCAGATTGTGCTCGAAGCGATTGGCGCGGCGGGCTACAAGGCGGGCGAACAGGTGAGTATCGCGCTCGATCCGGCTTCCAGCGAATTTTACGACAAGGCCAGCGGGAAGTATGTGTTCAAGAAGTCGGACAAGAGCGTGCATTCTCCGGAAGAGATGGCGCGCTATTGGACGGCTTGGGTGGAGAAATATCCCATCGTGTCGCTGGAAGATGGCATGGCGGAGGATGATTGGGCGGGCTGGAAGGCGCTGACCGAGAGCGTGGGAAGCAAGACATCGAAAAAGAAAATTCAGCTGGTGGGCGACGACTTATTCGTGACCAACACCACGCGGCTGGAACGCGGAATTAAAGAGGGCATTGCCAACGCGATTTTGATTAAGCTGAATCAGATCGGCAGCGTGACGGAAACGATCGACGCCATCGAGATGGCGCGCAAGGCGGGGTACAACTCGATTATTTCGCACCGCTCGGGGGAAACCGAGGATACGTTCATCGCCGATCTGGCGGTGGCGACGGCCGCGGGGCAGATCAAGACGGGCTCGGCGAGCCGCACGGACCGCATCGCGAAGTACAATCAACTGTTGCGCATCGAAGAGGAGTTGGGCGGGAGCGCAAAGTTTAACGGCAAAGCGGTTTTTGGCAAGAATTAGGCGAGAGCGTTTGCGGCGCGGCACTCAGCCGCCGCGTGGTTGCTAAGAAGACCCATGGCGAAATTCCAGAAACATATTTTCGTGTGCATGAATACGCGGGAAGCGGGGCATCCGCGCGGTTGTTGCGACCCCACCGGGCAGGGGGAGTTACAGCGATTGTTCAAAGTGAAACTGGCGCAGCGGGGAATCGCGAATTCGAGCGTGCGCGCGAATAAATGCGGCTGCCTCGATCAGTGCGAATTGGGGCCCACCGTAGTGGTCTATCCGGAGGCCGTGTGGTATGGACATGTTGGTCCGGAAGATGTGGACGAAATTATTGATGCGCATATTGTCGGAGGCCTGCCGGTGGAACGGCTGGTGATTCCGGACGCTGTGGTGAATACGACGCATAAGAAGAGCTAAAGCGGCAACGGGCGTGGTATGTGCGAAGAACATCCTGCTGACCTTTCCAAGAAAACTGTTGTTCGCCAGGCGCACGAGGATGACGCAGCGGCGCTGGTGAGGCTGATCAACGCGGCGTTTCAGGTGGAGCGGTTCTTTCTTGGCTCCGATCGGCTGAATTTGGCGGAAGTGCGCTCGCGCATGAAGCGCGGGGAATTTTTGCTGCTGGAGGATGCGGGCGGGCTTGTGGGATGCGTTTATGCGGAGTTGCGCGGTGAGCGCGGTTACATCGGGCTGCTCTCGGTGGAACCGGAGCGTCAGAAGTCCGGCTTGGGCCGCGTGTTGATGAATGCGGCGGAACAATATTTCCGCGAAAAAAACTGTCGCATAGCGGAACTGCGCATCGTGAACTTGCGAACGGAGTTGCCGCCTTACTACCGGCATTTGGGCTACCGGGAGGCCGGCACAGAACCGTTTCCCAAGGAGATTCCCGCCATATTGCCGTGCTCTTTCATTGTGATGGTGAAAGAGCTGTTGTGATTCGGGCAGGACTTGCTTCCACTTTCTTTTTACTGGGGCCAACTTTTTGCCAACCGCGCGATTTGACGACACACGTCGATGCGGTTCCGGGGTGTTCAAGAGCTCATCCTTAGGGCAGAATACCTATTCACTTTTGGGGGAGATATGAATCGGAGTGTGGTTTTTGCTTCGCTGCTTTGCGCCGGCGTTTCGCTGGCGCCAGTTTCACGCGTGACGATCGCGGACGAAACGCCGCTGTATGGGTTTTCCGCGGAGTCGTCGCACGCGGAGCGCCAGTGGGAAGACAAGCTTCGCGCCATCCCCAAGCCAGAAAATTTGCGCGCGTACATGCAGCGCTTGAGCGCGCGTCCGCACAACGTGGGCTCTCCATACGACAAGGACAACGCTGAATGGATTTTGGCGAAGTATAAAGAATTTGGGCTCGACGCGCACATTGAAGTGTTCGACGTGCTATTTCCGACGCCGAAGGAACGGCTGGTGGAATTGGTCGATGGAGCGCCGCATTTCGTCGCCAAGCTGCAGGAGCCCGCGATTCCGCAGGATCCGACGTCCAATCAACAGAGCGAGCAGTTGCCGACCTATAACGCTTATTCCGCCGATGGCGATGTGACTGGCCCGCTGGTTTACGTGAACTATGGGATTCCCGAGGACTACGAAGAGCTGGAGCGGCGCGGCGTTTCCGTGAAAGGCGCGATTGTGATTTCGCGTTATGGGCAC
>Ga0209139_10000225_pt1 | contig 18522 bp, 17 predicted proteins | sample BogFormECP14_OM3_FD_188246 | JGI IMG/M metagenome (GOLD analysis project Ga0209139, IMG submission 188246) | Bog forest soil microbial communities from Calvert Island, British Columbia, Canada - ECP14_OM3 (SPAdes) (version 2) | ecosystem: Environmental > Aquatic > Freshwater > Wetlands > Bog ...
GCGGTGGCGTGGGGTTCGAACCAGACTAGTTTGGTGACGTTGTATTTTTTTGTGAAGCCGGGGAGGAGTTTTTGTTGGTGTTGGAAGACGCGTTTGCCTGGGTGGCTGGTTACGCCGAGGTAGAGGACGGCCTCGGCGTTTCGCTACATGGCCGCGCAGAGGCGCACAGCCAGGATTGGCTGTGCCACGGTGGGACAATGGCGGCCGGGTTGAAACCCGGCGCCTACATAGGAAAAGAGCCGCAGGGCTGCGCGGACTTTGACGCTTCGAGACTCAGCGTAAACCTGCGCTACATGCGGCGAGAAAAAAACAGGGCTCTCGCTTTGTTTCCTTCGGCTCCGCTCTCTTCGCTGCTCCGTTCGTCCCTCAGGACAAGCAGGGCAAACAGGATGACATGAGGTGCGGGGAGTGGTTACCTCGACGCGAGCACTGGTGGTTGCGGTCTTGAAGATTGACTTTGTTTCAGCAACAATGGTGGTCCCTTCCTGAAATACCAATCACTTGAATTTGTTTTGTGCTTTTGATTTTGCGTTTCGCATGCGGGAAGTGGCCTCTCCCTTCTCGTCGTGTGTTTGTGGCGAATGGCGCCGCGCCTTCCTATGGCCGCGGCGGGAGGAGGGGCATGGAATTCTTCAACGGGTTGTTCGGTTCCGGCGATTTTCAGCCGCACGGTTTTTGCTACCAGTGGAATACCGGGTTGGTGTGGCTCAACGTTGTGTCGGACTTCCTGATTGCGCTCGCTTATTTCACCATTCCCGTCACGCTGGTGTGGTTCATCCGCAAGCGGCGCGACGTTCCTTTTAGCTGGATGTTTGGGCTTTTCGGAGTATTTATCGTGGCCTGCGGCAGCACGCACCTTATGGAGGTGTGGAATCTGTGGCACGCGCAATACTGGATCGCAGGCGTGCTCAAAGCCATCACCGCGGCGGTCTCGATACCCACGGCCATCCTCTTGGGCCGCATCGTACCGCAAGCCCTGGATCTGCCGAGCAACACGCAGTGGATCGAGGCGAACGCTGCGCTGCAAAAAGAAGTCCACGACCGCCGCGAATTAGAAATTGAACTTCGCATGAGCGAAGCGAATTACCGCGAAAATGCCGAACTGCTGGATTTGACTCATGACGCCATCTTTGCCCGTGACGCGAACGGCGAAATCATCTATTGGAACAAAGCCGCCGAGAGGCTATACGGCTGGACGAAAGAAGAAATTGGCGAAAGGCCGAGCCACCAGCTTCTGCAGACCGTCTTTCCCAAACCGCTGGCCGAGATCGAGGCCGAAGTTGCTAAATCGGGCTTTTGGGGAGGGGAACTAACTCACACGCGGCGCGACGGCAGCACGGTCGTTGTCTCCAGCAGATGGACGCTGAGGACGGGCGGCGGCAAACCCATTGCCATTTTGGAGAGCAACCGGGACATCACGGAAAGAAAACAAGCCGAGGAGGCCCGGGAACTCCATCGCAAGGAGCTGGCGCGCTCGAATGCCGAAATGTCTTCGGCGAATAAAGAACTGGAAGCGTTCAGCTATTCGGTCTCGCATGATTTGCGGGCGCCGCTGCGGGCCATCGACGGATTCAGCATGGCTTTGCTGGAGGATTATTCCGACAGACTCGACGACGAAGGCAAGGGGCATCTGCAGCGCGTCCGCGCGGCCACCCAGCACATGGGAGAGCTCATTGACGACATGCTGAATCTCGCGCGCGTCAGCCGCGTGAGCATGCGCCTCGAAAAAGTAAATCTCAGCGGCCTGGCTGGAGAAATTACCGAGGATCTAAAAAAAACTCATCCCGAACGCCCGGTCGAATTCCGAATCGGAGAAGGCCTCGAAGGGAAAGCGGATTCTCATTTGCTGCGGGTTGTTTTGGACAACCTGATCGGCAATGCCTGGAAATTCACTTCGAAGCGCCCCTCGGCGCATATCGAATTTGGAAGATTCTCCGACAATGGGACCTCGGCCTTTTTTGTTCGTGACGACGGCGCGGGTTTCGACCCGGCGTATGCCGACCGTCTGTTCGGCGCTTTCCAGCGGCTGCACACGGCAAGTGAATTTCCGGGCACGGGAATAGGCTTGGCCACCGTCCAGCGAATCATCCACCGCCATGGCGGGCGCGTCTGGGCGCAAAGCTCCGTGGGCCAAGGGGCCACATTTTATTTCACGCTGCCGGGCGTGAGTTCCTAAAAGGAGACCTGACATGAAGACAAAGGTAATTCTCTTGGTCGAGGATAATCCGGATGATGAAGCCTTGGCCGTGCGGGCGCTCAAGAAGAACAATGTCCTGAATGAGATTGCGGTGGCTCGAGACGGCGTCGAGGCCCTCGACTATTTATTTGGGGAAGGCGCGTACGCTGGCCGCGACATGACCGTAGTCCCTCAGGTCGTTCTGCTCGACCTGAAGCTCCCTAAGCTCGATGGGCTCAGCGTTCTTGAACGTCTTCGCGCCGACCCTCGCACAAAACTTCTCCCCGTGGTTCTTCTTACTTCCTCCACTGAAGAAGAAGACATGGTCAAGGGATACGGCCTTGGCGCCAACAGTTACGTACGAAAGCCGGTGGACTTCGATCAGTTCAAGGAAGCCATCCGCCAGCTCAGTCTGTATTGGCTCGTACTTAACGAAGCGCCCCCAACCAGGAGAGCGTAGATAGGCGCGAGGATTGGATTGTTAGGCGCAGAGGATTCCGAAGACGACAGCCTTCCGTTCTGCACTTTGCTCGGCCATCGGCTTGCGTGCAATCACGCAGCAGTCTCGTAGGATTGGGCAAATACTCTGGCGGAATAGGCGAGCACTTTCCGTGTGCGCGGACTACACTTCTTCACGTTGAGGACAGAATTTCGAACGTCATGATCGTCGAGCCGGCACGAAGTGAATTCGGCCTCGGTCGTGCGGCACCTCCTGAAGGAGAAACAATGCAAAAGCGCAAACTGGGAAATAGCGGTCTATGAAAGCAAAACTTTGTTGTACGTTGGCAGCTGTTGTGGCGCTCGCCGTAGTTTCGCAGGAGCCGTCCGCAGCAAAGAAAAGCGCACCCCCGGCCTCGGACAGGGAGAAATTGGTCGGCGCTTGGCACCTCGCTTCGCTGGGAAAGCCAGGAGCGGATGGAGAGGTGAACAGTCTCGCCGGCTTGAAGGGAACACTGATCTACACCCGCGACGGCCACATGTCGGTGCAGCTCATGTACCCCGAGTCAGCGGCCGCCCTCTCCAATGACTACGTCCTGAATGGGTATGAGGCTTCGTTCGGCAGCTACGACATCGATGAAGCAAAGCACACCGTCACGCATCACGTGCAGGGCTCGATTACTCGCGGGCTTGTCGGGAAGGATCTGCCGCGCGTGTACCAGTTCACCGATGACCGGCACCTGATCATTACGTCGGCTCGGCCAGACGAACACTGGTCGGTCACGTGGGAACATTACTGACCGACAAATTGGTGCGGTTGCGGCGCCCTAGATAAATGTTTTTGCGCAACACAAATCGAGTTTTTCCGGGGGAATTCAGAAAATGGAGATCAAAAGAGTTGGAGCGCAGCCTTCCGGTAAAGGTCCGTCCGAGTGGTTTACTGGCACGGTACGAATCGATCCGCTTTTTCAGGCACCTGATCCGGCATTTGTTCAAGGCGCCAGCGTAACGTTCGAGCCGGGCGCGCGAACGGCATGGCACACGCATCCGCTCGGCCAGACTCTCGTCGTCACGGCAGGTTGCGGCCGGGCACAGCGCTGGGGAGGGCCGATCGAAGAAATTCGCCCGGGCGACGTGGTCTGGTTCTCGCCCGGTGAAAAACATTGGCACGGCGCCGCTCCAACAACGGCCATGACGCACATCGCCATTCAGGAAAAGCTCGACGGCAAGGTAGTCGACTGGATGGAACACGTCAGCGAGGAACAGTATCGAGCAAGCACTAAAGCCGGATAGGTGAGGAAAGGAATGTGCATGCCAGCGCGGAACGATGCTCTAAGAGATCGCCTTTCCCGATCTCGCGAAATTAACATCAGTGTGACTGGCTGAGAGCCAGGACGGGCCATTGTGATGGTGGCGAATCATCAGGCTTTTCAACTCTTGGTTAACGCCATTACCGCTATAGTGGCGAAACGTGAGCCCTGTGCGGGAGATCTTAACTCAGCAGGTTGATCAAAAGATCGAAGGCTTTGCTGGAACCTACGTTGGGGAAGTCGTAGCTGTTCCCAGCCAGCGTGGGATCGATCGACATGCCGGTGTGCCGGGCCGCTTCCAATCTGCGCCGCTCGTCATGGATATCGGCGAGCTCGCGGGCTCGGGCCTTCTCCAAACCGCCTGCGCGAATGAACTCAACGACGCGCCGCAATTCGTCCTTGTCGAACCAGGTGCCATGCGCCTTGCAGACATCCACGATGACGTGCGAGCAGTGGGCGAAGTTCACGCGGTTCATGAGCTGGTGGCAGACCGGGCAGGGAAGATAGCGGATATTCTTCTCAAGCTCCATGGGTCCATCGGGAGGGCCAGGCATCCCGAGCACCGCCGCCTGCTTTTCGCGCTCGGCACAGATCTGTCGCAACGTTTCGAGGTCAACCCAGATGCCTTCGCACTTACTGCATTCCAGCAGGGATGTAGTCCCGATAGTGACAGCCTTCATCGCCACCTGGCATCGCGGGCAAAGCCGCTCCTCACCGCCGGCGACTTCGCTGCGATCCGCTTTCGCGCCACAATGCGAGCAAAACTTCGCCCCTTTGAACATCATCCCGAAGCAGAATGGACAAGCGACCGTGGCGAGCGCCACCCCGCAGAAGTCGCAGCGGGTCGCCTCAGATGAAACCGCGGCGCCACAGGCGGGACAATGAAGGGTTTCAGCAGGCATAGCCGTTCCATTCGATAATAGCCTCATGGTAGAAATTGTGGCTGCTCAAGTACATAAGAAGAGAGGTCGATGTGTCCAATGTTTATGAGCCTCGCAACCGCATGGTACGCGACTGCTCGCGAGTCAGGCACAAATGGAAATCTGCAAGCTGATCCGTCTCGTCCGAATTGTTCTTTTTGTACTACTGGTGTGAGGCCACAACGCCGCGCAGCAGTTCCACCACCTTCGGCGCAGCGATGTGCTCGTAGTCTGGCGAAAGCAACCCGAAAGTTTCTACTTCGTCATATTTGCGCGTTACGCCGGAAGACTGCGTCCCGTTCAGCGGCCAATAACTCCAGCTAAGATTCTTCTCGCCAAGATATTGCACGAACCACCGGAACCACTGCGCCTCATCGCCGCAGCCAAGCGTCTGGCACGCCCCGAATTCGCCGACCCACAGCGGAACCGCAGGCTGGTTGCTGAGCAGGTACCCAGCCCGCGCGTCAAACACCTCGCGAAGTTCCTCGTAACTCTGGAACACATGCTCTTTCGAAAAGTACGCGTGCGGTGAGTACACCAGCCTATGCGCCACTTTGAGCGCTACGGGCAGCTTCGCGAATCCCATTAAGTCCGTCGAGTACTGCGGGCCCTCCACCATAATCAGCAGCGCCGGATTAACCTCCAGGACCGCATTGCCTCCGCGTTCGGCCGCCGCGTGCCAATCGAGTCTCGCATCCCCGCCGCCCCATTGCGCTCCGCTCCGCAACTCGTTCCGCAAGTCCGCACCCACCACCCAGCTCTGATTCTTATAACGCCGAACGATCGTGCGCCAATCCGCCAGCCACTTTTCTTCAGGATATTCCGTGTTGTACCACAAGCCGTTGCCATCGGTTTCCGAGCAGCACCAGTCCGCCCGGCTCATATGATTGTCCAGAATCACCATGATGCGCGCGTCTGCCAGCGCGGAAATCACCGCGTCCATCACGTCCAGCGCCCGCTTGCCGCGAAATCGCGGATTAGCCCTCACCGCGTAATCGGCGACAACCGGATTTCGCTCGAGTGTCTCGTTCGCCCAGGGCAGCCTCACGGAATTGACGCCAATCGCACGAATCTCTGCAATGATCGCCTCCAGCGGCGCATGATCCAGCCCGCCAGCCACAAACTCTTTCTGATCGAAGCCATACCAGTTGACAGACGCTAGTCGCAAACCGTGTCCAGCCGCATCAAGAGTCTGATAGCCGCTCGTATGCAGGGGCGGCGCCACGCCCTCCTGCGCACGCGCACCGGAGGCAAACGCCATCGTCATCACAAACATGCCGCTAAACACGCAAAAGTAGCGGCTCATACGCTTGGTCCTCCAGGATCTTTGATCCGATGAACATTCATGGGCCACATTGTCACCCACCCGCGTCCCACCACACAATTATCATTCTGCCGCATCGGGCGACCTCAGCAGCGGAAGAGATACGCCTTTCGATAAGGTAGACTGCAGGCAGCCCCGAGGTACGGAATCGATGAATGCCCTTCACATCCTGTTCAGGACTGGCCGCTTCAATCTGTCCAAGGTGGGCGAACATTTCATCAATCCGTGTTGCTTTGGCGAGGATCTGGCCGCTTGGCTTCGAGTCAAACTAGTTGAGAAAGGCGTCGAAGCTCGCCAGCCTTATCAGGAAGACTGGCTGATAGATTTTCAGTTGGCACTTGCAGTTCGTGCGGCTCCGCTTCGCGCAGGCCAGAGCCTTACGTATGCAAACATCATCAGGGGAGCCAAGAGCGCATAGCAGGCGACGGCTGGCAGCCCGTTTTGCGCGTGGACGTATTGGCCGGTGAGCAGGAGCGCCAGCCCGATGTGGCGGTTCGCATTGCAGATTGCAAATGTTTGTTTGACCATCGGATCTGTAAATCTGAACGGCAGAATCGCGGCAACCGACCCTGCGGCTAACAATAGGGCGGACACGGGAATCAGGGGTGTGGTGCCCTTCAGCGCCGGCTCCATCTTGAACAAGGCAGCGGCGATCATCACCGTAAGGAGGATATTACCCAGCGTATTCAGGAGCGGCTGAGACCTTTGCGTAAGCTTCGGAGCAAGCCAGGCAATTACGATCCCTACGGACAGCGGCACGAATTGCTTCAGCGCAATCTGCTTTAGAAGTACGGCTGGGGGAATCCAGATATCCCGGCCGTAAATCTTGCCGGCTGCCGCGACCACGAGCGGGATCATCACCGGAACCATCAGCGCGGCCCACAACTGATAGCTTGCCGCCATGTGCATATCGAACCCTCTACGCGCCATGTTGCGCGTGAGGAGCGGAGCGCCAGGGGTCGCGCCGACCATGAACAGCCCTGCCGTTGCTCCCAGCGTTAGGCCAAAGATGTGTGCAAGGAGCAAGGCGAGGGCGGGTGGAATCAGGAAAGTGGCGATGGTAAGACACAACCAGGTAAACCATGTCAGTCGCCGCCAATTGGCAACGACTTTTGTCGGTTCGAGGCTCATGCCCACGGAAAGCATCAGCAGGAAGACAGCACTCGGGAGGAGATATTGCATTGATTTGCTTGCTGCGCGATGCGGGAGAGCCCCATGCCCGGCAAGTTTAGTCCAGGATTGCACCGCGATTCGTGAGACGCCGCTCGACCACACTTGCAGGCGAGAACTCTACCATAGGTCGAATGGTCATACTTCTCGAACTACCGCAAAATTTTTTTCGAGCCTCGTTTTTGGGGAAAGAACAGTTACGACATTCGTTATTGCGAATTCAAAGACGCAGCGAGGCTTTCCAGATTTTGCGGTCGCACACGAATGGCTCCCTGCCGTGGGCTATCAATGTCCGCTATGAGAAAAAGCGAGATGGACAGAGCGATAGGCAAGATTAGAAAGAGCCAGGGACTTCTCCCGTACGCTCGACAACCTGTCAAGAGGTTGCAAAAGATGGAGATCGCTATTACGAGAGTCCATGCCGCAACTGGGATTCGGTTCCACCACGCAGCCTGCGTGTATCCCTGCGAGTTCAACACATCGTTCATGCCGGCAACGATGAGGGCCGCGACGGGTGTAGGCTGCGCCGCAGCGGGTGTCTCGACCGCGGACCACATCTGGGTCTGCAGCTGAGCGGTTTGGGCATTGATTTGCCGAAGCGGTTCCCCGTTTGAAGACCGGTAAAAGAGTATGCGCTGATCGAGATAGCTCTTTAGCAAAGCGCGCACTCTCGCCGCGTCATTGGCAGGCAACAGATGCGCGCGGACATATTCCGTCCCAATCGCGTTGGCTTCCTGCTCTTCGAGGTTCTTGCGCTGATCGTACCTGCTTACGGCCATCGAAAAGGTAAAGCCAATAATGAGAGCTAACAACGTCAAGGTGCCGCCGAGGAGGATGTCGAAATCCTCATTGCCGCCATTTTCTCGATCTCGCTGACTCTTCTTGAATGCGGCGCCGATCCGCCCCGCGATCCACAATGCGGGGAGAGAGAGTACAAGAACGATAATCGGATGATTGAATGGATTAAACATTTGGTCCACCGCCGCTTGCCTTCGGGCGTGAGTCTACAACAGCTTAGGAAGAACAGGCGGGACAAGTCTTGGTAAACGCCCCTACAGTAAAGTTGGTCCTGGTAGGAACATGGACAGTTCGCCGAACTTATCACGACTTGAAAGAGCGACGACAGGATTATGAGGGGCGGACTTCCTAGGGTGAGGAGTAGAAATAATACTTGGTGCCCGAGAGAGGACTCGAACCTCCACGACCTTGCGATCACTAGCTCCTGAAGCTAGCGCGTCTGCCAGTTCCGCCACTCGGGCACGAGTGCTGTGGGTGAAACCCCGGACCATCCAGGATTACAGCTCCAACGAGGCTTTTTCATTGTGCCCGCCGCCTGTTCCTTTGTCAACGAACCGCGTGCTGCCCGCCCGTCCCGCGCCTTCTGGGCATTGGTTTGGGTGATGCTAAGTAGTTGAATTTTAAATAGATGGTGCTATACTCGCCTCTAGAACGCGGTCTTACCCTTCCCGCCTCCGCGAATAAGCACCGCGCTCCTCTTCGAGTAGGAGGTCACCATGGAGAGATTGACGGGCCCCATTCTTTACGTCTTGATCGCCTGGGGGATCGTTACGGCCGTATTTATGCTCCTATTAATCCGGCGCAGCCTTCTTGCCAGCCATGAAGACGATCAGATCTTTCTCGACGCCGCACAAGACCACATGGCTCGCGAACAACGCGAGCTGGTCGCGAAGATTCAATCTCTCGCGCGGCCACTCATGACCAGCGGTATTGCTTCAGGCGCGCTGCTGTTGGTTCTGGCAGGGATCTGGCTCTACAACGGATTGAAGAATTTTTAATCCGTTGCATGACCTGAGTCCGCTGGCGAGCGCTCAGCGCTCTAGCGTGCCGATGGTTTGTCCGGTTGCGGCTGCGTGACTTGCGGTGTGTTTGCGGGCGCGGTCGGTTGAACCGTGGGCGCCACCGACGTGTGATTGTGCACGATGAGCCAGCGCCCGTTCCGTTTTTCGAAGATAAGAGTGGTTTGGCCCTTCGCCGTTGATGCTTGTCCATCCACTACCGCCGCAAAATCCCACTGATAGCAGGCCCAAGCAAAGTTCCCGCTCAATTTGATGTAGGTGTTGGACCGATCCATACGCACCTGCTGCATGCGGGCACGCTGTGCCTGGTAAATAGGGACGTAGTTCGCCCAGGTGAATACCGGCGGCGCCCAAATCCCATTCACCATCGAAACGTCATCGGCATAATCCTTGTGCATCCTTTCAATGTCGCCCAGCTGCCACGCGCCCAGCATCTCCGAAATCGCGTAGTCGATCGCCTGCTCGTCCCCCATGGGAACCACGGGTCCGCTATCCGTGGCCGGCGGATCCTTCTTTTTTTTCTGTGCCGCGGCTGGCGACCCGCAAGCCAGGAAGAGTGCCGCTCCCAGAAGAAGCGAGGCAATCGCGCGATTCGCCCTGCCGCCTAAACGACCCGAAAAATAATTCTTCATGCGTCTTCGACCCCTGGTGAAAGAGGATAGCACGCAGATTCGCGCGCGCCAGCGATGTGTCCAGTTGATTTACGTGGGCAGTTTCGATGTGGGTCGGACTTGATCCGAAAGCAGAAACCTAAAAGATATAGTTCAGTCAGTTTGCTTGAGTAGCGCTGAGCAGATTGACGAAAAGCCGGTACGCGCCAGGCACGCCTTCCGGAATCTGCCGGAAGAAAGCAATCCCCGTGTAAATGTACATGCCTTTCCCAAAGCGCGCGTACACCAGCGCTCCATTCAGGTCCGGCTCTCCGGGATCGTTCATTGCCAGCACAGCGGTGTATTTTGGATCAAACTGCGTCCAGTAATAGAGCCCCCGCTCCTGCACCCATCCTTTGAAGTCGTCCTGCGTGATCTTGTTCGGCCGGTTCAATAAAGGATCGTCCGGTTTGAGGAACTTGACCGGCGAATTCTCGTCGGTAATCCGCGGCAAATGCCCTTGATCCGTCAGGATTTTCGCGGGGTAAGGAGCATATTGCGCATTGTTCCACGCAAAGTCACGGTTGTATTGCACCACGAGCGTTCCGCCCTTTGACACATAGTCGAGTAGCCGCTGGTTCGCGCCAGGAAGTTCGGGACGGAGCTCGTAAGCCCGCACACCCACAACAATCGCTTTGAATTTCGAGAGATCGCCAAACGCCAGCGCCTGGGCATCCAGCATTTCCACTTGAATCCCCAGCGTACGCAGCGCTTCCGGAATGGGCTCGCCCTCGGCCGAGATGTAGCCGACGCGCAGATTTTTCGGCACGTTCAGATCCAGCGCATACACTACGCACTGCGCTGGCTCGCTCCAGTACTGCGTCGGCAGCGAAGGTAACGGCTCGATCGACGTTGAGAATTTCTCGTCACCACGCTTGGCGTAGGCCGTAATGGCATATTTTCCTGCCGCCAGCTTGTTCGGCGGGGTTACCGTCACTCTCGCGAATTTCTCGCCCGCGCCATCGAAAGCCACTTCCACTGGCGCGCTCGCCGCAAATCCGTCGGGTGCATCGAGCCCAACGGAAACCTTACTCGCTTTCGTCGCATAGGAACGCACTCTCAACAACACATCAAAGGGCGCCCCCTGCATTCCGAGCACTTCCAGCGCCTGCTTCGGTTCCACCTTCAGCGTATAAGCTGGCACGATGCGCAAAGCCACCCGGTCCACGCGCGTCGAGCTTGGCGCGATATGCGTCACCGGAATCGTCACGGAAAACTTGTACCCGCCAATCGTCACTTCCTGCTTCACCGTCACAAGCGGGGGCGGCTCAGGCATCAACTTCTCCCACGCCGTCAACTCGGGGACACCCTTACCCACCTCAACCGTAAACTGATAACCCTTCGCCGCATCCCCCTCCCGTTTCGTTTCTTGAAATGACGATGGGAGATTTAAAGTCACCGCTCCAAGTTCGCAATGCGCTTCCTTGTTGCGGCACAGCGCGTTCGCCGTCACGGCAAAAGTCTCACCCGCAACAAGCGCGTCGCGATCCGATTCCCCCCTCACCTCAACCGCTGCCACAAGAGTCATCGCGCGGTCGATCCGTTCGCGTGCTCGCGTAAGCTCAAAAGAAAGCGGGGATGGAGTCGCGCCCTCAGCGCCTCGTATAAACGGATCTATTTGCATCGCCGCGGTGGCTAACTTAGCCGCCGCCATCGACCAACCGAGATTGAGAGCCGCAGTACGCGCTCTCTTGATGGCCGATTCCGCTTCGGTCATGGCATGCCGAAAAGGAGGCTCTGGCACGGCGCCATTATCGAGATCATGGAGCGGCCTGGCCAAGCTTGCGGGGTCGAGCTTATCCCCATCCTCGCGCACCAGCACGAGTGGCCTCCGCAAGAACGGCGAATTCACAAACCCGGTGATGCCTTGCGATCGATGATTGGAAAACGCATCAAGCGCAATCTCGCGCCACGTTTTCCCCCAAAGGTTAGAAATTTCGTCGACCGGCAAAGTATATCCATTGGACGCCGCGCTGTTCGCACCACCGCGCTCCGTGTCCAAAATTTGCACCGGGTGTGCCGAGCTTCCCCACGCAACCAATCCGTCCTTGGTTATCTGCCCGGAGAAAGCCTTCGGATCGGCGGCCATCTCCACGGCCTTCGGCGTCCACAGTCCCGAAGTCTGATGATGCCCGTGCCCGCCATGCACGCCGCCCCAGCCGTTGATCACAATGTCGGGCCGAAAAGTGCGAATCACTCGGACCATCTCACCGAGCACCGGGTCGCCCCAGATCTTCTCAGTCTCCTCCGGCGTCTTCGAAAATCCAAAATCCGGCGCGCTTCCAAAAAACAGTTTTATGCCATATCCCCGCGTAGCCGCGAGCAATTCCTGCGTCCGTATCAGTCCCAACTGAGGCGCCTGCTCAGGCCCCAAATCATTCTGTCCGCCTTCCCCGCGCGTAAGCGTTAGGAGCGCCACATCCGCGTGGAGACCTCGCGCCAGATACGTCAGCAAAGCCGCGGACTCATCGTCCGGGTGCGCCGTAATATAAAGGATTCGCGTTGTAACGCGCGCGCTATCGATAGCCTCAATCGTTTCCGGAAGCCCCGGCCCAGTTCCCGGAGCCGGTGGAAATTGCGCCGGCGTTGGTTGCGCGCAAAAAGCGCCAAGCACGCCGCCAAACAAAATCGCGAGCAAGCCCTTCTTCGATCCAATCGTTCTTTTGAACAAAAGATTCACGCCGCCTCCGGTTCACCCGCTCTTCACTTCTTCACTCTTCAAGAGCTCCACTTTTGCAAACGGCCATTGTCGCATTTCACGCGCCCGGATGAGAAATGCCAGCGCCCCCAGCGCAATTTCCGCCAGGCCCCACTTCCTTGCCGGCCCCGTCTGCCAGAAAAGCCAAGCCCACCCGAACATCGTCAACACTGCCGGCAAAGGATAAAGCCACATCTTGAATGGCAACCTCGCGGTCCCCCATCGCCGCCGCAACAAAATCACTCCCACCGCCTGCCCGATAAACTGCACCAACAGCCGCATCGCCAAAATTCCCGCGATCGCCGTTTCGAGCTTCAACGTCACGCTGAACAAAAACGCGAGTCCGCCCAAAGCCAGAAGCGAAACGTAGGGAAAATGTTTGGTCGGATGCAACTTCCCGAATACCGGAAAGAAATTCCCGTCCAGCGCCGCCGAATACGGAACGCGCGAATACCCCAGCAACACCGAAAAAACCGACGCCAGCGCCACCCACAACACCATCCAAGTAGCCGCCTGCGCCGCGTGATGCCCGTAAAGCCGCTCCACGAACGTGCTCACAATAAACTTTGAGTTTTGCGCTTCCCGCCACGGTACCACGCCCAAAATGCTGGTCTGCATCGCGAGATACAACACGGTAATCCCAAGAATGGAGAGAAAAATCCCCCGCGGAATGTTCCGCTCCGGATTCCGAATCTCCCCGCCTAAATGGCAAATGTTGTAGTATCCCCAATAACTGTAAACCGTATTCACCATCGCGGCCCCGAGCCCCGCGAACCACACCCACGACAACGAAAACGCTCCGGGCGGAAAATCAAACGCCATCTTCGCGTTGAAATGCGTTGCGCCTCCCCAAATCAACCAGAGAAGCGTCCCGACCACGCCTACCCACAGCAGCACCGAAATTTTCCCAATGGTTGTAATACGCCGGTAAAGCAGCACCACAAGAAAAAGCACCAGGCCGCCCGAAACGGCTTTGGCCTGAATCGTCGTAAGCGGATGCAAATACCCCGCGTACCGCGCAAAACCAATCGACGCCGAGGCAATCGAAAGCGGGGCCTGCACAAACGTCTGCCACACAAACAAAAACGACATCAGCCTGCCCCAACGCCCCGGCCCGTACGCCTCGCGCAGAAAAACGTACGTCCCGCCCGCCCGCGGCATCGCGGCTCCCAGCTCCGACCACACAAACGCGTCGAGCGTGGCGAGCGCAGCTCCGGCAATCCACGCGATCAAAGCTTGCGGTCCGCCCATCGCCTTGATCACTAGCGACGTGACCACAAACGGGCCAATCCCCACAATCTCGATCATGTTGAGCGCGACGGCCTCTTTGAGCCCCAGCCCGCGCTCCAGCCCGGAAGGCTGCTCCGCGGGAATCCCCCCGCCCTTCTCCGAACCTTCCCTGTTGCCCGTGGTCAGCACGCCGCCGAGAATAACAAATGCCCAGCGCGAGGGCTAACGCCCAATTTTGAGTGCGGGACGCCTGCTCCCGATTTTCGAGCCGCAGCCAGCCAATAGCTTGCCCCGTCATGACCCGAAGTTAGGACACTACCCCGTACACGTTTTCGTTTTGTAACCGCCGCCGCACCCCTTAAACTCGTCCGGCTTGGCTCGTCCGTGTCCCATGACTGATCATCGCGCCCTTAAACGTTCAGCGCCCGCGGCAATCTCAAATCGCGCCAATTCGTGGCGGACAAGTCTTTTCGCCACACTCTTCCGCACTCTCCTCTGCGCAGCGTCGTTCTCCGCAACCCTCTTTGCCTTCACGGCCCGCGCCGATAAGCTCACTCTTCCCCCCGAAGGCTCCGCCACCCTCGACAAAATTTATTCCTTCGACCTCAACGCCGCCATCGCCGACGCCCAACACCTTCAGACCGAATACCCCGACCGCCCCCTCGGCTATCTCCTTGAAGCCGACGCCCTCTGGTGGCAAATCTTCTGCACCTCCGCCGAATTCAAATACGGCATGACCGACGCCCGCCACCGCGCCAAACTCCCCGCCGATCAGCATTACCTCGACCTCGCCGCAAAAGCCTCCTCCATTGCCCTCGACCATCTCAAAATCCACGAATCCGCCGAAATGCACTTCTACGCCGGCATGGCCGACGCCGCCGTTGCCCGCCTCTACGGCCTCCGAGGCGAAAATCGCGCCACCGCGCGCGCCGGCGTTCACGCCCGCGAACACTTTCTCCGCGCCATTCAGCTAAACCCCGAACTAGTCGACGCCGAATTTGGCCTCGGGCTCTACAACTATTACGTCGACACGCTCAGCGCCGTCGCCAAATTCCTCGGCTTCTTCATGGGCATCCCCGGTGGCAACAAGCAGGAAGGCATTCGCCAACTCGAGCACGACGCCGCCCAAGGCGTGCTCACCCCATCGGTCGCGCGTTTCTATCTCGCGCTCGACCTCCACCGCTATGACCAGCAATATGAAAAAGCGCTCGTCATCATCGGCCCGCTCGTCGAAAAATACCCAACCAATCCGCTCTTCCGGCTTGCGCAAGGCGATCTCTACGCCAAGCTCAGCCGCAAAGACCAGGCCTTAGCCTGCTACCGCGCCGCTGCCGCGCTCCCCGTTCAAGACCCCGAATGCCGCGCCCACATCCAGGGACTGGTCCGCGCCGCGCTCGCCACGCTCGCCGCGCAAGCCATCACCGAACCCTCCGCGACCCACTGAAAATAAAAAGCTTGCCGACCGGCTCCGTGCACCACGCACAAAGCCAGCTGCGGCGCCAAGCAGCCCGGGCGAGTTGCTCATTGACCTAACTTCGCGGAGAATGGTAATGATGTAAGGTTGTTCCAGCCCGTCATTACAGGGCATGCGGCTACAGTACGAACGCCGCGCGGGCCGGACAACAGGGTTTGCGGGACCCCGGCCAGGCCGGGGTCAACGCGCAGCGCGATTTGCGCATCTCACCCGAAAAGCACAACTGGCACCCGGGGATTTCCCCGCCGTTTGACCAGTCCGGTTGAACCCGAAGAGTCGGGGTAACCTGTGACGATGAAGGAGTCTCGATGAAGCGGTCTTGGTTAGCGGCAGCCGTGGCTGCGGCGGTTCTCGCTGCAACGGGTTGCAACGATTATGGCAACACCTTTCAGTCCAACACGGGCGCATTCCTGCAATTTGTTTCGCCTGCCAACGTAACCGCTGGCAGCCCCGATGTCACACTCACGGTCAGCGGCAGCGGCTTCGTGGTGCAAACCGTCATCACGTTTAATCAGAAAAGGCTCACAACTTGCGTCGTCACGAGTACTGCGACTAACGTATGCGCCCCGGCAAATGACACGGGAAGCGTCATTTCGGTGAGCGCCGTCGTGCCCGCAGCCATGATCTCCAAGATGGGCACAGCCTTCGTCCAGACCGTGCAGCCTCATTCCGGTACCGGCACCAACGGCCTTTCCAATTCCGTTGCTTTCGAAGTCTTTGCTCCTCCCAACCCGGTTCCCACGATAACCAGCATCAATCCCACCACGGCCACTTCAGGCAGTGCCGCGCAAACGCTGACGATCACCGGCACGAATTTTCTTCCGACCACCGACCCATCCGGCGGCTCGCAGGTGCGTTGGAACGCGACGGCACAAACGAATCTTGCGGTGACAAACATCTCGGCCACGCAAATCACGGCGACCGTTCCCGTAACGCTCCTCGCCACAGCGGGCACGGCGACGGTAACCGTCTTTAATCCTCCCCCTCCAGCACTCCCCACTCCTCCTTGCCAGATCAACTGCAGTGGCTATGGTGGCGGCGGCTCAAGCAACGGCGTAACGTTCACTATTGGCGCGAGCGGTACCACCGCCAATGCAAATGCGGCGATGGCCGAAGAAGAAACTCCGGCAGTCAGCTTGGATGGCCGCTACGTGGCCTACTCCGCCTCGCAAAACGGCCACTCGCAAATTCTGGCGCGCGACACCTGTCAATCGGCCAATGCAAGCTGCCAGCCCCGCACCATTCTTGTTTCCTCCGCGCTGGATGGCACCGCCGGGACGGACGATAGCCATTCGCCGTCTATGAGTTCCGACGGCCGTTACGTCGTCTTTAGCTCCATCGCCCCAAATCTTGTCACAGACACCACCGCCGGCCGCCAGGTCTATCTACGCGATACTTGTCTTGGAGTGACCGGCTCCTGCACTCCTGCGACGCAACTTATCTCCACGGATCCAAATGGCACCCTGGTTGGAATGGAAAGCATCCTCCCGTCCGTGAGCTCGTCGGGTCGTTTCGTCGCCTTTCTTGCCGTTACGCCTAGCGCCGCGGCTCAATCTTCCGCCGCAACCAGCAAGTCTGCAACGACCACGGCCAACAGCGGCTACCGACAGGTCTTCGTCCGCGACACATGTCTTGGCGCCGCGAATTGCACGCCACAAACTACGCGCATCTCGCTGCAATCCGGCGGCGACGCCTCAGGTACGGGAGCAAGCAAACCCGCAGGCCCCGCCGTTAGCGGCACCGCCAACAACGTTGCCCTCGCCGGCGGAAACACCGCAACTCTCTTCACGCACTCCATAGCCGTAGACGACGGCGTCTTCCTCGCCCTAACCAAAGCTCAGCCATAATCCAACTTTTAGGGGAGGGGCTCGCCCCTACCGCTCCCAATAAAAACACATCGAGGCCCAACCTTCGGGCCTCGACGTATGTGCTCTCGGCAACCTTGGAACTCTTCAATCCAAGTTCTATCCGAGAAATCCAACACTCGAAGTCTGAAAGTTCGCCAGGTTCGGAAAAATCGAAGGCAAATCCGTCGCCGCCACTCCAAACCACGTCGCCAGCGTCGCCGCATACTGATCCACCGACGTCGACGGAATCCAACGCCCGTTGCTTCCCGTGTCATCCGGTCCGCCTGGCGTCAACGTCGGGAATGTTCCGTACAGCGCATTCCCCTTCACGGCATCACCCATAATCATCTGGTGGCTTCCCCACGCGTGGTCTGTCCCGCCATTCGACCCCGGCTGGAACGTCCGGTTAAACTCCGACAGCGTAAACGTCGTCACCTCGCTCGAAACTCCCAGCTCTTGCGTAGCCTGATAGAACGCGTTCATTGCCGGGCTCAATTGCGAATAGAGAGCAATCTGCGTCGGGAGTTGGTCAGCATGCGTGTCAAACCCACCCAGCGAACAGAAGAAAATCTGCCGCTGAGCGCTCAACGCGCTCCGTGCCGCAATCACCTGCGCCACTTGCTTCAGTTGCGAAGCCAGTCCATTGTTCGCCGGAAACACCGTCTGAATCGCCGGAATATTCTTCAACGCCGCCGCGAGCACCAAACCTTCCTGAATCGCTTGCCCCGTCACCGCGCTTGCCGCTTGCACCAAAGATATTCCGGTATCGAACGTCAGCAATTGTTGCGTGGCCAGAAATCGCGCCTGCCCCGCAGCCGAGCTGTCAAAACCGCTCAGCCCCGGCGTAGTCCCCGGGCTCATCGTAAACGGTCGCGTCGTATCACCCGTGCAAAAAATAGCATTCCCCGCCACCGATAGAATCGGCGGAAACTGCGCGCCAGTATTCATCCCCTGAATCTTGTCCGCCACTTTTCCGGCCCAGCCCGCGTTCGGCAGACCGCTGAGTTGCGTCGTCTGCCACTGTTCCTGTTGGTCCGAGTGCGAAAAAAGATTCTCCGGCAGGCTGGCCTGGCTCATGTAATTCTGACGCGTCGTCGGTTGCACCAATGTGCCCACGTTCGTCAGCAACGCCAGCGGCGATTTGCTCGCGTTAAACAGCGCTTGCATCTCCGGCAGATTCGGATGCAATCCGAAATTAGCCTGCCCTCCGATTTGCAGCGGAAGCAGCGAAGCCTGCGCCAGCGCCAGGTTCGCGCGAATCGTCTGATAATTCGCGTATCCCGCCGTATCGTTCGGCACAATCAGATTGTTCGCATCGTTTCCCCCGAACAAAAAGATACACACCAGCGCTTTGTAGCTCGTGCTGGCCTGCGCCAAAGCGCTCACCAGTCCGAATTTACTCAAGCCGCTGACCATCGCGGCCGTCGCTGCCGAGCAGCACGTCAGTCTAACGAAATCCCTTCTCGAA
>Ga0209139_10000226_pt1 | contig 18496 bp, 15 predicted proteins | sample BogFormECP14_OM3_FD_188246 | JGI IMG/M metagenome (GOLD analysis project Ga0209139, IMG submission 188246) | Bog forest soil microbial communities from Calvert Island, British Columbia, Canada - ECP14_OM3 (SPAdes) (version 2) | ecosystem: Environmental > Aquatic > Freshwater > Wetlands > Bog ...
GTCGTGGTAGCAGTACCGCTCACAGCCCCTGCAGGCAAAACGAAGGTATAGATTTCGGATGGGTTTTGAACCACTCCCAAGAACATGTAGTCCGGCCCGCCGGTGGCGGTTGCGCCGGTGACTGTGCATCCTGTACCGGTAGTGGCGCTGGGTAGCGTAGCGTCGAAGGTGAACCGCGCTCCGTTTGCCGAAACAACGGTCTGTAGTCCGCCATTGATGGCGGCGATATCCGCGGCGGTGCAGCCGTTGGCGGCGTTGGCAGCTACGCCCGACAGGGTGATCAAGTCGTTGACGGCGAGTGTATTGGTCGCGGCGACGGTGACTACGGTGGTCGTTGCGGTAACCCCAGTCACGGTGAAGGCCTCGCTGTTGAAGAACTCGGTCAGCGGCGAGAGGACCGAAGCGCCGGTGCCAATTTGAGGCGTCGCCTCTGGCGTAGTGTTCATGACGGAACTAGCGAACTGGAATGCTTTTAGCTGTTGGCCACCGGTGCCGGAGGCGGCGGCGACGATTTCGCCATTGTTCGCGGAGGTGGCATTGCTGATCCCCAAGGTATAGTAGCGATCGTCGGGAGTGGGGTCGTACTCCGGAAAGCCGGAGTTGCTGCAGTTTTCATTGAGATTCGTGTCAAGTCCCGCGACCGCAACGGAGGTCAGGGTGTTGCTTGTGAATTTAAATTGGATAAGAGCGGCGTTCGTCGCGTCGGCCTCGCCGACGGTGTTGGCGGTGCAGGCCGTTACGACAAAACCCACGGCGTTCGTCGAGTCAATGATGGGGGAGTCGCGAATGCCGCCGTTCACGTTTTCGCCGAGCGATAACGATGCTACCGTTACTCCGGCGGAGGTCACCTCGTACAAGTTAGCGCTGCTATCACCGACGAAAATGTTGCCGGTGCCAGCCACATCGACCACGGGGGCGGAGAGATAGTTGGATCCGGGAGTGATAGTTGCGCCGGCGATGGTGCAGCCGGTACCAGTAGTCGCGGTGGGTATCGTGGCGTCGAATTCAAATTGCGTTGCGCTTAACCCTGTGGGAATAACGGTTTGGGTTCCATTGATGGCAGCGACGTCAGCGGCCGTGCAGTTGTTGCCGAGGTTGGCGGTTACGCCCGAGATGGTGACCAACTCTCCGAGACCAAGCGAGTTTGGCGCGGTCACAGTCACTACAGTCGTAGTTGCCGCCACCCCAGTCGGGGTGGCTGGCGCGGGAGAGGCGCTTACCTGGACGGGGAAGTTCCCTCCCGCATAACCAGGCGTCCCGTTGAACGTTGGCGTGATCGCATACAGGTACCCGTTGTTGTCGCCGACGTACGTCGTGTCGTACCCATAGTTGGTGAAGGGGGACGAGAAGCTATCCGCCGCTCCAGCCACCGCAGTCGTCGCGTCGGCGGCAACCAAGCCGAGCGGAAGCATGAAATCCGCGGCGGTGCTTCCCGAGGTGCTTCCAGGAATCACGGGATTAGTTGCGCAGGTCGGCAGGGTAGCCCCCCCGTTGTTGTCGTTGGCGCAGTTGGTGGTGGTTCCGTACTCGGTGCCGCCGCTGCCGAAGGTCAGCACGTGGAAGATTGCGCCGATATTCGGGTCGTTCTCCACGTAGGCGATCTCTGTGCCACTGAGCGATAGGGTAGGGGAGGTGGCGACCGGTCCGACGCCGGAGGCATAGGAAAAGATGAATTCCGGGTTCGTCAGACCACACAGCGATGCCCCGGACCCGCTGTAGAGCTGATCGAAGGCGACAATGTTGGCTTGCGCGCCGTTCGTCCCAGCTGTAACGGCGCCCCAGGCGAAAGTGGTCAGAGTCTTTGCATCCGTCAGCGTCACCCGATTCCCTGGTGTGAGCGCGTATACCGTGACCGTGTCTCCCGAGCCAACCGCCACGACACGGTCGAGAGGGGTACCACTGAGATTACGATTGATCGCCGCCGCCAGATTGGCAGCATTGGTGGCAACCGTGGTGGACACCTGGAAGTTTAGTCCGGTGTTCGAACTGGCCGATGAGGTTAAGGTCAGAGTGACCGCGGTTCCACCGGTCGGAGTTATGGTGATGGACGCAGTCTGGCCAGCCGCCGGTTCGGCGGTGAAGGTGCCGGCGACATCGGCGCGCGTGTTCCCGGTGGACGCGTTGACGGGGAAAACTACATAATCGGAGGTACAGCTCGGCGTCGCGTTCACGTTAAAGCTATATTTGGCGGGCGACATGCCTTGCGCAACGCCACCGCCTCCTAGCGATACGGCCCAGTCCCTTTCCATTTCGCGCCTTGACCGCCTTGGCGGCGTTGGCCGCCTGCGCACCAGCCTTGAACCTGGCGGCGCATTACCATGTAGAAGCCACTCTGCATAGACCCGCGGCTCGTTCAACATCTTCTCCGCCTGCTTCGCCGTGAAGCCCGGAGGGAAGAGAACATGCTTTGAGCTCCAATCCAGCGGCACGGGGACCGAACCATCCTGCCTCGCTACGCTCTGTCCGAGCGCCGATGGGGCCAAGCACGCCGCCAGCAGCAGCGCGGCGCACCACGCAAGAAAGGGCACATTCCGCCTTGCCGCGGTTGTAAAACCATACCGTATCAATGCGCCTTTGCGTTTGGCGCGGAGTCTCCAACTTGACTCGTAACCGGACTCGAGATCACCCGCCCCCCGGCAAATTGGTCCAGCTATCGATTCACGAGCAACTTCCTGGGAAGCGATTGTCGCGCTCCGCCCATGGCGGACCCGTGTCGTATTTACAGACGAGGGTAGAGCCTCAGGCCCTGGAGGCTCCGAGAGAGGGTGGGTCATGACGTATAGTGTCCCGAAATGAAACGCGTGCTGTCACGTTCTGGGAAGTGCGGTGTGCCGTACTGGTACCCAAACAGTACGCGGCATGGATCTCCCCGCTGATACGCACCTCGCCATCCGAGAGTTGCTAGCGTCGTAGAACAAGCTGTGGGACTGAGCGTCGACAAAAATCCGAGCTGAGTTGGTGGGGTCCTGTTTGCTACTGCACGGGAAAATCGCAAATGCTATAACACCTGCGGGGCGGGATATGCTTGAAGCTTGCTACGCGCAGAAAGATCCTGAACAGTGCGTCCAGGCTTTCGCCGTGCGTGCGCTGGCCGCCGCTGGTGGCGCGTTGGGGCGCTAAGAAAACATGCCGCTGGAGATCAAACCGAAAACCGGTTGTCGCTGGGACGTAGTGAGCCTGGGCGAAGTGATGCTGCGCTTTGATCCAGGGGAATACAGAATCTGGACGACACGCAGCTTTAGAGTCAGCGAAGGCGGCGGGGAGTATAACGTCGCACGAGGATTGCAGCGTTGCTTTGGATTGGAAACGGCTATCGTAACGGCGTTCGCAAAGAATCCCGTTGGCGAGCTTTTGCAGGATCTGATTCGCCAGGGAGGAGTGGACTCGTCATTGATTCGGTGGGAAAGCTATGACGGAGTGGGCCGCACAGTGCGCAACGGGCTGAACTTCACGGAACGCGGATTCGGGGTGCGCCCCGCTCTCGGTTGCTCGGACCGGGGCCACACCGCGGTGGCAGCTCTAAAACCGGGGCAGATCGATTGGGAGTCGATCTTCGGCACGCACGGCGCACGATGGTTTCATACGGGAGGCATATTTTGCGCTTTGTCCGAATCCACAGCCGAAGTGGCGCTCGAGGCTGTGCATGCGGCGCGCAAGCATGGCGTGACGGTTTCCTACGACCTGAATTACCGCGAATCGCTGTGGAAGTCCTTTGGAGGGAAAAAGCGGGCGCAGGAAATCAATCGCCGGATTGCGCCGTTCGTCGATGTTATGTTGGGCAACGAAGAGGATTTCTCCGCCGCGCTGGGATACGAGGTGCCCGGAGTGGACGAAAACCTTTCCGCCCTGGACCCACAGGCTTTCCGCCAAATGATCCAGCAAGTGATCAGAGATTTTCCCTTCAAGCTAGTAGCCACCACGCTGCGCAAGGCCACCACGGCAACAAAGAACGATTGGGGCGCGATCTGTTACTGCGACGGCGCGTTTTTTCAAGCCACCAACCGCGACAATCTGGAAGTCCTGGATCGCGTGGGCGGAGGCGACTCTTTCGCTTCCGGCCTGATCTACGGTTTTCTTTCCGGCAAGGATCCGCAATGGGCTGTGGAGTGCGGCGCCGCGCACGGCGCGCTGGCGATGACTACGCCTGGGGATACCACCATGGCCACGCTCAACGAGGTGCTTCAGGTGATGAAGGGAACTGGGGCGCGGATCGCGCGCTGAAGGTGTGCTATCAGAGTTTCTGAAGCACGATGAGTTCGACGGCATCCCGCGGCAGCGCGCTCGAAAACGTCACACGTCCGCCGCGTGCTTCTTTTTCCTCCACCAAGTCGGGACATGAGAGTTTCTCCCAAGAATAGATGGCACGGCTTAGGCTATTTCGTGCGCTCTTTCTTTGGTCCAGAATCTACTGATCTCTTCGAGTGAGCGGCCTTTGGTTTCGGGGACTAGCCAACCGACCAGAAGAAGCGTCAACAAGGCGCCGCCGCCGAACAGCCAGAAGGTGCCGTCCGATCCTAGATGCTGTTGCATCAGCGGGAACAACTGATTCCCCGCATAGCCCACCAGCCACAGCGCGGTGGTGGCGATGGACATGCCGCGCCCGCGAACCTTAGTTGGGTAAATCTCCGAGACGATGACCCAGCAGGCTACTCCGTTGCCAAAAGCGTGCCCGGCCACGAAGCTCATCACGAAGATCAGGATGGCCACGCCGCTGCCGTGGACGTGATAAAACCAACCGACCATCGCGAATGACAAACATTGGAGCGCGGTGCCGACGAGAATCAGCGTCTTACGCCCCGCACGGTCCACGAGCCAAAGCGCCAACAGCGTAAAGACCAGGTTCACGAGGCTGACCAGCACGGATTGAAAAAAAGCATCCGTCGACGCGGTTCCCGCGGCGCGAAAAATCTCCGGCAAAAAAGAAAACACTGGGGTTATTCCGCTGATCTGCTGCAAGCCCGCGAGCATGATGCCTAACAAGAGCGGACGGCGAAACGTGGTGAAGAGTTCGGAAATGTGCCCATCTTCCACGGCGAGGGACATTTCGATAGCGGCGGCCTCCCGCGCTGCGGCTTGGGCGCCGTTCATTTTAATTAGCACTTCCGTGGCTTCGGCACGACGGCCCATTTTCATCAGCCAGCGCGGGCTCTCCACTGCCGGCACAATCATCACGCCAAATAGAATCGCCGGCACCACGCCCGCGAGGAACATCCAGCGCCAACCGGTCGATATATTCCAGGCTTCGTCTCCCAAGCGTTGGATCAGCAGGTTGACAAACACGGCGGCGAGAATTCCCACCACAATGCCCAATTGATACAGAGTCACGCAGCGGCCGCGCACCGGCGTGGGCGCAATCTCGGCAATATAATTCGGCGCGATCACGGACGCCGCGCCGATGCCCAGCCCGCCAATGAGCCGCCACAGCACGAATTGGTGAAGGTCGTGCGCGAAGAGCATTCCTAGGGAGGACAGCGCGAAGCAGAGCGCACACAACGCGAGTCCTTTTTTCTTGCCCAGAAAATCCGCTACGGCTCCCGCTGCCGCGCAGCCGACAACGCATCCCACCAATGCGCATCCCGCCGCCCAGCCGATGCCTGCTGCGTCCAAATGGAATAACTGGCTGAGGTAGCCAATTGCGCCGCTGATGACGATATTGTCGTAGCCGAAGAGCAATCCGCCGAGCGTGGAAACGCTTGCGGCAATGACGAGTGGAATTCGAGAGACAGCATCCGGTGAACGCACTTCGTACGACGCGTGTGCGCTCATTGCTGCGCTGTTTCCCGCCCGACGACTGAGCCTCGCGGCGCCTCGAGCGCCGCCTTCGCTGCGAGCATGAAACCGAGCGTGTGCGCCATACCCGCGTGCCAAGGTGCGGCGCACGTCATCTGGGGTGTGTGGTCGGGAATCACCACGCCATCGAAATGATTCTCGTGAAGGATAGCGAGAATGCGCAGCATGTCCACGTCGCCTTCGTCGATGAAGGTCTCGCGATAGTGCGGCACTTTCCCTACCACGTTGCGCAGATGGATGTAGGCGATCCTGTCTTGCCGGCAATAACGCGCCACTGCGTCGTAAATGTTGCCTTCGGTCATTTCGGCCAGCGTTCCGACGCACAGTTCCAACGCATTGGACCGGCTGGGAGCAAGATCGATTAGGCGCTGATACATGTGTGGCTGATATACCAGGCGCGGCTGCTGCCGCATCGTCGGCATCGGAGGGTCATCGGGGTGCGCCGCCAGACGCACGCCGGACGCTTCGGCCACAGGAATCACATCTTCCAAAAATCGTTGCAGCCGCCGCCACAATTTTTCGTGTGAAATCGTGGGCAGCGTTCCGGTAGGCGCGTCGACATCGTAGGTCATGTTCCAGACCATGCCGTTCGGAATGGGCACGTCTTCAGCGGGACCATCCATCCCGAGAGTGATCGCGTGGCCACGCCCGAGCGGTGCTGTGATGCGTCCGCATACTCCGGCCAAACTGAAGTTGTACCCGAGCACGGGAATGCCCGCTTCACCCATGCGGCGAATGATGGTTTTTACTTTCTCGATCTGCTCCGCGCGCCGAGGCCCATCCAACAGAATGTCATGCCAGTGCGCGGGATCGAGGTTTTCGACAGCGGCTAAAACCAAACCGGCGGACTCGATTTCGCGGCGCAGTTGCACGAGTTCCGCGACGGTCCAAAGCCGCTCTGGGTCGCCGGCTACTCCCCAGGCTTCGTATTTTCCACCGCTGGGCTGATTATTCCGGGGATTGGAAGATCCTTGATTAAAATAATCCACCAGATGCACGACCACGTGGGTGCAGCCGGCCTGCCGTGCAAAATCGTAGTAGTCACGCGTCAGCATGTGACGATACAGCCCAATGCCGATCTTCACAGGCGATTCCCGATGCCGCCACCGTAGTCGGGGCTCAGTATTTGTCCGTTGATCTCGCTGGCCAGCGACGAGCATAGAAACACAAAGGTGTTGGCCACGGACTCTGGGCTGTTTCTTCGGCCCAGCGAAACGCGCAGCACGAATTCGCGGTACGCCGGATCTTCCTCGAATACTTTCAGTGAACTGCCTGCCGCCACGTTGCCCGGCGAAACTACATTCACGCGAATACCCGTGGCTACATATTCCAGGGCCAGGCTGCGCGCCAGATTTTCCAGCGCCGCCTTTGCCGAAGCGTAAGACGAAATCTGCGAGTGCGGCATGCGCGCCACATACGAAGAGGTAAAAATCAGGTGACCTGCGATGTTCCGTCGCGTCCACTGCGCTAACACGGATCGCGCCAAATACGTCTGCGCAAAGAAATTGAATTGGAAGATGCGCGCAAAATCCTGTTCGGAAGTGCTGGCAAAGGGATGTAGCCCACATCCGCCAGCATGCCCGATCACCGTATCCATGTTGGGAAAGCGCTCGAACGCTGCATCCACTACGCTGTTCACCCGCGCGGAATTCGTGATGTCCGCGGAGCGATAGAAATAGGCAGACGGCGGAATCTGCCAGGCCTCAAGCAATCGCTTTGCTTCGTCTTCCCCTTTGATATCCGTCAACACTAAATTGGCGCCGCTCGCGGCCAGCCGCCGCGTCACGTGTTCGGCGATGGCCCCCAATGCGCCCGTAAGGAGGATCGTTTTGCCGGAAAGATCGATGCTGATCATGGCTACGCGCTTCCCGCAATCCGCGAAAGCACTTCGTGGCCCGCTTCCGTGACCACTACGTTGTCCTCAATCCGCGCGCCGCAGCCGCGCGCCGGCACGTATACTCCGGGCTCGACGGTCAGGACCATGCCTGATTCCAGTTTGGCGGGTTCTCCTGGAAAGAGCAGAAACCCAGGATCGTGATAACGAAATCCCACGTGGTGGCCGGTGTGATGGGTAAAGAAAGAAGCAAAACCCTTGGCCGCGATTTTGTCCCGCGCCAATGCGTCAATGTCTCCCGCTATTGCGCCCGGACGTATACCTGCAAGACTCGCATGCTGCGCGTCCCGCACGAGCGAGAGAATCTCCGCGGCCTCGCTCCCGGTCGTTCCCACCGCTTCGGTCCGCGTAAGGTCGCTCCAATAGCCGTTGACGCACGTCGCCAACTCGATCGAGACCAGATCACCGTTCCTCAGGCGTCGCCCTGACGAACGATTGAATCGTCCGGCTTCCGCGCTGTTCGGGCCGGACTGCACCATGGCCCAGCCGCGCGAATGGAAGACGCCGTTTTCGCCGATTTGCCGCGTGATTGCCGATTCCACCGACGCCGCGATTTCCGCCTCGGAAACTCCTGGCTGCAAGTTTTCCACGAAAGCGCGCAGCCCAATATTGGCTACCTGGTTCGCCAATCGAATGGCGGCGATCTCTTCCGGAGTTTTTCGCAGATAAAGATTCGCGAAGCCCGCGCGCGCCGCGGCGTTGCCTCCCACAGACAAAGAAGTAAATAGCGTCGCGAAATCCTCCGGCAGAGGCATTTGCTCGGCGGAGTTGATCGGCAGCGAAGCGCGCGACGCGGAGAAATTCATCCCCACTTCGCCGGCGTTTGCGTTCGCCTTGGCAAGCTCAGCGGCGACCGCCGAAACCAAAACAGCATAAGGATCGGCGCATTTGATGTCGCCCCAAGGATATTCCACTACTCGAAGACCGAACGGCATGTGGTCCCGCGGCTCAAGCAACGGAACAAAAAGTACCGGCTCGGCATCCACAAAATAAATCAGCAGCGATGCGCCCCATGCCGGAAAATATCCCGAAAGCATCAGTAACTCATCCGGCCGCCAGGCGAGCCAAGCGCGCAGACGGTTCTCCTGCAGAAAGCCTCGTATCTGTTGTGCGCGCGATGGTGGGCCGGAAGTCACTATCGGTCTCTCCGCAGCTTCATAATTGCTACATGATCCCGTACTTTTCGAACGCTTCCACAGCAGTGCTACCTTCTTCGATGGCTTTCCTGACCAATTTTTCGCCCCGAGCCTTCTCGAGCGCTCGAACGAAAACGTCCTCTTCGGCGTCGCGGGGCACCACCAACACGCCATCGATGTCCCCGAAAAGAATATCGCCCGGGCACACACGAACCCCGCCAATTTCCACGGGCACGCGAAAGTCCACCACTTTGTAGCGCGGTGCTGAATCCTGCCCGTACGACCCGAATCCAAACGTGGGAAAATTCATCTTCAGAACAGCCTTGGTGTCTCGCACATAACCGTTCAGCACAGCGCCTCGGCAACCGAGCTTGGCCGCGCGCGTACTCATGAGCTCGCCCCAAAGCGCATTGCGCGGCGACGATCCGGTGTTTACGTAGACTTCGTTTGTGCGCAAGTCGTCCAGCGCTTCCAGCATCAGCCCAAAAGATTTGTTCATTAGCGGGTTTGCGCTGCCGGCGATTTTTTCCACGAACACATCCACCGCCAGCACGGGCATGGCCCTGCCAATCACCACCATATCCTGCCGCAGGGGCTGAATTTGCGGCGGCAGGAACTGGTGTTGCAGGTCCAGCTTGTCCATCACATCGCCAACTACGCAGGTAAACAGTTCGCGCTGTATCAGAGCAAAAAGCTCGTCATCCGACTTCCAAAGTCTTGCAGCGTTCGTCGAGTTCGGTGTCATGCGGAGCGTCCTTCTCTTATCTTCTCGACGAACTGCCGTGCCATCCTGGTGATTGACGCAAAATCGCCGGTTTTGGCGCCCGCCGTGAGATGCCCGCCGACGCCGACCGCGACAGCTCCCGCTTTGATCCATTCCGCGGCATTTTCGAGCGTCACGCCGCCCGTCGGCATCAGCGCAGCGTGCGGCAGCGGTCCTTTCACAGCTTTCACGAACGCGGGGCCGAGAATCTCTCCGGGAAACGCCTTCACAATCTCCGCGCCGCTTTCCATCGCCGCCACCACTTCGGCGATCGTGCCAGCGCCGGGAATATGTGCCACCTGATAGCGATTGCAAAGCCGGGCGGTCTCCGTATTGAGCGCGGGGCTGACCACAAAGTGCGCACCGGCAAGAATCGCGACGCGTGCCGTCTCTGGGTCCAGCACGGTGCCTGCGCCCAACAAAATTCGTCCCGCAAACTCTTTCGCCAGATGCTCGATCACTGCCGTCGCTCCTGGCACCGTGTAGGTGATCTCCAGTGCCACGATTCCGCCTGCGGCACAGGCCTCGGCGATTTGCGCGGCCTGCTCGGCATTCTCCGCACGAATGACGGCTACCAGTCCGCATTCGGTGATTTTGTTCAGCACGGCAAGTTTTTCGAGCGACATAAAGTCCTATGCTCCGTCTAGAAGCTGCGCCTTCTCCGCTTATTCGAAAAAGGGTTCGTCCTTGCGCGCATAGCGCCGCGCTACTTCTTCGTTCAGCGTCACGCCCAGCCCCGGCCGTTCCGGGATCTTGATATGACCGTCCTGAATCAGCGGCTTTGGCAAGCCTTCCACCAAGTCATTCCAGAAGGGCACCTGCGATGCGTGATATTCCAGCACCAGAAAGTTCGGTATTGCCGCGCAGAAATGCGCCGATGCCAGCGTCCCCACCGGACTGCTGATGTTGTGCGGCGCCACCGGCATGGTATGCACGTCGGCAAATTGCGCGATGCTCAGCGCCACCGCCAGGCCGCCCACTTTCTGCACGTCCGGCGTCACCACGCTCAGCGCATGCCCCGCGATAATTTCCTGAAAACCTTCAAACAGAAAAAGGTTTTCCCCCGTAGCAATTGGCACGCGCACGCGAGAACTCACTTCTTTCAATGCCGAGGCATTACTCGGCGGCACCGGGTCTTCCAGCCACAGCAGGCGGAAAGGTTCGAGTTCGTGGGCGATCTTTACCACGTCGCTGGCGTTGTACCGCCAATGGCAATCCACGGCGATGTCGGTATCCTTGCCCACCGCATCATGCACCGCGCCGATCAAGCTCACCATGTGATCGATGCCGCGGTTGGTCAGCACGCGATTGTGCAAATCGAAGCCCTCCGTACCGGGCACGTCCAGATCAAATTTCAGCGCCGTAAATCCTTCCGCTCGCTTGGCCAGCGCCTGGCGACGGTACGCTTCTGGCGACGCCGGGGGCTCCTCGTTGCTTTCGCCATAGTAGTCTTTAGTTTTGTGTCCGGAATTCCTCCCCGCCCAGGAAGCGGGCCTCGAACGCAAAATCTCATCCAGGCTTTCCAGGGCTTCGCCACCGTGGCAATCGGCGTAAATGCGAACCTGGTCGCGGAATTTTCCGCCCAGCAAGCGATAAATGGGCGCGCCAAGCGCTTGCCCCGTTACGTCCCACAGCGCCGCCTCGATGCCGCTTATGGCGTTATAAATGATCCCCGCTACGGACCCCGCGCCAGAGGTAGCCAACTGCAATTTGCGAAATAGGCGGTGCACGTCGCGCGGATCTTCGCCGAGCAACAGCGGCTCCAGCGAACGCAGCATGGCGGTCAGTCCGGGAGCAAAGAAACACTCACCCAGACCGCGCAAGCCCTCGTCGGTCTCCAGGCGAACGAAAGTCCAGTCGAAGTTGCCCTCGACCACCGCCGTTTTTAGACGCGTGATCTTCACGGTCTTAGCCTCGAAGAGGAGACCGGGCGATGCTGAAACATAGAAGCCGCCTCGTAGAAGTGCATACAGTATGCGAAAGAGCTGGAGGGATTGTATTCCGGAGCCATTTGTTCACGCAAGCGGAAAATAGTATACAATATGCAGATTGGACCTCGAGCGCGCCAATACGGATCACGCACACACGCATGGCCCCGCGCTGGAGCTGCCCTTCAGGACCGTCAAGTCGCACCTTGTCGAAGTCCTGCAGCGTGCCATCATCTCCGGCCAATACAAGCCCGGGGAGCGTCTCAACGAAAGCAAGTTAGCCCGCCATTACAAAGTCAGTCGTATCCCGGTGCGTGAAGCCTTGCTGCAACTTCAGGAGCAAGGGCTGGTGATGAATTCTCCGCGCCGCGGTATGTTCGTCACGCTCTTGAGTGAAGAAGAATGCGCCAAGATCAATAGTCTGCGCGTGATACTGGAAGCGGAAGCGCTGAAGCTCTGCCGTGCGCGTTATTCGGCGGCCGCCGATGAGCATCTGACGGGCTTAGTACGGACGATGGAGGATTGGAAATCGGGCTCGGAAATTGCGGCGGCCGCACTCGATTTGGAGTTTCATCGCGCGATTTGGGGCTATAGCGGGAATAGCTATCTCGAGAAGGCTTTGAATGCGCTGGTTCCGATTCTCTTTGCTCACCAAGCGATCGATTACACGCACAATGACAAGAAACGCTGGCCTTTAGATCATCACCGGCCGTTGCTCGAGGTGGTGCAGGGCCAATCTAAGTGCACACCAGAGGAATCGATGATCGCGCATCTTAGCCGGCGGTATACCAAGCCGGCGCGGTTTTCCAGTCTGGCGTCCCAAGTCGACAGCGCGAATTCTGAGGGAGCTTAAATCTCAAGCTTGCTGTTACAAGGGCAGTCAGCGCTTTGTTTTCTTCTTTCGCTTCTTGCAGAGGTCTTCGAGCAGGTATTTCAAAGAGGCGCATTCCTGGATGACACCCTCAAGCTTGGGCACAGTCTCGTTAAGTTCATTCTCTTCGACATTGCCATCGGCCAACGTAGCCGCCACGCTGGCGAGCGCTTCGCCGACCTCTTTTAGAAGGCCCGAGACGGCGAGCATTTCCTTTCCCGAAGTGAGATTGGAATCCGGGATCTTGTAGGCTACGCGTCCAGCCTGACTCTCCAGAAAGTCCAGCGGTTCGTAGGTTTTTAGAAGCACGCATATCTGCGGAATCAAGTACGCAGGAATCTGGCGTTCACCCCTGAGCCAGTACATTAAGGAGCGATAGTTGGTGCCGAGTTGCTGCGCGAGCAGGCGGGTGTCGTATTCGGACTTAGCGTCTACCGCGCGACTGAGTATCGTGGAGAGATCATCTGCCGGCACAAGCACCTCAAGTTCTTTGCATCGAGCGAGTTACATGTTCACAAACGCGTTCATTTTGAACACGAATCGTATCATCAACCATGAATTGCGCAACGCGTATTTGTGGGCTTAAATGAAGGCGCTCAGAAGGATTCAAGTGGCGTTACCAGCGCGAAACAAAGGTCAGCGAGACAACGAGCGATCTCGAAGGCTATGGAACAATTGACAAACACTATGGGCGGAAGTACGGTCCAAGACGCGCCAGAAGCATAGCCAACTCCTCGGAAAAGATGGAGCGCAGATCGCGCCAAGGGTTTTGTGTGTCAGCGGAGTTACTATGACGAAGAAGTGGTACAACTATTTTGTCAGCGTGGATCAGGATGCCGCTAACGTCGAAAGGGGTTCCCAGTCCACGAATCCGGCTGCGGCGAAGAGCGCAGCACAAAGCGTCGCGGAGATCGCGGCTGGGATGGCCGCTGAGCCGCAGTTCACCAAACCAGTTTCGGAACCCACTTCTTTTGAACAAATTTATCGTGCGGCGGAAATTCCGGAAGCGCCGCATGGGTACTCGATACTTCGCGTCGCCCAAATGATGGAGAGCGAACACATTCGTTCCTTGCCCTCGGATGTGAAGCGTTCTTCCGTGCTCGTTGGACTCGAAGCTGCGGAAGTGAATATCAAAGACGTGATCCAAGATGCCATTTACCGGGACCGTGCGCTGGATGGTTACGAGCGGGTGCAGCAGCGGGCGCTGGAAGAATTGGAAAGCGCCAAGAGCAAAGAGAACGCGGACCTGCAGGCGGACATTGACCGCTACGTGACGGAGCAGCGGGCAAAAATTCAAGCCAACAACGAAGTAATCGCGCGGGAGAAAGAGCGGGTCACCGGCTGGCGGTTGAAGAAGCAGCAGGAAGAGAAGAAGATTGCCGAGACCGTGGGCTATTTCGTATCGGAAAACCCCATTACGACGGGTGATGTGCAAGCGGTTCCGCCAGTTTCCAAGACGGTAAAAAAGTCTTAAACGGAGGACGATTATGTGGGCACGACTTTCCAGGGTGTTCCGGTCATTCGTAGGATTTTTTATCTCGGTGGCGGAAGATCCAGAGTTGATTCTGCAACAGAATATTCGCGACATGAACGACCAGGTGCCGCGGATGAACGAAAGCATTGCGATGGTCAAGGCCAACGTGACGCTGCTTGAAAAGGAAGAAACGAAATACAAGACTGACTACGCCAACCTTGCCGCCAAGGTGAAGGCGGCCATTCAGGCGAACCGCGACGATCTGGCCGGCAGCTTTGCGCTGCAACTGGAGCAGCTGAAGGGTGCGCTGGCGAGAACGCAGGGACAACTGGCCACTGCCCGGGCAGCTTTTGAGAAGGCAATGACCGTCAAGCAGGCGTTCATGCGCGAGAAGGAACGCAAAACGCACGAAGCCCTGGCGGCCATCGCGGATTACCGCAGAGCGCAATGGCAAAAGAAAGTTGCGGATGCGATGGAGCAATTTGAGGTGGCGGGGATCAGCCAGACACATGACGAGATGGTGCGGAAGATTGAAGAGATGACCGCGGTCAACGAAGCACGAATGGATATGGCCATGGGCAATGTGGACCAGCAAAAGGTGAAAATCGAGGAAGAGGCGGAGAAGATCCAGGCGGACGAGCTAGTGAAGCAGTTCAAGATTGAAATGGGCATCGCGTCACCGACAACGGCTGCTGCGAATGCGCCAACAGAGAAGACCATCGGCGGAAAAGAGCCACAGCGCACGTCTTAAGCGAACGAGTTATAGCCAAACGTGATTGGCACGCCCAGGAATGTGATGCTCAGATTGAGCGGGGAGGAAGGCGATGGCCGTGAAAATTGAAAAAGGCGGATGGGTACTGATCTTTCTAATTGGGTTGGCGCTGGTGGGTTACAGCCTGAATCGATACAACCTCATCGATTTGGACAAATTCATCGGCAAAAAGAGTGCAGCGGCCAGCGGGAATGGCGGAGTAGTCGATGCCACCCAGCCGCTGGTGCTGCCGGTTTCGTCAAGCAGCGATGCGGATCCAGAGATTCGTGTGCGTGTAAATATCTGGGTGGGCTGCGCCGCGGGGTTGGTAGCCAACGGAGGGTTGGACACCGCACCGGAATCCATTTTTGGAAAACAGGGACTGAAGGTTTCATTCAAAATTATTGACGACTGGACCGATGGCGCGGCCGCGCTGGCGACGGACAACGTTGATGTGATGCTCACCACCGTGGACGTCTACGCCAAGGATTATGCGCAATTCAAAGAAAAGGGATTCGGCTCGCACGCCTTTCTGATTGTGGATTGGTCGCGTGGAGCGGACGGAGTGATCGGCAAACAGGGAATTAACAGCATCGAGGATCTTGCCGGAAAAACAATCGCTTTCGCGCCGTACACTCCTTCGCACTTCCTACTTTGGAATGGGCTGAAGACTTCGGGCCTGGACAGCAGCCAGCGCAATGAGATTTTCAACAAAGCCATCCACACGAAAGACGGCATCGAGCCGGCCACGCTGTTTGCCCAGGAAAAGGTCGACGCTGCCGTGGCTTGGGATCCGGATATGAGCGACGCGGTGGCCAAGCGTCCGGGCGCAAAAAAGATTTACGACACGAAAGTTGCCAACCGCTTGATCGCGGATATCTTGGTGGTCAGCGATCGCTTTGCGGCGCAGCATCCGCAGACGCTGTTGAAATTCACGCAGGGTTGGCTTCAGGGTGTGGAGTTCATCAAGACCGAGCCAGCGCGCGCTTACAACCTGATTGGCGCGGTGAAGGACTTCAACATTCCCTCTGATCTGGCCAAGACGATGCTCGGTGGCGTGAAGCTCGCGGACTACGCCGACAACAAAGCGATCATGGGAACGCCGGGGTCGAACTCGGACTACACCAATATTTTTCAGATGGCGCAGGACATGTATCGGGAGTTGCTGATCATAAAGCACTCCACTAATCCGGAAGACACGCTGGATAGACGATTCATTGAGAAACTATCCGGAAGTTTTTCTACCGCTTCCACCGAAGCGCCCATCGAGTACAAGGAGCCAGCGAAGGGCACAATTCCATTGGCCACGCAGCATCGCTCGATTTATTTTGCGCCAAACTCCTCGCGTATGAGCCTGGATTCGCGCGCGGTGGTCGATGAACTGGCGAGCACCATGCGCGCGTACGAAAATACCGTGGTGGATATCGAGGGCAACACGGACTCGACGGGCTCGCGCAGCGCCAACGTCGAGCTCTCGCACGCGCGTGCCGACGAAGTGAAGGACTATTTGATGAAGAAGTATGGTTTTCCCGAGTCGCGCTTGAAGACCGCGGGCAACGGACCGGACCGGCCTCTAGACACCAATACCACTCCAGAGGGGCGCGAAAAGAACCGCCGCACCGATATCAAGGTATACGCGAATCGGAGTTAGTCAGTTTAATCGGGGCCCGCAAAATATGAGCGATCTTTTCACCATCCGGAAGCAGGTGTCACCCCGGGCTCGCGTGGCGCTCGCAATTCTCAGTTGGGGAACAATCTTGATTGCGTGGATTGCCCTGACGCACTGGGAAATTCTGCCGCCATTCTCTCTGCCGAAACCCCTCGGCGTGGTGCACGCGTTTGTCCGGCTCTGGACGGAATACGATTTACTTGGAAACGTGGCGAAAAGCTGGTGGAGAATCGCGCAGGCGTTTCTCTGGTGCACGGTGATTGCGATCCCTCTGGGGATTTTCATGGCCGCGTTTCGCTGGCTGTTTGCGTTGGTTAACCCCGTCGCCGCCCCCATGCGGGCCATGCCGCTGACGGCGTTCTTGCCCGCGTTCATCGCCCTGTTTGGGTTGGACGAGACGATGAAAATAGCGTTCCTGTGGTTCGGGATGTTCTTCTATTTGCTCGCGGTGGTGGTCGAAGAAGCCAACCGCGTGGACAATGCACTTCTGGAGACGGCTTATACGCTGGGTGCGAAACGGCGGCATGTTCTGTGGCTGATGTTCCGCGCGTCGTTCCCGGCAATTTTTTCTTCGTTCCGTATTCTCTACGATATCGGCTGGACTTACGTGATTCTGGCGGAAATGGTGAACGCGCGAAAAGGCGTGGGCTACATGGTCGAAGCAGCGCGAAAGGTACTCGATTTCGAAAGAGTGTATGCGGGGATTTTTGCGATTGGCGTAGCGGCGTTTCTTTTCAGGTTTCTGCTCACCTTCCTGGAAAAACGGTTGTTCCCTTGGAGGCAAGCGACATCGGTATTCGCGCCCAGTGGCGCGGCCGTCGCCAGCGCCAGCGCGCATTTAAAAGCGGTGAAACATGGAAGCTAAGAAATCGAAAATTGCGGTGCGCAACGTGGCAAAGTCCTTTGTCGCGGCGGACGGCAAGACCGTCGACGCTCTGCAAAACATAAACTTCGAAGTGCAGGATGCCTACTCGCGGGAGGGGCGCGATATTGGAGAGTTGCGCGTGCTGCTCGGCCCATCCGGCTGCGGAAAATCCACCTTGTTGCGGCTGATTGCCGGTCTGGATCGGCCGGACTCCGGGGAGATTTTGGTGAACGAACAGCCGGTGCATGGCGCGGGCAGAGATCGCGGCATGGTGTTTCAAAAATATACGTCGTTCCCCTGGCTCAACGTGGCGGATAATATTGCGTACGGATTGCAGATCAACGGCGTCTCGAAGGAAAAATCGAAGGAAACTGTCGCGCAATTGATTCAAGCGGTGGGCCTGAGCGGATTTGAAAGCGCCTATCCCGAGACGCTTTCTGGTGGCATGCAGCAACGCGTGGCTATAGCTCGAACGCTGGCCGTTCGTCCCGAGGTAATATTGATGGACGAACCGTTTGGCGCGCTGGACGCCCAGACGCGAGGCGAGATGCAGCAACTCCTTTTGCGGATCTGGGATGAAACCGCGAGCACGATTCTGTTTGTGACCCACGATGTGGACGAGGCCATTTACTTGGCGGACCGTATTTTCATCATGAGCGCGCATCCTGGCACGATTGTGGAAGACTTGCAGGTGCCGTTCGAGAGGCCGCGCACTCTTGAACTGAAGCAACGCAATGAGTTTCACGAGCTACAAAGTTACGTTCTGGGACGTCTGCGCCGCGCTCCCGGAAATGGACAGGTGCGAGTGAGCATATAAATGCGCTTTGCTGGCCTCCAGGACTCACCGACCACGCCCGGCGACCGCGAAGACGTCAACTTCGTGAAAGCGGCATTTAATTTGCAGTACAACTGGATCGCGCTGGTGGGCGCCGGCTTGTTCGCAATAGTCAGCGGGAGTCTTCTGCCGATTCTTCTGGCCGGTGGCGTGGAGCTTATGTATCTGGCAATCGTGCCGCAAAACACGCGATTTCAGAGACTGGTTCGGTCGTGGAAGTTTGGCGAAGATCTGCAGCAGCGCCAAGCGCAGTTCGCGCAAATGCTGGCGAGCCTCTCGCCGGATGCCAAAGCGCGATACGCGAAACTGGCGCAAGTGTGCGCCAATGTACGAGGCAATTTCTCTCAGTTTTCCGCCACTTCGAAGATATTCCTGGAGCAAATGGATGCGCGTTTAGACGGCTTGCTCGATGGTTATGCGCGGCTCCTGTTGGCGGCTACGCAGCAACAGCAATACCTAAAAGGCACGAATCCGGAAGACATCGAAGAGGAAATTGCCGGGTTGCAGAACGCGATGACGC
>Ga0209139_10000228_pt1 | contig 18484 bp, 14 predicted proteins | sample BogFormECP14_OM3_FD_188246 | JGI IMG/M metagenome (GOLD analysis project Ga0209139, IMG submission 188246) | Bog forest soil microbial communities from Calvert Island, British Columbia, Canada - ECP14_OM3 (SPAdes) (version 2) | ecosystem: Environmental > Aquatic > Freshwater > Wetlands > Bog ...
AGCGCGATTTCCGCTTGGCGCTTGGCGATTACCGGGCGGGCCATGGAGGTGCCGAGGAGATAGGTGTGTTCGTAAATTGCGCCGGCGCGCAGCGTGGGCCAGATGTAATCACGGACGAATTCCTCGCGAAGGTCTTCGATGGTGGCGGAGGACGCGCCGGTGGCTAAGGCTTTCTTTTTTGCGGCTGCGAGATCTTCTTGTTGGCCGACGTCGCCGATCATCGCGATGACTTCGCAGCCGTAGTTTTCTTTTAGCCAGGGAATGATGATGGAGGTGTCCAGGCCTCCGGAATAGGCTAGGACTACTTTTTTGGGTTTGGTTGGTGCGGGTTTGGTCACTTCGTTTCCCTTTCGAGTTTTGGTGCGAAATTTTTGTCGACAAAGCGCATCGAGCTTAAGCGGAGCAATCTCGCCGAGATGGGGCGCAGCATGCTGCGCCCCTACAAAGGCGGAGTCAAAAACGAAACCAGGAGCAAAACCGCGCAGCATGCTGCGCCACTACAAAGTCAAAGGCAACGTCAAGGCAACGTCAAAGGCAAAATCAAAGTCGAACGGCCTCGCGATCGACTCTTGCTGCGGGTGCAATCGCGCACAGACTGAAGTCTGTGCTACTAAAAGGCAAGACCTGCGTCACGCGCCGGTCTGCACTTACGCAAATCCAGACCGCGCTTACGCGAACAGGGTTTGCAGGATGGCTTTCTGGACGTACATGCGATTTTCGGATTGATCCAGGACCACGGACTGTGGGCCATCGAGCACTTCGGAAGTTACCTCGCTTTCGCGATGGGCTGGGAGGCAGTGCATGAAGAAAGCGTTTGGAGCGGCCAGGGCCATCAGCGCGGCGTTGACCTGATAGGGCGCGAATGCGGAGTTGCGCACCTGTTGCTGGGCTTCAAAACCCATGCTGGTCCAGGAGTCGGTGTAGACGGCGTCGACGCCGGCGACGGCTGCGCGCGGATCGGTGAACAGTTCGATTTTCGCGCGCGTTTCTTTGGCAACGCGCTTGGAGTCCTGGAGCACGTCGCGATCCGGGGCGTAGTCTGCAGGCGTGGCGATGCGCAGATGGACGCCCAGCCGCGCGGCCAGAAAAATCAGCGAGTGGCAAACGTTATTGCCGTCGCCGACGTAGGCCAGCTTGAAGCCACGGAGATTTCCGACCTTTTCTTCGAGCGTGAAGAAGTCAGCGAGCGCCTGGCACGGGTGAAATTTGTCAGAGAGCGCGTTGATCACCGGGATTCCGGCGCTGGCGGCCATTTCATCGAGCACGCGCTGTTCGTAGACTCGCGCGACGATGCCGTGCACCCAGCGCTCGAGGTTGCGCGCCACGTCGGCGATGGATTCGCGTTCGCCTAGGCGGGCTTGCGTATGGTCCAGAAAGACCACCGAGCCGCCCATGGACTGGATGCCAACCTCGAAGGTGACGCGTGTGCGCAGCGAAGGCTTTTCAAAAATCAGCGCCAAGAATTTTCCGTGCAGCGTGCTTGCGTAGCGCGCCGGGTTGGCTTTGATGTCCGCGGTGAGGCGCAAAAGTTCGTGTGTGTGCGCGGGGCTCCACTCGGCTCCGGTGAGCAAATCGTTGGACAATTGAATGGGCGAAACGAGAATGGGTGCTGCGAGCGTAGTCGTGGTCATGATTTACCCTTTTTGTGGATTACCTTGCTGCCGCGTGGGCGTGTTGGGAGATGGGCGCGCTACCCGCGACCTTGGAAAGCTCCACTATTTTTGCAGCTTCGGCCAGAACAGTTTCAAAAATGCGCAAGAAATTGCGAACCTGCGCGCGCGAGACAATGAAAGGCGGCAGCAGGCGGATGGTGAAATCGTGCGTGCAATTGATGAGCAGGCCATGCTGCAACGCGGAAGCGACCAGCGGCGCGCCATCGATGCGCAGCTCGACGCCCAGGATGAGGCCTTCGCCGCGGATTTCGCGGACGAAATCAAATTTCTTCGCGAGAGCTTCAAGGCCCTTGCGCAGTTCGGCGCCACGTTCGCGAATATTCGCGAGGAGCTTGGTGCCTTCGACGGTTTTCAGAAATTCCAAAGCGGTGGCGCAGATCAGCGGTCCACCGCCGAAGGTGGTGCCGTGAACGCCCGGGGATACGCGTGCGGCGACGGCTTCGCTGGTGAGGATGGCGCCGAGCGGAAGACCGGCGGCGAGCGGCTTGGCGACGAGAACAATGTCCGGCTTGGAAGAGAACTTCTGGTAGGCGAAGTAACGGCCGGTGCGTCCGAGGCCGCATTGAATTTCGTCGGCAATGAGCAGTGCGCCGTGCTGGGTGGCGAGGGCGCGTGCGCGATTCCAGAAAGCTTCCGTAACCGGGTAAATACCGCCTTCGCCCTGGATGGTTTCGAGGATGACCGCGCAAACGGTGTGGTCAAATTTCGCTTCGAGATCCGCGACGTCGTTGAACTTTACGAATTCGACGCCGGGGACCACAGGCGCGAAGGGCAGGCGATATTTTTCCGTGGCGGTGACGCTGATGGCGCCGAAGGTGCGACCGTGGAAGGAATTCTCCATGGCCAAAATGCGGTGTTTCGGTGCGACGGCGCCCGCGGCCAGTCCTTCAGGGCGGGCGTGCAAGCGCGCGAGTTTTAGCGCTCCATCAATGGCTTCGGTGCCGCTATTGGCGAAGAAGACGCGGTCAAGGCCAGACCACTCCGCGAGCTTGCGCGCCAGCGGCCCCTGATATGCGTTGTGAAAAAGATTCGAGAGATGGATGGCGCGGGCGACTTCGCGGCGGACGGTCTTGACGATGCGCGGATGGGCATGGCCCAGGCCGTTGACGGCGATGCCGCCAAGGAAATCGAGATATTTTTTGCCAGTGGAGTCAAAGACGTACGCGCCGCGGCCGTGCGTGAAGACGATGGGCTGGCGCTTGTAGGTGGGCAGAAGAAATTTGTCCGCGTCCTGAATGCGCGGATCAAGTTTCGCGTGTGCGGGCTTCGGGCGCGCGGACGCAACGGCGCGTTTTGCGGAAGAACGGCGCGCGGGGCGTGGCGATTTTTTGGGGCTGGCCATGTCGCTGATCATGCCGCCGAAAGAGCCGCTTGGGCGGCCGCAAAAGGTTCGCGCAGTACGCGCGTGCCGGGGATGATGGGCGCGTCGTCGCCCGCGGCTTCGCAGGCATGCGCGGCGCGTAGCAAAGCGTCCGGGGCGGTGCCGCCAACGATACGCACGTCGCGGACGTGGCCTTCGATGGCGCGCTTGGCGGCTTCGAGTTTGAGCACCATGCCGCCGGAGACGACGTGGCACTGCACCAGGCGCTCAACCTCTTCACAGGTGACGGTGGAAAGAACCTTTTCGCCATCGAGCACGCCGGGCACGTCGGTGAGATAGATGAGTTGATCGGCGGCCAGATATTCGGCGCAGGCGGCGGCCATATGGTCGGCATTGACGTTGTACAGCTCGTTATCAGGGCCGAGGCCGAGGCAGGGAGCGACGGGCAGGAGATTTTCGCGCCAGAGCGATTCGATAAATTCGGTGTTCATGCCGGTGAGATAGCCGACAAATCCGAGGCCGCCGGTGACCTCGTTGTGCACCATGGGCTCGGCGGCGAAGCAGGCGGCGTCCGCGGCGGAAATGCCCACGGCGGGCTGACCTTCGGCGGTGATGGCCGCGGCGAGGCGCTTGTTGAGCAGGCCGGCAAAAACCATTACGGCGACATCGCGAGTTTCGCGATCGGTGATGCGCAGTCCGTTGGTGAATTTGCTCTCGATACCCATGCGCTTGAGGGTGGCGGTGAAGAGCCGTCCGCCGCCGTGCACCACGAGGATTTCGTGGCCTTCGTGCGCGAGGGCCACCACCTGGCGCGCAAGATCGCGCACCACGGCCTCGTCTTCGAGTAAAGCGCCTGCGAATTTTATGATGGTTCTCATTGGAGTCCCGTTTGCTCCTCTATCCCCAGCATGTGGTTCCAGTTCTGAACCGCCTGGCCGGCGGCGCCTTTGCCGAGATTGTCGAGACACGAAACGACAATCAGGCGGCGGCCGCTTTTATCCAGGGCAAAACCCAGGTCGCAGAAGTTTGTGTGGGTGACGTGCTGCAGCTCGGGTAGCGCGCCAGCGGCGTGGATGCGCATCATGGGCCGATCCGCGTAACACTGGCGAAAGAGCGACTCGACTTCTTCGCGCGTGCGCTTTTCGCTGAGCGAGACATAGATCGTGGATAAGATGCCGCGCGCAATGGGTAAAAGATGCGTGGTAAAGGTCAATTGCTCGGCGAGCAGGCCGGTGTGCTCGAGAATTTCCGGCGTGTGGCGATGGGAAAAGAGATTGTAGGCTTTGAAGTTTTCGTCGACTTCCACGAAATGCAGATCCTTGCGCGGCTCTTTGCCTGCGCCGCTCGCGCCGGACTTGCAATCGGCGACGACGGAGCTGCCTGGAGCGAGCCAACCGGCCTCGGCTAAAGGATGCAATCCGAGGATGACGCTGGTGGCGTAGCAGCCGGGATTCGCGACGAGGCGCGCTTCGGCGATGGGGTTTTGCGATTTTTCGGCGGGATAGAGTTCGGGCAAGCCGTAAACGGTCTCCGCGAAGAGAAACTGGTGCAACGCGGGCGCCTGGTACCAGGAACTGTAGGTGTCCGGGTTCTTAAAGCGATAGGCGCCGCTCAAATCGACGACGCGCAATCCCGCGTGTAGCAACGAAATCGCGGCCGTCGCGGACGCTTCATGTGGTGTTGCCAAGAAAGCCGTGCCAGCAGCGCTTTCCACGATGTCTTTCACAGACGGGCTGCTTGGAGAGTCGCGATGGTGCGGCAGAGCTTTAACCGGGGCGTGGCCCCAGCCGCGAAACCTGGGAAATAGTTCGGAGAGGCATTTGGCGCCCTGGGTATCGCGCACGTAAAAGATCACGGACTTGGCGGAGGGGTGGCGCAGCAAGAGCTCTGCCAACGCCAGACCGGTGTAGCCGGTGACACCAAGGACCGCAATCTGGTTCGGGTCTCTCATTTCACCAGCGCTTCAATTTTTTTCTGCAGCGACTCGCGGGTCTTTTTGCTGGGGGTGATGATCAGCACGGTGTCGTCGCCGGCGATGGTGCCGGCAACTTCGGGGAATTGGGCGCCGTCAACGGCGGCGGCAAGAGGCTGCGCGCCGCTGGGAGGCGTTTTCAGAACCAGCAGGTTCACGGCGGGGCGAATATCGCGCAAGAACTCCGCCAGCGCGCGGGTGAGTTGCGGCAAAGGCGCGGCGTCTTGCGGCAAGGCCGCGGTGGAGCGGTAGCCGCTTTGCGTTTTTACCAGGCGCAGTTCCTGAATGTCCCGCGAAAGCGTGGCTTGCGTGACGCGCAGTTTTTCCGCGGCGAGCTTGCGGCGCAGCTCTTCCTGGCTGGCGATAGGGGCGTCGCCGACGAGCCGAAGAATTTGTCCATGCCGAAATGTTTTTGTGGCGCTCATGAAAATCCATTATACAACACTCTGCATTTTTATACATTCGCATATGCATGTCAACAAAGTTTTGCGTGAGGGTTTTTGCGCGTGAGGTGATTTTGCCGCCGCCCCCCACTGGGCAGAGTTTGCCTGATGCAGGTTTCGCGGCATGGCCGCGCAGGAGGCTGGATTTTCTGTCACAGGAATGTTAACTATCCTGTACGGCATCCAATGCCCACAGCCTGCCAGATATCCGGTTGCAAGAACGATGCGCCCGCGGCGATCTCCGAACACCGCCTGTGCCTGCTGCATTTCACGCTGTCGCTGGAAGCCAGTTGCGCGGAAATGCGCCGGGAAACGGCGCTGGGCAACGCGCCGCACGAACGGCAGCGCGAAATCATGCTGTTCATTACCACCAATGGCGAGGCTTTGGCGCGCGTGGCGACCAGCGGATTGCACCTGACGGACGATTTGAAGGCGCGCATTTTGAGTACGTTTCTTACGCTGATGAACCTGCGGGAAAACCTCGATCGCGCGAATATGCGGAGTTCGTTCGGGCGTATTTCTCATCCGCGTTAGTTTTGCGCTACGGTAAGGCCGTTCCGAACAAAAGTCCGTGCTCCTGCGTTCGACGTTGTCGGGCTGGTCGGGGCCGGAAAAAGCGGCGTCAAGCCGCCGCACTCCAAATGGGTTCGCGGTATTTTAGAGCGATGAAGAACGCTCAGGAGCCGATGTAGCGGGCGTAGAGCGAGCGGGCCAGCGCGGGATCCTGCGAACCTTTCAGGATGGCGCGGCCATCGGCGAACACGGTCATCTCGTGCGGGGGAATGGCGAAGCGCAGCAGAAAATCGTTGTGCCGCACGCTGCCGACCACCTGCTCGAGCTTGGCGCGCAAAGCCGCAAGGTCCAGCGCGCGGCCGCGTTCGTGGATTTGCACGGAATCGCGTCCGCACATGGTGATGTGCGGCTGGGCATCGCCATACAGGTAAGCAAAATCGCGGCGGGCGCACGCGCGGCAGTCTGGATTGCGCGCCAAGCGCAGTGACTGCATGTGCCCGGACCAGACATCGCAGGAAATCAGGCGGCTGGCCGAGGTCGTGTTTGGGGTGGTGTTTTGGGCCGCATCCTGGGTCGCGTCTTGGCCCGGATCGGGGCCCGATAAAAGCTTCAACGCTTCCGCCACTTCCAGCGACGCGATCAGATTCACAATCGGGCCGAGGACGCCGATGGTGTCGCAGGTATCTTCCAGCCCACCCTCGCGCTGCCCTTCGACAAAACATGCAAGGCAGGCGCTGACGCCGGGACGAATGGCCATGGTGACGCCGTAACTCGCCACGGCCGCGGCATAAATCCAGGGGCACGACGCACGCACGGCAAAATCGTTGACCAGCAAGCGCGTTTCAAAGTTGTCGGTGCCATCGAGGATCACGTGGAAGCCGCCGAGCAGGTCCGCGGCGTTCGTGGGTACCAGATCGGCGACGATTCCTTCCACCTGAACTGTGGAGTTGATGGCTCGCAGCTTGCGCTCGGCGGCCACCGCTTTGGGCAATGCCTCGCGCGCGTCGCTTTCGTCAAAAAGAATCTGGCGCTGCAGGTTGGAAGGCTCGACGAAATCGCGATCCAGCACGCGCACGCGGCCCACTCCGGCGCGCACCAAGAGGTTGGCCGCGGCCGCGCCGATGGCCCCGCAACCCACAACCACCGCGCTGGCCGCCAGCAGGCGGCGCTGCCCCGCGAGGCCAATCGGCGCAAACAATACTTGTCGCGAGTATTTTTCCAGCAACGGGTCGCTCAATTTGCTTAGCCCTCGAGGATCGCCTGTTCACCGATTCGCCTCTAGGATAGCCCCAATGTGCGGGGAGCAGGCAACGCCCCTGTGCTACGCTTCGTCTGAGCAATGAGTCGCATGAAATGGCGCTGGTTCTATCGGTTACGGGCGATTGTCGGGGCTACGAAGATCGATGTCGCGATGGTCGAGTTGGCACTCATGGGAGTCGCCCGCGCTGGGATTGCGTGCGCTGGGATTGCGTGCGGTGGAGTTGCGCTCCGCGGAGCGGCGATCGTCGTGTTCGCCTTGCTTGCGGGCGCGGTGCCGGGTCGTGCGCAGTCCGCAGCCGCGTCCGCACCTGCATCACAAGGCGCCGCGAGCGCGCCGAGAGCCCCCATCCCGCAATCCCCGGTGGTTGCCATCCGCGTGGTCGCTGAAGATGGCCGCGTACTTTCCGATTGTCCTCGCGGCGTGACCGCGGAAATCGGCAAGCCGCTCACGCGCGCCGACCTCGCCGCCAGCCTCAAAGCGCTGTATCGCACGGGGGACTACTCTTACCTCACCGCGGTGCTCGTGGAAGTTCCTGGCGGCCTTCGTCTGGACTTCATCGCCCGCGAAAATCTTTTCTTCAATCAAGTGACCATCGAGGGCCTGGTCGCTCCGCCGAGCGACGCCTCGGCCGCCGCGGCCATGCAGGTCAATCTCGGCGATATTTTCCACCAAAGCACCGTGGATGAAGGCCTGCAGCGGCTCGGCGACGCGATGCGCGATGATGGTTTGTATGAAGCTGTGGCCACCGCGCAACTCGTGCCCCACGCCGACACCCATCAGATGGACATCGTGGTACACGTTAAACCCGGGCCGCGTGCGCGTATCGGAGAAATTCACCTTACGAATAGCACGGAGTTCGCGGACCTGGAGATCACCGCGCGCACCAAGCTAAAAATCGGCGGCACCGTCACATCGCAACGCCTGCAGCGCGCGACCGAACACGTGCGCAAATATCTCATCAAGAAGGGTCACCTCAGCGCCCGCGCGGTGATCCGCCGCGGCGACTACGACGCCGCGAAAAACACCGTGCCCTTGAGCCTCGACGTTACCGAAGGGCCGCGCATCCGGGTGCAGGTCACCGGAGCAAAAATTTCCAAAGGAGAATTGAAGCGTCTGGTGCCGATCTATCAGGAAGGCGCGGTGGACGTGGACCTGCTCGAAGAAGGCAAACGCAACTTGCGTGAGCGGCAGGAACGCGACGGCTACTTCGACGCGCAGGTGGACTATCAAACGGAAACTCATGACGTCAGCACCAATGGCAGCCACGGCACAAAAGTGACTTCCGGCACCGAAGAGGTCATCACCTTTCACATCGCGCGCGGCGAACGCCACACGCTAGTGGCAATCGAAATTGCCGGCAATCACTATTTCCCCGCGGACTTGCTGAAGAGCCGCCTGCAAATTTCCCCGCGCGCCTTTGGCGCCAAAGCGCATTTCACCCAGCGACTGCTGGACTCCGACGCACAGTCCATGCGCAATCTCTATAACGCGAACGGTTTTCTGGATGCGGCGGTGAAAACCGTAATCAGCGATAACTACAAAGACCGGAAAGGCGAGCAGTTGGTGCGATTCGAGGTGGTGGAAGGCCCGCAGACCAGCGTGGCTTCGCTTTCCATGGAAGGCGTGCACGCTTTCAAACTCGATGACCTGCTTGGAGTGGTTGGCTCGCTTCCGGGCCAGCCCTATTCCGACGCCAACGTGGCCACGGATCGCGACAATATTCTGGCGCTGTATTTTAACGAAGGATTTCCCGAGGCTACGTTCAGCTCGACGGCCGATCGGGTCGCGGCGGCGGCGCCCGCAACCGCGGAAGGCCCCGGCTCGAATGCCACCGCCGGCGCCGCGGAATCCAAGAACGCCACGGTCTCCGCCAAATCTCCGGCGGCACAGGCCGCGCCGGTGCGGCTGGTGTATCGCATTGAGGAAGGTCCGCAAACGCGTGTGCGCCGCGTGTTGCTGAGCGGCTATCAACACACCCGCGAACACGTCATCAAGCGTGAAGTGCGCGTCAAAACCAACGCTCCGCTGCGCGAAGGTGACGTCGTCGAATCCCAGCGCCGCCTTTACAACCTGGGAATTTTTAATCGCGTCACCATCGGGCCGCAAAATCCCAATGGCACCGATCCAGACAAGGATCTCGTGGTGCTGGTGGAAGAGGCCAAGCGCTACACCATCGCCTATGGGGGCGGCTTTGAAGTCCAGCGGCTCGCCAGCCCCAGCAGCCCCACCGGGGGAGAAGTGCAGGCGGCCATTCGCGGAATCTTTGAAATTACCCGCAACAATCTCACCGGGCGCGGCGACTCGCTTTCGCTCAAAATCCGCGGCAGCACCATTGAAGATCGCATCTTGCTCGGTTACACCCATCCCAATCTCACCGGCGATCCGAAATTGAATTTGCAGGTCACGGCGTACACGGAAAAGTCCCAGGACATCAACACGTTTACGGAGTCGCGCTATGAAGGTTCGATCCAGTTAAACGATGCGGTGACGCCGCATACCACGCTGGTCTATCGCTACGTGTTCCGCAAGGTGGAGGTCTCCAACCTGAACTCCACCGTCGCGCCCGAAGAGATTCCGCTGTTTGAACAGCCCACGCTGGTCTCCGAGTTCGGCTTCACCGCGTTTCGCGATACGCGGGACAATCCCGCCGAAGCCACCAAGGGCACCTTCAACAGCGCGGATGTTTCCGTGGCCAGCACAAAAATTGGCTCGAGCGCCAGCTTCGTGCGGCTGTTTTTTCAGAATTCCACCTACTACCCGATTAAAGGGCGCTTCAGCTTCGCCCGCTCGATTCGGATCGGCATACTGACGCCCTTCGCGGATACCCAATCGCTGGCCTTCCCTCCGCAGGAAGGGACTCCGCTGCCGGAGTTGATTCCTTTGCCGGAGCGTTTCTTCGCAGGCGGCGGCACTTCTATCCGTGGCTTCGCTCTGAATCAAGCCGGGCCGCGCGATTCCGCCACGGGATTCCCGGTGGGCGGGCAAGCGCTGCTGGCGCTCAATCAGGAGTTTCGCTTCCCCATGCACTTGCCGTTCATCGGCTCGAAGCTTGGCGGAGCGCTTTTCTACGATGGCGGCAACGTGTATAGCCAGTTGTCGCACCTCACGTTCCGCTACAAGCCGCCTACGCCGATTTTTGATACGCCGACGCATTGCGAATTCAATTGCACCAACGAGCTGAATTATTTTTCTCACACCGTGGGCTTCGGCGTCCGTTACGCCACCCCGGTGGGACCGATTCGCGTGGACCTCGGGTACCTGGTGAATCGCCCGCTTTTCGTGGTTCCCGTCCCGATTCCCGGCAACAATGGAATTAATCCCAACACTTGCCCAACGGTTTGCGAAGGGACACGGCTCGCCAAATTTCAGATATTTTTCAATCTGGGTCCGTCATTCTGATGCCAGTCATTCCGATGCCCGCAAAATTCATAAGAACGGCGCTGGCTGCGCTCTTGCTTCTGAGCGCCCTGCTGGGAGTCAGTGCGGAGCTTGCTGCCCGACAAGGGGTGGATCGCGTCGTCGTAGATCGCATCGTGGTTGATCGCATCGTGGCCCGCGTCGAGGACGATGTAATTCTGCTCAGCGATGTGCAGCAGCTCAGCCGCTATCAGTTCCTCGTCGATGGTAAGTCCGAAAGCGACGCACAAATTCTTGATCGCCTGATCGATCAGTGGGTCGTTCGCACCGAAGCCGAAACCGCGCGTTTTCCGCTCCCCAGCGATGCCGACGTGCAACGCAATCTCGCGCAGCTTAAGAAATCCTTCGACTCTCCCGAGCAGTACGAGGCGCGCAGGAAAGAAAGCGGCCTCAGCGATGCTGAGCTGCGTACCATCTCTTCCGCGCAACTCTATCTGACCAATTACCTGGATTCGCGCTTTCGCCCTTCCGTGCAGCCGGACCCCAAAGCCGTGGAAGATTTTTACCAAAAGGGCGTCGTGGAGCGCGCCAAGGCCCGCGGGCAGCAGCCTCCCACGTTTGAGGCCGCACGCGACTACATTCAGGAAGCGCTCGTCCAGCAAGGCATCAACGAGGAAGCCAATCGTTGGCTGAAAGAGAGCCGCAGCCGTGTGCATGTCGAGAACCTCTTGGACGCGGGAGCCAAATGACGGAGCTGGCGATAAAGCGAAAGTGGCGCTGGCTCAAGCACGTTATTTGGGTGCTGGGCCTCAACACTTCTTTATTCATTGCGTTTATCGTGATTCTTTTGTGGAGCGGGGCGGCTAATCTGCCCCTGCGCCACTTCCTCGTTTCGCGCATCAATGTGGCAACCGGAGGCCAAACTGAAGTACGCAGCCTGTCCATCGCATGGTTTTCGTTGCACGCCACGCTTAAGGGCTTGGTAATTCATGGCCGCGAACCCATCGGCACCGAACCATTTTTTTCCGCCGAAGAAGTGCAGGCCGGCTTGCGCATCGATTCCTTCTGGGGCCGCCAGGTTTCACTCGATGAACTGATCGTGCGCCGACCCACGGTGCATATCCGCGTCGCCAAGAATGGCCGGACCAACGTCCCGGAACCCGAGCGCCCACCTGGCGGCAACCCGTCCGTGCGCGAAAAGCTTTTTGGCTTGCACGCCAGGCGCGTCGAAGTTTTCGACGGCGAGATTCTGTACAACGATACGCGCACGCCGCTGGCGCTCGAAGGCGGCGACCTACAGCTTACTCTCGACGCCGGCGGCCCGATCGCTCATCCGCTGTACCTCGGAGCGTTGAGCTGGAAATCCATTCACTTCACGGCGCTGCGCTTTTCGCCGCTGCCGATGAATCTCGACGCCAAATTCACGCTGTGGCACGACGGAATCACCCTCGAGCAAGGCGTGCTCAACGCAGGACGCTCACATCTCGATGCTCAAGCCGAAATGAACGGATTCGCCGATCCAAAGTGGACGTTTCGCTACCGCGCCTGGGTGGACTTGTTCGACGTGCGGGAGACCACACGCGAGCCGCTGGTGCCGACCGGAGTGGTTGATGTGCGGGGTGAAGGCACTCTGGTCAACGGGCAATACAAAGGTAGCGGCGATTATTTTGGCCAAAGCATCGTGTTGCCGTACGTGCAGTTTCACACGCCAAACCTTTCGAGCCGCGGCACCTATCATATCGACAATCAGGGTTTAGTTGTTCCCGATTTTTTTGCCGCCGCTTTTGGCGGTAGCGTGACTGGCCGCGTAACCATGCGCTTCAGCGATTCGCGATTCCGCGCCGAGACGCATGTCGAAAACGTTCGCCTGGCCGGCGCTCTGGTGGCTGCCGAAGAACGCAATTTTCCCGTCAACGAATTGCATTGGGACGGCATCATCACCGCCGACACCGTAGAGAATTGGAACGGCCCGTTCGCGCATTTCGACATCAAGGGCACCACGCATTGGGAGCCACCGGACACTTTGACTGCTGGCCATCAACCGATAACCGGGGACTTCGACTTTGGCTGGCGCGCCGACCCTAATATTTTGACGTTCGAGGACGGGGCCTTCGCCACTCCATCGATAAGCGCCACCCTCTCCGGAACGCTTGAGCCGCGCCGTTCCAATCTGAACATCAAATTGGACACCACCGCGCTGGAAGCCAATCGCGATTTCATCAATAAAATTCAGGGCGCTGCGCCCGGTTCTCCGGAAGCGGTGATGCCGCTTTCCGGTGTTTTGCACTGGGATGGAAAAATCCTTGGGCCTTTGGACGCCGCTACGTTTCAAGGGCGTCTGCGCGGGGAACACATTCAGTACGACAGCGTTTCGCTGGACGATCTTGAGGGCGACGTAACCTACTCCCCCACGCAATTCGCGCTGGCCAACGGACGGGTGCACCGCGGTCAGATGGAAACCATCCTGGCGGCCACCATGGAGCTCACGGCGTGGAATTTTCGTCCGGACAACTCCTGGACTGCCGACGCCAGCATGGAGAAAACGCCGGTCGCCGATGTTCAGCAGCTTTTGCGTTTGAACTATCCCATCACCGGACTGCTGAGCGGCCAGTTTCATGGGCGTGGCACGCGTACGCAGCCGGCGGTCACCGGTCTCTTCGATCTCGCCAACGCTACCGCCTACGGGCTTTCTTTCAACCGTTTGCGCGGCCAGGCGAATTTGCAGCCCGACGAAATTCGCGTGGCGGACGCCGAATTGCGTTTTTTCGCGCCGGGCACGGAAGCCAATCGCGGGGCGGGCATCGTCACCGGGTCTGTCGCCTACCGTTTCGCCGACAAGTCCATCTCCGCGGAGTTGGCCGGCGCGTCGTTGCCCGTCGAAAACTTTCAGAAGCTGCAAACCGCGCGATTTCCCATCGGTGGGCAAGTCAGTTTCCGGCTAAAGGTAGATGGACCGGTGAAAGCTCCGCAAGGCGAAGGAACCATTCGCCTGGTGGATTTGCGCGTAGGCGCGGAAGTAATCGGCAGTTTCGATGGAGAACTGAATTCCGATGGGCGTCAGGCGCAACTCAAGCTGAACTCGGCCATGAGTACGGGAACGCTCTCCGGAGAATTCACACTTGGACTGACAGAACCGTTTGCGCTTCATGGCAAGGCTTCGATCGACCGCATCGATCTCGATCCCTTTCTCTTGACTGCTTTGCACGTGAAAGAGTTTAGCGGCCACGGCGAGGTGGCCGGCGAACTGGCCATCGACGGTACGCTACAAGACACCAGCAGCCTGGTCGTGGACGCGAAATTGTCGCGGCTGGTTCTCAATTACGAAAATGTCCGCCTGGAGAACGCTGGACCCATTCATTTTCGTTCTTCGCACGACATGTTTGAAATTGAACCGGCGACCTTGCACGGCACCGACACCAACCTGCAGATCGCGGGCTCTGTGGGTTTCACCGGCCGCCGCGCGGTAAGTCTGCGGCTGAACGGAGAACTTGACCTGCGGTTGCTCAGCGGCCTCGTGCAGCAACTGGACGCACGCGGCGCCGCGCAAATCAATGCTTCGGTGGAAGATACACTGGACCGGCCGCGCATCACGGGAAAAGTTCACGTGGATGGCGCTTCCGTGCGCGCCACGGATTTTCCCACCGGGCTGAGCGCTATCAAAGGCGATTTGATTTTCGACGCCACGCGCGCATTTTTTCAGGGTGTAACCGCGGAAGTCGGCGGCGGCACACTGAATCTGACCGGCAGCGTGAGCTACGCGGATCGACCGCTGCGCTACGACGTGAGCGTGCGCACCGACCGTGTGCGCATCCGCTATCCCGAAGGCATGAGTTGGCTCGTGGCAGGCACGCTGCGCCTTACCGGAACTCCCGACGCTGGATTGCTGTCCGGCAAAGTGGTTGTCGAACGCGTAAATCTGACGCAAGGCGTGGAAACCGCGGCGGTTTTATTTTCCGGCAAGGAAGGCATCTCGGGTCCTTCCACCGATTCCGCGTTTTTGAGAAATCTTCAGTTTGACATTGTGGGGCAGTCCGCTCCTGACGCCCGCATGGAATGGCCCGGCGCGGAACTGGAAGCTGACGCTGACCTGCGCGTGCGCGGCACTTGGGAGCATCCTATTCTTCTCGGGCACATCCACATTCTTTCCGGCGATCTTTTCTTTGCGGGGAATCGCTACCGTGTTTCGCGCGGCGACGTGAACTTTGCCGATCCTTTCCGTCTCGATCCGGTTCTAAACGTGGAAGCCATAACCACGATCCAACAATATGAAGTGACGCTCAATTTCAACGGCCCTGCGAGCAAGCTCGCGCTTTCCTATCGCTCCGACCCGCCGCTGCCGGCCAACGATATTATTACGCTGCTCGCGCTGGGGCAGACTTCGTCGGAGGCTACGGGGCGTTCCTCGGGGACCAACCAAAGCAATAATTCGGGCGCCACCGCGCTTTTGTCCGAAGCTATTTCGAGCCAGCTTGGCGGGCGCGTGGAAAGGCTGTTTGGCATCACGCGTTTCCGCGTCGATCCGGGTTTGACGACCATCGGCCAGACGGCTACGGATCAGAATCCCGCCGCGCGGGTTACGGTGGAGCAGCAAGTGTCGGGGAACCTGACCATTACCTACGTCTCGAATGTGGGCTCAACGCAGCAGCAGGTGATTCAAGTGGAGTACAACGTGAATCGCAATGTTTCGATCGTCGCGTTGCGCGATTACAACGGAACGTTCGGGATCGACGTGGTGATCAAGAAGCGTTTCAAGTAGCGTTTCGAGTAATTCCGAAAAAATCAGCGGCTTGCCATGGCGTTTGTTGCGGATGCGTTCGGCAACTCTGCGTTCGTGAACGCGGGGCGCGCTGTTGCGCGTTACGGCTGCGGCGGCGCGTCGGCCGGAGTAGCTTGCGAGGTTTCCGCGGAGCGCGGTTGCCAGCGTCGCTGTCCGTTGCCGGGTCCGTTGCCGAGGCGCGCGTTCTGCCCGACCTCAGGATTCTGTTCTTTCACCATCGCGAGCGCCTCGCGGGCGGCTTTGCCGCTTGCGGTACGCGACGCGGCTTGCGTTTCGCGATTGATCTTTGGCATTTCTGCGGCGACTTTCTGTCCAAGAGGCGAGCCGTAGAATTGCAGCAGTCCTTTTATCTCTTCGTCCGAATAGTGTTTGTCGTAGATGGTGACGAGTTGTTCGGTCACCTGGTCGGCGTCGTACTTATTCTCGTAGCTGGTGATGAACGCGTTGATGAAGGCCTGGCCTTTTTCGTTGTTGGGAACGGTGCTCAGCAATTTTTCGCGATACTGCTCGGACGAAGTGGTGAGGCTGTCTTGCACCAGGTCGCGTGCGCCAACGAGTTCCATCAGGGCGCGGATGTCGGCTTCTTTCACGGGGTCCATGGGTTTCGTGGCTGCCGCAGCCTGCCGCGCCGCGGGATTTTGTGCGGCTTGCGCGGAATTTTGCGACGAGCCCTGAATGGCCACGAAAAATGTGCCGATGTAAATCACGATCAGTGCCAATACCGCCTTCATGACGTCCTCCGCGGCGAATACTGGAATTCGTTCCGCCACGAATAACATTTTAGAAAATTCGCGCGGCGTGCGCAGAGGCGCGGCGTACAGTCGTGCCGAGAGGCGCACCGTCCTGGCGGACAGGTGCGGTTTTCCCGGAGAGGGGACGGTGCGTTGCGGCAGGACGGGGGTGCGGCAAAAAAAATTGGGAGTGTTGGAGACCGCCTACCCCGGGTGTTTTGCCAAAGAGTTCACAAGCAACAGAAAATAATAGAGATACGGCGACATCTGAATTGACAAGAGTGCGTAAGTTATTGAAAACAAGAGGGCGGGGTTTTGGCGCGTTCCGTAAAGAGTGGGCAAACGGACAGAAACTAGGGGAGATATACTGAGATTCGACGGGCCGAGAGTGCGTCCATGTGTTGAAAGGAAAGGGACGGTGATCCGGAGCTTGTGGAGAGCGGCTAAGTGCCCCTAGGGTTTTGCGAAAGGTTGTGATTCTAAAGGGACTTTAAGTACCTGTGTTTTCACAACCTTTCGCAAGTGTTCATTCTGCGGGAGTTAGCGGCTGAATTTAGTTATCAAGTGGTTACTAGGATTTGGGCCGGAGTTTTGCTAGCGGCTGGGCGCACTTCTCTACGAAATGACCTTAACAAATCGGTAGTTGCCTTGTCAAGTACCATTTTGGGAATTATTTGCTCGATTTTCGGATGGCCCTTCGAGGCTCCGGGCAATCCGTGTGGATATTAAATCGGTGCGCCGACAGGGGCGAAGTTGGGGCCGCGAAATGGCGGAGGACACCGAAGGCTGCGGCACCCGGACGCTGTTGGTGCCCGAGCCGTAGGGCCGAAAGAAGAAGAAGATCGAGCCGCCGTTCTCCAGAAAGTAAGGAATACGTGATAAAGTAAGGAAAGTGGAGGCGGCTATGGCGATGCTGAGGAAGAAGGCGAAAATTACCAGCAAGGGGCAGATTACGATTCCGCGGGAGGTGCGGCGGCGGCTAGGCGTAAAGGCCGGAGACAAGCTGGAGTTCGAGGACAGCGGGAACGGCGTGAAGGTGACCGCGGTGCGGAAAGAGAGCGTCTTCGAGAAATACCGCGGAATCGGGACGCCCGGGATCGGAAGCGGAAGGAAAGCGATCAACAAGTGGTTGCGGGAAATGCGCGGGCACGAGGATTAGGCGTGACGACGGCACTGGACACAAATGTGCTCTCGGCCCTATGGAATGACCACGACGCGCTGAACCGCCTGGCGGCCAAGACCCTAGATGAAGTGCAAAAAGAAAGCGGGATGGTGATCTGTGGAGCCGTCTACGCGGAGCTTTTGGGAGCGCCGGGGCGGACGGAGGAGTTTGTCGACCGCTTCTGTGAGGAAGCGGGGATTGTGGTGGAGTGGGAGTTGGGGGAAAAGGTGTGGCGTGCGGCGGGGGTGGCGTTTCAGGGTTACGCGGCGCGACGGCGAAAACAGCGGCGTGCGGAGGCGCGGCGGATATTGGCGGATTTTTTGGTCGGGGCGCACGCGATGGTGAACGGATATAGATTGCTGACTTTGGATGCAAGCGTTTATCAGGCGGCGTTTCCACGGCTGGGGATTCGGAGTTTGTGAGGTGTAGGTTGATCGCGGGGCAGGCGTTGAGCCGGGGGCTGACGCTGGTTACGGCGAATGTGCGGGAGTTTGGGCGGGTGAAGGGTTTGCGGTGGGAGGATTGGGGGAAGGGTTAGGGGAACGTCGCGTCTCTGTGCTTCCTGATGAGCTCTCTGCTGCGGGTCGGAAAGCAGTGCGATTTCGAGAGCTTTGCTGTGGCGCTCGTCGTCCGACATGTTTGGCGATTAGCGAGCTTTCTTTAGCTCTTCGGCGGCCTGATCGACGGTTTCGCGGGTGATGCGAGAGTTTTCGATATTGGTGTTGCCATAGGCGAAGCTGCGGCGCTGTTCTTCTTTTTGCGCGGCAGTTACTTCCACGAGCTTGGCTTTTTGCAGGAGTTCTTTGAGGTTGTCAGTCATAAAATGTTTCCTCCCTAGACGCGGCGAATAATTGGAGCGTCGGCTGCGGCGAGGAACGGAAATTCCATCGTGGCATGCGGACTTGGTGGGCGCAAGGACAAAAACTTAGGGCCTAGGTATACGATAAAAGACTGCGGGCGGCGGGGAAGTTGCGGTGAACGAAATAGGCGGGCCGTGTGGGTGCAGATAGCCAAACGCACAGGCGCTTCGTTCCTCAGGGTAAACAAGAGTGCCCGTGCCACGGGGCGAGGGAGGATGGCTGCGGCACCCGGTGGAGGGAGGGGCACCGGGTGAAAGAGTTACATTGCCACCCGCTGGGTCTCCAAATATGCTAAGAACTATGGAGACCGCGAATCGGAACTTGAGGGAGCTTGCGTGATGCGCGCCGATAAAATGGCAGACCGCCGCGAACTGCCGAAATATGGAATCAAAGAAGCGGCCAGAACCCTGGGCA
>Ga0209139_10000229_pt1 | contig 18396 bp, 12 predicted proteins | sample BogFormECP14_OM3_FD_188246 | JGI IMG/M metagenome (GOLD analysis project Ga0209139, IMG submission 188246) | Bog forest soil microbial communities from Calvert Island, British Columbia, Canada - ECP14_OM3 (SPAdes) (version 2) | ecosystem: Environmental > Aquatic > Freshwater > Wetlands > Bog ...
GGTTGACCTTATCCACTTGATTGCCAAGGCGATCGAAAATGAGCAGCGCATCGGCGGTGGGGAAGATGATCCGATCCGCCGTCGCGATCGGAGCCCGTAGCGGTGTGCCGGGGCGCGTCACCTGGATTCGCGTGATCCGCGGCGACATCGAAAACGCTTCGCACCGGATGCAGACCGAACTCGAGATGTTCCGGCGTATTGCCGAGAATGAGATCTCGATCGATCAGGTCACCATCAATCCCGGTCCACCGCCGGGAGCACCGCCCGCTGGAGCACCTATGGGACCACCGCCAGGCGGGCCCATGGGAAGGCCACGAACGGACTGGAACGAAACCGTCGTCCCCGTCGGTAACGGCAGCGAAGGTTTTGATATCTCTCCCAACGGGAAGGAACTGTGGGTCGCCAACTCACAGGATGGAACCGTCTCGATCATCGACATCGAAGCCAAAAAAGTGACGGAGACCCTGGCTGCGAATGTGCTGGGAGCGAACCGCCTGAAATTCACGCCCGATGGAAAGCTCGTCTTCATCTCTAGCCTTCGCGGTCCCGACGTAACCGTTCTCGACGTCGCCACGCACAAGGAAGTGAAGCGCATCCCGGTAGGCCACGGTGCCGCAGGCATTCTGATGCAGCCCGACGGCGCGCGCGTCTTCGTCGCATGCTCGCCCGACGATTATGTTGCAGTCATCGATCTGAAATCGATGACCGTGACCGGGCACATCGACGCCGGCCACGAACCCGACGGAATGGCGTGGGCCGTGCAACGCTGAGGTGCTCAGTTCACGGTCAATCTTCGGATGAGTCTTTCCGCGCGGCTTTCTTCTTTGCCGCCCCGCGCTTCATCTCACTCACCTGCGCCGATTCCGCCAGCTTCAGGTGCTTCTCCATCACCGCGCGCGCCTCGTCCGCCTTGCGCGAACGGATCGCCCGGTAAATCTCACGATGCATTTCCGCCGACTGCTTCAGGGTCAGCGAGCGTTCCACTGTTTTGCGCCGCTCATCGTAGAGCGCCGCCATAATCGTCTCCATCAGCACCGCCAGAATCGGATTGCCCGAGGCCTCGGCAATCGTGCGATGAAAGCGCATATCGTGGATCAGATATTCCTGCGGCTCGTGAAATGTCGCGTACATCTCCGTCACTTCTTCGGCCAGCGCGGTGAAGTGCTCTTCCTTTCCGCGCTCCGCCGCCATCGCCGCGAGATGGCTCTCCAGAATCAGTCGCGCCTCAAACATTTGCCATGGCTTGAAGCCATGCAGTGCGCCGAGCAATGCCAGCGAAGCCGTGCCCAGCGCGGGTGGGCCATCGGCTACAAATGTCCCGACACCATGCCGTACATTCAGAAGGCCCATCGCCGCCAGGTGGCCGATCCCCGCGCGCAGACTCGCCCGGCTGATCTTCAGCTCCTTCGCAAACTCGCGCTCCGCCGGAATCTTGTCGCCCGGATGCAGCGTGCCGTCTTCGATCAGCGATCGAACGTGGTTCACCACCTGCATTGTCAGTTGCGTCTCGTGATTACGATTCGAGTTCTCCACCATATCAGTTCATCGCCGAGATTAGCATTGCCCGCGCATTCTTTGCGCATGAGTTTTTGCCCTTGACCAGAATCCCCTGCACAAGACTAGACTGTTCTGCTGTGGTCTGACCACAAAAGCTGTCTTACTATGATCGTAAATCCGGGCTTTCAGGAAGTACCGGACTACGAAACAAATCTGCAGGAGTCTTCATCGATGGCTATCCTTCATCCAGACCGGCTCTTCCCCGCGGACCCGGAAACGCGCTCCATCGCGGGCCGTCTCTACGCGTCGATCAGCGACTTACCCATCATCAGCCCGCACGGCCATACGGAAGCTGCGTGGTTCGCGAAGAATGAGCCCTTCCCCGACCCCGCGCAACTTCTCATCCTGCCCGACCACTACATCTATCGCATGCTCTACAGTCAGGGCATCTCGATGCACGAGCTCGGCATCCGCCAGACTGGGGCGATTGACTCGCGCAAAATCTGGCGCATCTTCGCCGAGCAGTATCACCTCTTCCGCGGCACACCTACGCGCATGTGGCTCGACTATGAATTTGAGGTTCTGTTCGGACTTGACCAGCGCCTCACAGCCGCCACTGCCGACCACTACTTTGATGTCATCGCCGAAAAGCTGAATCAGCCGGAATTCCTTCCACGCGCGCTCTACGAGCGCTTCCGCATCGAAGTCCTTTCGACTACCGATTCGCCGCTCGATTCACTCGAACACCACGCCGCGATCCGCGAATCAAATTGGAAGGCCCGCATCCTGCCAACGTTCCGTCCTGATTCCGTCGTCGATCCAGCCTTTCAGGGCTTTCGCGAGAACATAGCCCGTCTCGGTGAGCAGACCAGCGAAGACACCACGAAATGGCCCGGCTACCTGAACGCCCTGCGCAAATCACGCGAGCGGTTCAAATCGCTCGGTGCGACAGCAACCGACCACGGCCACCCCACAGCCACCACCGCCAACCTCAGCACGCAGGAATCAGAGAATCTATTCGCCACGATCCTTTCCGGCAACTCAAGCCTTGAGCAGCAGGAACTCTTCCGCGCGCAGATGCTCACCGAAATGGCGCGCATGAGCATCGAAGACGGCCTCGTCATGCAGCTTCACCCCGGCAGCTTCCGCAATCACAATCAAAAGGTCTTCGAGCAATTCGGACGCGACTCCGGAGCCGACATCCCCACTCGCACCGACTATGTCCACGGCCTCAAGCCGCTCCTCGACCTCTTCGGCAACGAGCCGTCCTTCACGTTTATCCTGTTCACGCTTGACGAATCCACTTACAGCCGCGAACTTGCGCCGCTTGCGGGACACTATCCCTGTCTGCGTCTCGGTCCGCCGTGGTGGTTCAACGACAGCCCCGAAGGCATGATGCGCTTCCGCGAACTGGCCACCGAAACCGCCGGCTTTTACAACACCGTCGGCTTCAACGACGACACCCGTGCCTTCCTCTCCATTCCCGCGCGGCACGACGTCGCCCGACGTACCGACTGCGCCTTTCTGGCGCGATTAGTCGTCGAGCACCGTATCGACGAAGATGAAGCCTTTGAACTCGCGCAGGATTTGACCGTCAACCTCGTTCGCAAGGCATACCGCCTGTAGAGACCGTCATGTCCATTCGTCTTGCCGATGCAACATCAAGACGGCTATAACCAAGCGAAACCAATTTTCGCGCGAAAGAATTTGAATTTGACTGCCTCAGGCAATTCGACCCAGCAATTAACTTCGGCAGACGACCCCATCATTTCCCGTCCGGCCAGAAGTCACACGCGCTGGACGATCTGCGCTCTGCTCTTCGCGGCTACTTCCATCAACTACATGGATCGCCAGGTGCTCGGCATTCTTGCGCCTGTGCTGCAGCACAGTATCGGGTGGACCGAGGCGCAATACGGCTATATCGTCAGCGCTTTCCAGTTTGCCTATGCCGTTGGGCTTATCCTTGCCGGGCAGATGGTTGACCGCTTCGGCACGCGCATCGGGTACGCCATTGTCATGGGCATCTGGAGCATCTCGGCGATGGGCCACTCGCTCGCTCGCACGGCATTCCAATTCGGCGTCGCGCGCTTTTTCCTCGGGCTTGGCGAGTCGGGCAACTTTCCCGCTGCCATCAAGACCACAGCCGAGTGGTTCCCGCAAAGCGAGCGCTCGTTGGCGACCGGGATTTTTAACTCGGGCACGAATCTCGGAGCTATCCTCGCGCCTGCCATCGTGCCCTGGGTGACGATCCGTTACGGATGGCGCGCGTCGTTTCTCATCACCGGGGCCTTCAGCGCTGTCTGGATCCTCTGGTGGCTCACCCACTATCGCAAGCCGTCGGAACACCCCAAGGTCAGCCGCGCCGAACTCGACAAGATCAACAGCGACCCGCCCCAGTCGGTTACAAAAATCCCGTGGCGCAAGATCATCGGATACCGCCAGACGTGGGCGTTTTCGCTGGCAAAGTTTCTGACCGACCCCATCTGGTGGTTCTATCTCTACTGGCTGCCGAAATTCTTCGACGCCCGCTTCCATCTCGGACTCACGCACCTCGGTCTGCCGCTCATCATCGTTTACAACGCATCGGCAGTCGGCAGTATCGGCGGCGGATGGCTCCCTGCGCTCTTCCATCGCCCTGGGACGTCGATGGTCAAAGCTCGCCTCTTCACTATGCTGCTCTTTGCCTGCATGGTTACGCCGATCTTCTTCGCCAGTCGGACAGACTCCGAGTGGGTCGCCGTCGGCCTGCTCAGCGTTGCCGCAGCGGCGCACCAGGGATGGTCCGCTAACCTCTTCACGACTGCGTCCGATATGTTTCCCAAGAGCGCCCTCGGCGCAGTCGTAGGCATCGGCGGCATGGCCGGATCCGTCGGCGGCGTCCTCTTATCTCTCAGCGCAGGATGGATTTTGCAGATCACCCACAGCTACTCGTCATTATTCGGAATCGCTGCCAGTGCCTATCTCATCGCATTGGTCGTATTGCGCACGCTCGCGCCCGGGCTGAAGAAAATCGATGTCCCGGCATAGTGGTTTTTGCAGTCGAGAGCTTCAGCTGCTGACGTGTCGCCGACAACGTGGTCGTACCAGCGTAAACTTGCAATAACACATGAGCCTTTATCTCAGCACCGGAAGCAGCACCACAGAACTCGCCCCCAGGCAGTTGCGCGAAATGCTTTTTCAGGCTCTCGACGCGCTCGGCGGACGCAAGCGCGTCCTTGTCGTGCCGCCCGACCAGACCCGCGCCCATTCCCGCGCAGGCGATCTTACGCGCTACGCATACGAATATTACGGGGAAAAACTCGAAGCCATTCTCCCTGCGCTCGGCACACATTCCGCCATGTCGCCCGCAAGCCTCACGCGCATGTTTGGAGAAGTGCCGCAGTCGCTTTTCCGCGTCCACAACTGGCGGACGGATGTTGAGACGCTGGGCGAAGTCCCCGCCGAATTTGTCTATAAACAATCGGAGGGCAAGCTCAACTACGCATGGCCCGCGCAGGTCAATCGTCTCATCGTGCGCGGCGGCTTCGATCTCGTGCTCTCCATCGGACAGGTTGTGCCGCACGAAGTGATCGGTATGGCCAACTACAACAAGAACATTCTCATTGGCACCGGTGGCCGCGAAAGCATCAACCGCAGTCACTACCTCGGCGCCGTCTACGGCATGGAGCGCATCATGGGGCGCGCCAGTAATCCTGTGCGCGAGGTCCTGAACTATGCTTCCGACAGGTTCCTCAAAGACATCCCCATCGTCTACGTGCACACTGTCGTTGGACGCAATGCGCAGGGCCGGCTCGCTGTGCGCGGTCTTTTCATCGGCGATGATGTCGAATGCTTCCATCGCGCCGCAGACCTGAGCCTCGAAGTTAACTTCGAAATGCTTGACCGGCCTATTCAGAAAGCTGTCGTTTACCTCGAACCACACGAATTCAAAAGCACATGGCTCGGCAATAAAGCTGTCTACCGCACCCGCATGGCGCTCGCCGATGACGGCGAACTCATCGTGCTCGCACCCGGCGTCAAAGAGTTCGGCGAGGACAAAACCATCGACGCCCTCATCCGCAAGTATGGATACCGCGGCACTCCATATACGCTCGAAGCGGTCGAGAAACATCCCGACCTCGCATCTGACCTGAGCGCGGCCGCGCATCTGATTCACGGCTCATCGGAAGGACGCTTCACCATCACCTACTGTCCCGGCTCGCTCACGCAGCAGGAGATCGAAAGCGTGGGCTTCCAATACGCCGATCTGGCCAGCATGACCGCGCGCTACGATCCGATGAAACTCTCGAACGGCTACAACACCGTCAACGGCGAAGAAATTTTCTTCATCTCCAATCCGGGCTTAGGCCTGTGGGCCTACAAAGGCCACTTCATTTCATAAGGTACGAAAACGAATGACCCACCCACTCAGCCTCGAAGGAAAAACAGCCGTCATCGTTGGCGGAACCTCCGGCATCGGCCGCGCCCTCAGCCTCGGCCTCGCCGATGCCGGTGCCGACGTCATCGCCTCCGCACGCCGCAAAGAACAGGTTGAAGAAACGGCCGCCGCCATCGAAGCCAAAGGCAAGCGCACGCTGCGCGTCACCTCTGATGTAGCCGATCGCGCCTCGCTCGAAAACCTGCTCACTGAGACGCTAAAGCACTTCGACAAAGTCGATATTCTCATCAATTGCGCCGGAAGGATCAAGCGCGCGCCCACGCTCACCTTCCCTGAAGAAGAGTGGCAGAGCATCATCGACACTAACCTCACCGGAACCCTGCGTGCCTGCCAGATCTTCGGCAAGCATATGCTCGATCGCGGCTACGGGCGCATCATCAATATCGCCTCCCTCAACACCTTTGTTGCGTTGAAGGAAGTCGCCGCCTACGCCGCCAGCAAAGCAGCCGTGGCCTCGCTCACGCGCTCGCTCGCTGTCGAGTGGTCGAAGCATGGAGTGCTCGTCAATGCCATCGCCCCCGGCGTCTTCCGCACAGCGCTTAACGCCGAGCTGCTCGACAGCACGCCGCGCGGCAAGGAACTGCTGATGCGCACGCCTATGGGGCGCTTCGGCAAGACGGAGGAAGTTGTTGGAGCAGCTATCTTTCTTTCATCCGATGGAGCCTCGTATGTAACCGGACAAACATTAGTTGTCGACGGCGGCTTCCTTGCGAGCGGCGTGAACCAGTAACATCGAGCCGAGGCGCTTATTTTGCATGCTCGGGCACAGAATCCGCACGCAGCTTCTCCTTTGCATCGGCCTGCTGTTGTCGCTCCATCTCGCCGCCCAGACAGCTGAGAAGTCCACCTTCGTCGGCTCAGAACAATGCCGCAGATGTCACGAAAAGATCTACGCCGCCTGGTCGCAAACACGCATGGCCAACGTGGTGCGCGATCCTGCCGCGCATCCTGAAGCCGTACTCGGCGATTTCTCCCACCCAGACCCGGCTCGTAACTTTGATCTGAAAGATGTTGCCTTTGTCTACGGCAGCCGCTGGAAGCAGCGCTACTTCACCCGCCGCGGCGACGATTACTACGTACTGCCCGCGCAATGGGATGTCCTGCAAAAGAAATGGCTGCCCTACCACGTCGAGAAAGGAACCGACTGGTGGACCGCGTACTATCCAGACAGCAATTTCGAGCGGCCCACCGGTCCGCTCTGCGATGGGTGCCACTCCGTCAACTACAACATTCAGACCAAGCAGGTAACCGAGTGGAACGTGGGTTGCGAGAAATGCCACGGTCCGGGCAGCACGCATGTGAAACATCCCACGAAGACCAACATCGTGAACCCGGCGAAGCTCGATCCCGTGCGTGGAACCGATGTCTGTATGCAGTGCCACACGCAGGGTCGCCCTCTTCAGCAAACGATCGAAGGCAAATACTATGACTGGCCTGTCGGCTACCAACCGGGGCAGCGTCTTGCTGACTACTGGCGACTGGAAGAATCAAAGCTCGGCACGCAGGACTTCTACTACTGGCCTGACGGAACCGCGCACAAGAACCGCATGCAAGGCAACGATTTCATACACAGCAACATGTACCATCGCGGCCTTCGCTGCTTCGATTGCCACGACGTCCATAGCAGTAGCAATCCTTCAAACCTGATCGCGACTGGCAATGAACTCTGCCTCGGCTGCCACACCAAAGACAACCCAGCTGGCTTGCGCACCTCAGTCGCTGAGCACACGCATCACGCGGAGAAGAGCGCCGGTAGCCAATGCTCGGCGTGTCACATGCCAAAGATCGAAGTCACCATCAAGGGCCAGTTTGTAAGCAGCCACACCTTCGCGTTCATCTGGCCAAAGCTGACTGAGCAATTCGCCATTCCCAACGCCTGCAACATTTGCCATAAAGACAAAACGCCAGCCTGGGCCACTGAACAACTGCAAGAATGGAAGACAATCTCGCCCTGGCGGGCTGGGAGTTAGACGCATAGTCCATCTGACCCATACAGACGCTGCATGTAATCGCTTACCATAGCTCCAGAATCATTTTCCTGGAGCAAGCTGTGAAGTCAGAATCCGCATGGTTTATCAATCGGAGAACTTTCTGCAAGCAATTGAGCGCCGCAGCTGTACTCGCCGCAAACACCCGCGCATTCAGCTTCTCAGCCGCTGCCCCAGCCCAGAGCGCAGTTAAGAACCGGGCCCCGCTTGCCGCCAACACCTTTGACCCGCTCCCGCTCGGCGCTGTTCGCCCCGCAGGCTGGTTGCGTGCACAGTTGCAAATTCAAGCCAATGGCCTCGGCGGGCACCTCGACGAAACCTGGGCTGACGTAGGCCCCAATTCCGGCTGGCTTGGCGGCACGGGCGAATCCTGGGAGCGCGGCCCATACTTCCTCGACGGCCTTGTGCCGCTCGCATATCTGCTTGACGATGCGCGCCTCAAGGCCAAGGCGCAGAAATACATCGATTGGACTCTGAACAACCAGCAACCTAACGGCATGATCGGCCCGCGCTCAAACGACGACTGGTGGCCCCGCATGGTCATGCTCAAGGCGCTCACGCAATATCAGGAAGCGACAGGCGATGACCGCGTCATCCCTGTCATGCAGCGCTACTTCGCGTATCAGCTTGCGCAGCTGCCCACGCGGCCGCTGCGCGACTGGGGCAAGTTCCGCTGGCACGATGAAGTACTGAGCGTGCTCTGGCTCTACAACCGCACCGGCGACCCCAAGCTCATCGAACTCGCCAAGCTTCTCCACCAGCAGGGATATGACTGGCAAGCCGAATTCGCCGACTTCAAATACACCCAGCGCATCACGCCGGAGTTCATCAAGCTCAACGAGGGCCAGGGACTTGGCGACACTGCGCTTGCCACGCATGGCGTCAACAATGCCATGGCCCTTAAAGCCTCGCCCGTATGGGCGCTCGTCAGCGGAAACGCCGCTGACCGGCAAGCCCTCCTCCACCAACTAGCCGAACTCGACCGCTACCACGGACTCCCCAACGGCATCTTCTCTGCCGACGAGCACCTTGCCGGACTCAACCCATCGCAGGGAACGGAGCTCTGCACCGTAGTGGAAATGATGTTCTCGCTCGAAGTGGCGCTCGCGGTAATGGGCACGCCGATGCTCGGCGACCGCCTCGAACGCCTTGCCTACAACTGCCTCCCCGGAACTTTCACTGACGACATGTGGGCGCACCAGTACAACCAGCAACCCAACCAGGTGCAGTGCAGCCTCAACCACAAGCCGTGGACCACTGACGGCCCCGAGTCTAATCTTTACGGACTCGAACCAAACTTCGGCTGCTGTGCGGCCAACTTCCATCAAGGCTGGCCCAAGCTGACCTCAAACCTGTGGATGACCAGCAGCGACGACGGCATAGCAGCAATCGTCTACGCGCCCAGCGAAGTCCACACCACCATTCGCAACACGTCAGTCCGCATTATGGAAGAAACCGACTACCCATTTCGCGACAAGATCCGCATCGCCGTCCATCCGGACAAGCAACTCGCTTTCCCGCTGCAATTGCGCATCCCCGCATGGGCAAAAGGCGCGAGCATCCGCGTCAACGGCCAGACACAGCCAGCGCCGCAGCCCGGCAGCTTCGCAAGAATCGATCGCTCCTGGAAACCGGGCGACACCGTCGAACTTACCCTACCCCTCGAACCCAGCACCAGCAAAGGCTTTAACAACTCCATCGCCTTCGAGCGCGGTCCGTTGGTCTTTTCCTATCCCATCGGCGAAGACTGGCTCAAGCTGCGCGATCGCGGCATGACTGCAGACTGGCAGGTCTATCCCACAACGCAGTGGAACTACGCCGTCCATCCAGACTCGATCAAAGCAATAGAAGCGCCCGTAGCCGAAGGGCCATTCTCACTCAAAGGCACTCCCGTAAAGCTGGAAATAAAAGCCCGCAAACTTCCTGCATGGGTAGCCGAGGACGGAGTAGCCAATCCTGTCCCGCAAAGCCCGGTAGCCAGCGATCAGGCGGAGGAAACCGTAACACTGGTTCCCTACGCCGCCGCAAAACTACGGATTACCGCGTTTCCTGAATTGAAGAGCTAGCGCAAAGCGCTCATCCTTTACCACCTCAAACGGCCGCATCATCTCGTTGTCCTCATGCTCCAGCACATGACAATGCCACACATACCGCCCCGTATAGCCATTGAAGGGCACAATAATCCGCGTCACCATATTCGGATCGCAGCGCACCGTGTCCTTCCATCCCATCTCATTCGGATCGGGCGGCACCACTGGCCCGGTAAACCTCAGGTCGCCCTTTGACTGAAAATCGAAAGCGTCGAATCTTCTGCGGTCGAGAATCTGAAACCGCACCAGATGCAGATGAATCGGATGCGAATCATCCGTAAGATTTACCAGCTCCCATATCTCCGTCGAATTGAGCTCCGGCTTCTCGGTAATCGGAGCGTGCCACGGTGTATTGTTCAGCAGCATCCCCATCGAGCGCTGAATATCATCCATCCGCTCATCGAGCGTCAGACGCCGCGTCTTCACCGCACTCGACTCAGCGATACGCTCGAACTGATGCAACTGCTGAGGAACCACCCCGTGCTCGCCTGTCGCACTCGTCCCCACGCGAAACTGAAGAATGTTAAAGCTGTCGCTGACAAAGTTCACGCTCGCACCTGCCATCGAGCTGAAGTCGATCAGCAGATCCGTGCGCTCGGCCGGAGCCATTGTCACCCGCTTGAGCTTCACCGGTGCAGTCAACAAGCCCTGGTCCGAGCCAACCTGATAGAACTCCGCACCATTCGCCAGGGAAAAGCGGAAGAAGCGGCCGTTCGATCCATTCATCACGCGGCAGCGATACAGTCGCGGCTCCACATCGCAATACGGCAGCAGCTTTCCATTCGCCAGAATCGCATTGCCGAAAACCTCCGGCACCCAAACCTCGCCCGCCTTCTCCGATACTGGATATTCCAGCTGCCCATCCGTCTTCAGCATGCGGTCGCAGATCAGCAGCGGAATCTCATACTTCCCGACCGGCAGTGCATACACGTCCTCGCGCGGATCGCGGATGATGAACATCCCCATCATCCCCGCATACGTGTTCAGCCGGTTAATGCCCATGGTGTGGTCGTGATAGAAGAGCAGCGCGGCATGCTGCGCTGAAGGGTAGTAGCACGTCTGCGACTTCCCGGGCACCACCCAGTCTTCCGGATACCCATCGCTCTCGGGGGGTGTGCGACCGCCATGCAGATGCACCACCCCGCGCACTTCGGGCACATCCTTGCCTGCTCCGTGCAGCGAATGATCGATGGTCAGAAAATGTTTTGCCGGAAGCTCGTTCGCCCACTCGACAATCATGCCCTTCGCACTCTGTGTCTCAAGCGTCGGCCCGGGGAAGCTCCCGCCCAGCGTCCACATCTTCGTCGGCGGCAGGTCGCGATGCACTTTCACCGTCGCCTCGCGCATGGCCATGCGGTAATAAGGTATCTGCTCCTTGCTGTCATCAGGATTCGGCCGCGTTCCCGCCGCATGGGCGACCGCTGGAACCGGCAAAGGATCGACAAACGCCGGCAACGTCGAAGGATCGAGCGATGTGGCCTTTGACGTCGAAGAAATTTTCTGTCCGAATGCAACCTCCGCCAGCACCAGACCGCTACTGGCAACAAACTTCCGTCGTGTAATCAAAAATCTTGCCCTCAAAAGAAAAAGGGTAGCAGCGTGCAGCCGCTACCCTGCGTAAGAAAATCCAATACCTACCAGCTGCCGTGTCCGCCATCCTGATCGACAGTGACCAGGCCAGTGCTCGGATCCAGCAGATACAGCCCGCTGTTCGGAGCTTTCTTGCTGAAGTCGAACATGCCGTTCAACGTTCCGGCAACCGCATCGAACGAGCCGGTGATGCGCTGCCCGCCCAGCCAGTTGTCTTCGATAAACCGCGTAATCGAGCTCTGGTCAGTAGTTGTGTGATCGACATAGTTGCTCTTGGCATAGGGCGAGATCACCATCAGCGGAAGCCGTGGGCCGTAGCCGCAGCGTCCCTGCGCGTGTCCGCCAGAAGTGCCAAGCAGAGCGGTATTTGCACTGCTGCCGCACTGGCCAGGAGCCGTCAACGCATCCATCGCCGTCTGCGACTGGTTCACGATCGGGCTCATCTGGTGGTCGTACCATCCATCCGAGTCGTCATAGGCAATCACAACCGCCGTCGACTTCCATTCCGGACGCTGCTGAAGGAAATTGATTACCTGCACAACGAACGTCTGCTCATCCAGCGGGTCCGAGTATCCAGCGTGCGCATCCTGATAGCCTGGGGCCTTCAGGAAGCTTACCGCCGGCATCGCTCCCGCCTTTACAGCTGTAAAGAAGTCGTCCGAATCATACTGGTGGTTCGCCTGATCGGTCTGGCCGATCATCCACGTCGAGCTGGGACGCAGGTGCTGCGGGTTCCACGTCGACTTGTAATACTGGAACGGCTGGTGATGCGGAATATAGTCAGCCTTTGCGCTCATGGTGATCGTCGAAGTATGCGAACGCTGGCAGCCCGTCGTGCCGTTCGGGTTCTTCGTCGACAGGTTGAATCCACCTTCGAAGAAGCCCCAGCTGATGCCCCGGACATTCAGCAGGTCACCGATGTTCTGCCCGCCAAACTGCACCAGCGCACCCGTCGTCGTCGAGCACATGTCGCCTACCGGATCGGCATCGCTGACCAGCGTGAAACCTCCAACTCCGTCTTCAACCACATCGCCGCCCGCATTTACCTGGTCGGTGATGCCGTTCGTCTGGCCGGAGATCAGGTTGATCGCGCCCGGCGTCGAAGGTCCGAAATTCGTGTCATACGAGTTGTCGCTCAGCGCGAAACGCTGCGCGTAGTTCCACAGGGCTGTCACCGTGTTGCCATCGTAGTAGCCCATCACCAGGCCAGTCGTCGTCTGCCCGGTTGGCGGAGGTCCCGGCGTGCCGGTGTACTGCGGGAAGGAATCCATCAGGCCGCCGTGGAAGGCCTGCTGTTCCGGCGTATAGTCATGGTCCTGGTCGGCGGTCGCCGCTTCCGAGCGGTCAAGGCGGAATGGATTGCTTGCGCCCTCGGCGTTACCCGTTGTATTCAGAAAATTTGGATTGCTGAAAAGCAGCCCGTCCGTATAGCCATTCACCGTCGGCGTACCCGCTGCAGCTTTGAACTTTGGCTCGTGTGGTGGGTTAATTGCATACGGATAGGTTCCGAAGTAGTGGTCAAATGAGATGTTTTCGCCGAAGATCACGACCAGGTGCTGAATTGGGGTCGTGGTATTGCCGCCCCGCTGCGCGTTCGCAACGACCGGGGTGGCTAACTGGCTCGACACCAGCAACGCTGCCAGTGACGTGGCAACAAGCTTTTGCATGCGTCTTCCTCCATGCCGGAAGGGGATTTTCCAGCACATCCTTAGTAAAGCCCACGTCATGTCAATCTCTTTACAGCAAGGTTACAGTCGCAACAAAACTTTCCCGCCCAGTTGATCCAGTGAAAGTCGCGCCCTGGCGATTTTCACGGAATGCTTTCATCCCAGCCCGCAAATCCTTCGTTTCCTCCAAAATCGTTTTGACCTGACGTTTCTACACATATAAATTCGTATAAACGCTCGGGATAACCGCTCCGAGCCGATTGCAGCACACATCTCTCGCATCCTCGTGATCTGATGTACAGCGCTTCCGGAGCAAAAATGGCCCACCCTCGCCGACTACTCACATACTTATGCCTGTTTCTCTTCAGTTCCCTCAGCCTGCTCGCCCAGGTTTCCGGAGACTTGAAAGGACGCGTCCTGGACACCTCGGGCGCAGCCGTCGCCGGCGCAGCCGTTGAGCTGACGCAATCCAGCACCAGCATCAAGCAGAGCACTACCAGCACCAGCGAAGGCTACTACTCCTTCTCGCAACTCACCCCCGGCGTCTATCAGGTCGACGTGACCGCCACAGGCTTCGAGCACCTCACCCGCAAAGGAATCACGGTAATCACCGGAACCACCGGAACCGTCGATCTGGCGCTCACCGTTGGCAGCGATCAGCAATCCGTCACGGTCACCGCCGACGCGCCGCTCCTTCAGGTGGAAACCAGCAACATCCAGACCACCATCCCCGGCCACACCATCCGCGCCCTGCCTCTCAACACGCGCAACTATATCCAACTGGCCACGCTCGCTCCCGGCGTCGAACTCCCTCCCGGAACGCTCTTGCCTCGTATCAACGGCGGCCGCCCCCGTACCAATGAATACCTCTACGACGGCATCTCGGCCCTGCAGCCCGAGCCCGGACAGGTCGCCTTCTTTCCCATCATCGATGGCATTCAGGAATTCACTATCGAGGCCAATAACGTGCCCGCCGAGTTCGGCCGCTTCAACGGCGGCGTCGTCAACGTCTCGACGCGCTCAGGCTCCAACACCTTCCATGGCAGCCTCTTCGAATACCTGCGGAACGAGGACCTGAACGCTCGCAACTACTTCGCCAGCCCAACCGCGCCCAAGCCCGAATACCGCCGCAACCTCTATGGCGGAACCCTCGGCCTGCCCATCCTGAAAGACCGCCTCTTCTTCTTCGGCGACTATCAGGGCGTAAAGCAGTACATCGGCGTCACCCGCATCTCGACCATTCCCACGCTCGCCGAGCGCCAGGGCATCTTCACTGGCGTATCCAAAATCTACGACCCGTCCACCACCCAAACCGTCGGCGGCGTCAACGTGCGCAAGGAGTTCCCGAACGACGTCATCAACAAGCCCTTTGATCCCGCAGCACAGTCACTCCTGAGCCGCTTCCCCACCCCCACCACCAGCGCCAAAGCCAACAACTACACCCGTACCGCCAACGACGCCGACCATCAGAACCAGTTCGACGCCCGCGTCGACGGCGCCATCGGCCAGCGCGACCGCGCCTTCGGGCGCTACACCTATTACCACGAGGTGGAACAGCCCGTAACTCCCCTCCCCGACGGCAGCGGCGCCATCACCGGCTCAGTCCTCGGAACCGGCAACGTCGCCGGCCTCTCCAATGTGCTCGGGCAACAGGCTGTCTTCAACGAAACTCACACCTTTTCACCGCGCCTGCTCAATAACCTCCGCCTCGGCTACACCCGCCGCGCCAATACTATCCTCGGAACGACCGTAGACGGCACCGCCTCCGAAGTTCTGGGCATCCCCGGCATTCCCACCAACGCCGCCTTCAACAATGCACTGCCGCTCTTCACCTTTACCGGATTCCAGCAGATCGGCTCCTCCGCCAGCACCTTCTCCGTGTACCAGACCGGCGTCTGGCAGCTCGTCGACACCGCCGAGTGGACCCACGGCAGACACGACTTCAAAGCCGGCATTGATTTCCGCTGGTACCAATTGAACGCCGTCTCGCCGTCGAACCCCACAGGCGCCTTCGCCTTCACCACCACCGGAACCAACCAGCAGGGCGTTACCAACAGCGGCAACGCCTTCGCAAGTTTTCTTCTCGGCCAGGTCGGCACCTTCCAGATCGATTTGCAGGAAAGCAAGATCCGCCCCCGCGACCAGATCGAAGAATACTTCATCCAGGACGATTGGAAGCTTATGCCGCAGCTCACGCTGAACATCGGAGCGCGCTGGACCCTGCACTTCCCCTCCGTCGAGAAAACCAATCAGGGCGCAGTCTTCAACCTCGGCACCCAGCAACTCGATTACCTCGGCGTCGACGGCAACTCCCGCAGCGCGCGCGAACTGCACTGGGACAACGTCGCCCCCAGAGTCGGCTTCACGTATTTAGTCACGCCGAAAACCGTCGTCCGCTCCGGCTTCGGCATTGTCTTTATCGATCAGTCCGGAATCACGACGCCCTTCACCACGCCGCAGTTCCCCTTCATCCAGAACGTGCAGCAGAATACCCTCGACAACGTGAACGCCGCCTTCACCCTATCCGGTGGCCCGTCCGTCGCGCCCATTCCCTTCACCCCCGACGCCGGCCTCGGACAGAGCGTCTACACCGCAAAGCGCACCGCCGGCTCCGGATACGTCGAGCAATGGAACCTCGCCGTGCAGCACGAAATCAACAACAACCTCTCCTTTGAAGTCGCATACGTCGGCTCTCACATCGTCCACGTCGGCATCCCCGACTCCAACCTCAATCAGCTAACCGAGGAACAGCTAGCCATCGGGACGCCGCTGCTCGCGAAAGTCCCCAACCCCTACTATGGGGAGCTTCCGCCTTCCAGCTCCATCGGCGGCAAAACCACCACCGCGGCCCAGCTGCTCAAGCCCTATCCGCGATTCCTCAACGTCGCCACCTACCGCAACAACAGCGGCACCACGAACTACAACGCCATCGAAGCGAAAGTCGAGCAGCGACTGTCGCACGGGCTCTCACTCCTCTTCAGCTATACGCACTCCAAGCTCATCGACGACGCCTCATCCGTCTTCTCGACGACCGTCCTGTCATCGCCGAACTCCAGCAGCTTGATCGCCGCCGACACCTTCCGCCCCTGGCTTGAGCGCGACTCATCGAGCGGCGACATGCCCAACGTCACATCCTTCAGCAGCACCTACGAACTCCCCGCCGGACACGGCCACAGCTTCGCTAACTCCGGCATCAGCAACGTTCTCCTGGGCGGCTGGAATTTCAACGCAATCTTCCAGATCCTCTCCGGAATGCCCGTCACCGTCACGCAAGGAACCAATAACAACGCCTTCGCCGGATTCGCGCTGCAACGCCCCTTCCTTGTCGGCAAACCAAACCTGCCCGCCGATCAGCGCAATCCGCAGCGCTTCTTCAACACCAACGCCTTCGCCACCGCGGCGCAATTTCAAATTGGCAACGCCTCCCGCAACCCCGTCCGCGGTCCCGCCTACCGCGACCTTGATCTCGCATTGGTGAAAAACTTCCCGCTCCCCGAACGCGCCAACATCGAATTCCGCGCCGAACTCTTCAACATCACCAACACCCCAGCCTTCGCGCAACCCAACGGCACCTTCGGAACACCAGCCTTCGGCAGCATCACCAGCACCGTCACCGACCCACGCGTAGCGCAGTTCGCTTTACGGATCAGCCGATGAAATGTCCGGACAGTGCGTCATTTTCCGGATAACCGATGCACGCCAAGCGGCCGAACCCTGAGATAAATCTGAAGAACTCGATGAGTGACTTGGCCTGAAGGCAACAGTTGAGATTCAATTTGCCTGGATTGCAGAATACAAATGTCAAAACCGCGCTTGAAGTTCGTATGGCTGCTCATAAGAAGACAGACCGCCTGACGACGGTCTGTCGAAGATGAGAAGTCTCACAGCCTGACTAGGCTGTCGTGTTCCCTTGGATTACTTTTGCAGCCTTGCGGATCACCTCGATGACTACATCCGGCTTAGAAAGCATGGGAACGTGGCTGCTTTCCACCTCAACCACGGTCGCTCCCATGCGTTTCGAGACCCACCGCTGGAGATCGGGATGAACGGTATGGTCTTGCAGGCACAAAATGTACCAACTTGGCTTCGACTTCCACGGCGTGCTCTGGATCTTTTGTTGCTGGAACAGGTCGGCGACAGGCGGAAAATGGGTGGCCCAGACGAGCTTCTGCTCTTGCTCGGAAAGGTCTCCGCAGAAAAACTCAGTCCCGTTCGGAAGCATCCAGGCGAACCCGTCCGCGACCTCAACGCGGGAAAAAATATCCGAGGGATACTTGTCGAGTCGCTCCTGTACAGTCTCGCCGACATCCGGGGCAACCGCTCCGATGTAGACGAGGCCGGCCACGCGATCATCGACGCCCGAGGCCGTGATGGTAGCGCCGCCATAGGAGTGGCCCACGAGCAGGACGGGGCTGCCGACGCGGTTGAGCGTGCGCTTTACCATAGCCACGTCCTCTTCGAACGACTCCAGGCCGTATTGAACCGCAATGACCTCGTGGCCGTCCGCCTGCAATGCGGGGATGACCTTGCTGAAGCATGAGCCATCGGCCCAAATGCCGTGGCAGAATACGATGGTTGGTTTGTGTTGTGATGACATGTTGATACTCCTGTGATTTGAATTTCGGACAGCACGAGCGCCATCCGTTGGCTTATAGCTTCCTCTGCATCAGGCGCTTGCACAAATACTTTGAATGATTTACCTATGCTTACAAAGCATAGGAGGGCGTTTTCAGATGGAACTTCGTCATCTCCGGTATTTCATTGCGGTCGCCGAGGAAGGCAGTCTTCTGCACGCCGCAGAGCGGCGGCTCCATACTTCACAGCCGTCGTTGAGCCGCCAAATTCGCGATCTCGAAATGGAGCTAGGCGTGAAGCTGCTGGAGCGAAAAGCGCGAGGCATTGAGCTCACTGCGGCTGGACGGGTGTTCCTCGATCATGCACGGCTGGCGTTGATGCAGATAGAGGTAGGGTGCGAAGCTGCACGAAACACCGAGCGACCTCACAAGCCGGGTTTTGGACTGGGTTTCTTGCCCGGACAGGAAGTTATCTGGTTGTCAGAGGCACTGCGAATCGTACGCGAGGAGGCGTCTGATGTCGACGTTACGATCATGACGAAATCCTCACCT
>Ga0209139_10000230_pt1 | contig 18382 bp, 15 predicted proteins | sample BogFormECP14_OM3_FD_188246 | JGI IMG/M metagenome (GOLD analysis project Ga0209139, IMG submission 188246) | Bog forest soil microbial communities from Calvert Island, British Columbia, Canada - ECP14_OM3 (SPAdes) (version 2) | ecosystem: Environmental > Aquatic > Freshwater > Wetlands > Bog ...
CGAATGCGGCGCGCGCCTTCTCGAATTTACCCTCTTGCATGAGCTGCACGGCGCTCTGGTAATGATGAACGGCTTGCTCGTGGGCCTTGTCGGCGACTGGGCGTGCTTTTTCGGAGGCTGCGTGAGCCGTACGGCGAGTACCAACAGCCTGAGCTTTATCTTGCATAAGTGCGATTTTTCCTTGATTTTGTCGAGACATACAGCGCATCTGGCGCTTGCATTCGGAAAATATCCCGCTGAACTCGTTTTTATACGCAGAAGTGTGGTGCGAGTCAACTTTGCATCAGCGAACGGTCAGGCGAACACTGCGCTTAGCGCTTCGTTTATCAATCATTTGTCCGACCAGACGGCGAGTTCGTTACCTGCGGGATCGGCGAAATGAAAGCGTCGGCCTCCGGGAAATGAGAATGTGTCTTTTACGATCGTGCCGCCCGCGTCGAATACTTTCTGTTGCAGTACCTCAAGGCCTGTGGAATAGAGAATGACGAGCGCTCCCCTCCCTGTGGGCGAATCGCCGTGGGCGAAGCCACCATCGACGCGGCCATCGCTGAAGGTAACGTATTCATCGCCCCAGTCTTGAAACTTCCAATCGAAGACGCTGCCATAGAACTTCTTGATGGCAGGCAGGTCAGGGGCGGTGAACTCTATGTAGTCGATGGCGCAGTCGATATGTGGGTGTTCCATGATTCTCCTTTCAACCGGCGGCTGGCGAACGAAGGCCCGCCTGAAATCTGATGCAGAGAGCTGCTGGGCGGCCGTTTACTTCATTGGTCGAGCGCCTGTTCGGCCGCTACTGCGAAGAACGAGTGTCCGAAGATGGTCGGGTGTTCGGCATCCCAGAAAAAGTTAGTGTAAGGGTTGCTGCATACGGTTGGCGGGGATGCCAACGTATTGAGGCATGGGTCGCTGACGTCAGTGAATCCGTAATGTGAGCCGTCGGTCACGATCGCCTGGAGCAGGCTGTAGGTGTCGATGCGATAGATGTGCGTATCTGGCAGGAAGGACTCGATAAATAGGCCTGCGTCCAAGTCCTTGTTTGCAGCCTGACTGGCGGCGAGAGCGAATGTCGTATTCCCTGTTGCCTGAGAAGCAGGCAGCAATCCCACGTTAAACAGGCTGGGAACAAAAAAACTCCGGGCGCCTGCATGCTCTAAGAGTGCAATGCTTGAGAGCAGCCCATAAGCTATCTCGCCGCCAAGCGCGTTGGGCGATCCACCAGTCGCGTCGAGAATGTCGTTGCCTCCGCCTTCCATGATGTAGAGCGCATTGGGATCGGCTTTGAAATTGTGCTGGCTGAGGTAGAGGGCTACCTGTTGGGGAATGCTTGGGATCGATAAGGCACCCTCAGGCACGGCCGCTGTAACCTCGGCCCCGCCGAACGCATAGTCTGTGCCGCCGGTGAGCGAAGGCGTGATCTTCAGACCGTAGGTCCCGGCAAGATGATCGATCCAGATGGGGCCGTTCGAAAATCGTCCGTTGTAGTATGGCGCAGCCGGAACTGCACCTTTGGTCGCGGTGAAGATGTTGCCGACATCGCAATAACTGTCACCGAAGACGTAGATCGCGTCGAATGCCGGGTGAGATGCGGCGTGGGCGGTGATCGGCACGACGAGCATGAGGGCTGCCATCCCCATATTTCGCAGGCAGAGGCGTGAGCGCATAAGGGAGTCTCCTTTTCGAAACGCAACAAGGCAGGAACTGGAGCAGTTGTGGAAGGGGGAGCGCTAAGAAGCAGTAGCTCTTCGCTGATCAGCAAGCATACCGCAGTGCAAGGGTCTTAAGGCAAAGAGGAATGTCGGACACTGGCTTGGGGGGCTACTTCGCGCCGTAAACGGAGGGATTAAGCGCTGGGTCGTTGTACATCTTAAGCTGACGGTAAAGCTTGAAGGCGCGCTCTCCAGCCAGTGTTTGCTGCCACAGGCGGTCGAGGCACTCGGCTAGATCGTCGCGCTGCTCTTTGAGAATCTCCAGGCGCTCACGGTTGCGGTCAGAATGGCCTTCGGGCGCGTCGGGACGCGCTATTTGTTCGGCGGTATGGAAGAGCTTGAGAGCGAGTATAGACAAGCGGTCGATGATGAGGCCGGGGCTTTCGGAATTCAGCTCGGCTTTGGGGTTGGGAAGGTTGAGCGGACGAAGGTGGTCGAGCAGGACCACGTCGCACTGTTCTGCGAGGTCGTTGCGGCGCTGGTTGATGCGGTCGATGGCGCGCTTTACTTCCGCCAGATCGTGGTCGGTTACCTGGGGTGAGCGGGCATCGTCTTCTGTGTGCCAGAGCTGGAAGTTGGCAAGATGCTGGGCGATCACCGTGTCAAGAAACGCCCCATGGCTTTCAGAGGGTAAGGCGGCTGGTTGTTGATGCCAGAGCACAGTCAGGCGGTCGTGCTGGCCGACAATTATCGCGACAGAGAGCATCTTCAAATCGGTCTGAGGAACAGATGGGCCCATATAGCTGACAATCCAGTTTCGATTGCAACACGGATCGCGCGCAAATGCCTATCGAAGTCACTGTTGGTCACACAACGTCTCGAAAGCAAGGATTTACCGGTACGCAGTCACGAGTCGACCAAGACCGACTTGCTGAGGCGCGAGCTCTACTCTCTCGAAGCCGGCACTCTTTGACATATTTTCCAGCTCCGCGAATGTGTAAGCGTCGCCGGATGGAGTATTCGCCAGCATCATCATGCTGAAAGCGGCCGGTGTGGGCGGCGAAATGCGATCGGGATTGGGGACGAATTCAAGAATTGCAGCGCGGCCGCCGGGCTTCAGTGCGGAATGCACTCTGCGCATGAAGGTGGTGCAAGCGGGCAGATCGAAATGGTGCAGGAAGTTCGTGATTAACGCCAGATCGAAGTCGCTACCGAAGTCGACTTCGAAAGCACTGCCCGGAAGCAGGTGATGGCGATCGGCCAGTCCCATTGCTTGCGCGTTCCTCGTTGCAACTTCGAGCACATTCTCCCAATCGACTGCGTAGATGTGCGCGGCGGGATTCTGTTTCGCCACGGCTATTCCATACATGCCATGACTGGCGGCGATATCAAGAACTTTATGGGACTCGCCGCCTTTAAGAAGCTCGGCAGCCATGATCTCGGAGGGCATGCGCGTTAGCGGCATCATGGCCTCGGCAAACTTTACCCAGATCTGGTTGTCGGGCTCGAGTACATCGTCGCCCAGGGCGGAGCCTCCCCGGCGCACGGCCTCGGTCAGCTTCGCGTTACCTTCGCGCAGGCGCGGGTTGAGTAAGAACTCAATGGCGCCGCCGATATATGCGGGCGAATGACGGTTGAGAAACAAAGCTGAATCCGGGGCGAGAGCGTACTGTGTTCCATCTTTGGTGAGAAAACCGTGGATCGTTAGGAAATCGCACAGAGTGCGCGCGCCGCGTTCGGCGACTTTGCAGCGCTCGGCAATGGTTGCGGCGGTAGTATTGCCTTCGGCGATCGCGGTAAAGATTTCCAGCTCGATGGCTGCCTTCAACGCCTCGGTCTGTTGATGTGCGTTTACGGCGTTGAAAAAGCGTTCGGGAGTTGGTGGTTGCTGCGGGGCCGTGCTGGCCATTGATTCCTCCTGTCGGTCAGAGCGGCCACCAGTCTACATGAGAGGCTGTTCTTCAGTATTTTGAATTTTCTCGTCTGCAGCGAAAGGAAAAGCCAAGTCTAAAAAGCCGGTTATCGTGTAGTGTTTCTAGCATGAGCGAGCGGGTTCTCTGCATTTCTACTTACGAAAAGGGCCAGGCGTTTATGCGCCAGTGCGCGGCGATGGGCTGCAAAACGGCTCTGTTGACCGTGGATAAGCTCAAAGAGGCAGACTGGCCACGCGACATTCTGGAAGATGTGATGACGATGCCGGGCAACCTCAGTGTGGACGACGTCATCCGGACAGTAGCCTATGTTGCGCGGGGTTGGAAGATCGATCGTATTGTCGCACTCGACGAGTTCGACATGGAGACCGTCGCAGCATTGCGCGAGCACATGCGCGTTCCCGGCATGGGGCGGACAACGACGGCGCACTTTCGCGACAAATTGGCGATGCGCTATGAAGCACAGCGCGCCGGGGCGCTCGTGCCCGAGTTCGCACCGGTGCTGAATTATGACACTCTGCGCGCGTACATGGCGAGTGTGCCAGGGCCGTGGGTTTTGAAGCCGCGCGCTGAGGCGTCTGCAATCGGGATCAGGAAGATTCACGATCCGGAACAACTGTGGCGCACGCTCGACGAGTTGGGCGACCGGCAGAGTTATTACCTGCTGGAGCGTTTCGTGCCCGGCGATATCTATCACGTAGATGCGATTACGAGCGAGCGGCAGGTGGTGTTTTCAGCCGTGAGTCGCTACGGGAAGCCTCCGATGCAGGTGATGCACGAGGGCGGCGTCTTTACGACGCGGATCGTGAATCGCGGTGGAGATGATTCGCAGGAGTTGACGGCGCTGAATGCGCGGCTGATTCCGGCGATGGGGTTGGTGCGCGGCGTGACGCATGCAGAGTACATTCGTGGCAAAGATGGCCGGTTCTATTTTCTTGAAGTAGCGGCGCGCGTCGGTGGAGCGTTTATTGCCGACGTTGTGGAGTTCGCGACCGGTGTGAATCTGTGGGCAGAGTGGGCACGGATCGAGGTGTGCTCGATGCGCGGTGAGCCGTATGCGCTTCCGTACGAGAAGCAGGATTACGCGGGCAGCGTGCTGTGCCTGGCCAAGACGGCGGAGCCGGATACATCGATGTTCGATGCGCCGGAGATTGTCTATCGCATGAAGAAGCACCATCACGCCGGGTTGATTGTGCGCTCAGCCGATCCGGAGAAGGTTCGGGCGCTGCTGGAAGACTACAGTGTTCGCTTTGCTGAGAAGTATCTGGCAATCGCGCCGGTTCCCGACAAGCCGACTGCTTAAAATAGGATGGACAAAAAAGCCGCACTGAGAGGGTACGTTCGTGAGCGAGTCTGCCTACCAGTTTCCACATCGCCGCTACAATCCGCTGCGCCGTCAGTGGGTTCTGATTTCGCCGCACCGCACGCAGAGGCCCTGGCAAGGGGAAGTGAATCCTTCATCGGGATTTTCCGATGTCCACTACGATCCCGCGTGCTACTTGTGTCCGGGGAATGAGCGCGCAGGCGGCCATCTCACGCCTCGCTATGAAAGCGTATTCATTTTTGACAATGATTACGCGGCACTGCTTCCGGATTCGCCCGCTCCGCAGACGACGGGCATGCCCGCGCTGCTGCGCGCCGAGCAGGAGCGCGGAATCTGTCGCGTGCTCTGCTTTCATCCCGACCACAGCCTGACGGTTGCTCTGATGGACGAGCCCGATATTCGGCGCGTGGTGGATGCGTGGGTCGAACAGTACAAGGAGCTGGCCGCGAATCCGACTATCCGCCATGTGCAGATTTTTGAGAACCGCGGCGCGATGATGGGGGCGAGCAATCCGCATCCACATTGCCAGATCTGGGCGACGGAGCATGTGCCCGACGAGCCAGCGATCGAGACGGAGTCGCTGAAGGCGTATCAGGCTGAGCAAGGCTCCTGTTTGCTGTGCGATTACTTAAGGACAGAGACCAATGAGCAGACGCGTATCGTCTGCGAGAACGATGAGTTTCTGGTGCTGGTGCCGTGGTGGGCGGTGTGGCCCTTTGAGACGCTGGTGCTGGCGAAGAAGCATGTCGGGTCGATGGCGGAGTTCTCCCATGCGCAGCGGGCGGCGCTGGCGAATATCCTGAAGCAGACGACGACGCGCTACGACAATCTCTTCGAGACGAGCTTTCCCTACACGATGGGCTTTCATCAGACGCCTTGCGATGGCGTTGAGCATCCGGAGTGGCATTTCCATGCGCATTACTACCCGCCGCTGCTGCGCTCGGCTACTGTGCGCAAATTCATGGTCGGTTTCGAGATGTTGGGGATGCCGCAGCGCGACATCACGCCCGAAAGTGCGGCGGAAAGACTGAGGGCTGTTTCCGAAGTCCACTTTACGCGTAAATGACTACGCGATTCGACGGTGATTCACGCCAGGTACGAAAGTAGTTGCGTTATTACAGCGACGCCCCCAACCTTGTTTGCAATATAGGCATCGGAGACGTTTATGGGTGGTTACGGCCTTTCGTTGGCGATAACCATCTGTACAATTTCTGTCTGCCTCACCGGGCCCTGACATTGACTGAGACTGCATGAGGATAAACCGATCTAAGTCCTTTAGAAAGTTGCAGAACGAATCCGACAAAATGGGCACAGAGTTCGTGATGACCGAACTCAAGCTTGCTCTGTCCCTGCTTGACATCGCCAGTCACTCATTCAATCAGAAACAACGCGAGCGGTTGTGTAAAGATGCCAGGAGGTCATACGATCTGGCCTTCCAGGCCCTGCTACACCTCACGCCTTCAAAAGAAGACCAGACTGAAATAGAAGCAAAACTTCATGAGCTTCAGAGTCGGTTGAGTGATTTGGGAACTGTTGACCCGATCCGGATAGACACTCGGAATGCAGGATGAGGACTTGAGGGGTAAGCCACAGGGAAACCGAATTCAACCAGTCCATCTCAAGGCTATAACGTATTGATTTATGGTGAGCTCGCTGGGATTCGAACCCAGGACCCACGCCTTAAAAGGGCGTTGCTCTACCAACTGAGCTACGAGCTCACGGGATGCCCCGCTACTTCAAAACTAACATAAAAATGGCAGTTGGCGGATGGGTAAAGGCAACTGACGAGAACCGGAGCGCGGTGCTGAAAAAAACTAGCCTCCGCGTTTTTCCTTTTCCCTGCTCATGGGCACGACTTGAACGGTTGTGTCGCGCATTTCGGCAAGAAAGCGATTGATGACGGAGCCGCGTAGCAGAATATCGAAGCGCGAGCGTGCCGACTGACCGAAGACTACATGCGAGATATTTTCGCGCTTGGTGAAGGCAATGAGAGCGTCGGAAACATTCTTGTCTTTGAGCACGACGACCTTTGCGCCTAGATCGCGGGACATACGCTCGTACTCTTCGAGTCGCTGCAGGGCTTCCGGATCATTGTTGCGCAGGTCTTTGTCGGGAATTTCCACATAGACGGCATACCAGTTTGTTGCCAGCCGCCCCGCGATGCGCGCGCCTGCGCGAATGAGCCGTTCGGTGCCGGGGCGCGGGGAAATGCACACCATTACCTTTTCCGGAATAGGGGCTTGTTCGAGGCCCTGCGTGCGTCGGTATTCGGAGGCTGCCGTGCTCACCTGTTCAGCAGTTGTGCGCAGGGCGAGCTCGCGCAGCATATTGAGATTGCCTTTGCGGAAAAAATTGGCCAGTGCCTGCTCAATTTTTTCCGGCGCATAGATTTTGCCTTCGCGCAGGCGGGTGCGCAGTTCATCAATTGTAACGTCGACGGTTACGACTTCATCTGCGCGCGTCAAGAGGCTGTCGGGGATGGTTTCGCGAATCTGCGTGCTCGCCGAGCGCGAGACGGCGTCATTCAGCGTTTCCAGGTGCTGGACGTTGAAAGCGGTCATCACGTTGATGCCGGCATCGAGCAACTCCATCACATCTTCGTAGCGTTTCCTGTGGCGCGAGCCGGGCACGTTGGTGTGCGCCAGTTCATCGACGATGCAGGTATGCGGATGGCGCGCGAGGATGGCGTCGATGTCCATCTCATGCAGCGTGACCGAGCGGTAGACGATTTCCTTTTGCGGAATGATTTCAAGATCGCCGATAAGGGCTGCGGTTTCGGCGCGCCCGTGGGTCTCAACCAGCCCGATTACGATGTCGATGCCTTGATGGCGCAACATGTGAGCCTCTTCGAGCATGCGATACGTTTTACCCACGCCCGGCGCAGCGCCGAGATAGATGCGCAGCTTCGCGCGCTCCGGCGAAGAGCTTTGGGAATCGGTGCCGAGGTCAATTTGGGCGCACATGTCAGCCGATCTCCACTTGATGGCGCGAGGGCACCGCGGTTGCCATCGGCAGAGTAAAGCTGAAGGTTGTTCCCTGGCCGAGGCGGCTTTCGACCGAGACCTGGCCACCCAGCGTTTCTACCAGCCGACGGACCAGCGCGAGGCCAAGGCCGGTGCCTTTCCCCGAGCTGTCTGTGAATCGCCCGAATATGGTTGGCAGGCGTTCGGCTTCGATGCCGCGCCCGCTGTCCTGCACCACGAATTGAATGCCGTCTTTGAGTTCCGACGCTTCAAGGCGGATCTGCCCGCCTGCTGGTGTATAGCGAAGCGCGTTCGAGAGGAGATTGTCCATGATACTGCGCAGCGCGCGACGATCGGCATTGATATGGGATAAGTCGGCGAAGGCGTTCACCGTGATCTCAATCTTCTTCTCGCGTGCCTGCTCGCGGAAGCGGTGATATGCGTCATCGAGAACATCGATGGGGCGCAGACGCTCCAGTTTCATCTGACGCCGGCCGGTGTCGAGTTCAGCCACTTCAATCAGGTCTGCCATCAGGTCGTCGAGTTTTTCGGCTTCCTGGGTTGCGCCATCCAGAATCTCCGTCTGCAGAGGCCGTAACTCGCCGGCATGCCCACGCGTGAGCGTGTAGATCGCAAGACGCAGCCGCTGCAATGGATCACGCAATTTTTCCGAAGCGACAGAAAGAAAGCGCGTTTTGAAGCGGTCAATATCCTGCATCTCGGTGACGTCTTCGAGTACGGTGACGGCACCAAGCAGTTTGCCATCGCTGTCGCGCATAGGAGAAGTGCGCAGGCGATAGCTGCGCTGCGCGCTGCCGATGCGCATGGGCAGAAGCGTCGCCTCGCCCTCGCCTGTCATGGCGCGCTGCATGGATACGGCATTACGCACAGCGTTGAGAATTTTTTCTCCGCCCGGCGTATTAGTGAGTGCCATTCGATCCGTGGCGGCTTTGCCAAGCAGTTCCGTCGATGCCTGATTCAGCTTCAGCACGTGGCCCTTGGCGTCGGTCACGATCACGGGCTCAAAGATCGACTGCACGACGGCATCGCTGAGTTGCTGCTCCATCTGGCGACGGCCCGATTCAGTCTCGCGCAAGTCGCGCAAGCGGATGGCCATACGATTGATTTCTGTAGCGATGTCGCCGAGATCGTCGTGCGTTCGCCACTCTATGCGTTGATTCAGATCGCCCTGACCGATCAGCCGCGCGGTCTTTGCTGTGCGGCGAATGGGCAGTACGACGAAGAGCATGGACACAATGCCAATCGCAACAGCAACGATGAGGCAGGTCCCTGATGCGGCGATGAGGCGCGCTCGCAGCAGGAAGCGCTGGTGATCGAGAGCCGCCATGAGAGCGGCCCTGCTGGCAAAGAGCGTCGTCAGATCATCCGAGATGGATTGATCGATTTCATCCAGTTGCGGGCGCAGCGTTTCGGATGCGAGGTGTTGCCATGTGTCGGCCGCGGCGGATTTGAGCCGGTTGACGAGCCGGGTGTGTTTCTCTCGTAGCTCCTGCAATGATAGTGTCGACCGCTCCGCGGAGAGGGCTTGGGCTGCGGCTGCCATGCGCTGATCGGTGGCATCGCCCTGGGCAAGGAGCTGCGTATAGAGGCCGCGATCGGCAGAAGTAGCCATGTGCCCGGCCAGCACCTGCTCGCGGGCAATCGATGCCTGCACCTGTGAGAGCGCGCCCACGGCAGCGTCCGCCGTCTGCTGTTGCGCGTCGAGTGCAGAGAGATGCACAAACGAGTGGCGAACCAGCATTCCCAGTCCGCCGACCAGCGCAATCAGCAATAAAAATCCAAGGATGAGTCTCTGATACAGGCTCAGCATGAGGTATTGATACCGAGACTATTGGTAGTGCTCTTGCGATGCAAGCATGTTCACTCAAGGCAACTTGCAGATCGACACAGTCTCGTTGCGATAAGGGCAGATCAACTGGGTCACCGCACCGGCGCTCAACACAACCCACGTAACTCCGGCGGGGCGCAGGCGTGCGATTCTTTCCGCGTCACTGATGTGGTCGAGCCCCAGCTCCAGATCGCGCTGGCTCTTCCAGCGAGGCGCTAGCTCCGGGAAAATAGATGCGACTCCGCCGTCTTTCAAGTCGTCGACGAAAGCGCTGCGCACGGCTGTAGCGCGAAATCCCTGAGTATCCTCCGAGGCTACTTTTGTGTAGTTCGAGTCGAGCGCGAAGACGGCATCGCGAGGGGTGTTCTCGCGTATCCAGAGAAAAGCCCTCTGCCATGGATTGCGCGGCGCGGCAAAGGGCCATTCGATATGCGCCGAGGTGGTGTAGGCCTGCTTCTGGATCAGAAACATAAAGCCGGAAACCAACAGCAGCAGTGCAGCCCCCACGGCGGCGCGCTTTCCGCGAAGGTGCTCGGCGAGGAATGAGCCTAGCAGCAGAATGCCAACAATGTAAATCATCTGGAAGGCGCGCAGCGGCTGGATGCGCGCCAGAAAAAAGCTGCCGCTGGTACGCACCAATAAGGCTGCCACAAGTGACGTGGTCACCCCCGTCACGATGGAGGACAAACACAAGTTCCTGACTACAACATTGCGAGTGTGGAGCGCAGCAATCAGCATCAGCAGGAGCGGTACCACAATGCCAGAAATCTCATACCAATGCCAGAACGACAGGAAGAAATATGTCCGGGTTAATACTGCCTCCCGGTATCCGTAGGGCAACGGTGCGTGACGAGTAGCGAAATAAACAAGGGCGGAACCCGCGAATGTGGCCAGGCATGGGGCGACAAGCCAGCGCCAGCGGCGCCTGCTGACCAGCACGTAGACTGCAAGAAAAGCTCCCAGATAAGCGGCCATAAGAGGATGCAGAAGGGCTACTGCGGCGAACCACAAGGCTGTGCGCTTCCAGTGGCGGTCCATGCACGCTGTGAGCGCGAACAGGGAAAGCGGCGTTGAAAAAGAACGCGCGGTCACATAAGGGTCCATGACCCAGAGCGAGGTCGCGGCCACCGGCAGCGTGAAGAGAGCACCGGAAAGCAGAGTAGCGCCCCACTGTAACTGTGCATCTTGAATGATGCGCCGCGACAGCCGAAGACATCCGAGCAGGAAAACAAAAACGGACAGCAGGTATGCGCAAAGCAGGCCAGCCCGCAACGGGATATGAAAGAGCCTGATAACTGCGGCAAAGAGGTGCGAAAAGATGGAGAGCCTTGTGTGCGCCAGAACAAAGCTCGAATCGACACTGAAGAGCGATGGGTCCAGCAACTTGCGGATGCCGGCAACGTAGATGCCCGCGTCGTCTGCGAATGGATGGTAGCCGTGGACGAGCACGACAAATACGGTGAGCGAAGCGAGGGCGGCGGCATCGCCGATCGCCCGACCTGGTCGATGCGAAATCTGCTCCTTAGGAATGAGCGTGGAGGAGTTTGCTTCCAAAACAGGGGAGCTCAAAATAACAACCTCGCCAGGGTCAGCCGGGGATTCTTACAAGCAGCCAAAGGTGTAGACGAAGAAAAGGCCTGGCATGTCTCGGTTTTGACGTTTTTACTTTATCGGACACATGAGAGAAGCACTGGGCTAATGCTCCTGGTAGCGGTGGAGCACGTCATCCTGTGTGACAATGCCTTCGAGCTTGCCTTTGATGGCGCGATTCAAAATCGGAAGGACGGGCCAGCGGGGGAAATAGTGCAGAGCGCTGTCGAGAGGCATGTCGGGGAAGAGGATGGGAACACGTTCGGCTGGCAAGACGCGCTCGATGGGCGTGTCAGGTGTTGATGTGGCGCTGGCGGAAGTCAGGTCATGCACTGTCATGGAATACCATGAGCCGTCCCACAAAGACACTAGGAAGACGGAAGCTTGCGCTGTCGAGACACTGTGTGCTGCCTCTGCGATTGTCTGATGTCCGTTGATGACCGGCACGTCAACCGGATGTAGAGCATCTTCAAGATGCAGCTCGGACTCTTCGCGCGCCTCTTCCATCGACGGCAGTTCGAGACCATCCTGATGCGTAAAGACTTCAAAAATGGGAACAGGCTGCAGCGCGCGGGACATAAGGTAGGCGATCATATTTGCGAGAATCACGGGCAGGATGATCGAGTAGTTGCCGCTGACCTCAAGCACCATAAAGACGGATGTCAGCGGCGCGCGCAGAAAGCCGGCAAAGAGAACGCCCATGCCGACCAACGCATAGGCGCCGACTGTGCCGGCGAGGTGAGGAAAGAACAGCTTCTCAAACGAACCGACCGAGGCGCCAAGCATCGCTCCAATGAACAGCGTCGGCGCGAACATGCCGCCCGGAGTGCCGCTGGAAAAAGACAACGTAGTTGCCAGAATCTTGAACAGCGCGAGCGCAAGCAACAACTTCCATGCAAATTGGCCGTGCATGGCCTGATCCATCACTTCATAGCCGGGGCCCATCACCTGCGGGAAGCCGAAGAATCCGATGAGTCCGACGAGCAGCCCCGCAATCCCAGATTGGCAATAGTGTGTCCAGTGCGGCAAAGCGCGCAGACGCGGCCGCAGGTAGCCAAGTGACTTTGAAAAGACCAGCGCGGCGAATCCACCGATCACGCCGAGGACAGCATAGGCAATCAACTCACGCGGGTCGCGCAACGTTACCGGCGGAATGCGGAAGATCGGCTCCGATCCCCAGAACCAGCGCGCCACCACGACGCTCGAAATTGCAGAAAGCACAATGGAGCCAAGGACGGCCGCGCTCCATTGGCCGATCACTTCCTCAATAACGAACAGGATCGCCGCGATAGGCGCGTTGAAGGCTGCAGCAAGACCAGCCGCTGCACCGATGGGCGCGAATAAGCGCAGGCGCTGCCTGGAAAGGTTCAAACGGCGTGCGACCATCGAGGCCACGCCGGCGCCAATCTGCAGCGATGGATCTTCCGGCCCAAGCGAATGTCCACAACCGATTGCCAGCGCCGCCGTGACGAATTTCCCAATGACAGTTTTGAAGGAAATGTAACCGTTGTAGATATAGAGCGCAGCCTTGGTCTGGTTAACGCCGCTGCCACGCGCTCCGGGAAAGAAAAGTTGCACCAGTGCCGCCACGAATAGCCCGGCAACAGCCGGAACGAGCAGCAATCGGAATTGTCCGGCATGCGGGGCCGAGCCAAGCGTCAGAATCTTGATCCATTCAATTGCGATGCGGAAGGAAACGACGAGCAGTCCGGAGAGCACTCCGATAAATATCGACAGGACAAGAAAAAGCCGTTCATCGCGCGTGGGCGCAATCTTTTCAAGCTCAGCTTGCGTTAACAGGCGCTGCGGTGTTCTCTTTGAAATCCGCGCGACGGTTTCCTGCATCGGTTGCACGCTCATTGCTGCTCGACTGCCTCCGGCGCCTGGGCAATCTTCAACAGCAGCGCGTCATCGCCGGTGGGAGAGCCGCATTGTTGGCTCGTCACCTGCTCGGTTTGATAGACGAGCTGCACGATTGTCTGTTCCAGCTCGGGGTCTTGTTCCAGCTGAAGGAGGCGCACCCTCGCGGGCAACTGCTGCCATCGATCGGCCAGGTTTTGCAGCGCGGGAGGAACCACACTCTTAGTGCTGAGGCAGGCGGCGAGCCGCTCCTGCGCAATCTTTTTGTTGCCGAGGATGCGCTCGGCGCGCGCGCGAACATTCAGCTCAGGTCCGGGATACAGCAACAGGATGTGATCGGCATCGGAAAGCATGTTGCGAAACTGCGCCTGGACCTCGGCGGGCTCCTTTTCAAAATCAGCATGGTTCAGTGCACGCTCGAGATATTCCTTCGCCTCCAGAAAGCGATTGAGGGCGTAGGCAGTGCGGGCCGCCCCCTGCAAAGCCATCAGCCGCACGGGTCGGTGCTGCAAGGCTTTCTTATAGAGATGCAGAGCATTCGCCGGGTCCTGCGCGCTTTCCAGCAAACCGGCCACTTGCATCTCAATGTTGATATCGTCCGGCGCATTGCCTGCCGCAATCAGCAACTGGTTCCGCGCGCGATCATAGTGTTTGCGGTCGATCAGGTATTGCGCGAGTTCGAGCCGAACCTCGCGGCGTCGAATATAGCCATCGCCTTCCCACGTACCATCCAGTGCGGCCTGGTAGTGGTCGAGCGCCTCTGCTTCGTCGCCCTGTTTTTCCGCAAGCCGCGCCAGTTGCAGGTTGATCATCCCATTTCCGGGCCGGGCATCCAGCAAGGTGTTGAAGTACGCAACGGCCTCCTCTGTGCGGCCCGCCGCCGCCAGCGCCTCGGCCAGCTCAATCTGCATATTTTCATCATCGGGAGCATAGGCTAAAGCCGATCGTAATGCGTCTATGGCAACAAGGGGCTGCCCCGCGTGGAGCGCGTTCTCGCCGCGCCTGAGCCACCGCTGCGCCAGCTCTTGACGATGCACAGAAAAGGAGTGGAACAGGGCGAGAGTAATGAAGAAGAGAACGATGACAATAGCAAACAGGCTCAAAAGAGCCAGCGAATCCCGCAGAATCAGCTTTTGTCTCAGCTGCCGTTCCTCGGGGGTAAGGGCCGATCGTAACTGAAGTACCGCCATCTTCTCTTCCTAGACTATCGCGCTCGCTACGGGCTCACCAACCGGGCTGCACGACTCATCGAATGGAATGAACCCCATTCGTCATCGTTTCATGCAAGTAGTAGGATGAGCTCGAGGAGCAATATGATGGAACGGCGTGAATTTCTTAAATCGGCCGCAATCACAGCTCTTGCCTCTGGTCTGTCTCCTAATGCCGACGCTTTCGACGCAGCATCTGGCATGCCCTACCGCACATTAGGCCGAACCGGCGTCAAAGTGTCCCTCGTGGGACTCGGCGGTCATCACATCGGCAGGAATTACGTTTCGCAGGACGAAAGTACGAAGATCGTCCGCACCGGCCTCGATTCTGGAGTGAATTTTCTCGACAACTGCTGGGACTACAACGACGGCCTAAGCGAAGTGCGCATGGGCATCGCATTAAAAGATGGTTACAGGCAGAAAGCGTTTCTGATGACGAAGCTCGATGGCCGCACTGCGCAGTCTGCCCAACAGCAGCTTGAGGAATCTCTGAAGCGCCTGCAGACCGACCATATCGACCTGATTCAGATTCACGAAATCATCCGCATGGACGACCCGGAGCGCGTGTTCGCCAAGGGCGGCACGCTTGAATACCTCGAGAAGGCAAAGAAGGACGGCAAAGTCCGCTTCATCGGATTTACCGGCCATAAGAGTCCCGAGATTCACCTGCATATGATCGAAACTGCGACGAAGCACAACTACACCTTCGACACCGTGCAGATGCCGCTCAACGCGATGGACGCGCACTTCGACAGCTTCGGCGCTAAGGTCATCCCTGTTGCGAAAAAGCTAAACATGGGCATCCTCGGCATGAAGCCGATGGGTGACGGGGTAATTCTCAAGAGCAATACCGTAACGCCCGTTGAATGCCTGCGCTACGCCATGAACCTGCCGGTCAGCGTTGTCATCACCGGGTGCGATTCGATGCAGATTCTGGAGCAGGCGCTTGAAACGGCGAAAAACTTCCGCGGCCTCAACGATGCGGAAGTCAGCGCTATCCTGAAGAAGACCGAAACCGTCGCGCAGAACGGTCAGTTTGAGCTCTACAAGACAAGTCACAACTTCGACGGAACTTACAAGAATCCGCAATGGCTGGGCTAGCAATGGAGTTGGAAGAAAAAAAGCAGCGCCTCGAATCGAGGCTTCGCGAATTGGACAGCATCATCGTCGCATACTCTGGTGGCGTCGACTCGGCGTATCTCGCCTACGCCGCGCATCAGGTACTCGGCGAACAGATGATCGCTATCATCGCCGATTCCGCGAGCCTGCCGCGCAGCCACTATCGCGAAGCCGTCGAGTTCGCGCAGGGGCAGTCGATCCCGCTGCGCACGGTTGAGACTGATGAACTGGAACGCGAAGAGTACGCCGTCAACAAGGCCGATCGCTGCTTCCACTGCAAGGATGTGCTCTTCACCGTCCTCGAACAAGAACGCCAGCGCCTCGGTTTCTCCGCCGTTGCCTATGGCTTGAACCTCGACGACAAGAAAGACTTCCGTCCAGGCCAGCGCGCCGCGTCTGAACACGCCGTGGCCGCTCCGCTCGCCGAAGCAGGACTGAACAAGGCCGACATTCGCGCACTTGCGCAGGCTGCAGGTTTGAATGTGTGGGACAAGCCTGCATCGGCGTGCTTGTCTTCGCGCATCGAATACGGACGACGCGTAACCCCCGAAGCTCTTCGCCAGGTCGAAGATGCCGAAGAGGCGCTACGTGGTTTGGGACTGCGAAATTTCCGTGTGCGTCACCATGGGAATATCGCTCGCATTGAAATTGCTGAGCGTGAAATGGCTCTCGCGCTTTCGCCGGAGACGTTCCGGCAGATGGGCAAAGCTGTGCGGGCTGCGGGATTTCACTATGTCGCGGTGGATTGCGATGGTTACCGCTCCGGCTCGATGAACGAAATCCTGCCGATCGAGATGCTGGCGAAGCCTACTGGAAAATAGAGCATGCGAATTGGTTATCTTGAATGTTTCGCCGGCATCAGTGGAGACATGCTGCTCGGCGCGCTCGTCGATGCCGGCGTTTCGCGCTCGCTCCTTGAGGAAGCCGCGCAAGCTCTCAACATCGGCGCGAAGCTTCGATTCTCCTCTGTGGACCGCAGCGGCATCACCGCCACAAAAGTCGACGTCCTTGACGCAGCCAGCGGAGAAGTTGCCGAAAAGAAGCATGATCATCCTCATACCCAAGATCATCAGCACGAACATGTTCACGATCATGAGAACGCGCACGAACATCACGAACACAAGCACGTGCATGGACGGAGCTGGAAGCAGATACGCGAGCTGATCGAGCGGACACCTCTTGCCTCGGATGCGCGTGTGCTTGCGCTGCAGGCTTTCGAGTTGCTGGCACAGGCTGAGGCGAAGATTCATGGCGTTCCTGCTGAGACGGTGCACTTTCATGAAGTGGGGGCGGTCGATACGATCACCGATATTGTCTGCGCTTCTGCTGGACTTTGTTCGTTTGGCGTCGATGGCTGGTACGCGTCGGCGGTGAATGTGGGTAGCGGATTTGTGCAGTGCGCGCATGGTTTGTTTCCTGTCCCCGCGCCTGCAACGGCGGAGTTGCTGAAAGGCGTTCCGATGTACTCGGCTGGCATTCAGAAAGAACTGACTACGCCGACAGGTGCGGCTCTGCTCAGGGCTCTCGGGTGCAAATTTGCAGATGTCCCGGTTATGGCTGCGGAGGTCATCGGGTACGGCGCGGGAACACGCAATCCGAAAGACTTTCCCAATGTGCTGCGGCTCAGTATTGGCGAATCTGTATGTTCTAAAAAGCCGACTGGTGAGCGTGTTGCGGTTTTGGAATGCGCTGTTGACGATGCGACGCCCCAGCTTGTGGCGCATGTGATGGAACGGGTTCTGGAAGAAGGTGCGCTCGATGTGATGTGTGCTCCAGTCGTGATGAAGAAGGGGCGCATGGGCAGCCTTCTTACCTTGCTTTGTCGGCCTGAGCGGCGCGAGGTGTTTGAGTCCCTGCTGTTGCGTGAGACTACGACGCTGGGTGTTCGCGTTCGCGAGGAGGATCGTGTCATATTGCAGCGGCGATTCGTGGAAGTTGAAACTGCGTACGGTATTATCCGCGTGAAGATTGGGTCGCGCAACGGCGAAGACCTGAACTGGATGCCCGAGTATGAAGACTGCGCGCGCGCGGCACGGGAGCGCAATGTCCCGCTGAAACAGGTGATGCAGGCTGCGCTGGTGGCCATCTCTGAGAAGAGGGTGGAAGCATGACGCGCGATATGATTCTGGCGCTGCTGCGGCAGGTGGAGAGTGGCGGCGTATCATCGGCTGAGGCGTTGGAACGGCTTTCGCATCTGCCGTTTGAGGATGCGGGTTTTGCCAAGATCGATCATCATCGTTCGCTGCGGCTTGGGCTTCCTGAAGTGATCTACTCCGCAGGTAAAACGCCGGAGCAGGTGGCTGAAATCTTTGCCCGCATGGCGCTTGCCGGTGGTGATGTGATTGCAACGCGTGCCAGCGTTGCTGCATGGGACGCGGTGAAGCAGGTGGTTCCTGAAGCCGAATATCATACCGAGGCTCGCGTCGTTGGTCTTCGGCAAACTGGTACTTTGCCCAACGCTGGTCCGGTTGCGGTTTTATGCGCCGGCACAAGCGATATTCCTGTTGCTGAAGAAGCTGCTGTTACAGCTGAATATCTCGGCGTTAGAGTTGAGCGTGTTTACGACGTTGGTGTTGCGGGATTGCATCGCCTGCTCGCGCAGAGTGAGACGTTGAAAGCGGCGCGTGCTGTTATTGTCTGCGCTGGCATGGAAGGTGCTCTTCCTAGTGTTGTCGGCGGTCTGGTTGCTGCTCCGGTGATTGCTGTCCCTACGAGTGTGGGTTATGGGGCTGCATTTGGCGGTTTGACTGCTCTGCTTGGCATGCTCAATTCCTGTGCTCCGAATGTTTCTGTGGTGAATATCGACAATGGCTTTGGCGCAGCTTATGTTGCCGCGATGATGTTGCGGTCGATGGCGACTGCTTTGGCCAAAGATCAGTTGCAGACTTCCGA